>Ga0207687_10000087_pt1 | contig 67451 bp, 45 predicted proteins | sample KBSM54metaG_FD_184399 | JGI IMG/M metagenome (GOLD analysis project Ga0207687, IMG submission 184399) | Miscanthus rhizosphere microbial communities from Kellogg Biological Station, Michigan, USA - KBS M5-4 metaG (SPAdes) (version 2) | ecosystem: Host-associated > Plants > Roots > Rhizosphere >...
CACCATAAATCGTTGTATTTAATTTTTCAACTGATTTTCTTTGGGCGCAATTTTTAAATGACAAATTCATCATGAAAATAATTCGCTTGAAAAATTAAATACAACGATTTATGGTGCAAGTATTCCACGAACCCAACAACTTCGTATCCTTATTTTATTTTAATTATTTCATGCTCGTTTGGTACTGTAGGAAGGCCGCTGGCGCTCCGAAAAAATACTGGAATACGTCTTAATTTATGGTTACTTCATCCTCGAGGTCGCCAACCTCGAACAAGTGACTTGATCTACCACCAAAAGGGGCTGCTTGCGAGTTGCCAATGGAAGAAAACACGCATTTTCCATCGATTGGCAATCGATTTTAAATTCGAATTTAAAAATAAAATAAGTATTCAAAAAATGTGGCGTTATTTAATTTTTCAACGATTTATTTCAAAGCTGAAAATCATCGCCAAAGTCAATCAAATCTGCCTCCGGCGCCTGCCGCGGCTCGCCAGCTTGCTCAGCCGGCGGCGGTGGTGCGTCGGCAGCGATCTTCTCCATCACACGATCAACCCGATGACGACGCATCTTCGCGCGCAGCTCGGCGACAAGTTTAGCAACGAGCGGCTCGCCGAGCGGATCGGGCTCCTCGGTGTGACGTACAAACTCAACGATGCCATCGAGATGCTCACCAATCTCAGCTCGCGTCATCCGTCGTGCGCCGAGCAGTGCTTCGGTGTACTGCAACCAATCAAGCAGCTGTCGATCGCAGCGCACGGCAACACAGAGCATGCCAAGTCCGAGTGCGGCGTACGCCGTCGGCGTGGCGACCGAGCGCAGTCCTGGCGCATCGTCGTACGAGACACAACGCGGTGCGAGGTAGCCGCGCGGGTACTGCGCGGCGATGTCGCGATCCTCGACGGTGACCTTGTTGCTAAGCGCGAGCTGCTCCATGGTGGCATCGGGATCTGCAAGCGCGAGATCGGCCATCGTACCGAGTACACGCAGTCGGTGGTTGGCCGACATCTCCAGTTCCTCGATGTCGACACGATCCTCGTCGGCGGTGTCCATGTGCAGAACGGTGCGAAGCATGTCGAGCAGGTGCGGTGCGCGGTAGTGTTCAACGATCAACGAAGGCGCGCGAGTCGCTTGCGACTGCGTCGGCACAGTCGTCGTACTCGCGGCGGCGCCTTCGTTCGGAACCACCGCCGCGCTCTCATCCGGCGCGCCTCCCTGCAGAACATTGTCGCTCGACTGCGTTGGCCACTGATCGCGCAGTCGACTGCCAGAGAATGGCAGCAGTACACCCGGTGGCACGAGCGCGCTGGCCGGCGTGCGCGCCAACGCGTCGTTGCCGAGCAAGTAATACGACCGGCCACGCACGCGCAAGATTGTCGTCGCGCACAGGCGCACAAAGTCGAGCCGCACGAAGCCGACGACACGCAACGACAAGTGATACGAGCGTGCGGCCACCGTCGTCAGCCGCCAACGCGTCAGCTCGTCGATCGATGAATTCTCGGCATCGAGTAGGAGCTGGTCGAGTGCGCAACGATCGGTCGCTTGGAGTGCAACGTACGCGATACGACTGCCGCCAGGCACTGCCTTGTCGAGTGCCGACAGATGCGAACGCTGCTCGGTGTTCAGGTTGAGCGCCGCCAGCCGATCGGCGAGCTCGTTGGGCGACACACGCAACGCGTCGTTGCGCATCAACTGCTCATCGTTCACGCTCGGGCCGCTCATCGTCGTCGCAGCGATTGGCACGTGACCCAGGCGTTCGGCGTACACGCGACGCGCCTCGATGTTTGGATCGATCGAGCACACAACCACCGCCGCAGCAGCCGAGCTGGCGGCAGGCGACAGCGCGTCGATGTCGGCAGCGTCGAACAGCAGCGTAGGCCGCTCACGTCGACCGCTCTGACCAAGCCAATGCAGCGCCGCGTTGAACAGAACGCGACACCGTGGTGGTAGAGGACAGTCTTCGCGCAACACCTGCTCGTACGGCGTCAGCGCCGCGCGATCGATGAAGTGCTCAAGCAGCGTCGGCTCGTCGGCCGTCGACACACCGAGTCGGTTCATGAACGCCTCGCGTACAATGTGAATGCGCGGTGGTGTGAACGGCGCCTCCTTGAACAGGAAACGACGAAACATCGCCGGGTTCTTAGCGCGTTTGTTTCCATCGTTATCTGGGTTCGCGTCCTCGTCGTCACTGTCGGAGAGATCCATTTCACAGTTGGTGTCTGTTCGACGGCTCACACTTTATTGCGCGCGTGTGTTGATCAAAAGAAATGACGGCCACCGGCGCGTAACATCCAAAGTTTCGCAATTCTACCAAACGACGACGCTCGGCAGTCAGTGTGCGCACAAACAACTCGAATGATGACAAGTCACGTCGACAATGAGAACCAACAAGCGTTGAAGCGTAAGCGCGGCAGCGAGGCGGGCGTCACTCGCCACGAGGCGCTATCAAAGAGAGCACCGTGTCCGCGCTGCAGCCAGCTGCTGCAGCTCGGCTCGTCCTGGGATCAGCACATGGCGAACCCGCCTGCCTCGTGCCTGGTCGAGGCGGCACATCGGAAGAGCTTCTTCACACTTAAGGCGATTGAGCGTGTTAACGTTGCACAACAGGAGCAGCCGCAGCAGCAGCAGACGCCCGTGGCGAGCACGAACATCCAAAGTTCGCCACCAACGACAACCGCCGTCACGGCGCCGACGCAGCCGAGTGATCAGCGGATGAGTGTTTCCAGCTCGTCGTCGACGTCGACGACGACACGTGCGACGACGGCAACAACCGTACAACAGCCGATGGCAGAAGATGCGCCAGCGGAAGACGACGCACCAGAGCTTGCCGAAACAACGGCAATCGAACATCGATCGTCGCCAGCTTCGGTGCCGGTCGACGAACAGAAGAAGACAACGTCGGAAGCATCGGAGCGTTTGTTGCGCGAGATTGCCCTGCTCAAGCGCGACATTGCCAACGAGTATCGACGTCGCGAGACGTACGACCGCGAGACAAAGCTGTTGCTGCAGACTAAGATGCTCCAACTGGGCAACCTACACGTAGTGGCTTGGGAGCGCGAGACAGCTGAGAAGAAATGAATAGCGACGCGTGTTGCGCTCTTCCGAGTTCATTCAATCGTGCCAAAGTGCGCGCCGAGGAAGTTAAACACATCCTCCGCCTTGCCACACGTCTCCATGCAGCTCGACCGCCGACGACGCATGTAGTCCTCCATCGAGATACGCGTCGGGCGCTGCGTCGACGCGCAGTCGATAAACACCTGCTCGGGCGAGTATTTCGACGTGAGGAACGACGTCACCCACGACGCCGTCTGCAGCCAGATGCTCGCTTTCGTGCTCCACGCCGTCTTCAGTTCGTCCAACGACAGTTCGCCGTCGCGTGGCGCCACGTCGAGCCAGTGCAAACCGAAGCGAATCGCTGCCGGGCCGACGTCGTCGATTGTGATGAGTCCATCGCCGTCGAGGTCGTGGACGTGCACATGATACAGGTGCGCCGCAGCCACCGCGGCGTCGCAGTCGGGTGAAACTGGTACGGCGGCGCTTTCGACGCCAGAGATGTGCTGTCGCGCCACCTTGTTCGGATCGACGGCGAGGTAGACGTGTCGCGCCAACGACGTGGCTGTGAAGAATAGCAAAGCGAGAGATAATGTGTGCATTTGTGGTTGATCAATCGGGCGGCAAACTGCCGTTCTACGAGCTGCCTATCACATGTTATTCACTGCGCAGTGCTTATAATCGCTGTGCACGTTCAAGCTGTCAAGCGCCCGGCTGGCGCATATTACACGCGCACGCGTGCACACCTCATCGTACAGAAAGTTACCGTCGAAGAATGTCGGCGCGTCTAGCGCCCAGCTACTACGTCGAGCATCAGGCGGATGACACAATCGTCGAGCGTGAGGTCGTCGAAGTGGTCGATGTGAGCGGCGATTACACCGCGACGCGTCAGTCGCGCACGTGCATCGCGTTCTTCTGGTCGGCTGCGCAGCTGTTGTGGGGCCTCTTCCTCCTAGGCGTCGCAGTGTGGAAGATTGCGAACAACACGCTGTTCGACTACGTCAGCCACTTCACCAACGTGTCGTGGACGCTGCAGATCTTCTTCTACCTCGCAACAGCGTTTGGGCCGATCTGGATCGCGTGGCGAGCGCGCGAGGCATTGCGCTTCGTTACATTCGTCATCGCCGCAATGCTCATGCCGTTGTTTGGCATTGTGGTCGCCGTGATCATCATTATCTTCATTCTTATCGGCATGGACGCCGACACGATCGTCGATGCGTTTGCGACGTACCCGCCCGAGATCGTCATTATCGGCAACGACTTCTTCCACGTCGTACCGTTCATTGCACTGTTGATCTACATCGTGCTAAATCGCAGGCACGTCTACTACGCGCTCAACCTGGGCCTGCAGTACGTCTACATTGTCGACGAGGATCTCGACACGAGGATCGTTGTCTCGTCGTTGCGCTCGCACAGTGGCATCTCGATCGAGCACCGCACCGTCAAACGAAGGCGATACCGCTACGTGTCGCCGGCGCTGTTCCTCTACCAGGCCTATCTCGGTTCGTTGGTGCCGATTTTGTTCTACCTCGCACTGTTTGACCCGCGTGTTATCTACGGCACCAACATGAGCTTTGGCGTTGGACTGCTGATTCTGTTTCTCTCGTTGACGTTCTCCAACGCCATCCCGCTGGGCATCGCGATCTACGGATGGGGACTTGGCTCACGCGCGCTCACCGTCGACAACTATCTATTCAAATGAATCGTCTGTGTGCGTGTGCGTGCGCAAGTCGTTCATTCACCACACGCACACTACAGCTGCACGCCAAATCCCGTTCGATGCCTCACGCCGGTGAACGTAATCATCGACTGCGTTGGCACGGCGGCCGCTTCGAACTCTGTCGTCGTTTCAGTTTCCTCCTCGTCCTGAACGATGACCTCCTTCTCGATTCGCGCTTTGCGCTTCAGCGCGCTGTAGTAGTGCGCGGCCATAACAATGAACGCAATCGCCAGGCCGAGGAAGATGAATGCAATGATCACCAGAAACGTCTGGCGAATGATGTTGATGAGGATCGTCGACGTCGGCTCGTTGGTGTCTGTAGTCAAGAACGAGATGAAGTTCATCAGCTGAATGATCGATGCGACGAGCATCACAATGCCAAAGATCGACGCTAGGACTAAGAAGATGATAATCGCCACCGCCGAGATTGTCGCCCAGAAGATGGCCGACGCGCCGAGAATCGTGCCGCCGATCATCTCGACGAGCGCGATGTTGAAGTCCTGACCGGTGGTCGGAAAGAAGAGCAGTGTGATGACGAGTAGGAGGAACACGGCGAGCAGTGTGAAGATGCCCAGCCAGATGACAAACGCCGCACGCTCGACAATGTCGTTGTGATCGGCGGGCGGAAGAACAGCCGTAGTTAGTCTGCTGGTCGTCGATGACGACGATGATGCTGTTACAGGCGTATCGTCGGCAACGATGACGGATTTCGTTTGCATGTGTGCGCGCGCAGCCTCGATAGTCTCCCGTTACAAGTCTGCACCGACGAGGCCACGCGTATAATACAGTCTCAGCGTCGACACCTTGCGTTCTGCCCGCCCGACCTTAGCGCGTCTGTTCACACAGTCGCGAGTTCAACACACATAATCCGATGGTGCGACCCGACTCGTTTATCCCACTCGTCACGGGCCCGTTGGGCACCGTCGTTACCGCGTTCGGCACCGCAATCGCCACGACGCAGGTCAGCCAATTCATCGGCGTGCTGCTCGGGCTCGTCGGCGTCGTGCTGCTTCTTCTCATCGCGTCGCTCCTCGGCTGGGGCATCGTGGTGCTGCTCGCCAAGTCGACGTACGTCTACAATCCGCGCATCTCACCCGCCGCCGACTCGGTTTATCGTGCCGAGCCGGTGGGCGTGGCTTCCTTCTTCACATTCGCCTCGCTCGGCTCGCTGCTGGGCAGCGCTGGCAGCGCCGTGGCGACGCAGGCAGCATCCGCACTGTCGTTTCTAGCGCAAAACTTCCTCCTTATTGTGTTTGTCGTGGTGCTCTTTGCCTTCTACTTTGTCTGGGACGGCTGGCATCATCGAGTCATCGAGGCGTTTGCCGAGTTTGAGGTGAACTTCTTCCTCGGCTTCTGGCGCTCGCTCGCCGTGCCGCTGAGCGCCGTCGTGGCGTTCATCGCCGACATGTTCTTCGTGGCGCTCGACGGCGTGCGACACTTTGTGCAGGCCGCCACCGTCATCACGATCGAGAAGTCGCTCATTTGCGGCTTCACAACACTGCAGGTTGTCGGCCTGCAGGCGTTTGCCACGTTCAATCAATCGATCGTCGCCACCGAGCAATGGTTGCGCATCAACGGCGACGAGGGCCCGCTAACGCGCGGTCCCGACTACTTTGAGACGGGCATCCTGCTCGGGCGAACAATCAACTCAACGCAGACGCTACTGGCGTGCGCGTGTGAGCCGCTCGCAACTCGACTCTTCCAGCCGCTGCTGCTGCCGTTCACCGAAGAGGCGTTCGCGCGCGCGTTCAACGACACGCTTGGCATTACGCCGGGCTTTGTGACACAGGTGATATTTCGGCCCGTGGCGACATCGATAACGCAATCTCAAGCCGAAGGCGCGGTGACGAACGTGACCGTCACCGCGCCGTCGTTCAATGCCACGTTTGACGAGATCTCGTTTGCCGTCACAAACTTCACGCGCTTCGTCGACTCGTTCGTGCCGGCGTTGCAAAACACAACGACGCAGTTCATCGAGGACCTGCTTGGAATACCGTTGCCCGAGACACCGTTTCCCAAATCGGGCGTGCTGACTGCGTTTGTCGGCGGCCCGATCGACATCATTTCGCAGACGGCCAAAGTGGTGTTCAATCTCATCTCCAACGCCATCTTCAACAGCGATCAGGTGTTTAGTGCCAAAGGGTTCCTGTTCTGGCGCTTCGACGACGCATTCGAGGCGTTCCGACGCGCCGTGCTCGTGCTCGAAGGCATCGTCGCATTTGTGTCGGAATACCTACGCGAGATTGGCAACATTCTCGCGGCCAACGTGCGCAAGCGAAGCGACCTCGTGCTCGTGCAAGCGTTGCGACACCTACCACAGTCGGCGGTTGGCGACGCGCTGAAATCAGGATTCGACATCGTTGCCGACCTCGTTGACACGTTTGGCTGCTTTGTCGACTCGCTGCTGATTCAATTCGGCATTCGTGCTGGCGAACTGATTGTCGACTGGCCCGTAGGAACGATCTACCAATCGATCACGACGGCGATCGACTACGGATTTCCCAACATCTTTGCGTTTTCACAAGAGCTGTGGGGCGACAACGCAACTGCGTTGATGACATGCGTCGGCGGCGTCAACTTTAACGTTAGCGATGGCGGAATAGGCGGTGTAGGCGGCCTCCTGTTCAGCGCAAATCTCTCCGGATGCCTTGCACAGTCGCGATTTATCCGCTACTGTAACGGCGTCAACGATGCCCAGTTCTTGAATGCAACGCTGCCGCCTGGACTTGTACCCGGATTCTTCGTCGACACGTTCCGTGAGAACTGCCCGGCGTCGTCGTCGCCCAACACGTCAATCATTAACTGTACCACGACAAGCGAGCCGCTGACGCCGGTGTTGGGCGTCAACGTGTGGAACGACACGTTGCAGGCGATTGACACGACGGCCAATTGCACGACAAACTTCTTCAACAACCTGTGCACGGGTTGCTCGATCTTTGGCGTGTTCCTCGGAGAGCCACTCGTCGACGTTGTTGTCGAGACCGCTCTCGTGCCGCTCAACATCCTTATTCACATCAACCTCGTGGTGACGACCGAGTACCTCGGCACGTGCGTCGACTTCAACACGCCGCTCAACGCGGTTGAGAACTTCTTCGTCGCGTTGTCGGCGTCGATATCGGACTTTAATTTGGCGCTTACTGGCACTCCGTGTCCCGTGCAGACGTTGAACACGACGACCGTCGACGTCGACAGCGCTGTGTTTCTGTGCGCGTTCGCCGGAACGGTGCAGTTTAGCACGGCGACTGTCGTTGAGTTTGTTCGCCAGGGCACAATCGCGTTCGAGACGGTCATCGTGGGCGTGAGCACACTCGCTGGCGTCACGGGCTCGGAGGACTTCCTCAACATCATCGGCCAGATCGATTTCACGGCAACGCTGTCCAACGCCGAGGTTGCGATCCTCGACGCGACCGGACTCGTTTTATCGATATTCATCCCGGCCGAGTTCAAGTGCGCCGACAATCCGGCGATCAATGTGCGCACAGCGTTCGTCAACGCGCTCGGCCTGGTGACGGCCGACGCGATTCTGCTCATACCCAACGTCGTACTCAATGGTACGCAGGTGATCATCAAGGGCCTGGCGGCGAATTCGTCGGGCGGCGCGTTGGGACAGGTTGTCAACATCGTAGGCGCCGTATTCGCTGCCGTACTACTCCCAATTCTCAAGCTGCTCGGCGACATATTCACACAGGCGGGCGCCGTGTTTAACTGTCTGACGAAAGGCACCGGCATTGGCTCGGTTTTCACGGCAATCGGCGATTTCCTACTCAGCGACACATTGGCCAAGGCAATTACGCTGGTTGTTCAGATCTTTGTCGATTTGTTGGCGTTTCTCTTTGGCATTCTTCAGGTGCTCGTCGAGTTCAAATTCACGCTGCTGGAGGAGGCGGCGTCGCTGTTTGGCACGCTCGCCGGCGATCTGTACCTGCTCATCTTTGGCGCTGAACTGGGCTGCGAGATTCAGTCCGACATATGCTCGATTATCGCTTCGAGCGCTTCGTTTGTGGTCGATCAGTGTGGGCAGGCTGGATTTCCGGTCAATTCGTGCAACTCGGCGAATCAGTCGTCGCAACTCAGTTGTTTGGGCGACTCGTTTGCGTGCGCCGACATCTTTCAAATCGCAGTCGGCAAGGGCTGCCCGTCTTCGCCGTTTGGTTGCTGCAGTCTCATCCAGGGCTTCCCGGCCGAGGGCAGCTTTCCGGTGATCAATATTGACCTGCTGTCACCGTGCCAGACAGGCCAATTCTGCGATCAGCGTTCGACGTGCATATGGAATCTGCCTCGTGATCCCAGCACCAACGTTGCGACGATTCCGTTCACGGCGCACCCACCGCCCGGCAATCCCGACGCCGCACTCGGTCAATCTGTTCGCACCTTCCTCGGCCAGGACTGTCCACGATTCAGCAATCTGACAAACTGCGCCGATCCTGGACCCGTCGACTCGTCTGGCACCCCAATCACGGCGTCGAATTTTGAGCGCGCACGTCCGTTTGGCTTCCGCTTTGCCGTCAACGCGCCGCACGTCGCCGGTCAAGCGGCGCAGCTGCTCAACGAAGAATACTGCATGGGCGTCGTCGAGCAGTACGGACGCGCCAACGCCGCTGCGCGGTTCGAGCCGCTGCGACGCTTGAACAATCGCCTGTTGACGGCGGCGATGAAGGATTTCGAAGCGCAGGTGCAAGCCGATCCCGGCGTGCTCGATCTGGCACGTTGCTACTACGGTCTCTACCCCGAGGCCGCCTCGGCGCCGCCCATTCAACTGCTAGTGACGCAACATCTGACCCGCACGCCGTTTGCTGCGAGCATTGGTCGATCGGCATCGTCGTCGTCGTCATCGACGTTATTTTCACGCTTCGCCGACGGACTCGGTGCCGTGCACAGGCAGGCGCGCGTTGTGTACGAGCGCAACAAGCAACATGCGCGCGTCGTAACACCAGCATCGCGACACGCTGCAGCGGAGCTGCGCCGTGCATCGTACCGTGGATTCGGTAGGCAAGTAGCGGCCGATCTACGTCGCAGTCGCAACTCGTTGGCGCACACACTCGCCAACGCCAACCTGGCGCACTCGGCCGAGCAGCGCGTACAGGAGCGCAAACTGACCGGCATGATGTTCAGCTCGTTTGCCGAATGGGTGCGTGAGCGACGAATCGAGCAGCAGCGCGCGCGCAGCAGTCAGGCGCCCGACGAGGGACTGATGGTGCACATCGCTGCACTCGGCATGCACATGTCCGACGCGCTCGAGCATGGCGGCTACCTGCTCAACTATCACCTCAACCTGCGACCGTCGAACGTCGATACGTTTGGCATGCCCGTGCGCACGCTCGCCGAGAGCATCGATCCGCAGACACACTTCCGTCCAGCGGCGATCGTCGGTGCGAGACAACAGATCGCCGACGGCGACGACTACTACGGCAGCGATCAACTTATGCCACATCCGCTCAAGGTGCTCGGTCTCTGGGTGAGCGAGCGTCGGGCGTACGCCGGTGAACAGCTGCTCGACAAGATTCGCAGCTTCACAACGAGTGCCAACTACGTGGCGCCGTCGGCCGCCGCGAGCGACTGGCGCTGGTGGGACGTGATTTACCGACGCCAGACTGGTCCGAGGAGGTACTCGTCGGCGGCCAACAGCGTGCGTCAGCGCCCGACGACCGCGCTCGCATCGACGAGACCCGAGCTGCGCTCGCGACAGTTCAACACGCTGTCGGTGTACCCGAACGACACGACACTCGAAGAGATCCTGGGCGTCGTGCCGTGCAACACCAGCGTGCAGAGCTTCTGCACCAACTGTGGCATCCTCGACAACATTGTGTTCGCCGTCGAGCAGCAGATCAACGTCACCGTCGATTTCTACACGAGCGAGGACCCAACGATCGGCTTCCCGGCCATCTTGAATCAGTTCGAGACGACGGTGCACAACACGCTGATCGATCCGGTCGGGCCCGACACGTGGACGACTGCCGTACCGCGCACACCGTTCATCCTGCGCCGCTTCCTGCACATCGATTGGCCTTGGAAGTGGAACTACACCGAGTTCCGCACGCTCGTCTACGGCTCGAACTTCACCAGCGACACGGCGGCGCAGCAGGCCGCCGTTGGCACGTCGTTCCGCAACCAGTCGGCGATCGCGGCGTCGCAGAATCGCACCGACTTGAACCTGGCGGCGTACAACGCGACGTCGATGTTCATCGCACCCGTTGTCGACTTTCTCGAGCAGCTGGTGTTTGCGTTCACGTCGTTTGGCCCCATCAACACGATCGTTGCGATCTCGGAGCGCTACATCGTGTGCGACTACGCCGGCGGCATCATGGGCTTCCCACCACAGGCGACGGGCCTCTTCGATGCGCTGATTATCGTCACACTCGGTCTCTTTGTCATCGGCGTGTTCATTTCAGTCATCCCGGGCGCGGGCATGTGCTTTATGGTGATGTACACAATGATCGCCGGCCTCGTGTTCTTCCCACTCGTGTTCTGGATCGGCTACGGCGCGCAGCCGCTATGCACGATCCCGTCGTTCTTTGGCGGCATCCCGGGCATACCGGTGCCGTTTGGCACCGATCTGCAGCGACTGTTTGAGGAGCTGACGCCCGAGTGCCCACCCGTCAATCCGGGCATGATCGATCCGGCGGCGTTTGAGCAGTTCTCAACTGTGTTGTGCGGCGAGCCGGGCCCGGTGCCGCCGCTCATTCCCTGCTCCCAGGCGGCCGGATTCATCGACGGGCTCGACAATGTGTTCTTCATGATGACGGGCCTCTACGGGCAGAATGTGACGTTCACGGTGGCGGCCGAGCTCGATCCGATAGCGCCGTCGATCGCCGAGGTGGCGCGCATCTACACCGACGCGCATGTCAACGCGCTGGCGGCACGATTCGAAGTGGGCGCACTGTGTAACTTCATCACGATTGGCAACGTCGTGACGCTTATTCTGCAATTGGGCGTGTTGATTCTGGCGGCGATTGCAGTCATTGCGCTGATTGTGCTGCTGATTGGACTGTTGTTGATCACCATCGTGCTGGGACTGTACGCATGCATGATAATCTGGCTGCAGGTCAGGAAGGGATTCCTGGCGCACCTGCGGCGGTACGGGTCGAAGATGAAGACACAATAAACAATCGAGTACCGTGGTCATTTGCAAAAGACTGAATTTTTATAAGAGCAACTAAAGCAGTAAGCACTAACAAAAGGTCGATGCTATTATTTTTAGTTCTGTCTGTTGCGGCAACAAAGAGCGACGGCGCGCTTCCTTTAGTCGACTGCCACTCCGTACCACTCGTTCCAAGTGGTGCCATCATAACGTTCATGGACAGAACAATGACGTCTGCCAGTTGGCACACGCTACGTCAAAACAGGATTGCAACAGCGCATGCTCAGGGGTTTGCCTACTGCGAATACCGTGGTCTCATTAATCAGAGACGGGAGCCATCGTGGAACAAGCTCGATGCCATTTACCACACGCTCTTCAACATGAATTTTACCTCAGTGTTCTGGATCGACGTTGATGCATTCTTTGCGTTTCCACAGCAGTCAATCTTACAACGCTTCGGTGCGACAAAATGCGCATTAAGTTTTGACGTCGCTTCGTGGTCAACATCGACGGTCAACGCCGGTGTTGGATTCCTTCGAAGATGTGATCAAACGCGCGATTTTCTCGAAACAATGTTAGACCAAGGTTACCGCGTGGCCAAGTCCGACACGAAAACTTATCCGTGGTACTTCTGGGATCAGAACGCTTTTCGTTGGTACATCGACAAACATCCGGAACTTTTCGAAAGGGTTGACATGATTCCAGACGAAGAAGTATTTTGTCGAGTGTTCAAATTTGGCGACATGCAGGTGTTTCCGACATCAATCTCCGATGTCAAAAGCGGTCCTACCGCTTTTGTGAGACACTTTGCTGGGAACAGAACGCAGGACGTCTTCGGCGACAAAATTATGTTAACAGCGCACGCTCTCAATCACTGGCTGAAACACAATCTACACGACGCACTTCAAACCAAAAAGTACACCGACGTGCGCTGTCTCTCAAAGGACGTTCTCAAGAGAATTGGCTTAGAACTTGAAAAGATAAGCGCAAATGCAGCGTCGGTTTCTGGCCGCTCGGTTACAACAATGTTCATAAACAACGGGCACATTGCCGAAGTGCCAAATGAAATCAATGATTTCGCGGCGGCTGCATTGATGCCCGGCATCGACACGATTTGCGAGGTTGGATTCAACGCCGGTCATTCGGCGGCCGTTTTCCTGATGGCCAATCCGACGGCAAAATACATCACATTTGACCTAGGCGAACTGAGCTGGTCTGTCGGTCAAGTGGAATACATCTCAAAGATGTTTCCAAATCGAGTTACGTACGTCAAGGGAGATTCGCACACGGCGATAGCACGGTATCAAAACGAGCACCCTGAAACCAAGTGTGATCTTTGGTCTATCGACGGCGATCACGGACCGAATTCGAGGCTGGACTTTGAGGCGGCGCGAAACATGGCGTCTCCGCACGGTCTCGTGCTCGCGGATGACTGCACACAAAGCTTTCCGGCCGTCAAAGAGGTGTGGCGACAACTGCAAATCCTCGATCAAGTTAAAAATCTCTACTGTCACAATGAGGACCGAATGTACGGCGGGTACCACAAAGGCTGGTGTCTCGGCAGTTGGTTAATCTCGGTCAGCGACAAACAGGACGTGCTGACGCACTCGAATCAACTGACGACGTACATGAAGTTACGCGATGGTGTGTGCTAGCAGTCGACGATGTGGGTCAAAATGAAAACTCGAACCCGGCCTTTACTTTGCGCTTGTTTGAACACCCAACAAATAGTTTTAAAGTCGCGTACGTGAGCCGCTTCGAATAAACGTCTAAATCTCGTGTATGGCATTTCTCCTTAGCCTAGTTGTCTACATTGGCATTACCGTGAGCCAACACACAAAACGTCAGACAAACCATTTTATTGACCAATCGTCTTGGTCATTCCAACCGCCGCACTCGCACCGCATCAGCCGACAGCGCGTCAACTTCTCACTCTGCGACATCACCTGGCAACGCCCACCGGTGCGACAGCGCGTCTTCCACACAATCGCATTCGCCGCCGGCACCGACAAAGTGACGACGCATCAGTACCAGCACGTCTACCAGCGCTTCCTCGGTCCGATGTCGGGCGAGCAGGGCGCCGGCGTGCTGTTCATCGAGATTGGCTTCGCCGCCGGCGCGAGCGCCAGGGCGTTTCGTGGCTTCATGCCCAACGCCGACCTGCACGAGATTGAAGTCGGCTGCGCGCAGCCGCGCCGACCGCAGTACAACGACTGGATCTACGACGCGCCGATGTTTGCCGTGATGCGCGCCGAGGGCCGGCTGCACTGCGGCAGCGGTGCCGATGCGCAGTTCATGTTGCCGCTACTCAAGCAATTCGGTCGTGCACCGCACATCGTCATCGACGACGGCGGGCATAGCGCGGCAGAGATGATTGGTAGTTTCATGCTGCTCTTCCCGCGCCTCGCGCCGTGCGGACTGTTCTTCATGGAGGACCTCGCCGAGTCGTACCGCGTGGGCAACGCCGGGTTTCACAATCAGGTGCTGCGACCGCTGATGGACGCGCTGCACTACGACCGCGACGATCCGGCGACGTACATGCTGGGCGAGGTGATGCCCGAGATTACGTCGCGGTTGCGTGCAATCACATGTGCGAAGCACATTTGCGTCTTCGAACGCAACGACGCGCCGCCGACGCATGAGTGAATTTCTAGTTACATTTCATGTCGATCAATTCACTGCTTCTTCTTCCCAACCTGCGGCCTTTTCTCAGCGATGATGTAGCCAGGCGGATCGAACGTGTACACCACCGTCGGAATGTTGTCCTCGGCAACTACATTTCTGGACATCCAGCCGTTGACCAGCGTCATCGAGGATTGCTGAACACCACTTGGCGATCTCGTGTCGATCTCACCGGTGAACGGGTCGCCGTTGTGCAACACTCGACCCTCGTCAGTCACTGTGAATGTGCGGCCAATCACATCGGTCATTGTGCATTTGGTAGGCAGGTAGTTTCTATTCATTGCGTGTTGCGCGTATGCGTAGCGCTCGGGACAGTTCAGCGAGCCTCGCAATCCACCACAGTATTTTGGATCAACAGGCACACATCCAAAGTTTCGGCTCGGTGTGTTTAGATGGCACAGTCGAGCAACGAAACCAGTCCCACCCGCGCGCCCCACCCACCAACAACGAAATGAGTTACACCATCAAGCGTGAGCACAAGGCAATTACCAGCATCATCCGCGGCGACGGCATCGGCACGTACGTCATGACCGAGCAAATGCCGGCGTCGACGACGCCCGAGTTCGCCAGCCTGAAGGTGGGCGACTACGTCAAATTCTACAATCGTGCGCGCAGCTACGTTGTGTCGGGCTTCGGCACCGACGCCGAGATTGGCAAGATCACTGCGATCGACGTCTCGTCGATCAACGTCCGCAACCTGGATGGCCGCGAGTTGGGCAGCATCTATCTGCATCACATCGTACCGGCAACGGACGGCGACGTTGCCAACGCTATGTTCAAACGTGGCGACAAGGTTGTCGTGCTCGACGGCAGCACCATCAAGGACGTGCAGATTGGATCTTCAGTCGGCCGTCACTGGACCGACGAGCGTGCAGCGCTCGTTGGCAAGGTGTTCACTGTCGGCAACATCTGCTGGGACGGCGACGTGCAGCTCACCGACAGCGGACGCATGTTGTCGCCCGAGTATCTGCGCAAGGCGACCGCCGACGAGATCGCGAGCGCCGATCGACCAACGTACAAGAAGGGCGACAGCGTCGTGCTGCTCGACGGTCGTAAGATCAGCGCGAAGCGCGGCTCGAGCGAGGCGCGCGCGTGGCGCGAGAAACTCACGCCGCTGATCGGCACGGTGAGCAAGGTTCACACCGTGTCGATGAACGACGAGGAGGTGTGGCTCTCGCTGCGTGTCGACGCCGTCTCGGCCGACTTTGTGCGTCGTGCCACGTCGGCCGAAATCGACGCCGCCGGTCGCTTCGTGATCGGCGACAGCGTCGTTGTGCTCGATGGCGGACTCGTCCGGAGCGCTGGCGGCAAGATCCGCGGCTCGTCGGTTGGTCAAGACTGGACGACCGCAAAGATGAACGTCGTCGGGCAAACGTTCAATGTGACGAACGTCTGCGGCGACGGCGACATTGTGCTGAGTGGTGCGACGTTCAGCTACATCTCACCCGACTACCTGCGTCGTCGTACGCCCGCCGAAGAGTCGGGTGTTGCGGGCGGCTTCACCGTCGGCGACTACGTCGTGTGTGACAAGATGCACAAACACGAAGCCAGTGGCGTCGGCTGGACGAGCGAGATGACCGCGGCGGTGGGCGACATCGGTCAGATCGTCGAGTTGTGCGACAGTGGCCGCTACCGCGTCAAGTACCCGATGCATGGCTCGTGGGTGTACAAACCCGAGTGGCTGCGTCGCGTCGCGCCCAACGACAGCGACACGACGACGCTGCTCAGCGAGGCACTCACTGCGTTCAAAGGCTCGTCGCCCGAGTCGAAGACGGCCGCGTTGACCAAGCTGACAAAGGCGCTTGGCAAACGCAAGGCGGAGGAGTAGCGCGCTCTCGCGGCACACGAATGAAATGCACAAAACTGTTAACTTCTGCTTTCGTGTGCGATCAGCGAATCTTCGGTTGCACTCGTTCCATTTCTTTTGATTGGGCGCACACCGGTGTGTTTGGATGGTGCATTGCAATGACGAAACCCTGTCGGCGCACCGACAAACAAGGCAAGTCACAAATGAGTTTCACCATCAAGCGAGAAATCAAGGCAATCACCACAATGGTACGCTCGACCGGCGAGGAGGTTGTCGTGCCCGAGCAGTTGCCCAGCACGGTCGCGCCGTTTGTCGGTCTGGGCGTGGGTGGCTGGGTCAAGTTCAAGGATCTCTTCCGCTCGTCGGTGATGAAGGAGTTTGACCACAGCTGCAAGCTGGGCAAGATTGTCGCAATCCACAATGCCGAGCACGTCCACGTGCGTGAACTCGACGGGCATGAGCACACGGGCATCTATCCGCATCATATGGCACCGGCGACGCCGTACGAGGTCGTCAGTGGGTCGTACAAGGCCGGCGACAAGGTTGTCGTAGTCGACGGCAGTAAGATGAAGGACGTGACGCTCGGCTCGCGATGCGGGCGCGAGTGGGACGCCGGTCATGCGGCGCTTGTCGGCCAGTTGTGTACCATCGAGTCGATCTGCTCGGACTGCGATCTCTACCTGAAAGGCCACGGTCGCTACATTTCGCCCGAGTACGTTCGCAAAGCGACGTCGAGCGAGATTGCCGCCGTCGCGGACTGCAAGGCCGGCGACAGTGTCGTACTGCTCGACGGTCGTAAGATTACGGCGAAGCGTGGCTCGCTCGAAGCTCGCATCTGGACCAGTCGATTGACGAGTCTCATCGGTCTCGTGGCCAAGATTTACTCCGTCGACCGCGATGGTGATCTATGGTTGGTTGAGCGCAGCGTCGGTGCCGTCTCGCCCGACTTTGTGCGCAAAGCTACGCCCGCCGAGGTCGAGGCGAGCAAGAAATTTGTCAAAGGCGATCGCGTTATCGTGCTCGATGGCGAGCGCGTTATGACTGCTCATCGAGCTGCCGGCATCCCGGGCTCGTTGCGCGGTACAATGACGGGCTGTGAATGGAATGCCGACAAGCGCGCTGCTGTCGGCAAGTCCTTCGTTGTCAGCCGCGGCTGGGACGACGGCGATGTTTCGTTTCTCGATGAGTTTGCCAGCTTCATATCGGCCGACTACCTGCGTCACGTGACGGCCAACGAGCGCGCCGGGTTGGGCGCGTTCTCGGTTGGCGACTACGTCGTGTGTGACACGACGCACGAGGAGTGCAATCGCGATCCAGGCTGGGTGAGCGATATGAACAAGACGGTCGGCGGCGTCGGTCGTATCACCGACAGCGTCAGCACGGGCTTCCAAGTGAGCTACGAATCGATCGGCAAGTACATCTACAAACCCGAGTGGCTGCGCCGCGTTGCGCCGCGCGACGACGAGACGATCGCATTGCTCAACTCGACGCTCGCTGCGTTCAACGGCTCGTCGGTGGAGAAGAAGACGGCGGCGATTGTGGCGCTCACGTCGGCGCTCGGCAAGCGCAAGGCTGACGATTAGTACGCGCGCACGCACGTGCCAAACCAATGGACAAACAAAAAAAACATCCAAAATATGTGCGATTGCGAGTCTTTGGATGCCGCCGCAGGTAAACGAAACGAGCGGCTCCCACGCAGCGCATCACAACAAAGAAACAATGAGTTTTGTTATCAAGCGTGAGCATAAGGCAGTCACGACTGTCATCGCACACGACGGCGAGGAGTTTGTTGTGCACAAACCCATGCCCGACACGATGGAGGAGTTCGATGGCGTGACGATCGGCTCGTTTGTCAACTTCTACAATCGTGGAATGGACCAACAGATCGACGCGTTTGGTCCCGACGCGCTCATCGGCAAGATCATTGGGTTCAAAGAGCCTGGTGAGATCGAGATCCGCAGTCTCGGCGGGCAATTCTACCCGTGCATCTACCCGCACCATCTGACGGCGGCGACGCAACTCGAGGTTGCGAGTGCGATGTTCAAGGCGGGTGACAAGGTTGTCGTACTCGACGGCAGCCTTGTCGAGAACGTGACGCTCGGCAGTGTCGCCGGTCGCATCTGGGATTTCCAATCTTCGGATCTCGTTGGAAAGGTGTTCACTGTTGAGAGAGTGTGCGCCGACGGCGATCTCTACCTCGGCACGGGCAGACGCTACATCTCGCCCGAGTACGTTCGCAAAGCAACGCCTCACGAGATCGCTGGCGGCAGCGAGTTCAAGGTCGGCGAGAGCGTCGTGCTGCTCGACGGTCGCAACATTACGGCGAAGCGTGGCTCGCTGACTGCTCGTCGATGGACCGACCGAATGACGCCTCTCATCGGGATGGTGAGCAAGATTCACAACGTCGACTCGGACGGCGATGCGTGGCTCGTTACAAACGTCGGTGAGACCTCACCCGACTTTCTGCGCAAGGCAACGTCGGACGAGATTGCGTCGAGCACGCGTTTCACTCCCGGCGAGCAGGTAGTTGTCCTGAACGCCGAACTCGTCAAGAACGCCGGTGTTGTGGCGCGCGGCTCGCGCATGGGCCGCGAGTGGACCGCGGACAAGCGCCGTATCGTCGGGAAGCACTTCGTCATCAGCAGTGTCTGCCGCGACGACGATGTCGTGCTGTTTGGCGCTGGCGTTCCGTTCATATCACCCGACTATCTGCGCAAGCTCACGCCAGCCGAACTGACACAGACCTTCACAACGTTCTCACCGGGCGACTATGTCGTGTGTGACTCGGCACACCCAGGCAGCGACGGCGGTGTCGGCTGGGTGCTGTCGATGACGAAAGCTCTCGGGAAGATTGGCCGCGTTAAGAGCTGCACGGCCGATCGTGTCTCGGTGCACCATCAGGAGCATGGTGAATGGCTGTACAAGGCAGAGTGGTTGCGTCGTGTCGCGCCAAACGATGCCGAGATGATCACGCTGCTCAACACAACGCTCGCTGCGTTCAAGGGCCAGTCGGATGACGAGAAGACATCGGCGCTGGCGGCGTTCACGTCGGCGCTGGGCAAGCGCAAGAGCGACGGCTAGCGACGTGCGAGTGCGATAGTAAAAAACAGCAGACGCCGAGCCAATGGTTTCTTGTTTTGATGGTGTATAAAGTTTGGATTTGTTATCCAGCGTGCGTTTGTTTGCGTCACGTCCTGCGACACTCGTAAGTAAAGATTAATGAGTGCCGTCAAGCGTCGCGCTGAGACCCAGGACCCAGTCTACTACGGCGAGGCAACGTGTGCAGCGCGTGCGGGCACGTCTTGTACGAACCGCGCGTACTACCGTCTCGAGACTGGCGTGCTGTCGTGTGGCGTGCACTCACGCAACGCCGAACGTGAGGAGCTGCCTGTCAATCCGCGCAAGAAACAGCGTGAGGCCGACGAATATCAGGCATGGGAGCGCGAGGTGGAACGTGTTGCAGCGGCCAATCGCGCGGCGGGTCGTCGCGGCAGCGTTTGTGTCGGTCAGCTGCGAATGATGAAGCCACCGCCGCACATCGATGGTGTACGCAACGTGTTCCCAAACAACCGTCATCAGAACCGCAAAGATGGCTTTGGCTGCGCATCACTCTCACCGATGCGTCTCGGCCCGACGGAGCACTGGCAGCCAGGCCTGCCACAGGCGCTCTCGATTGAGAACTATCATCAGTTCAACAAGGTGTTTACTCGTGAGGTGATTCTCAACGCCGGCGAGCCGTTCAAATCGGTGGTCAAGCCAGAGTTCTTTACCGAGCGCAACGCCGCGTACGTCGACCCGGTGCCACATCGACGCAAGTTTGCCGACGAGAAGGGCACCGATGGCAATCGCAACGTGCCGCTCTTCTGTCTGCATTTGACAGCTGCGGGCGCCGAGCGACGCTACACGTACGTCGAATCGCGCTACTTCTACTGTCGTGAGTACGAGCGACTGGCGCTCAAGACCCAGGATTACGCCACACTGCGCACCTGGCTTGCACAGGGTTACAATCTACAGATCGTCGGCTACGACGGGCACGAGATTGGTGACAAGAGCCTCTACGAGCACTACATTGATCTGGCGCGCCCGTTTGGCCACGAGCTGGTGCTCTACACGCTTCTCACAGTCGACGATCCTGAACTGTACCCGTGGAATGTGTACTTTCGTCAACACCGCGCACGCTACGAATGAACTTGCAACCGTTCTCTGTGTGTTGTTACACTCAGCGAGCTTTCTTCTTCAATCCCGGTCGTCGACGATCGGAGAGCACCGCCTTTCTCATCTCCGACTTCTTCATCGGTTTCGTCATCGCGCCTGGCTTGCCCTGGTTGGCTTTGAACTTTAGCCGAACGCCGCCAAAGCCACCGGTTTTGCCTCGCTTTTTGCTACCTGCCACTGCGTCGCGCACGCGCGAATCAGTCAACTTGGTTTGCAGTCGAGGCGAGGCGCACTTACTCAACGCGGCCGTTACGTGATTGCAGCGTGCGCACCGCCCGCACAGTGTATACGATCTGCAAAATCCTTTGGATCGACGGCTCGAATCGCTACACGCCATCCAAAGGGCCGTCCACCCTGGCAGAGAGGAGCGCAGCCGGGTGCGCACACAGAAACACCAAACTCAACACAATGAGCACCTGCATCGACGTGGTCACACCGTTTAACTTTGACGCACCTGCATCGGTGCCGGCGAACGCGCGCAAGTTCCCCACTCTCCCTCTCTCGTCGCGCGCCAAGCCAGAATCCAAAAGTGTTTTTAGATCTGCAGTTCGGGAACTGCGGGCGTCGAGTGCCGATCTCATCGACACGCCACAACTCGCCATCAAGACTCACATCTCAACCGAGTCGGCATTCCGTCGTTCGGCGTACGCCAATCTGGTTGCTGGTGACGACGATGCGCTGCGCTCGTCGTACAGCACGCGGCAGCCTGCAGCGCCGGCACCGCCCGTCACTGTGATCAAGGTGACTGCCGAGTTTGTGCACAGCGACGCCAAGCACGTCACGGGTAAGCCGACTCGCATCAAGATTATCGACTGGAAGTCGACTCTCTCATCGTCCTCGTCGTCCTCGTCGTCGTCGGCTTCGTCCTCTCCACCGACGTCACGTTCTTCATCGCTCGCATCGTCGGCTGCTGAGCTGGGTCGTGAGCACGATGAAATCTTCCCGAGCGTGGTGAAAGCTCTGCGCGATGCGGGACAGCAGCGTGTCGCAGTTGCAACGAAACGTAAGCTTTCAGTACGCTTCGCCGCCGACGCGTTTGGTGTCGACGACTTGGCTGGCACGGCATCACAACGAGCCTCGTCGAAGAAAAGCAGCAGTAATAACAACGATGACGACGATGGTGATCCCATCGCCAACGACGCCGATGATGAGTGCGAGGAGGCTGACGAGTTGCTCACCGAGCACGCAATATGGGCGCGCAATCGTCGCATGCTTCGCCATTGGACTGATGTGAGCGGTGGATTTGACGCCGACCTGGCCGATCCGCTTGGAGGGCTGGCGCGCACGTGTGCCACCGAGCAGAACAGCGAGGACGAAGTCGCACGCATCGTCGAGCGAATGGAGGACTTTTAAATACGATAGATCTTTGAGGAACGTTTCCTCTGGAGAAACCGGTAAACGATCGATCAGACGGAGTAGTTTTTAACTGTATTTACTTGCCTCGGAAGCAGTGTTTCAACATAATTTCCCCCAGACCTTGGTAGCCGAAGAGATATTCCCTGACATCTAGGAGACCTGAATCGATACAGTCTGCACCGGGCGTATTATCACGCGTTAACAATCTATGTGCTTCCGTTCGCGTCATGTTGAACCAGCGACACGGTGTCGAGCGCGAATCGACGTCCACCGCTGAGAACCACTCGTCGCCGTAGAGTCGAGTGTATTCGTACATTTTCGCCCAGACGGCGGTGCACTGCTTCATGTCGTGCCAGCCGTAGGCGCTGAGCAAATGCGGGTCCACACGCAAGCCGGTGCGAGGAAACGTCTCACACGTAGGTTGCCACGTGAACACCGACGGAGGTTTGATGCGTGCGTAGCCCCAGCAGTAATAGGCATGTGGCGTCGGCCCGATTTCGACGGGCAGTATGTCGACGGCGATCACACCGGGATAGCTCGCGATCCAGTGTTCCGCGGAAAACCGTCCCGCTCCAACGGCGCCCTCGTAGCACTCGGGTACCAGTTTGTGTATTTTGCTCATTATCGTGCTAAAGTCGCGGGGCGAGACCAGTCTGCTGACATGTCGGCACGCCGCTGTCCACATGTTGCCTGGGTAGTGGAGATGCGGCGTTGGGCAGACGCGAAAGCCGCACACATCACCACCCGTTTGATTGCCGTGACAGCACGGCGATGCGACGGCGTGCATTAGGTTCCGCCGCAACACGTCGTTGTCGAGCGACGGCGAATAGCTGCCTTTGCTGTGAATGTAGTACACGCGGCGTTCGGCGTTGCTCGAATTCTGGCAAAACTGCCACAGTGCTTCGAGAGTAATAATCTCGTGACCCATTCGGTGTCGCTCGTGAATGCGGACTTTTGCTAATTTCTCGAGCAACTCAGCCGACGTTGGCGCTCCGCTCGCGGCCAGTAGCTTGTCGATGGTGACGTGATTCGACTCAACGCCGACGTACGTCACGCGCAACTCGTCGGTCTTTTCCAAAAGCTCGGAGTCTGCTAGAAAATGCAGTTGTTCGCTGAAAATCGGTGCCAGGAGCGTCGAGTAGTTCGTCTCGCCGCCGTAGACGTGGAAGAATCCCGCCAAGGCAAAGCGTTGGTCGCAGACCTCGCAATACTTCACGTGACCCGGGTGTGGATCGCCAAAGACTGACACGGAGCAGTTAGTGCCAGGCGGCTCGATGGTTCGTTGACTCCAGTGGCTGGGCACGCCGAATCGAACGTAGCTTCTCTGCGCAACCTGGCAAAATCCGTTCTCAGCGGCGCAATCTGTGCACGCATGCAGCATCCATGCTCTCAACAACAAGAGAAACAACGTCATCACTTCGGCCGCTGTTAAAATGCCGGTTGAGCGACGGGAACATAGAATGTTTTGCCAGTTCAAAGTGTCGACTGGATGGACATTTAATAAAAGACGACCAGCGAAGACAACGCAAAACGACGTGAAAACATCCCTGTCTTAAATATGAGAGGTCGCCGCATGCCGACGTTCTTTCAGGAGCTAACAAAGGAAAAAACTTACACGTTCGCAATCTGCCCAACCCACACAGAACATGTCATCGATAATCTCGTCGACCGCTTTCAACAAACTACAGTACGAAGTGGTTTGGTGCTGCCCCGCCACACGTTCGCTCATTCGGCACGAGCCACGGCCGGCTCGGTTCAAGGATGTGAAGACGGCACGTGCGTTCATAAAGACACTGGGCGCCGTCCCAGCGGGCACATTTGTTCTGATTCGCAACGCTCCCGTCGAGGGAACTGTCACACCGGCACAGAACGCGAAACTACTCACAGCAGGCACCGAGGCACCCGAAACGTACAAATGGGAGGTCGTCGGCCGATCGCCACAGGACTACACACTCACGCACATGGTTTGCGACGGCACGCCGCTCGGCTTCAGCGATCGCGCCGCCGCGCAGGCGTGCGCCGACTTTGTCAATCAATTCCCCTACTCGGTGCGCAAGGGACTCAACGTCGATGTTGTGCCGTGGAAGGCAGCACGGCAGTGGCAACATGGACTCGCCACAGAACTGAATGAAGTTGTGTAAAGGTACATCGGTTGTTCATTTGGTTGACTTGCGCGGCCGCTTGCCCGACGCAGCAGCTGCTGCCTTCTGTGCAAGAACTGCGTTCGTGTGAGTCGTTGTTGTACGCGCGCATGCGCTTACTTGGCTTATCGTTAATGTCATCGTCCTCATCGGCACCAAGCTCGGCAAGCAGCTCTCTGTGTGTAGGCTGCTTCGAGCCGTTGGTGGCCGCGGGGCGCACAGGCGCTGGCGAGTCGACGAATCCCTCTGTTGGCTCGTCGCTGGCCGCTGCTGGCACCGGTAGGTGCATCTCCGAGTCGGTCTGTGGCTCAGGTGGCGTGTCGCTGCGCTCAATTTTCACAGCGTGTTCTTGATATGATGTCGCTCCCGTGAGATCGACAACCGCGGTCGCCTTTGACGCACGTCGCATAACGTCAAAGTAGACGGCCGCCAACGCCACACATGTGCGTATCGGGTGCACCGGCTGATCGATCTTGACGAGCAGCGGCAGCGCATGCTTGCCAACGTACTCCTCAATCGTCATCGTGTTCTGCTCGCCGGGCGCCGTCAGCAGCACTGAGAACACGTCAATGATATGCGGCGGGTGGCCTGTCTCGGCGAGCAGACCGTGTTTGTGCGTGTCGCGGAACAATGTCGCGTACTCAAGATACGTCGCACCGCTACCCAGCCAGCTCGTGTGTGGTGAGTTGCGAATGTACCAGCGTGCAAAGTCGTCGAGCATAGCGCGGTACGTCTGGTGAGTTGGACGCTCGTCGGTCAACAGCGGGAGGAGCAGCTCGCGCGTTGCAACCTGACGCACAAACGCGTCGGGCATGCGTGCGAAGAACTCGTCGACGATATCGTCGGGCGAGCGGTAGATGACTGCACCAATCGTAACGACGCCACCGTGCGGTCCGTCAGTCTTCACGTCGAGCACACCGTACCACCGATGAGAGTCTGGGTTGATTGCCATCTCAAAGCAGCGTTGTTCGACGTGTCTGCCGGTGTGGTGAGTTGGGTGTGTAAATGTAGACAAATGCAACAATCAGCAGCCGCGCACGTGCGCCGGCAGCGCGCCGTTGTTATTTCACCACTCGACGCGACACGCACCACGAATATCAATCGAACTAATCAATGAGCACAATCGTGGCACTCGGTTGTTTGCTGCTACTGGCGGCAAGCATTGTTGTCGTGTTTGCAGACGCCGGCGACTCACAGTGGGGCGGCGTCGAGGCGGCGGCTGACAGATTGCGCGTTGTTCAGCAACCGCGCTCCTATCGACGGCCAATACATGTTGGTCCGTTGGCAATCGCGAGACTACTGGAACGCAACGCGAGCGAACCTCGCTCTCAGCGGTCGGCAGGCAATGCATCCGTCGGTGACTCACTCCCGTTGTCATCGTCGTCGTCATCAACAAACGGGACGACGGAACAAGTTGCCTCACGAGACGACTTGCGCGTGGGATGTCGATGCGATGTCGGTGCCGGTGAACGCTTCTACCTTGGCGACGATGAGTTTGTGCTGATGCTCCACATCTACTCAATCATCGACCCTAGTCGTGCCGATGCGCCGGTGGTTGTCGAGACACTCGCCTACTGCTACTGGCGTGCCGACGAGTGGCTCGACGAAGCGAGTGGCCGACTGCTGGCGCTGTGTCGACCCTGCGATCCGCGTACGGAGAAACGACACCTCGAAGGACGGCACCTTTCACCAGAGGGTGTCGTTGCCATTTGCGTTGCGTTTGGTCTGGCGCTTTTGCTTCCAGTAGGAATGGTCATCACGAAGCTAAACTGCAGCCGACGACTCGTTGAGCGACTCAAGCGGGTCTCGGCTCGTTGAAGTAAACCACGCGATCTACAAAGTTGTAAACACGTCACGACCGCTCAGTACCGCGTCGATGACAAAATTCCTCCGCGTTGGCAACGTGCTCGTGCGCAAGGCAGCCATTCGTGCGGTGCAAGCAAAAGCCATCTGGTCAACGCAGGACAACGCGTACTGCATCAAGGTGCAAGTGGGCGCAAACGAGCAGGACGTTGTCAGCACGGTGGTTCAAGGACACGAGGCCGTCGATCTGACGCTGGCGTACATGGAGCGTGCACTCAACGCGCAACGACGACGACGATGATTGAGTTCAATAAATCACTTTTCGAGAGGCAACGCGAACGAGAGTCGTCGAAAGTGCGTGCCCAGCTGAATCTCACGAATGAGCGCATGCGCCTCGTAGAACACATCGACGGGCGGCGCGGCGAACGCAAAGTAGTTGTACACCAACTGCAGCTGTTCGCAGTGCTCCTGTGCGTTGAGGATCGCCTGGCGCATATCGCCTGGTGTTGGTGCGATGATCACGCGCCGCTCGTACTCGTCGACGATCGTGTTGTAGCGCGCGCACGCCTGCTCGACCAGATTGCGCAGCCCGTTGAAGTCGATGTTGCGATGTGTTGGTTGTGAGCCGGCGTGCACCAACGATGCGCGTTGATAGATGCCCGGCCCCAATGATGACGGGTTGGAGAACTGCACGACCAGCGGCACTGGCTGGTCGGTAATTGCGCTGTGCGCGCCCGTCCACATCGGCAGCCCACCACCTGGATCGCCGGGCAGCGCGAGATTGTCGAGACAGCACGCACCAGGCGGCAGGCGTTCGAGCTGCGCAAACCGAATGTCGACATTGCCAGTGAATCGACGCTGATCGTAGTCGCGTTGACGATCGCGAATCAGCTGCGCAAAGTCGTCTTCGTGAAGGCAGTTCTGCGCCAGCCGACGGTACTCGGCGTACGACGCCGCGTCGAAGAACATGCGCGCAACGCCCGACGTGAGTCGATCGCCTGGCGCGAGCTCACGTTCGATCTGCTCGACGGTCATCGAGCCAAGCTCGGCGTCGACGCAGTCGTCGATCTCGCCCGTCAGACCGGCGAGAATGGGCGCCGACGAGAGGCCGAGCGGCGGCGTAATCGTTGACTCGGCACGCAGCCAGGGCGCGTCGAGCTGCTGCTTGCGTCGATAGGTGCGCGAGAACGATGTAAACTCGCGCGCGACGGCACCAAAGAACGCACGCTCGCGCTCCGTCATCAACGCCTGTGCGAGCGGATGTGCCAAGCGCTGCAGGATGGCGAGTAGCGATTCGTCGCGAATCGACGTCGGTTCCGAGCGTGTCAGATCAACCGTCGGACTGACGACGTCGACGCCCATTGTGTTTGGTGGCTCGGGTGGCGTCTGACGCTCGTCGGTCGACGTCTCGAACGAGTCGATCGCGCGCAACGCAAACGTGTACACACTCGCAGCACGCGAGTCGCCCGTCTCGTTGCGCGCCGCCATAACGTATCTCGTCGGCACGCCCGAACGCGCGTCGCTCACCGACGTGACGGCCGCGAGCGGACGAAAGATGCCGTACTCGGCAGCCAACGAGCGCAGTCGCGCGATGCCATCGACGCTGCGCAGCGTCGAGTCGAGGTAGTAGTTGAACAGCTCGTCGGGCTGGTACGTGAGCGCCTGCTGCACCATCGACGTGAGCTGCTTGGGCGAGACGCGCAGCACGTAGTACAACAACGAGCCAACGCGCCGACGGAAGTCGGCGTAGATGCGATCGAACGAGAAGCGGCGTTGCAACGTGAACGCCGACTCGTAGCTCGTTTGAATGAGCTCGCTGGGCACCGAGCTGCCCCACGGTGGCAGTGGGAGTGGCAGCACGAGGCTGGGCATCGCTCGCGAGATGTCGGCAGCGATGTACTCCCACAGCAGCAGCGAGGATTTGGCGCGCTGCTGCAGCAGTGAGCGATGCGCCTGCTGTCCGTGCTCGACGAGCGCCTTGAGCTCCTCGACGTACTCGGTGAACTCGCGATTCGGCGGCGCCTGCTGCCAGCAGCACGTGTGACGCTCGGCACTCTCGCCCGTGTTGAGCGGCTCGAAGAGCGCATTGTCGCGCATGCAACGCGCCACGACGGCGATCGTTGCGATGAACAACGAACGGTAGACTGGCGACGCGTCGCCGAGCTCCTCGCGGCGTACCTCGACACGATAGGTGCCCGCTTTGGCGTTGGCCTGCGCGATCAGCGTCAATATTGTTGACTCGTCGTTCAGACCGGCGCGTGTCGCATCGCCAACGGCGGCGCTGAACGGCATCAACATATCGCTCAGATGACCCGGATCGAGGACGACATCGCGCACGACGGTCTCGGGCACGCCGGGTGAGATGCCGTTGCCCGACGGCTTGAAGAACCACGTTACGCGGAAGCGTTCGGTCGACAACGCATCCTGTGCACGCCGTTCCTCCGGATCGAGCAGCGACTCACTCATCGTCAGGATGCGCTTTTCGAGTTGCGGCGAGAGGCCAATGCTCACAACCAACCGCTCGACCTGCTGGTCGAACACGTTGTGAATGATGCGCTGCGGCACGTCGGCGGTGTGCTTCGTCAGCTGCTCGAGTTGCCACTGCAAGTCGGCACGCCGGCGCTCGAGCACCTGCAACGTGTAGTTGCGATCGATGGCGCGGCGAATCTCGTGCGCGCGCGTCTGCTGCGCTCGCGCGTCAAAGTCCTCGGCCGAGCGTGCCACCGTTGTAACGAGTCGCTCGAGTTGCTTGTTCGACGCCTCGGCGTCGAGCGGATAGCTGAGATCGTAGCGTGACCACTTGTCGTTGAGCACGCCGGCCGCCGACGACGTCGGATCGTCGGGTCCATGCACGCCCGCCGACGCGCCCTCGATGCGAGTACGTGTGATTCCGTACAGCGCCAGTCGAGCCTCGAGGAGATCGAGATGATTCTCAAACGCCTGCAGCTCGGCGGCGTGCTGCGTGTTGAGTGCCGCAAGCTGCTCCGGCGTGTCGCCGTCGCGCGGCGCGTACGCTGTCGTCAGATCGCTCTTGACGATAGCGCCGACCTCGTCGATCAGCTCGAAAGTGTTGCGCGGCAGCTCAAACACAATCGACGGTGGATCGAGGAAGTCGGCCGTCGGCGATTGGAAGTAGGTAACAATCGCGCTTCGAATGCGTGCGTTGTCGGCCGCGCCGCGTGCGCGCAGCAGTGCGACGTCAGACTCGAGCATCGTGCGGTAGGCGGCACGCGCATCTGCCTCGGTCATTGGCGTGTAGTAGGCGAGATACGACGCTGCAGTTGGCTGTTCGAGTTGCGCCTGGTGGTAGGCAACGATGCGTTTGACGTACGCGGTCAGCGTGGCGGCGGTCGACGGTGGCTGCGGATAGCGAGCCAGCCAGCCAGGCAGCCAGGCACGAAGGAACTCTGGCTGCGCGTACAACTCGAGCGCGTTGGCCAAGAAGCACGTCATCGCCTCCTCATCGGCGGTTGGCTGCTCACGCTGCGCGGCGGGTGTGTTGAGATACTCGGCTGCCTGCAACAGGTACGAGTCGAAGAAGTCGTGCAGTGTGTCCCACATCAGCGGCGATTCGTCGTAGTTTGAGCGCTCGATCACGCCGATCTGTCGCTGCACCATCGGGTCGACGAGCTGAGCAACGTACTGCTCGGCGATTGCATCGATATCGCCCGCCGACGAGGTCGACGCGAGACCGATAATCGTATCTTGCAGGTACCGATTGCGTGTCGCTTGCAACTCGCCAAGTAGGAGCTTGCGCCACTTGTCGTTGAGAGCGCGCGACACGCTCGCTGGCTTGAGCACGGTGGGCTGCGGCACAAACGCCTCAGCCAGCCGACGGTAGCACTCGGCGGCGCGTGTGCGCGACTTGATGTTGCCGCGCGCCATCGCCGTATTGACGACCTGGTCGTAGATCGACCACTGATCGGCACCGTAGTCGAGATCGTTGATCTGCGACTGAATCTCGGCCTGGCGCATGCGTGTGCGCTCATACACGTCGCTCGGCACTTCGTCGGAGAGGCCACGCACAATGAACAAATCAGACTGCGGCACCTGCGTGGGGGACGCCAGTCGCCGTGCAATGCGCTCGACAGCTGCGTCGAGTGGGAACGACGCAGTCTGTGCCATCTGCTCGAGTGGTGAGATGGTGTTGGTCGTTGGCAGCCGAGCACGCAGTCGCGTTTCTGGTGCCTCGTACGCTTCGAGAATCATGGTGCGCTCGCTCTCGATCTCGGGCGGTTGATTGTTATTACCGCTCTCGTGTGCGGTTGACAGCGTCGTTGTTGGTTGCGGTGCTTGCTGCACGTCGATCGGCCCAAAGAAGTCGTCCATCATCTCGGCGGTCGTCGAACTCACGTACTGCACTGTACTCGGTGCAACGGAGGGTGCCGGCGGCAGTGGTGGCGTTGGCGCGCGGCCATTGTCTGCAGCACCAGCTGCCTTGCTGGCTGTGCCTGTTTTGCGCGTGTGTCGGCGACGTTTCGTTTCAGGGCCCGGTGGGAGAGACATTCACACGTGAGTGCGCGGTTTTCCACGTTTGCCAGGTTCTGCGCCCTCGGCTGGCTTATACAGTCGCGAGGTTTTACAAAGCCAATCACGTTGGCGCACCTCGACGACGACATAAGCACGATGACGGCACTGAACGCAGGCGTGCAGCCATCTTTCGAAGGCGACTTGACATTCTCGGCAGCATCGACATTGTTTGGCAGCGACAGCGAGAGCGGAACGCCGCCGCAAGTGATTTCCGTGCCAGGTGCACGTGCCGTCGTTGGCCGGCGCCCACGACTCGATAATGTGGGAACGTTCACAACGAACATGAATCCAGCACGACGAGCCGAAGTGGGCCTCGAGCGCCGCCGGCGTGTCACAAACTGCCTCTGTCGTGCGCCGTTCCTCATTGCTCTGTTTCTCTGGGAGGTCGCAATCGCCGGCGTCTACCGACTGCTACGTGTCAGCACTCGTTTCGCGCATCGGCGGCAGTTGCCGGGCGACGACGATGCCGAGTATCAGCTTGAGTACGTCGCAGCGTACGCACGCTCGGTGCGCAAACGATTTGTCTTTGGCGCTTTGCTGCTGGTGCTGGCAGCCGTGGCGTACGTGGCAGTCGACGCATTTTATCTCCACCACCACGGACTGGAGATTGTGGTCGTTCCACCAACAATGAGTGCAGCTACAACCCAGGCGCGCGCCAGCCTGCAAGCAGCCGAGCTACTCGGTGTGTACGGCAACGGCAACGAGAGTGAACAGTGCGTGGCACGTGCCGAACGGCTGCAATGGGAGGATCTGCTTGCAAACAAGGCTGCGTTTGACTGGCGCTCGTTGGTGAGCAAATCCGACGCCTACCTCAGCGCCAACAGGGGCGAGGAGCATTGCTGCTGTGCGCCGATGTTTGGCATTGATTTCAATCACGTCGCACTCGAGATGCGTCGTCGACACAGCGGGCCGGGCATTTCGTACGAGCAGCCAACGGTTGTGCACTTCTTCAACGTCGACGAGCCGGCGCGCTCGAGTGACGACGCTGTTCTCAGGGCTGCAGTTGATACTGGCGCGCTAGGGCGACTCGTTGTTGTCGAGCAGAGTCAGGCGCACCTGTTTGCGTGGCCGCCGCATAACACATCAAGTGTGCTTGTGCTGCGGCCGTACACGTTGGCGCTGCGCGCAATGAAGTGGGGCGGCGAGCGACTCGACGTCAACGTCAGTGCCGAGCAGGCCTACTGCGTCGCGGGCTGTCTTGATTTGTTCGCCGGTGTGAGTGTGTACGAACGTGCACGACGCCAGTCTGCGGTTGGAATAAAGCTTTAATCGTCTCGATTCCTCGTGCTCGTGGGCGAGCCGTTCTCCAGATGAATGCCCATGTTGCCACGCTTCCGCAGCGGAGCGGGCACGTACTGTCGGTGGTACTTGTGAAAGATGCGCTCCTCGCCAAAGAACTGCGAGTACGACATGCGCAGGTAGCGGAACTCTTCGACCTCCTCGATCATTACTGGCGCGCCTGGCGTGACTGGCATCACCGGTTGCCTCACAACGGCTGGTGTACGTTGGCCCTCGGGCAGCAGCGGACTTTGCAGGTCAAAGACAATCTCGGTCAGCTTCCTCGAATGTACGATGCCTCGATAGCGATTCGACAGCACCGAGATCTCCTGTCCAACGTCGTACGACGAGTCGATCTTAACCGAGAAGCCCTGAAAGATCTCGGTGGCTGTCTTTCCAACGACGCCAACGGCGGCGTACGACAGCAGACCCATGCCAATGAAGATCTCACCCGGGTCGATGTGCAGGATCTCGAGCGCAAAGAAGAGTCCGCCTACGAGAATGAACAGATCGACGATGAAAATTGCTCCGTACACGTAGTTCTCGCTGACGCCGAACAACTTGAGCACCTTGTCGATGTAGACGGCGGCGAGCACGGCGAGCAACAGCACAAACAGGAACGCACCAAGCGCCGTCAGAATATTGAGTAGCTTGTTGAACATGACGCCCGCCTTCTCGCCAACCATCGCGGCCGCGTCGTCGAGCGCGGCGAACCGCCTTTTGTCGACGCGCACCTGTTGTGCACCGTTGCTGTTGCTTCCGCCGCCACCGTTGCTATTGCTACCACCTCCATTGCTGTTACTGCCACCGAGGCCGTTGCCTGTGTTCTGATACCCGATCGGATCGAGCACGAGGTTGCCCGTCAGCGGATCGATACCCTCGACGAGGTTCTGCAGCTGCTCCTCGGCTGGCCTCGCGCCGTGCATCACTTCGACGATCATGAGCAGCGACAGTGCGACAAACTGCGACGACAGCGGGTACATACGGGATGCGTGTGTGTGTGTGCGCGGACAGTTCAACAATGTGTGACCGCTCATCGGTTTATTAGAGGCAGTTTCCGCGCCAACCAGTTGGCGATGATTTCGCCGCGATCGACACTCTTCAACGCCGACACACGAGCTGCAATCGCACGCGCCAGCGCCGACGCGCCTGGCTTCTCCTCCTCGTCGGCCTGAAAGAACTCACCAATCACGTCGCCAAACGGCCGTTTCCGACTGGCGCGTGCCTCGTCGTCGTGCTCGCTCTTGACGTGCTGCAGCGGCGCGGCGTCGACCATCGTGTCGAAACCGGCACGCTCGGCTGCGAGGCGTTGAATGTTGCGACACGTGTAGTCGATGATCGAGCGCTCCTCGCTCACCAGCCGACGATACGCCGCCTCGCTCACATGCACCGGATCGCTCGATACGCGCTTGAACTCGCGCAGCACGTGGTTCTCGAGGAACGTCCACACGAGGCGCGTCTTTGCTCGCGTGCGCGAGCCCGTGATGATCGTCTTTGACGACTTGAAGAAGATAGCAACAATCTGATCCTGCCGCTTGCAGCCCAGTGTGACTGACTGCTCGTCGTTCAGCACAGTCTCGTCCTCAAAGTTTAGACGAAAGATAACACCAGGGAAGCGACCGGGCTTGTACTGCGCCTCAAACGGGTACTTCGTGCTGAGGAGATTCAGATCGATCTCAAAGCCCGCCGACGCCTTGCTGACGAGGTTCTGCAGTCGGTAGCCCTGCAGTGTCGCGGGAATGCCCAATCGGTTGAGCCAGAGCACGTAACGCTGACATTGCGCATTCGAGCGTGCCGGCCCCTTCGGGCCAGTGCACACCGCAGAACCGCAGAACAGCAGGATTGTGCCATCGCTCATCGTCGTTTTGCACGCTGCGAACCGGCGCAGATTGAAACAGAACACAACCGACCGGTGTGCGACGTCGGGCAAGTGTGGCAGCAGACCAGTGTAGAAAGTCGCCACACTGTTGGTGTCAACCACCTGCGTTGTCGTCTCAGCCACCCAGGGCTCGAAACGAATGTGACTGATGCGCTTCGGCAGCTCAATCACACGCCCCAAACTGGTGGGCGGCGCCTTTGAGGAAAGCGAGCGGTTGATGTGCGCAATCACCATCTCGGTAGCGTGATCGTCGTCGCAGTACATCGTTGCCGCGCCAGCGGCGCTGCGCCACCAGTCGTACGGTCGCTGCACTCGCAACGGTATCACCTGCCGCTGCACTGGCTGTGTGAAACCGAGCTCACGCTCGAGTCGCTCCTGTTCGGCCATGCGTTCGATACGCACATCGGCTGCGCGTTTGTGTCGCGCCGCCGCATCGGCACGTCGCGAGCGCACGTCAGCAGCGTGTGCAGCCGACGTTGCGTCCTCGAACAAATCGTCGTCGTCACCGACGGCTGTCTCTGCCACACCGTTCAGCACGTCGAGCTCGTCCTCATCGATCAGCTGCCCATCACCAAAGAGATCGTTCGACAGGTCGTCGAGCTCCTCACCGTTCAAGCCACCAAACTCTTCGACACCACCGCAAAGATCCAATTCACGGAGAAACGACATCTTTTAACTGTGGGCGCGCGGGCGCTCGCGCTACTTTGTTCAATTGTTGCTCCTGTTTCGCAACCGCTGTACGTTTCGCAACGTAATTGACACGCTTTGCACGCTTTGGATCAACGGCCCGCACGTCTAAGTTTGGATCGAAACCGCGCCCTCACGCCAGGCACAGACATCCAAAGGCGACGCAATGAATCCGCCGACCGCCGAGTTGCTACTGATCACGCTCGCCTCTGACCTCTCTGCCTCATCGGACTTGCCGCGTGCCGCTCACGCTGCACTATGTGCGATCAACATGCTGCTAGTGCTCGATCGTGACATTCTCGAGCGCAAGCTGCCGTGTCAGTTTACCGACTTCACAGTTGCACCGCTGGATGACAAAAGCGGCGCGCGCGTTGCATTTGTCGACTCGGCAACATCAAAGGACCTGATTGTCGATCAAGCCGCGCTGCGACACCTCAAGTCGGTCGGCAACTTTCGAGATCTGCGCGTAGGCAAACCGCGTGCCAAACTGTAAAGAATTACGATCGTCGGTTTGTTTGTTTGTGCAGACATTCATTCGCTTTCAATTCGTCACATGCGGTACCGATCGACCTTGGTCGTCAATCTCGACAGCCTTGGCACCGGCTGGTAGAGCAAACGTCGTTCTGCGGTCAAACTGATAGATATCGGCCAGCACCTGCTCGTAGGCCTCGCGTGGGCGCTTGCACGCGACGGCGTACCGTTGCGCGCGTGGCATCGTGTAGGGCAAATGCCCACCGAGGAGCGGACAGAAGTGATCGGCGAGGATGCCGTCGGTGATGTCAAACGTCCGCTCGACCTCGATGCGTGCCTGCTTCCTCTCTTCGCTCTCGTGCCTCACGACGGCGTGTCGCGGGTTGACGCATTGCAGTTGTGTGTTCGGCACGACGCCGGCGCCAACGATGTTGTCGACCGACTGCACAACGAGTTGGCCGTCGACGAATCGCTGCGGCGGGCACGGACAGAGTGACCTCACTTGATCCGAGTCGGCGTAGTCGGACGCGCACAGCATGTAGAGAATCTTTATCAGCGGATACGACTTCCGGTGGATTGTCACGCGGAAGCGTTTGTCGGCAAAGATGCACGCGTCGGCCGACGCTCCGACGGTGTCGAGCGCTAGCACGTGATTGCGAATGTTGCTCAGTTGCTGAATCGAGGGCTGCAGCGTGTAGAGCGGTTCGATATCAACGAACGACTCCCAGTGCGGTTTGCGGTCCGTGTTGCGGAACCTCTCCTGTGCCCACTGCAGTGAACGAATGCCGCTGCCCGCATCGACGACAGTCGCGGGCGTGGCGTTCCGTGTGCTCGTGCTGGCGGTTGACGAAGTCGACGAGCTCGTAGGTGTGAGCGCGGGCGTCGAGGACCTCGTGGTTGCAAACACATGCGCAGGCGGCTCAAACACAAACGACGGCGGAGGTGGCATGATTGCGACAGATGCCATTGACGTTGTTGTTATCGGTGGTGTGTTATGCGACGTGGTGTCACCGCCTGTGCTCATATTCAGTTGTGCTCGTTGGGGGCTGTGGTATACTGTGGTCTGTTTGGAAATCAAAAAGTTTTTGATTGGTGACATGCGTGTGCGAGTGTGCGAGTGTGGTTGGGTTCATTCAAGATCGTCGAGTGTGAAGACGCTGACGCGCAGACTGCTGCCTTCACCGGCGCCTGCTGCCGCCAGTTCGGCCGCTTCCTTCTCGTCGTCGATCGTCGATGACGACGCCTCATCGTCGTCGTCACCTGAGCACGTCGCTGCTTTGCGCATCACCTTGGCCGATCGTGCCGAGTGTCGCAAATCATTCTCGCCGTCGAGTCGGTCTAGGCAGTGCAGCAGCGTTGCCGTCACAGCACCGAGTTGCGCTCTGAGGTGTCGCTCGTAGTCACGCTCGCGCCGCTCCTCAATCGGCGGCTGGCAAGGACAACCAGACTCTGGGATGTCGAGTGGTCGCGTGAGTGGCGGCGTTGGCGCGGCGCGTGTCGGTCGCATTGGTCGGCACGACTGCCGATTGTGTGTCGCCGGACCGATCGGTGTGATGGGCGCCATGAGAAGTGAGGTTGGCATCGACTGTGACATTCTTCTCGAGTGTGAGCGGTGGCGGGGTCAAAACTGTTTGCAAAAAGGACAATCGCTGTCGTGCGGCACGGCGACGAGCGGGGTGCGACGGTAAGAAAACACATAAACTCGAATGGGCAGCGCACCACGGACGTTGAAGCGGCGCGAGCGGGCGGTGAGTTGACGCAACGGACGCGTAACTGTTCATTGAGGTGACTGCACACGCTCGATACCTATAGCGTCGACGAGCGCGGGCGGCACTCCTGGCACGCCGGTTCCAAACAGAACGCGCGCCGCGCCACGTGCACGTCGATTCGGCATCGACTCGTTGCGCACGTACTGCCCGCACAGGTCGGACAGCTGCGCGTCCATCGGACGCCACACGGCAAGAGAGTTGTCGCACTTGGACGACCAGCAGCGCTGGCGCCACATGCGATTGACAAAATCGAGCACCAAGTAGACGGGCGACGAACCGCGGAGTTTGCGTTCCTCCGCCGACGCCGACAGACCGTGCTCACCGCCGCGCAACTCACAGTACTTACTATCGCACGAGAGCGTGGCAAACGACGAATTGACGACAGTGAACGTGCGACGTGGCTTGTACGACTCGAGTTGCGCCGCCGCACAGATCGCCTTGACGAGCTCGCTCGACGAATTGGCGCGCCCACCACCACGCGACACGCCGAGCGACGAGAGACGCGCGGTACGACTCACGCCGTTGAACGTCAGTGGGCGCCAACACTCCTCGTCGTCGGCGAACGGCTTGCGTGTGACGATGTAAGCCGAAGTTAGCAGCACCAAGCGCGCGTCGGCGCCCTCGGGCAGTCCGTACTCGCCCACACCCTCGCCCTGATTATGAATCGCCTCGGCCAGTTCGTCACCCAGTCGGTCACGATCGATGCGCAACAACGAAACGAGCGAGCGAAGCATCGTCGCCTCGTTGTACGGTGCATCGTACGGTCCTGCCGCGTCGCGCAGAATGCGTTCTGGTTCCTCATGTTTCGCCGCACGATAGATGCGCAGCGTGTGATTGTCCGAGTACACGTGCTGATCGAGTGCCTCGTTGGCGAGCGGCTCGTTGAACTCGACCAATGCGTCGAGAATGAAGTTACCACAGTCGACTGTTGATGCCCACGCCACACTTTCGTGCTCGAGCGATCGATCAATAATGACGTGCACCGACCACTTGCTTGCTTTGTGTGCCGTCAGCAGCACGACGTCGTCGGCACGCGTGAGCTCATCGGCCTCGGGGTCGTGTTCTTTGATTAACGTGTTCAGGCGAGCGAGCAAAAACTCAAGGAAGCGTTCCAGCATCGACTCGAGCATCACAACCATCTCGTCGCGATCGTGTGCGCCAAACTTCTCCAGCTCGTCGAACTTCTTGAAATCAAACTCTGCGTAGGTCTTACACGGTGCACCGGCAGGCACGAGTTCGTGCACCGACGGCGGCACAGCCGAGCCGCCAACGCCAGCCTCCTCCTGCGCCGCCAACGCGGCCTGGTTGCGCTGCATCTCGTCGAGGAACGTACGCACTTCAACCGCGCCGTAGCTGCGCCAGCTCTTCGCTATGCCAGGCGCCGACTCCTCGTGCGCCATCAAAAGAAACGGCACGTGCGCCGTCTCCTGCACGCCACGCGTCTCGATCCACTCCTTTGCTTCGGCCAGCGTACGGAAGGCGGATGATGTCTCGACGAAATTGACGCTCATTGATTACAGTTTGAAAATGTTTGGTGGTTAGCTTTCTTCGAGGGGCGTCACTTTTGTTAGCACTACACATCCAAAGATTAGCCATCCAAAAAAAAAATCGTACACCCAAAGGTCGAACGCCCACAAAAACCAACGATTCAAACAATGACTACCACAACCACACCGGAGCTTCTCGAGCAGATGCGTGTCTTCTTCGAAACCAACATCGTGCCCGCCTACGAGTCTAGGTTGAAGAACGGCACCGCGATCAACACACCGATTGACGGCTTGCCTGCTGAGTTGGTCGACATGATTCGCGCCAAGTACAACACGCAAACAGTCGGCACGATGCTCGTCGTCCGTACGAAACACGACGCCCAAGTGGCGGCTCGACGTGCCGCCGTCTGCAATATGTTCGACAACATCTGCAAGGCGCCGACGCCCGCTGATGGATCGCCGATCAACTTGGAAGACTTCCTCGATCCGGTTGTTGCTGCGACGCCAATCGACGACGACAACGCTCGTGTGCAAGTCAGCGAGTAAAGACATCAAAAAAAAAACTCACATTCCTCACCGTCAATGTGGGTTTTCAACAGTTCCAGCTGCTATCACACGCACTGGCATACAATGTGTAAAGTTACGCAATGACACAATTTCTACACCACGGAACACCCATATCAGACGAGGAGATGCACTGCGCCGTCGTCCACTTTTCAATCAACGGTTGGACCGATGTGCCACTGGAGAATCTGAAGAGAATTGCAGCGCTCTGGGCCGACATCACCGTTGCGATCGCACCGAGTCCCGGTACAGCGGCTATGTTGGAATATCTACGTGAGAATGGATACGACTGGCGCACCAAACAATGAATTCAAATCCACTCGATATGTTCAATCAGCAAGCAACGAGTCAATGTTATCGTCCCAACACACGTCGGTGCCGCCGCCGCTGCTCATCGACTCGCCGCGCTGTTGAGTGGCACATTGCTTCAGCGCCAACTCAATCATCGTGCACAGCGTGGTTGGCGGTGGTCGATGGTAGAACCCGAGCGGCTTGACGAGCTGCGCAGCTGTTGTCTTCACCTGGTCCTCGGTTGCGTGTGGCAGGATGAGTTGCACTGTATCGGTGCATCGCAGTGGCGACGCGAGCAGCTGCTCGGCATCGAGCTCGTCGCCGTAACTCAATCCACCAGCCATCGGTCGCAGAAGCATGCACACACGCGACGTGTTAACGTCGACACCACGCGCACAATCGCGAGCCATCATCACCGACGCCGAGCGCAGCTCGTGACGATGGCGCATCACCGAGAGCATCAGCGGATCGTCGGTGAAGCAGCAGTTGCGATGGTCGACGTCCATCAGATCGGCCGACACACGATCGAGTTTGAGGTAGAGATCGAGCGTGTCGAGAGAGAGCAGCGGCTCGTGCGCAAACACGTGACGCAAATTACGCGTGCGCAGTCGCTCGGCTCGCCGACACGCGGCGTCGCACACGAACGCGCCGTCGAAGCGCACGATGAGCGTACGATATTTGATGAAGGGCAGCGACGTGATGACGGTCGATTCGGCGCGCCACGGCTCCTTCGACCACGCCAACAGTGTCTCCTGCACCGCGCGAGCGCGGTTGAGTTTCTCGCCCTTCAGCTCACGCTGCACATCGGTTTTCTGAAGGTGACGACTGAGGAAGTCGGCCAGCGTGTGACAGCCAGCCTCGAATGCACGTCGACCGTAGCCGGTGATCTGCACCGTACACGCGTTGCCCAGCAGGCACTTGGCGATGTCACGCGCGCGCGTGATCGGGTTGCGTGTCAGTTTGAGCGCCAACGCGTGCCGTACGGCGATCGACGAGAGTGCATCGGTCTCTGGTCGTGGGCCGCGCGACGTGGCGTAGCCACGCACACACGAGCCACCGTCGAGATCGACAGTGCGCAGCGCTTGTGCGCGCCACATGTCGAAGAACGGCGCGCCCGACTCACAGTGCGGCTCGGGCGCCAGCGCGTCGACCTCACCACACAGCGCGAGATGCCCGTTGACGAGGTTGCGTGCAACAAACGTGCCCAGCACGTTCGCCATATCGTGTTCGCACAGCAGATGCGCGTCGATCACCACCAGTCGCGTCGCGTGTGCCAACTGCAGTCGCACGCCAGCAAAGAGAGTCGAATCAGAGATCACCTCCTCGAGCGTCAGCGTCGCCAGCGTGAATCGATTGGCTGGTCGATGCTCGGCGATCCACACGCGATACTTGTCACGCGCAGCGAAGCTGCGGAACACGAGCGTGACGAGCGGCAGGCGACCGTTGGCAGCCACGCGAGCAGCGCGCACGTCGGCCGTGTGCACGATTCGCTCGGTGAACACTGCGTCGTCGACGCCGCCTGTGCCAAAGCCCGACGAGTGCACAACGTACAGAGCCAGTCGTTCGCCCAGTGCACGCACAGCATCGACGATCTGTCGCGCCACTTTGGCCGCTTTAACTGTCATAAACAGCGGTGTCGTCGCGTTCTTCACCCAGCACTCGGTCGGCGCAGGCTCGATGAGTGACAGCTGAGAGCGCAACCATTGCGTGCGACAAACCCCGGCACCCCCGGCACCCAGTGCCGTGGTTGGTGGCGCGTCCATGTCGAGCTCGCTTTCCTCGCTTTCAACGTCGTCGTTGGCTGCGGCGAGTGCCTCGTTGGCCACCGCCCACGCCGGCGTGTCGGCGGGCAGCCACAGCTCCTCGCTGTGCTCGTCGTCGTCAACGGCTGCCAATGCAACAGGTGGTGCAGCCTTCTTCGCCGCCTTCTTAGGACGCTTGAGTTGCGCCTGCGCGCGAACTGATCGCTCCCATGCGGCGTACGCCGCCTCGACGATCTCGCGTGGCTCGCCACACTCAAACATCGTCGTGCCGTAGCGTGTCGGCAGGCGCTGGTACCAGTCGACCGACGCCCAGAGGAACTCGAGCGACGCGCCCATCGGCAGATGCGACATCACCTGCGTGAGCGCCTTGGCGTTCTGCATTTCGGGTTGATCGGGCGCGGCGCGACGCCAGCGGTGCAGCACAATGTCGTCGCAACACACTCGACGCGCAATCGAGCCGGCACGTTGGTAGTCACACTCGGGCAGGCGGAACATCGTGTCGACGTAGTTGCGTTGCGCGGCGCATGCGAGCAGCTGCGCCACCGTCATCTGCTCGAGCAGCGAGGCGCGTGCGTTGTGCGGCGGCAGAACGAGGAGGTTGAGCGCATGCGCCAGCACGTGTGGACGTAGGACGCTGCGCCGCGCGCCGACTGCCAACACCACTTCGGCGCTGCCTGCGTTGCCCAGGTTGGTGAGCAGCGGCGACTGCAGCGCGTAGTAGCCACGCAAGCCAGTGTGCAGCGCACGCTGACAGCGCTGCTCGGCGCCGGTCTTGAACGCCGACTGCAATGTTGCAAGGAACGTCGGGTACTGAAACTCAAAGCCGAGTGCGAGAAGTGCCGCGCGCACAGGTTTCGGCACGAGCACGTCGCTCGTGTCGCGAATGCCACTCTGCGTGCTCGCGCTGTTGAACGCAATCAAATTCGCATCGGCGAGCGATCGATGCTGTTCGATGCGAGTGGTGCGACGCAGCACCATCTGCCCGGCGTCACGCAGTGCGCCGCTCACGGCGGCGTATTTGAGTTGTGCAAGCGGGCGGTAGCGCAGCACTTCGATCAGCTCGTAGGTGCCAGCGACCACATCGGGCTGACCCTCGGCGTTGAGCGTAGGTCGAACGACCAAGCGCATGTCGGCGCCCGTGTGTATCAACGGCAGTCGATCGCGCACCGTGATCGTGCCACGCGCCTTGGGCACGCGCGCTGCGCGCTTGCGCTTCTTCACGCCCGTTTTATCGACATCGCCAGCAATCTCGTCCTCCATCTCTTCGGCCTCGTCGTCATCGTCGTCGTCGACACGATCGTCATCGCCATCGTCGTCGCACGCATCGCCATCGACAGCCTTGCGTTTGGATGGCGGCGGCTCACGCATAGTGACAACGATACGCAGATGATGGCGGCTCTGGCCGACGTCGATGTGGAAGATGCCGTCAACACGGCAGTCGCGTACAATGTCGTAGTGACTCATCACGGGTCAACCTTTAGCTTGTTTGGGTGCGGGCTATTGAGCGTCGTAAGCCGTGTCAAGCTGTATCATCCAAAGGAAGCGTGTGCATTGAAAACTTATATTATTTTTAAATTCGAATTTAAAATCAATTGCCAATCGAAAATAATTCGTGTTAAACCATATTGGCAATCCAAGTTTTGGCCCGGAGCATCGGTACATTTTGGTGTCCGATTGCCTCCGCTACCTCGAGGATGAACTAACCATAAATTAAGACGTATTCCAGTATTTTTGTCGAGTCGATACGAGCGGTCTGCGGTACCAAACGAGCATGAAATAATTAAAATAAAATAAGGATACGAAGTTGTCGGGTTCGTGGAATACTTGCACCATAAATCGTTGTATTTAATTTTTCAAGCACATTTAAATAATTCGGTTGAAAATTAATTTTCAACCGAATTATTACATGTTGTTTTGGATGTGTTCGTCAACATCAAATGTGACAAGTATACGGTTTCTTCGGCTCGTTCTCTACTCATCAATGATGCAGGTCGATGAATTCCGAAAGATTGGTATCGGAGAAGCGCTCAGGGAATACGGCTCTGCTCCCTATCCGCGCGATTATGCAGAGTGTCTTCATCAGTTGACGTTGGAGCGAGGCGAAACCGAACGCTTACGTGAGCTGCTCAGGGTGTCAAACAACGAATATCAAGAAGTCGCACGACGAAAAATCTCGTTGGAGACGCGCGTGAGACAACTCGACACACGTCTCTCGGAGGCGCAGCCCGATCGCAGCAAACTCGAAAGCGATCGCCTCAGTCTGCTGCTCGAGAAGCAGCGGTTAAGCGATGACCGTGAGAAACTTGACGACGAGCGGCGACGCTTGAACATGGAAAGTATTACGTTCCACACCATGAAGCACGCAAACCAGCGCGAAGAGAGGCGTGTCGAAAGTGCGCGGCTCGCCGCAATCAAGAAAAAAGAGCGCGTTGCACGAGAAGAGCGCGCAAAGGCGATCGATGAGGCGCTCAAACGCCAACGTGCCGAACTAGAATTGGAATTCAAGCGACGGCTGACAGCCGAGATTGAAACGGCCGTTGCCGAGCAGCTCAATGCCGCGAGACTGGCTGCAGAAGTACGACTGCTTGAACAGGAGGCAACAAACGTCGTCAACGCCGTGGTAGACGGCGAAATTGACTCTCGCATCGTGCGTCGCGTGGAGCGTGTACGAAGCGCAGCGCGCACGTTCGACGGGACCGATGCAGCCGCACGCTCCGAACACACTCAGTGCGTCGTGTGTCACGCGAACGAGGTCTGTGTGCTGTACGAACCGTGTGCACACATCGTCACATGCATCGACTGCACTCCGCGTCATCTGCTGTTGTGCGATGGTGCGCGGTGTCCAAAGTGTCGCGCCCCGGTGGAATCGTTCAAGCGTGTTTACCTTGGTGATTGAAACTTTCAATGTAATAATTCGCTCGAAAAATTAAATAAAGGCGAATTAAATAATTCGCTTGAAAAATTAAATACAACGATTTTCGGTGCAAGTATTCCACGAACCCAACAACTTCGTATCCTTATTTTATTTTAATTATTTCACGCTCGTTTGCTATCGTAGGAAGGCCACTAGCCCTCCGAAAAAATACTGGAATACGTCTTAATTTATGGTTACTTCATCCTCGAGGTCGCCGACTTGAAACAAGTGACTTTATGTGCCACCAAAAGGGGCTGCTTGCGAGTTGCCAATGGAAGAAAACACGCATTTTTCATCGATTGGCAATTGATTTTAAATTCGAATTTAAAAATAAAATAAGTTTTCAACAATTGCGCTCTTATTTAATTTTTCAACATGAATCATGGTCCTTGACAAGTTTGTTTTCTGCTACAATCTCTTCATTTCACTTGTTCTTCCAACGGCTTCACATCTGCTGCAGTCGCGTCAGCTCGCCGTGCGCCGACTTCTTCTCTGCGGGCTGTAGACGATTGTTGACCGCCAGCGCCTCGCGTGCACGCAGCACCAGGTCGCCCCACGCCTCGTCGCCCGCCGATGCGCGCGCCTGCGGCGTGACGACCGACGCGAACGTCTGCACCGCCTTGACTGCATCGTCGGCGTTGCTGGCGTTCTGCAGCGTGCGCACTAGTGAGTCGTGGTGCGCACGCGCGTCCTCGAGCTTCGCCACGGGCGTGATGCCGAACGACGGCTTTGACGATGTCGAGAGCGCGACGGTTGTCGTGTCGACGGTATTGTTGGCACTCGCTTTGCCAGGCTGCGCCGAGCTGCGCACGTACTTGCCATTGGCACCACGACGTGTGTCGCTGTCGTCCATCGCCGCGTAGCGACGGCTCGTGCGACGACCGGCACGGCGGCCAGCACGACGACCGGCACCGCGACCTGCAGCGCTTTCCTCGTACATGTCTTCTTCATCTGACGAAGATGAGCTGTCGCTATCACTGCTGCCGTCCTCGTCGCTTTCTTCGTCGTCCTCGGCCAGATCCTTTGGCACGAGCACGATCGAGATGAGATGCGCGCGCACGCGATTCTGCGAGCCGAGCGAGTCGACCATCTCGAGATCGGGCGCGACGACTTCGTCGCTGTAGATGCAGCCGGCCTGCAGCTCGCCCGGCGCACGTGAGCCGACGTCGAACTTAAGCGTCTGGCCGCTCAGCGTGATGAGGCGCGCGCCACGCTCGAACAGCGCCTGAACAGCGTCGCCGCTGTAGTCGCCCTCGAGCACGTGATACTCGAGCAGCTCCTGCTGCTGGCCGAAATCGAGCGCGTTGAAGCGGCGCTCGGCGTCGCTAAACGCCGCCATCGTCGGCGCGAGCACCGTGTAGCGATAGCTGCCGCCTGCAAAGACCGTCGGCGTCAGCTCGGCGTCGCGCAGGAGTGTGTAGACGTTGGCGACCTGCTCGTTCTTGTGGTGGCTCTGACCGGCCGACGAATACTTGTACTTGATCGACTCCTTGCCATCTTTGTACACCTCAGTCGTCTTCTCGACTGCGTCGACACGACGACCCGACAGCGCGTTCATCATCATTACACGCTCGCCACCGCGCGACGACTCACCTGTACGATGTCCGGCGCCGATCGTCGGGTGTGCGAATGTGCCCGGCTTGCGTGTGCCAGGCGGACCTGTCTGCGGCACACCATGCGCCGCGTAGCCGTTGCGCTCCGACAACACGGTGAGCAGCGGCATGTCGCGCGGCGCGAGGATGCGACGAATAAAGTGCACACGCAGGTAGTGTCGATCGCCACGCTTGTTGAACAGCATGCGGTCCGTCGACACGAGATCGCGCGCGTAGATGCGCGCCACATGCGGACCCGGCTCGCCGGCGGCGAACGTCAGACGCTGACCGTCGTCGAGCGTCGGCTCGCTCGCCTCGCGTGCGAACAGCTCCATCACACGCTCGGCGTTCAAGTCGCCACGCACAATGTGGTACTTGAGCAGCTGACGACGCTCGCGTGGCGTCATCAGTGCGAGCTCGGGTGCCGCGCGCTCGAGCACATCGTAGGTCGGCGCGAACATTGTGTACGAGCCGCTCGGATGCGCAAACAGCGCACGATCGAGGCGGTTGGCAATGAGGATCGCCTGCAGCGCACGCACATCGTCGTCGAGGTGCGAGCGGTGCGCCGTCGACTTGACGGTGCCAGCAGTCGGCGCGCTTGCGGTCTTTGCCGCCTTTTTGGCCGCTCGTTCGGCCTTCTTCTTATTCTTTGCACTTGTGGTGCCGCCAGCCGCGGTCGGGCGCGCCATTGACTTCTTGCGACGCGCCTCCGAGTCGAAACTCTCGTACTCCTCCTCGCCCTCACCGCGCGCGTCGACGGCGAGCGGCGGTGGGAGCATGCTGCCGCCGTCGGTGAGCGCACGCGGCAGCGGTGGCATTGTGCTGACACCGCCAAATGGCTCGAGCACATAGTAGCGGCCGTTGCGTGTCTGATCGCTGTCAAACTGCACTGCGCGCGTGAACGTCGTGCGTCCGTACGGCACCAGTTTGAGCGGCGAGCTGCCCTCGATGCGAATGATGTCGGGACTGTCCTTGTACAGACGCAGCTCGTCGGCGCCGTTGATCGACGTGAGGTGGTGCACGCGATCGGCGGCGAACGACTTGGAGCCGATGTCGACACGCCCGCGAACGGCGAAGAACGACGCGAGGCGACCGGTGCCGCCGTAGCGCGCGAGGCCGCCATTGGCGCGCGCCGCGCTCAGAATGTACGACCAGAGCAGGTTGTTCGGAATGAACACTGTCACCTCCTCCTTGAGCGACGCGTCGATCAGCTGCAACGTCGACTCGGGCAGCACGAGCTCGCCGGTGTTGCCAATCGGCTTGTCGGCCGCGTCGACCCACTTGACCATCGTGGCGTAGCGCTTGTCGCCACGAATCACGTTGGACATCTTGCGTGCGCGATCGTATACGGCCTGCGAGAGCATCATGTTCGTCACATCCGAGTCGATCAGTAGGCCCTGATTCGACAGGCGACGACGCAGATCCTCGATCGTCTCGCCAGGCAGCAGGCCTTCGGTGGGCGCGCGACCTTCGCGTGCTAGACGCACACGCATCTCCTCCTGCGTCTCGCCTGGCTGAAGTTGGTCGAGTGCGATGCGACGACGCGCGTCGTCGACCGTCTCACCGGGCAGCAGACCCTCGCGCTCGAGTGCGTCCTTGCGCAGCAGACGATTGAGCGCCTGCTCCTCGGTCTCCCACGGCAGGCGAATTGTCATGCCACGACGCAGGAACGCCTCGTCGTTGGTCTCGATGGGCAGTGCGCCCTGTGAGATCAGGCGGAGGCGTGTCTCCTCGGGCGTCTCATCGGGGAGCAGCGAGCGTTCGACGAGCGCGCGACGCGATGGCACCAGCGACTCGGGCGCGAGGAACGCCTCACGCGCCAGCCGACGACGCGTCTCCTCGGCCGACTCGCCGAGCATGACGCCCTCGCGAGTCAGGCGCACACGTGTCTCTGCCGCCGTCTCGAGCGGGATGCGACGCTCGCGAATCAGTCGCGCCTCTGTCTGCTCGGGCGTCTCACCGTCGAGACGCGACGCATCGACGATGCGACGACGACGCTCCTCCTCGGTCTCGAACGCGGGACGTGCACGCGAGAGCAGGCGCGCGACGTACTGCTCTTCGGTCTCTTCGGGCACACGACCGCCGAGCAGGCGGCGACGACGCTCCTCGTCGCTCTCGTACTCGGGCTGGCACATCGACATGGCCATCATGCGCAGACGCTCCGCCTCGGCTTCGGGCATGCGAACCGAGCCGCCAACAGGCACGGCGATGCCGAGCGGGCGCGTCATGCGCATCGATTCGGGCAGCTCGCCGGGCAGCAGGCCCATGCCAATCATGCGCAGACGCCACTGCGCCACCGACTCGCCAAACTTTGGTCCCTCGCCGATCAGGCGCAGGCGTGTCTCCTCGGGCGTCTCACCGACGAGACGACCTTCACCGATCAGGCGAAGGCGGTAGTCTTCATCGCTCTCGTTGGGCAGCTTGGCGCGACCGCCGCTCAGCGTCATGAACGCCGGCTGATCGCCGGGCATCGAGCCGAGCGCGCCCGGGTAGAGCGAGCCTTCGAGCAGCAGGCGCCGGAACGTCTCGTCCTCGCTCTCGAGCGGGAGGCGACCTTCACGCAGCAGACGGCGACGCGTCTCCTCCTCGGTCTCGATTGGGAAGCGATTGGCGGCGATTACACGACGCATCTCCTCGTCGCGCATCGCCATGCCGATGCGGCCCTGACGCAGCAGACGAATGCGTGTCTGCTCGGGCGTCTCGCCCTCGCGACGCATCTCGGCGAGCAGCTGACGACGCGAGTTCTCATCGTAGTCGGGCAGCCAGCGACCTTCGTCGACCAGGCGACGACGTGTCGCCTCGAGCGACTCGCCCGGCATGCGATTGAGCTGCAGCAGGCGGAGGCGAGCGGCGTCGTCAAACGTCATCGTACGCAGTGCGATGCGCTGGCGCAGCCCGTACGGCTCCTCGTACGGCAGACGGCCCTCGCGTGCGAGACGAACAAGCGTGTCGTCGACCGTCTCACCGGGCAGACGACTCTCGGCGACGATGCGTGCACGCTCCTGTGCCTCACGATCGATCTCGGCGGTGAGAATCGCGTCGTCGTACGGGTACACTCTGCTGTACGTCGTCGAGTTCTTGTACGACGTCGATGCAGCGCCCTTGTGCGCAGCACTCTTGACGGTGAGCTGTTCGACACGCTCGACCGGCGCGTTGAGCGGCAGTACGTACTGCGGACGCATGCCGAAGCGCTCGATGTAGCGCTGCGGCGGCGTCGCTTCGCCGTCGTAGAGCTTGTAGGGCACGAACATAGCGTAGGCGGCGATCGCCGTAAGCAGTTTCTCGCCTGGCAGCGTAAGCGCAGGCTCGAAACGACGCGCGGCGACGACAAACTCGTCGGCGAGATACGCCAGCGCCAGATGCGGGTCAGCGACGCGTGTCACACGCCCGTTGACCGTACGCGTCACCTCGAGGTTGAGGTGGAGATTCTTGTCGGCAATGTCGCGCCGTGGCACGAGCAGCGCAGCGTACTCGGTGAGTGGCGCAATGTCGCTCCAGTTCGCCGGCAGCTTCAGGATGATCGGCGGACTGTTGTTGGGCGTCGTGATGACGCGCTCGAACATCTGTCGGAAGATGGCGTGCGGCGAAGTGAGGAAGCTCGGCGGTGCCTGCACGAGCGGTATCGTCGGGTAGAAGCGCTGAAACAGACTGACGAGTAGAATGCGCTCGTTGTCCGAGCCAGCCGGCGCGTACTTTGGCGTGCCGGTACCGCCAAAGATCTGCGGAAACTCAAACGGCTTCGTCACGTTGGTCAGCGCGAAGCTCGTGCGGCTGAACTTGTCCATGATGCGTTCGGCATTCTTCTGCCGCTCGGTGTTGAACGCCAGCTCGGTGTTTTGCGCAAACACGGCGTTGAAGCGCTTGACCGACAGCTGCATCGCCGCGAGCAGGTAGACCTGCTCGGTCTTTGTCGCGGCAATCGATTGCCGATCGGCGGAATCGAGCGCGCCGAGCGCTGGTGGTACGACGAACTTTGGCTGCGCGTTCGTTGGCTCGCGAGCACGAATTGTGTTTCGTCGACCGTCGAGTTCCGCCTCGTTGTCTCTGGTGAACGCACCGATTCCGTCTGGCAGATCGGTGTAGATGAGATTGCCACCAATCTCTGCGTTGCGCTCTGGATCGGTCTGGTTGCGAAAGATATCGCGATCGGTGTTGGCCAGCTCGTTCTTTGTGAGCAGTTTGACGAACAACCACTCGACGACGTTGTGCATGAAGCGCCACGCCACGTCGAGTTGCACGGGTGGCACGTGCATGGTGCCCCCCGCGTTGACGTACAGATCGGCGTCGGCCTCGAGTGCCACACGCTCGCGATCGAGCGCGTCGACGATGAGCCAGAGCAGCGGCGCGACTGTCTGACCGAGCACCTCGCCGTCGCTGCCACGATTGATCGACTGCGCGCGGTAGAAGTTCTCGAGCACCGGCTTGAGGATCATCTCGACGAGCGCCACCATCGACGTGCCGGTGGTGTGGAACGTGATGGCGCGCTTGGCGTAGTCGTAGTCGATGCCGTGCGCCTCGGGCGTGTACCGGCGCTTGCCTTTGTTCTCCTCCTTGGTGATGTCGATGGTTTTGTTGCCAAAGATCAGCAGCTGCGCAAACGTGCGCGCCTGACTCGTTTCAATGCCGCTCTTGGCACCGTTGTCGGAGAACCACTTGATCTTCGTTGCGTTGTCCGACGTGCCAACGTCGGCCAGGCGAATCTCGAGCTTCTTGCCGCTCATCACGGGCAGCTCGGCGAGAGCGCGTTCGGCGCGGCGCCGCTCAGCCTGCTCGTCGCCAGAGCTCACCGAACTCATCGCGGGTGTGAACGCCGGCGGTGGTGGTGGCAGTGTGACGACGAGCTGCGGCGCGGCGACCTCGCCAGCGCCACCGGCGCCAAACAGCGTGCTGACGGCGTTGAACAGACGGCCCGTCAAGGTGGGCGCTGGCGCGCCGGCTTGCGCGGCAAGTTGTGCAGCCAGCGCGAGCTCACGTGCGTTGGTGTCGCTCGCCGACGCCGATGCGCTCGCGTCGCGCGCCGCCTGATCGGTACGAATCGCCGCTTCGGTCGCAGCGCCCAACGAACGCACGTCGGCACGCGCCTGATCAGATGCGGCTGCTGCGACCGCACTGGCGTTGTTCGCCACCGCCGCGGCGGTGCCGAGGTTGGCGACGGCTGCCGGCGTAGTAAATGCAGCCTCCTCGCGTGCAGCGGCCGTCGCAGCCGCACGTGCAGCCGCAGCAACGCGTTCTCGCTCGCGTGCTTCGGCCAGATCACGTTCGGCGCGCTCGCGCTCCAACTGCTGTCGTTTCGCCGCCTGCTCGGCGAGCAGTCGTGCCTGCTCGGCCTCCATCGCACGCTGCGACGCAATGCCTTCGGCCTCGCGCGCGAGCCGGTTTGTCTCGGCGACCAGCGCCGCAGTGGCGGCCGAGTTTGACGACGACGACGATGCAGCCGCAGCAAAGTCGGTGACTTGTCGTTGCAGAGCTGCGATGTCGCGACGATACTTTGCGTCGAGGGCAGCGACCTTCTCGCGCTCCTGAGCCACTTCAGTTTGCGCACGGCGCCACAAGTCGGTCACTTCGTTCGTAGCGATGTTGGCGCGGCGCAGCTCGAGTTCGAGATTGGCGCGCGATGCGCCAACGGTGCCGAGCTCACGACGCAGATCCTCGACGACGCGCCGTGTTGAATCGCGCTCGCTCTCGAGCTGGCGAATCTGCGCCGCCATGCGGTCGCGTTCAACCGTGCTCATGCCGGCACCACCGCCGCCCGCGCCAGCCGATTTCAGTCGGGCGTTCAAATCATCAATCTGTCGGCCGAGCGCGGCGACTTGACTCTCGAGGACTTGCTTCTGTGCCTTGTATCCTTCGGCGACTTGATGAAGTCCGCTGATGCGGTCGCGGGCCTGCTCGAGCGCGAAGCGCACGTCCTCAATGCGCTCCGAGCCGCCGCCGACGCCACCGCCCATGCTCGTCGGTGTTGATCCAGTGCGCGATGCCGCTGCCGCCGCACCGCCAGCACGCAGTGCCGCACGACGATTGTCGAGCGTGACGAGCTCGCGCGTCAGATCGTTGTAGCGGCGTTTGTTGTCCAAATCACGCTGCGAGAGTGCGCCGATCGTGCTGTTGTTCAGCACGATCGTCCCGCGCTCGCGCTTGATGTTCTCGATTTTGTTATCGATGTCGATCAACTCGAGGCGTTGCTCCGGGTTCATCGTACGTGTTGTGAGTGTGTGTCGACTGCTCGCTAATCATCGAGTGGTGCGCGCGTGAGCGCATTTATGCGCACAACGTCAACCGGCACTGCTAAACGAGTTTTCACTTCTCATCGGCGCGCGCGAGTGCGGCAACGTGTGAAAACGCGCTAGTTGAGGTCGAAGTCGTCCGTCTCCATGCCACTCGGATCGGGGACTGGTTCTGTTTTCACCGCTGTTGCCGCTGCCGCTGCTGGTGTGGGCGGCTCAGCGGGTGTTGGCTCCTGTTTCACGACAATCGATGTCGCTGCAGCTACCGATGCACTCGATGTCGCTGACGCAGCAATCGTTCGCACTTCGGCAGGTTTGGATTGCTGCTGCGTCGTCGCCAGCATCGCACCGACGCGATCGGCGTTGACCTGCGAGCGCTCGATGTGCAGCGCAATGTTGTACCACGCCTGTAGGTTCTTGCCCAGCACACGCTCGAGGTCGATGGCACGATTCTGAACGTCCTTGCGTGCCAACCGCACACGATCCGCTTCGCTCAGCACTTGTGTTTGTGTTGTCGCTGTGCTCGTTGTTGTGGTGCTCATTGTGACGGCGATGATGATAATGACAGCAGGAGTGGTAACGAAGCAGTCAGAGGTTACTTTCGGTGGGACGCGTGCGCAATGTTTTGGATGTTCAGGTACAAAGAAATATAACTTTTGGATGTTGGTGATGGAATACGAATTAACCGGCTCTACCTCAGTCTCGGACGCTGCGCGTCCCCTGTGCAACCAAAATGACGACTGACAGACTTCGACCAGGTCCTGACCGCCGAAGACGCATGCCGGGCGCACACGAGCATCAAGCGATGCATGCCACACCAGCGAGCGGCAGTTACGTGCCGAATGCACCGATGCCTGGTACCGTCGTTGTTTCAACAATCGACTACCTGACTGTGATGTACGAACGGCTGCTGACTTTGGCACGCGCGCGTGCCGACGAGATGCTGATTCCGGGCGGTGGCTCGGTGCACTATGACAAGCTGCTGGCGATCCAAACCAAGGCGCAGGCCATCGCCTATCAAATCACCACCGTCATGCGTACTGCACGACGTCCCGAATCACAGGTGGTCGAGGACGAAGAGCGTGTGTTGGCCCACGAGATCAACAACGAGCTCGCTGTTTGGGGCATTCGAATGAATTAAACAGCTTGTTACCGTGTGTGAGATTTACTTTTTACAGCAGGCCGAGCACCGCGGCGAAGGCTTCGTCCATTGGTTGGTGCTAAAGTGCCGCGCCGTGCGCATCTCTCGGCAGTCGGCACAGCGCTTGATGCGCGTCGACTTGTCTTTGGATTCCTTCGCGGCACGTCGTTGTGCGGCACGCTCGTCTTCGAACGACGGCCACCGAGTCGTGTCGCCGAGCACGGTGCTGGTGAACATCTCTTCAATGTTCTTCATGCCGTCGTTGAACTCCTTCGTCGCCTGAGCCGAAGGCAAATGGCCCGTATCGAACTCGCTGCCGTGTGTGAAATAATCAAAGTAGGGGTTCGTGTTTGTCATTCGTTTCTCCTTTTTTTTGCGGGGTCTCTGCCTGCAAATTTTATGTATAAGCAGGCGTAAACTACAAACACATCGACGAAGTATTCAATTACCAGCGATCGTTGGCGTGTACGTTCACTGCCTCGCGACAATGACACAACTCCAACGCTCCGCTTGGACGCCCCGTGAGGGCTTTGTGCGCATGAGCGCTCGACGACTCGATCCGTCGACATCGTACGTCTACGGCATCTCGGTGCCCAACGTACGCGCCGAGCACCCATCGCTGCGCTCGCAGCAACTCGAGTGGGATCAGTTTGAGATTGCCGACGTCGACATGACGCACCTGCCTGTGCTCGCAAACCACAAGGATCACATGCAGCGTGTGGGCGAGATTGCAGCGTACGAGCCGTTGAAGGGCGAGGCGCGCGTGCTGATGGCACTCGACAAGGACACGTTCTACGGCCAGTTCGCCGAGGCTGCCGTGTCGACCGACTTCTACGGCTCAATGTCGCTCTCGCATCACTATCGCACGTCGGCCAACGTGGCGGCGTCGGCAACTGCCGAGCAGGCGTCGAGTGGGTGCGCGCCGACCGACATTGTCACACGCAAAACAGCCATCGAGGTTTCGCTGTGCAAACAACCTGCACGACCGGGTGCCGTGGTGCTTGAATTTTGTCCTTCAACGGATGCGCTACTGAGGCAGCCGCACGAGTATCTGCGTCGATTCGCCGAGCGCTACAAGTATCCGCCACCACCCGACGTGCCCATGCACCCGCGTGCGCGCGGTCTGGTCACCGAACGCATTGCACTCAACACGCCCGTGCTAAACGAGTACGTGACGAAGAAACTCTCACCGCTCGTAGCGGCGCGCCTAACCGAGCTCGTCGACAACGCACAATTTGTGTGCTCAACTCCTATATTGGCCCCGGCGGCCACACAGCGTGCAACAGTCAACGACGGCAGAGTGCGCATGAGCAACAACGCTGCCGGTAGCAATGGAGGCCAATCTGTGCCGCCGACGACAACACAGACACCCGCGTCGGGCAACGGCAACTCGATGGCCGTCGACGCGCCCACGCCGACGCAGACGTCTCAGTCTTCGTCCGCATCGACGCCAGCCGGCAACAGCATGGCGCTCGATCCGCCAAAGAGCTCGACGAGCACCGAGGCGTCGAAGCGTGTCGACCTCGGTTCGGCGTCGTCGGCAACGCCCGACGCCGCAGAGCTGCTGGCGACGCTGCACGCCAACAATCAGGCGATGAAGGCGCAGCTCGATCACTTTATGGCACGCGAGCGTGCTGCCAAAGAGGCCGAAGAGGCTGAGAAGAAGCGCATCGCCGCCGAGAAGGTGAAGGAAGACGACTTGGTTGCGCAATCGGCCATCTCACACCTGGCCGACTTGAACAAGTTCAGCGCCGCCGATCGACAGCGACTGCACGAGGCGCGCGCCACCGTCAAGGCATCGGCCGCCGCGCTCGGCATCGCCGACGAGCAGGTCAACACGCTGATGCGTCCGATGATCGAGGCGATGGTGCAGGCGTCGAAGAAGGCGCGCACCGACGAGACGGCGCGTGCCGAGGCTGCGCTGAGCGAGCAGGTGCGCATCATCCACGAGCAGATCAAGGCATCGAAGAGCTCGGCGACGATGCACGGCGGCATGTCGGAGGATCGCGCGTCACCCTACCTTCAGCCGCCATCGCCCGCCGAGGGTCGTGTGTTGGCGTCCAACTCGTCATCATCGTCCTCGTCGTCATCGATGACAACACCTGACGCTGCAACGCTCAGTCGCTACGGACTGACGCCCGAGGAGTTCAAACGGCACACGACGGTGTCACATTCCAGCACACCAGCGTCGAGCACCACCACCAACGGCGACGACATGTCCGAAGGCAGAGTCGACGCGTCAAAGGGCACCGCCACGAGCGGTCGTGGCAACTCGCGCCTGCCCGGCTCCGAGGAGATCAAGGCCGACGATCCCGACGCGATTGGCAAGGTCTACGCATCGTTGTGCAAACTGATGCCCGACGGCAGCGTCGAGCTGCCGTCGTACGACGAGGTGGCACAGGGCGGCTTCGTGCGCGAGGCGCGTGTCAAGCGCAGTGCCGACGGCGCGCAGCAGCAGTTCGAGGTCGTCGTGCCGCGCTGGCCCGATAAGAAGAAGATCGGTCTGCAGCACCTGTTTCCCGCCGCGGCGGCGAAGATGAACGAGCCGCTGTTCAACTACGAGGCCAAGCTCGACGACGCCGTGCTGAAGAAGGCTGTGGCGATCGGCAAGGCGCAGGCGGCGATGAACATCATCCCGCCGCTGCAGTCGCGTCGGCGCAAGGGCAACTATCAGAAGCAATTCTACTACTGCGACCCGAAGCGTCGCGGCACCGAGGAGCAGTCGTACATGGACATCCCGCCTGGCGAGGTGTTTGCCGACGGCACGCCGTGCGTGTAAGCGCGTGTCCGCTGAAGTAAATCAAAGACACTCACAACGGTGTGTGTTCTCTACAAAGTTCAGCCGCGCGTAGCGCTCGTTGACAAAGCACGCGAGCACCCACCAACCAAGCAACTTCAATCGATGAACTTGTGCATGTCGTGGAACAAATTCTTCGGCAGCTTCGAGCACCAGGACGACGGGGCGCAATCGCAGGCGCAACGCAAAGCGGCGCTTGCCGAGATGGCTAAGCGCGAGAAGGTGCTGCAGACTTCGATTGACAAGCGACGCGGCACAATCAACGCCTACGAGGCTGAGATTGCGCCCGTGTTCATGCAGTATCGCAAACTTGCCGCCGATCCTCGCACTGCAGCCGCGGCTAAGAAACTGTTCAAGGAGAAGATCAGTCCGCTCGAGAAGCGCATGGCAACCGAAGAGCGCGAGCTGAAGATCGATCAGATGCTGCTTGAGACGGGCAGTCGCGTACGCACCAAGGACAACTCGGGCGATGTGCGCGGCGCGTACCTGCAGGCGATGCAGGCCTACACGCCGTTTGTCGGCCAGCAGGCCGGACGCATGATTGACGGCGACAAGGCCGACAACATCCTTAGTTCGCTTACCGAAGCGCAACTCACATTGGGAACGAGTGATAGCACGCTTGCGCAGAGTCTGACTGCCAACATGGCACGTCTGAACGACGAGGAGGCGCTGGACGAGTCAGAGGCCAGCGCAGCCGACACGGAAGATCGCACAGAGGAGAGCGTACTTGCTCGGTTGAACGCGCGCTTTCACTTTGACGAAGTCGTTGAGTCGGAACCGGCCACTCCTGTCGCTGCTGCCGCTGCCACTTCGCCTGCCGTCTCTGCTTCTAGCAGTTCGGCAACAACACGAACGAAGCCACAACCGTCGTCGGCTGCCAGCGCAACAGCAAGCACGACGACGACGTACCGAGGTGCGAGCGAACTCTCGTTCCCACAACCCAGCACTGCATTGCCAAACGCCCGACCTGCGGCTCGCGCTGTTGGCTCTGGCCGACAGGCTGTCGCTTCGAGCATCGCAAGCGAGGGCGGCAAACCGCGCAGCCGACACACTACATTCGATACAGACGATTGAACTGAACGCGCACGATTTGTTCTCACACCGCTCTCGGTACGCTTCAATAGTTGTTTATCGAAACAGGCTTCACGTTGTTGTTCGTCGTTTGTGCGCAGCACGCGCGCGCTCGTTCGCACGTCGAATCGTTCAACCGCACAGCGAGGGCAGCTCGCAGAAGATCTCTGTGTACGGGTTGTTGTCCTTGCCCATGCGCCGCGCCATCGCGCCGTCCTCGGTGTTGTCGGCAAAGTGATCGACGCCGCGAATCTGCGCCGTCGGCGTCGTCGAGCCGAAGCCGGTGCAGAACTTCTGCCGCGCCTGCAGGCACACTGTGTTGTCCCACGTCTGCTCGTTCGTGAACCGACAGCCACGCAGGCGGCCAGGCAACCGCAAATCCTTGAACGGATAGAGGTAGTTGGTGTGCAGCGCCGACGAGTAGTGCGGCCACTCCTCGCCGTAGGCGCGCGGCTCGACGCCCGCCGCCAGCGCACCGGCGTTGGCGTGCGCGCCCGGCAGCGAGCCGTCGTCCATGCGCACGGCACGCGCGGCGTAGCTGCCCGACTTGACGGCGCCAAAGTAGCCGCGAATGTCGATGACCGACGCGAACATGTTCTCCGTGCTGCCGTTGCCGTTCATCGGCGAGCGTGCGACGTAGCTGTACTTGCCGAACAACGAGCCGGCAGGCTGCATCACAATGATCACCGACGGGCCGTCGGCGGGCAGATCGGCGATCTTGTCGGCGACGAACGTCTTGGGCGAGAACGGCTGCAGGTTGTCACCGCCCAGGTAGGCCGACACACGCGCATCGGGCACGACCATCACGCGCTCGGGGCGCATGTTGATCGACTCGGTGTACAGCACGACGTGAATGAAGAACTTCTCCGTAACGCCGTTGGAGAAGTAGTTGACACGCGGATCGTGCGTCGCAGTGAAGCCGATCGGCGCCTGCGGCGACATCGATAGGAACACAATGCACTCGGTGCGATAGCGCTTGAACGGCCGGAGGATCAAGTGCGCAAACGGCAGCACGATGTTCGACGTCGCCATACCGTTGCACACCTGCTCGGTGATGGGCGCGATGATGAACGCCTTGCGACCGATCTTCTCGCCCGTGTTGGCGATCTTCGACGCGTCGAGCCAGCGGCGGCGCATGTTGGCGTTGACGACCAAGTACGTCGCGCCCGTGCCGCGTGCATCGGGAATCGCGTCGGTGCCGATCGCCGCCATCATCGTCGGCGCCGCCGTCGAGAGGCCGGCGTAGCCGCCGAGCTGTGCGCGCTGCACGACACGCTCCTGTGGAATCGCCTGCTGACCCGAACGCAGGCCGCCGCGTTGCGTCGAGAAGATCGGCGCCAGGTCGATGTCGGTCGTTGAGCTCTTCTTCAGCGCCGCGAGTGCCTCGCTCGACGCACCGCGACTATCGAGCACCTGACCGGTGTTGAACGGCGACGCCAAGCGCAGCTCGGGCAGCAGCTTCTCGTAGGGCACCGAGAGGCGTGTGAGGTACGCGCCCGTTGGCACGTTTGACGTTGCGAGCGACGACGCGGCGGCGCGGCCCGCGCCGCTGCCGTTGACCCATGATGCGATGTCGGCGTTGGTGAGCGGCGACGGCGTCGAGTTGCTGGTGACAAAATCGATGACGCGCGCCCATACGCGCTGCGCCTGGTCGCTCGAGAGGTTCTTCGCCTGCACCTCGTTCTCCTGAAACTGCACAAACGGCGAGCGCGATTGGCTCTGCTGCAACGCTGCTGCATTGTCGTCCTCGACCGTGGCCGCCGTTGACGAGGGCGTTGTGCGTAGAGTGCGCGTGCCCGCACGTGCTGAGCGATCCGACGCCGTGCGTGCTGTGTCGTTCGCCAGCTTGTTCTTGTACGCATCGGCGAACCGCGACGCGTTGAAGGCCTTCTCGAACTCGCGAAAGTTGTTGAGCCGACCAAACGTCTGCTGCAGCGTCAGCGGTGCGCCTGTCGTCAGCATGTCGCCGCCGCGCGTCTCGCCGCTCGGCAGTATCTCGGGTAGGTAGCCGCGGAAGCCTTCGTACGGGCCCGTTGCGCGATCCGAGCCAGCGGGTGGCGTCGTCGCAGCGAGAATGTCTTCGTAGGTGCCGGCACCGCCGCGCGCCGCGCTCGTCGTTGTGCGCGCCACGTCGGTAGGCAAGTAGTAGACGGGCAGGTACGGCTCGTCCAACACGTTGTACGCAAACGCCAGCGCGACGTTGCGCTCCTTGCCGGCCTCGCCCGCATCCGACGAGCGGAACGACGCCGGCACGTAGCGCGGATCGAGCGCCGGATGCGCATCGCTGTACAGTGTGCGGTAGAAGCGCACGAGGCGCTCGAACGCGCCGGCGAAATCAATCGCCGTCTTACGCGTCGACTCGGACAGGTAGCCGTACGCCTCCTCGCTCGTCGACGCCTCGTCGGCGATCGTCAGCAGGCCGCTCACCGTGCCGTAGCCGTACGGAATGTAGCCCGTCACGTTGTCAAACGCCGGCGCGAGTGTGGCGCGCGTCGGCAGCGACTGGCCGCCGTAGAGTGTGCCGCCAGGCGCCTGTGTGTCGCCCGGCACCGTCGGACCGGCGCGGAACGTGCCGCGGAGGAACTCGCTGTCGAGCGCCGACGGCGTCTTGTTGCGAATCGTGCGAATCAGCGCGAGACCGTTGTCGATCGCGCGCCAATCGTACTCGCCGAGCGCGGCCGCCGCCTGGTAGGCAGACGTCTTACCGATCTTGTCGACGGTGTGATCGAGCAGCGCCCACGACTCGAGTTGGCCCCAGTGCGTTGTCTCGTTGTACACTGTGTTCTGCAGCGTTGTGCGTGTGCCGTAGACGAACATGTCCAACCGGCCTTCGGGCGTTGGAATGCCGAGGCGCGACGCAATCGCCACACCCTTCGAGGCCAGGTCACGATGCTCGGCACGCAGACGACCCGTTGCCTTGTCGAAGCGCGAGTTGTGCTCCAACAGCCACTTGATCGGCAGTTTGACGAACTTGTTCTGGTTGACCGAGAACATCGACGGCTCGATCTGGCACGTGCGGTACGTCGACGGCTCGGCGCAGTCGACGACGTCGTCCTGAATGCCGAAATCGCCGATCATGATGCCGCGCTCCATCGGCGACACGACGACGCCGGCGCCGTCAAAGTAGTACGGGCGCGCGACGAGCAGACGCACGCCGGCGTACTCGTTCTGAAACTCTGGTGCGTCGCCCTGCAGGTCGGTGATGGCCTGGTTGCCCGGGCCACGCAGATTGTAGAAACGCATGTTGGGCGAGCGAGCGAACAACGAACGCGCGCCTGGCGGGATGATGGCGTACGTCGCCGTCAGCTGTTGCGTGTCACGGAACTCCTGCTGCACCATGTCGACGAGGTCGGGAAAGCCCGTCGGGCGGCGACGCAGGATGTCAAAGTGCTCGAGCTCGATCAACAGCTGGTTCTTCGGGTCGACATCGTACAGCTGCGCCTCGAAGAAGAAGCGCTGGTACGTCGCCGACTCGCGAAACAACGCACGAAAGCCGTTGAGCTCGAACATCGACGCGAAGCCGAGCGCCAGCGATGACAACAGGCCGGTCATCATCGTTTTGCCCAGGTTCGAGCGCTGATCCTCGAGCAGGCCCTCTACTGCGAGCGCGTAGCGCGACATCGTCGCCTCACCACGACGCGACGTGTAGCCGAGTTTGACCGGCGGCGCGAGCTGTGCCGTGCGCACGGCCGGAAACAGTGGAAAGTAGTAGTAGTCCCACGCGAAATTGATGTCGTCGTAGCGTCGGAACGGGAACAGCAGATCGGTGACGAACGTGTTAGGCGTCTCGAAGAGCGCGCCTTCAAAGTACGTTTCGAGGTAGACCGACTGGCCGTTGAACACCTCCTGCTTCGAGTTGTAGGTCTTGATCTGTGACGACTGCGGGTCGAACAGTTCGCGCTTCGACGGCAGCGCCAGGACGGGGTCCATCTTCGACAGCGCGTTGGCGAGTTCGCCGTGTGCGAACGGGATCGCAACATTGCCCAAAGGGCCGAGTACAGCTCCGGTTGGCATTTGTTTGGTGGGAAAGCAAAGCGGTGTGCTGCGGTTCGTCGACGGCGTGTGGCACGCGCGCCGCATTTGTAGAATCTACACACTGATGAGCGCTTATCGTTTTCTCGACGCCGACAGACGCGTTTGGGCTGCGGCGATGGGCGCGTGCGTAGCAGGCTGGAAGTTATACAAATTGCCTCTGTGCACAATTCTGTCTAACAGGTGTCGCTAGATGGACGGTGAAACACTCACGGTTGGCTGGGTTGCGCTGATTGGGGTCGGTGCCACGATTTTCGCGTTCACGCTTGGCTTCTGCACGAAAACACGCCTCGTCGAGCGGCAACTCGACGAGTTGATTGTCGTCGTGAAGCGACCGCCAACATTCACGACACTGCCGCCACCAACGTCGTCGTCGGCAACGTACCGACCAACTTGAGCGATTCGACGAGCCGCGATAGGCATCTATAGACGCCGCGGCGTGCGCGTAACTTGGCAACTCGAAGCACTTATGGGTCTCGCACGCCTGTTCAACGATCGACTGTTTATTGTGGTTTTGCTCCTGTTCCTGCAGCTGGGCAACCAGACTGGCTACCTGTTCATGGGCGTCTACTCGTCCGAATACTTCACCTGGGGTCCGAACGATCGGCTGTTTTTCGTTGGCGCGCCCATCGACACGTGGGCCAAGTGGAGCTACCTGGTTGGCTCGCGTGTGATCGGTGTCGCCGGCGAGGCGGCGCTCGGCTCGATGGTCAAGCGCTGGATCGAGACGTACATCGAGAGCAGCGAGAAACCGTACCTGCCGTACGCCAAATGGAAGTGTCGCATGATCGTGCAGGTCTACGCCGTCTACGAGCGCCTGGGCGAGATGCTCTCGCTCTTCCTCGTGCTCACGCAGGCCGACATCACACTCGTCGAAATCCTGTGTCAGGCGTTTATTCTTCAGCTGTGGACGCTGCCTCGATGGTTGAGGCGCAAGGAGACGCTCTCGCGCGACACAACTCTCGAGATGCTACTGCTCGACGACAACTAGCCGACATGCAGTGCACGGAGTGTCGCTAGGCGTGCGTCAAAGTGCGCTCGCACCTCGTCGGTGTGAATGTAGCGCGAGAACAGCACCATGCAGAGCGGTGTGAGGAACGACGCCACAACGCTCGGGTACCAGAGTGCCGCGCAACGCGACGTTGTCGACAACTGCCGCTCGGGACAATTCGAGTCGAGAAGTGAACCAAACACAAGGCCCACAATGATCTTGCCAAGGAGAATCGGCAACGTGCTCGCAAACGCTGCAAACTGGCCCTCGTGGCCATCGGGTGCGAGCACGAGCACGTACTGCTGCACGCGTGGTACGTACATCGCGCTGCCGATAGCAAACGCCGTCAACGTGAGGCCAACCGACAGATACGTCGGCTCAATGAGGAGGAACCCGAGCAGGCCACAACTCGAGATCGTGGCGCCGACGACAATCATGTAGTAAATATCAAACTGCGGCATGAAGATTGCAAACAATGGTGCGAGGAGTGTCTCGAGTGCAGGATCGATCATCATAAACGCGTACACCGGCGCGTCAACGCCCAGCGTTCGACGCAGATAGATCGAGAGAGTTGTGTAGAGGAGAATGAACACGTGTCGTGCGGGCAGTGTGAGCAACACCATCAACGCCACACGCCCAAACATGCCATTGTGTCGCAACGCGGCCATGCGCGATCGAAAGCCCTTGACAAACGACTGCAACGTACTCCACCATCGATACACGGGCGCGTTCGTCTCGATGTCGTACACCTCGGCCACATGTCGATCCTTCAAGTAGAACCGTGAGATGATACCGATGAGCGATGCGCCGATCGCACACGCCATAAACACGTAGCGCTCGGCACTCGTGTCGTTCTCGAGATCTGCATGTGTCTTACCGCGGCGATGCGACTCCTCGATGTAGATCGCCGAGATGGCGGCGAGCATCGCCAGGCCAATGCACTGACCGAGCGTTGAGACGGCGTACGCCAGCGGGTACACAATCTGGTCGGCTGCAGGCGTGCTGTACCGACGAACGGCAACGTCGCACACTGGCAGCGTGAAGCCGACACCGATCGGGATTAGCAGGTACGTGGCCAGCCAAAAGGGCACGCCCGTTGACTGCGACAGCGCCAGGATAATAAACCCACCACACGAGGCTATCGATCCAAGCATCAGCGTCAACCGCACGCCGATGCCATCGCACACCCAGCCACCGATAAACGTGAACAGCGTGTTGGTGCCACCCCACACACCAAACAGTACCGGCGCCGTCGCGTCGGTGAAGTGAAACGCACGCTCGATGAAGCCGACAAAGATCGACGCCAGCGTGTAGTACGCAGCCGCTCCGAGCAGTCGCATCGGTACGAGCGCAAGCCACAAGTCGCGCGGCGCACCCGAGAGTGCCGCGCGCGCATCGTGCCAGGCTGAAACGCAAAGGAAGAACATCTCACGCGGAGAGCGCCGCAACCGAGCCTTTGGATGGACGAATGCTTATTTTCCAAGCCCGTGTACCGGCCAGCTAACTTTTGTCAAAATGATTCAACAGCCGCTAAGTTACACCGATAATGACGGACTGATCTCGCTCGCCACTCAATGGGTTATTCCGCACGGCGACACGCTCGTCGTTACCGAGGAGCTGTCGGCGTGGGAATACTGCGCACATTTGCATGTGGGCATCGAAGACAGTCATCAAATGACACTCGCGCACTCGTTCATGAATCGATTGCTCGCGCCGTACGACGAGCTGGTTGAGTTTGAGAGGCGTGGACAGATCATGGACATGTGCAAGCAGTTGTGCAATCTGATTACGGAGAGTCGCGAGACGCTGTCACCCAAAGTCGTGGTTGACAATATTCGTGCGTACATGACCGAGCTGTACATCGTCGGCATGTGTGGCAGGCGCTCGCTCACGCGCTGCGAGGCGCCGTTAGTGTTCAATCACCGCGATATGGTTGGCAAGCTGGCGATGCTGTTGAGTCAACTGCAGAAGCCGCGGAACGTGGTGCTCGCGGCGTTGCAACGCATTACCGGCGATCAGTTGACGCCAAACTTCACCGAGGGCAAACATCGGCAGATTGAGGATCGAAAACAGTAAACGATTTTACACCTGCCGACCATCCAAAGTTCCAGATTGCAACAGAAAACTGACGTCACACCCAGGATGACTGGCACGCACGCTATTGACATGTCTGACCCGTGGATCTACACCATCCTCATCTCAGGCCAACTCGGCTCAGGCAAATCAACGCTGCAGGATGCATTGTTCACCGAGCTGTCGCGTCGACTGCCCAACACGATTCTCGTGATCAAGTGCAACTTTGCCGACGAGCTGAAGCGCGAGTGTGCCAAGCGCGCCGGTGTCGACCCGAAAGTCTTCTACACCGAGGAGGGCAAGCTGGCCTACTACGAGAAGGTGCAGATGACCGGTCGTGAGCTACTGCAAACCGTCGGCGAGGAGGCACGCGAGCGCGATCCGTGTCACTGGATCAAGCGTGCGAAGCAGTCGATCGCCGATGCGGCGGGCACGCGCTGTGTTGTTGCAGTTGTTGGCGACTGTCGACATCCGAACGAGGTCGATATGATGCGACCGGGCGTCGCTGTTCGTTTAACAGGCGATCCGGGTGGTGTGCGCGCTCGTTCGACCGCCGACATGACGCACATCAGCGAGACGGCGATGAACGACTTTGAACACTTTGATCTGCACATCAACACCGACGTCACGACACCCGAGATGGCTGTGCTGCTGGTTCTCGCGTGGCTCGACACCTATCAACAGAAGCGACTAGGCAAGCTGCTTGATGACATTCAACCGCCCGTTGACTAGGTTCGGAGTAACGTGAATTAAACACCATTAACGCAAAGCAAATTGAGTTTCATTTCGTGAGTCGATTGGTTGGCTTATTCTTTGCGCGCCGCTTCACGCTGCGCTGCGCACGCCGACGGATGACTGATAGCAGCTTCTTCGACGTGCTGTTGAACCATGGCGTCAACGGATACTCGGTAACGCAGTTGGGCGACACACGCAGCACACGTGCACTCGTCGGCCCTCGACCTTCGAGTGTGTCGCGAATCATGCTATCCATCACACCAAGTTGCAGCTGATGCTCGACGTAGAACGAGATAGGTGTGCCGCGCGCCACCGATGATTTGAGTCGGCCACGCACACGCGTGTACATCTCATCGTCAGACGAGTCGCTCGTGGTTGACTTGATCTCAAATAGGTGCATCTCGGTTCGCGTGGCGCTGTCGGTGCAAAGCACATCGAGCGCCGTCGCAATCTCCAGGTCGGCCGAGTAGAGCGGCACCTGCGACGCGATCAGCGCCAATCCATGTGCGTGAAAGTAGTCGCGAAGCGTCGCCGTGCACGGGTCCATCAACATGTCGGCCGTCAGCGTGGCGCCGTAGCCGTTGCGTACGAGGAACTTGAGCTGCTGATCGACGAGCTTGCCGTGTCGTACTGAAAAATGCGGTCCGAACCCGGCGAGGCCAAACGTCGGCTCGACGCCATCGACGTGTCGATGAAGCGTGGCCTGCTTGCACGACGCTGCACACGACGTCCTACACACTGTGCGACGCCACACTTTGCGCACCGGCTCGGGATCGGTGTCGTTGAGCGCGCGTGCGCGCTTCGCTGGTCGCTGGCCACCGAGTGGCACCGGAATGATTTCGCGCAACACTTTGGTAAGGCCACGCTTTGGCTCGCGATTCGTCGACGTGTGACTGTAGACGAATCCGCGATGCTGTTCCGAATACTCGATTGGCACATCACGCAGCCGTTTGAGTGTGTGCTTCAACTCTGCCGAGAGCATTCGATGCGTGTGTGCGAAAGGAAGCAACATGCGAGGCTATTTTATGGTGAGGATCTTCGTTGTGACGCGTGGGCGTGGCGCTGCCGCCGACGTTGTCGTCCGCTGAACCATCCAGGGCGACTCGGTCGTCGTCGGTGCGTGATGAGCAACGTCGTGCGCGACGTGCGGTCGAATCTGTGCAGCACCCGGTGGCGGCGGTTGCGGCAGCGGCGGGTGCTCAAGCGAATCAGACGCGTTGCTTGCCTCATCGGTGTCGGTCGCCGCCTCAATGCTCGCATCGCCCTCGTCGGTGGCGTTGTCGTCATCGTCGTCGTCGTCGCCCTGCGAGGCAGTAGGTGCGCTTGTTATCGTCGAGCTGACCGTCACGGCGGTGTGAGAAGTTTTATCGGCCGCCGCCACAACCGACGTTGTCGATGTCGCGAGTGTGTTTGTTTGCGCCGCCGCACTCGTCGCCGTGCTACCGGCAGCCTCAACTTTCGGCATCGATGTTATTTTCTCATACTCACTCCTCCTGACAAAGAATATCACAAGCTGCACAACAACGAGGAAGAGGCCAAAGAAAAGAATGACCACACGTGGTACGAGGAGAATCCACACGCTCAACGCGACGATCGTCAGCGTGCGTTCGGTCTCGAAGATGCACACGTTCTGGCACTCGGCCACCGTCGCCGAGAACGTCTGACTGTGCAGCGTTCGCTCGACGTCCTCCTCGTCGACGTCGTGTCGCGTTTTCGGGTGCATGGCGAGCGCGCTGACTACATGCGCGCGCACCACGTCGAACCGCAGCTCTCGATGCGGCACCGCGTAGCCTGCTATGAGCACGGCGAAGAAGAACAACGCCACTCGCACCACGCCAGCTGGCCACCACTCGTGCTGTGGCATCCATTCGCGTGCCGGGAACGCGAGTGCCAACAGTGCGAGTAGTGGGAACACGATGCGCGCCACGCGCTGCCCGTGCTGCTGTAGGCTGACGATAAACGTCGCGACAAGCATCGGCAGTTCAAGTCCAAGCGCCAGCCAAACATTGAACCACGTGCGGCTGAGGAAGAAGAACTCTGTGACGACCAACCAGAAGATCCAGATCAGAATGAACAGTCGCAAATCGTTCTGCATGAACGAGGCGGCGGCGATGCTGCCACCGGCGTTGCTATCAGTCGTCGCCGTAGTCAGCCGTACAACATCGATCACGAGCAGCGCGGCGGCAAACACCAGCAGCAGGTAGAGTCCCCAGAGGCGCACCGGACTGGCGAAAAGTAGCACCCAGTTTGTCGCGAGCGTGCCAACGATCAGCATCAGATTGATGGCGCGTCCGCTCGAACGATCGCGGCGTATCATGACTTCGTAGGCTGTTGAGGACGCTTTCACTGGCACTGGGTTCATGCACAACCTGTTACAAATCTACTCGCCGACGAGGAGAGCGTATACACCAACCTCTTTGAATCTGACGCGACGGCGGGATGTCGAGTAAAGGAACAAGTTCATTAACAACGACGGTCAGAAGCGCGCTACGGTTGTGCAGGATGCGCATGCGGTCGCTCCGGAATGACGCACGACGGACAACCGTCGTGATGATAGTGCAGCAGCTCGCCGTCGGGACAATCGCGCACGCCGCACGACGCGCAGTCTTCAGCGTCGACGCACAGTTTGTCGCTGCAATGACCGCTCGGTGTGTGTCGTTGCACGAGCTCGGTGAACTCGTTGTCGCTACCAACGTCGCCGTGCTGGCTGTCGTCCGCATCGTCACGATCGTCACTCACGACGGGCGACTGAGTCTCAAAGGACATGCCGTCGCCCACAGCGGTACGATCGCGTTGCAGCGGTGGTACAACGTCGTCTGTGTGCATTGCATTCGGGACGAGCTTGTTGTTCGCATCGGACACCTCGGCAAGGTTGTCAATCTTGAGAGGGCTTGGTTTAACCGGCGGACGTGCAGTGTTCATCGTTTTTACTTGGTTGCAAGCTTGTTCTGTCACTTGTGTTGTCGGTACGAATGACTAAATCATCCAAAAGGTAGTATGCGATTGAAAACTTATTTTATTTTTTTAATTCGAATTTATAATCAATTGCCAATCGAAAATAATTCGTGTTAAACCATATTGGCAATCCAAATTCTGACCCGGAGCATCGGTACATTTTGTCGTCCGATCGCCTCGGCGACCTCGAGGATGAACTGACCATAAATTAAGACGTATTCCAGTATTTTTTCGGAGTGCCAGCGACGTCTCTACGGTACCGAACGGGATAAAAAGAATTAAAATAAAATAAGGATACGAAGTTGTTGGGTTCGTGGAATACTTGCACCGTAAATCGTTGTATTTAATTTTTCAAGC
>Ga0207687_10000088_pt1 | contig 67356 bp, 55 predicted proteins | sample KBSM54metaG_FD_184399 | JGI IMG/M metagenome (GOLD analysis project Ga0207687, IMG submission 184399) | Miscanthus rhizosphere microbial communities from Kellogg Biological Station, Michigan, USA - KBS M5-4 metaG (SPAdes) (version 2) | ecosystem: Host-associated > Plants > Roots > Rhizosphere >...
CGCCACCGCCGCCGCCCTGCCCGTTCGCAGAATAGCTGAGCCCACTTGCCGCGATGCTTCCACCGGTCGCGCCGATCCCACCGGGACCGCTTCCACTGAGCCCGCCGTTGCCGCCGTCGACGATCAACTGTCCCGTGACCGCGATCATCGGCGCTTCGAACAGTAAGCCGCCACCCGCGCCACCACCGCCGCCGCCGTCGACCGACATCGTGCCGTAGCCCGCGCCGCCCCGCGCCGACACCGCGCCGCTGATCGAGATCGAGTGACGCGCCGAGATCTGGAGCGCGCCACCGCCGCCACCGCCGGCGTAGCCGTACGGTCCGTTGACGGTCGCGTCGCCACCGCCACCGCCACCGCTTCCACCGACGAGTGGAACGAGGCTCGCGTTGCCGCACACGCCGCCGTCGTCACCGCCCTGGCCATGATGATCGCCGTCGACGCACGAGCCGTTGCCGCCGAAGCCACCGACGGTCGCGTTGCCCGCACCGCCGCCGCCACCACCCGACCAGTCGTCGGCGAACGTCGGGCCATCGTGCGTGCCGCCTTTGCCATGACACGGACCTTGGCCGTCGTGGCCGTTGTCGGCGGTGAGCGTCGCGCCGTCGTAGCCGCCGGGGCCCGCGTGACCACCGGCCGAGCCGCTGCCCGCGGCGCCGCCGTCGAACGAGACGATCGAAGAGATGTCGACCGTGTCGTCGACCACGAACGCGATCGCTTCGGTCGGTCCGCCGCCGCTCGCGACCGACAGCTGGGCCGCGCCGGTCAGCGAGATCTTCGAGAAACAAAACAGCGACAGCGCCGGCGTCGTGTACTTCTTCTTCGCGTCGATCCGTGTGACGCCCGCGGCGCCGCAGTTCGGCGAGCAATCGAGGTGCGTGCCCCCGGCCGAGCTCAGCGTGACGACGGCGCCCGCCGGTGGAGCGAGCAACGGCGCGGTGCCATCGCACGTCGCGATATCCGCGAGCGGCACGTTGCTCGCGCCGACGCATGCACCTTGATCGCAGGTGAAGTCGCACGTTCGATCGAGCGCAGGATTCCAGTGTTGATCGTCGCCACACGTCTTCACGACCCGGCCATCGCACGCGGTCATCATGGGCGTGCAGGTGTCCGCGATCGCATCGATCGGAGACGCGGCGTCGCTCGCGGTTTCCTGCTGCGGCTTGAACCCGCAGCTCGACGCGATCAGCAGGATCGCTGGCCAGTACTGCATGACGCGGCGCATCCGGGTCGGATTCTACGTAGCTATAGGCTCGTGCTCAATGACGTTTTCGGCGTGGAAGATTCAGGACAGCGGGACGTAAGATGCGCGTATGAAGCGCGAGCCCCAATTGGCCCCGGACCAGGCACCAGAGCAAGAATCCCAAGAGGTTGCCGCGCCGGCCGAAGCGGACGAGACCGCCGCCGAGGTCTATTCGGCCGAGGGTGAGATGCCCGCCGTGGTCGCGGCACCAGAAGGTGAAGCTGAAGTCGCAGCCGCGCCGAGCGCTTCGGACCAAGCGTTCGTCGATCCCACCGTCGCGGAGCACAAGTCCGAGCAGGAGATGATCGACTCGGCCGAAGACTTCAACGAGATCCACCACAGCTGGGCCGACGAGTTCAATCAGCTCACGGATGGCTCGTGCCTCACCCACGGCAAGCTCGATCCGCTGAAGATCCGCGACTTCCAGAAGGCGCATATCCACGTCACGCTCGTCGCCGACGGCCGCGTCGGTCCGTGGACGATCGCCGCCGCGAAGAAGGTCGCCGAGATCCGCGAGAAGGAGAAGTCGGACGCCGAGGCCGCCGCCGCGCCGATGAAGGAGAACAAGGCGCCCGCAGTCGCCGAGGCGATCGAAGAGGCGCCGGCGACCGAAGCGGTCGCGAAGGCGGAAGTCATCCCTGAGGTCGTCGGCGGAGAGCAGGTCGCGGAAGAGGTGAAGGCCTCGCCCGAGCCCGAGGTTGCCGAGGCCGGTGCCGAGACCGAGATCAAGACCGAGGAGATCGATACCGAGGCCGCGACTCGCTACAACCTGAACCACTCGTCGAACGTCGCCGAGTTCAACGAGCTGACGAACTACGCGAACACGTCGGGCGGCGAGCTCGATATCGAGAAGGTCGTCGCGTTCCAGAAGGCGCACGGCGTTGTCGCCGATGGCTGCATCGGGTTCCAGACGCTGCATGCCGCGAAGGAAGCCGCCGAGCCCGTCGCGGCCGTGCAGGTGCCGGACGTCGTCGAAGAGCAAGCGCCCGCGATGGCGTAGCGATCAGAACGTCGTCGCGATGCCGTAGCGCTCGCCGAGCGCGCGCCCGGTCGTCGCGAAGTCGGTGTTCGACATCGGGCCGTCGTAGATCAGGATCCGCGCGATCTGACCGGTCCAGAACTCGGAGCCGAGCGTGCGCTCTGCACCGATCGTGAGCGCGCCGATCGTCGAGTCGCCTTGGACCATGAACATCGCGGTCGCCTTCACCGACGCGCTGTTGATGTACACGGTGGACTTCTTGTTGCCGTTCGTCCCGGCCTCGAGCCGGCCCGCGATCACGACCCACGTGTTCGTCATCGCGACGTTCGTCTGCGCCTGATACTCGGTCGTATCGGGACGCATCATCGAGTACGGCTCGTCGGCGAGGTCGTTACCGAACGTGAAGCCGCTGAAGTTGTCGCCCTCTTCGATCGTGCCGAAGATCTGATTGCGATCGACCGAGCCGGTGTTGCGCTGGGTGCCCGGCTTCACGACCGCGAAGAACGCCATGCCATCGCCGTTGATCAGCGGCGCGAACGCGGTCGTGCTGGTGCCGACGAGCTTGAGCTGACCGGTCAGGATCAACGCATCGTGGCCGTTCGCGGCCGCCGGCATCTTCGAGATCGCAGCGCTCGCCGCGACGTTGTCGCCGTGGCCCGCGACCTGATTCATCCAGGTCACGCCGTTGAAGTTGTCCGCGTCGAGATCCTCGATCAACCCCGTCGTGACAACTTGATCCGAGCCAGAACCCGAGCCCGATCCGGATCCGGATCCGGATCCGGACCCGGATCCGGATCCGGAACCCGATCCCGAGCCGGAACCCGATCCCGAACCCGATCCGTTACCGCCATCGTCTCCCGCCAACCCCGCCGGCTGGAACCCGCATGCCGCCAGCACGCAGCTGATTGCAATCGCCGTCCGCACAGCCGGACCCTACCAGAACCCCGAGCCTCGCCGGCTCTCACAAACCTCAACCCGCCGTGGCTGCGCGCTTACGGAGCTCGGTTGTGACCGCGATCATGCGCGGCAAGCGCACGGTGAACGTCGTCCCTTCGCCGAGCTTGGTGTCGCATTCGATCACGCCGCCGTGGCGCTCGACGAGCTCGTGCACGATCGACAGGCCGAGGCCGGTGCCTTCGCCGACATCCTTCGTCGTGAAGAACGGATCCCAGATCCGCGGCAGCACGTCCGCCGGGATGCCCGGGCCGTTGTCCTTGATCTTGACCTCGATCGCGTCGGCGTCGCCCTTCGTCTCGATCATGATCTGCGCGTGATCGCGGCCCGACAGCGCCTGCGCGGCGTTCGTCAGGAGGTTCATGAACACCTGGTTGATCTGACCGGCGTGGCCGCGTACGCGCCCGGGGTTCGAGTAGTTCTTGACCACGTCGATGTTGCCCTTCAACAGGTGGCGCAACAGCTCGAGCGAGTCGTCGATCGAGCGATCGATATCGAAGTCGACGACCGATTCGTCGTCGGTGCGAGAGTAGTTGTGGAGCGCGCCGACGATCGCCTTGGTCCGCTGCGCGCCGCGCTGGACGACCTTGACCATCTCGCGGACGTCGCGCGCGGCTTCCGATCGAGCGGCGGGATCAGGATCGTCGATCGCGGTGGCGGCCTCTTCGAGCGGACCGACGGTGTTGACGATCGCGTTGACCGGGTTGTTGATCTCGTGCGCGATGCCGGCGACGAGTTGACCGATCGATGCGAGCTTCTCGGATCGCACGAGTTGTTGCTGCGCGCGGGTCAGCTTGTCGAGCGTCTCGGCGAGCTCGCGGTTCTTGCGCGCGAGATCGGCGGTGCGCATCTGGACCGCGCGTTCGAGATCGAGGTTGACCTCTTCGGTCGAGCGCAGCTTGTCGCGCAGACGGCGCCGCATATCCTCGAGCGCGAGCGTGAGTCGACCGATCTCGTCGCCCTCGCCCACCGCCGCGACCGGATCGGCGAGCTCGCCACGTGCCATCGAGTCCGCGCGTTGCTCGAGCTTGCGGATCGGCGCCATGAACTGCGCGACCGTGAACGTCACGATGCCGCCGCACACCGCGAACAGCACGATGAAGAACACGAGCAGCTCCTTGAGCGGCCCCGCCATCGATTCGCCGCGACCGCGATAGCTCGGATAGAACATCGCGACCGAGCCGAGCTCCAAGCGCTGGCCGTGCCACACGACGGGCAACCGCGTCGCCGAGCCGGTGAGGAACGCACCGTGCAGGTTGATCAACGAGCCGCTCGCCTCCTCGATCTCCCCGCGCAAGTACCACGGCGCCTTCGGTGCACCTTGCGGGCCGCCACCGAGCGCGAGCATCTCGCCGTGATCGTCGATGTAGTAGACGACGGCGGCCGCCTCGGGCGTACTGCCGACGATCCGGCGCAGCGAGCGTCGCACGCCATCCTCGTCCGGTTGCACCGGCGATGCGCCGAGCTCGGTCTGGACCTCCGAACGCAACCAGTGAAGGCCGAGGTCGGCCTGACCGACCGCCGCCTCGGTGCGGAGGTTCTTGAACTGGACGAAGCCCCACAACAGCGCCATGCCGCACGCGAGCAGCACGACGCCGCCGAACGACAGCAAGAGCTTCGAGCGCAGCGACAGCGACGGCGCGATCGAGCGAACCGGCACGTGATAGCGCTGGGTCAAGTGGGCGAGCAGCGGGTGGAGCACGTCGCGGTGCCACAGCTGCTCGTAGATCGCGCCGGCGACCGCGAGCACGAACGTCGCCGTCGACAGGATGATCGTGTCGTCGACATCGAACCCGAGGTGAAGGCGCGCGACGAGCGCACCGACGATCGCGATCACGAACCACATCCCGATCGTGAGCAGTGCGAGCCGATACGGCAGCGCCTGCGCGCGGCGATAGATCACCGCTGCGGGCGGCGCATCGACGGTCTCGCCGCGCGATACCGCGAGGAAGTTGCGGAGGTCGCGGGTCATCCACCGCGCGAGCCACACCCATGCGACCAGGCCGATCAGCGTCGCGATCGGGAAGTAGGTCTCGAGCTGGAGGTACTGGACCCGCGTGATCCGGACGAAGAAGCTCGCGAACGCGGCCTGGGCGGCGAGCACGCCACCGGCGACGATCATCGAGACCAGCACGAACCGCCGGAAGTGGCTGTCGTCGAACTTCTTGAGCGGCGAGCCGACGGCGAACATCCGCTTGCGCAGATCGCCGAGGATCGACGCGAGCCACACCGCGCGCACGCACGACACGACGTACGAGTGGACCGCCGCGAGCGCGATCATCGCGGCGATCCGATCGACGGGCCACGCGTCGTAGACGTAGAGGAACAGCCCGATCAGCGCCGCGCCGGTCGTCCACACCATCGTGCGGAGGAGCAGCGCGCGGACCGGCGCCTTCAGCGTGATCCGATACGCGCGCGCCGCGAGGTCCTTCGGCACGCGCTCGCCGCGCCGGCGCGCCGCGACGGCCTGATACAGCGGTGCGAACCACGTCGCGATCGCGACGACCCACACCGCGATCCCTCCGATCGCGACCGGCAACACGGTGCGAACCAGCGTGTCGGCGCCGAGGTCGCCGAGGTCGAACGTCGACCACAGCGGATAGCCGATGCCGAGGATCTCGAGCAGCGCGAGGATGACACCGGGCGCGACGAACCGCCGCTTGAACGGAACGATCACGCTCGTCGCGGACGACGCCGGTAGCGCGGCGATGCTTTCGCCCGGTCCCTCTTGGACCGTCTTCTTGTCGTCGCTGCTCGGCACTCGCGCAAGGATACTCCGTATAATCGTCCCATGAAGCTCGGCGTGGTCGTCGCCGCCGTGTGGGCGGTGCCAGCCCTTGCCGCGGCCGATCCGATGCTCGAGCCGATCCAGCCCGGGCAGAGCTACGCGATCGACCTGTACTCCGGCGTTCCGATCGGCAACAGCGCCGTGATCGCGACCGGCGGTGCATCGCAGGCCTACTCGATCGGGTCGTCGGGCACGCTCGTCAACGCGTCCGCGCCCGCAGTCCGCCAGACCACCGACACCGACTCGTGGAACTGGGACTACCACGTCGACTACTTGCTCGGCTCCTTGTCGAGCGACTACGCGAACAGTGGCATCGCAAACCTGCCCGAAGGTCACGCGAAGACCATCACGTTTGGTGGCGCGCTGCGCTTCGGAGATTGGGCCGGCGCGTTGACCGCGACGTATCGCACGATCGGCATCGACTCGAGCGGCGCGGCACTCGACGCCCAGTCGTGGTTCGCGAAGCTCGCGATCGCGAAGTGGTTCCCGAAGATCGACATGTCGATCGGTCTGGCGATCGACTCCGGCACCTTCGACGTCGTCCCGGATGCGCCGGGGGCAGCAGACCTCTTCACGATCCAGGGCGCGAACCTCGAGGCCGGTGCGCAGTGGATCCCGCGGCGCCAGAGCTTCCGGGTCGGCGCTTCACTCGTCGCACCGATCACGACGTCGAACGTGACGGTCGATCAGTGCACCGGTGCAGAGATCTGCATGTACCTGCCGGACCGGATCGTCACGCCGGGTCAGTTCGCGGCGGGTGTCGCGTATCGCTGGGCGGAGACTGCGTGGAACCAGACGGTCGGCGGCGTATTTCGCGACGAGGAATCACTGATCGCGGTCGCCGACGTGGTGATCACCGGCTCGTCGCCCGACGCCTACGGTCTCGACGCGTTCGGGATCGAGCAACTCGAGCGCAGCGGCCGCCACAACTCGATCAGCGTGCGCGGCGGCGTCGAGTACGAGTGGGTGCCCGGCCGGTTCCGCGTGCGCGCGGGCAGCTACTGGGAGCCAAACCGGTTCGAAGGCGTCTCCGGCCGACTCCACGGCACGTTCGGCATCGAGGGTCGCGTGCTCGAGTTTCAGCTGTGGGGCCGGCGGCGCGGCCGGATCACGCTGACCGGCGATGTCGCCGCGGGCTATCGCAACCTCGGCTTCTCGATCGGATTCTGGCACTGACGAAGAGCACGAGGAGCGGTGCGAACAGATTCGCGGCGGAGGAGCCGGTGTCGCAACACCCGCCCGACTTGCCGGTCGCTGGATTGCCTCCGGCGTCGCGCGCACCATCGCCGGCCGGCGTGTCGTCGAACGGCGGGTTCGCGTTGCCGTCCGCGCACGCCATGTTGTTGTTGCGATCCGTCGCGCACACCTGATACGCGCCGTTGAAGCCCTGCGGGAGATCGCCGAACCACAGGTACTCGCCGTACCAGTGCATCGGGATGTCGGTCGCGCCCGCCTTCAACACGACCGACTTCCAATCCGCGATCCGCGAAGGGCTCTGATGATCGTGGATTCGCGCGTGGACGCGCTGGGTGCCGAGATGGACCGCTTCGACGCGCACGACCGGCGGCTGGGTGTCGACCGCGACCGCGTTCGTCGCGAGCTCGACCTTCTCGGGGAACGCGACCTCGCCTTGCGATTGGACGACGTCGAGCCGGCCGTCGCCGTTCAGATCGCCGACCGCGATCCCGAGCGAGCCGGGCGTGTCGTCTGGTGTCGCGCTGCCCGCCGCCAACGTGAAGTGGCCGCTGCCGTCGTTCAGCACGAGCCGCTCGGGCCCCGACAGCGACGCGTAGAGCATGTCGGCATCGCCGTCGTTATCGACATCGAGGAACACGACGGCGTTGTCGTCGGCGCCGGGATTCGCGGTGCCGGTGAGGCGCGTCGAGGTCTCGTCCTTGAACGTGCCGTCGCGCTGATTCACGAACAGGTGGCTCGTGCTGCCGGGGCCGTCGTTGATCGTCGCGAGATCGATATAGCCGTCGCCGTCGATATCCATCGGCTCGAGCGCGTAGTTGTTCGTGAACTTCGGCAGCGCGTTCGGCTGCAGCGTGAACGCGCCGTGGCCGTCGTTCGTGAACAAGTAACTCTGCGGGCTGCCCTTGCTCGAGACCGCGATGTCGAGATCCCAATCGTTGTCGACATCGACGAGCGTGAGGTCCCACGACATCGCGATCAATTGGGTCGGCGCCGTCGCCGCCGTGAAGTGACCGGTGCCGTCGTTGAGATAGATCCGCAGCGGTCCGCCGCCATTCGACAGCGCGTTGCCTGCGCCCCAGTCGATCATCACGAGATCGAGATCGCCGTCGCCATCGACATCGCCGAATTCGGCGTCGCCGATGCTCGTCGCCTGCTGCGGGAGCTGGGCGCTCGCGTCGGTCCACGTGCCGTTGCCGTTATTGAGGAACAGCTTCGCCTGGGTCTGGTACGCGCCGCCGGTGAAGATGTCGAGGTCGCCATCGCCATCGACATCTGCGGCTTTGATCACACGCGACCAGCCCATGAAGCCGAGTACGGCGGTGCTCGAGATCTCCTGGCAGTGCGGCGCCGCACCGGACCAGTTGCCGAGGTTCTTCCAGACGCGCGCCGGCTCGGGGTTCGGTCCTTTCGTCGCGTAGCCGCTGCCGTTCGCGACCAGGATGTCGAGCTGGCCATCACCGTCGACGTCTGCGAGCTCGAGCTTGCTGCTCCACTCGGCGGTTGTCCCGAGACAATCAGGAGTTGCGTCCTGCCACATTTGTGCACGTGCGTTCGCAGACAGCGCGAGCACGCCGAGCACGCCGAGCAATAGCGCACGGTGCATGGAGGCACGGAAGCACGAACATGAGGTCAGCACCACTGACTTCCCCCTTTTGCCTGCGCCTCGCGCGCATCGCCGGGAGAGTGAGATTGAGGCGCTACGGCGCATTTGTTGGCCCGCAACCTGCTCGTTTGCGCCATCGTGTCTGGCATGCGACGGCGAACGTTCCTGGGAGTGATGGGCGGGGCCGCGGGAGCCGCGGCGTTCCTCAGATCGGGTCGCGCCGACGCATTCGGCGAGTTCCCTGCCGACAGCGAGGCCGCGCAGCTGCCCGTCGGTGTGCGCGCGAAGAAGATCCTCGAGATCTATCTCTACGGCGGGCTCTCCCCGTGGGAGACGCTCTACTACGTTCCCGAGTACGGCCAACCCACCGATCCGCAGTACCCGAACCAGCAGTACTACACGTTCAAGGCGACGAGCGACGCGATGCTCGCGACTTGCCACAACACCGGCGCGTCATCGCTGCCGATCGGCACCGACGCGAACGGCGCGACCGTCCAGCTCGGCCCGTTCGCGGCGAAGCTGTTCACCCGGCCCGACATCACGAACCGGATGCGGATCGTCGTCCAGAAGCACGCGCTCCAGCCGCACGAGGCCGCGGTGCCGCAGGCGCTCACGGGTCGTCCCGTCGGCCAACCGACGGCCGCGGGTCTGGGCGCGCACATCCAGCGCGCGCGGATCGACGCGGGCTCGACGCAAGCTGCGCCGCACTCGTACGTGTTCGCGACCGGCGGCATCTCCAGCGATAACGTCAGCGCCGCCGCGAGCCCCGGCGCGCATCCCGGCTTCGCGCGGCCGCTGATGATCAAGACCGACAGCGCGAGCGGCTTCACGTCGCTGTTGGCGCGCCCGGCGCTCGGCGCGAATCGCCAGAGCCACGACGCGCTCGTCCAAGCGTACGTCGATCAGTACAACGCGCGGCTCACGTGGCCGAGCCAAGGCCGCGTCCGCAGCCCGCGTACCGACGACCTGATGGCCGCGTTCAAGAGCACGACGAACGTCGACGCGATCGCGCAGACGCTGCAGACCTCGAGCGGCGGCGACCTGTTCGCGAATCAGAACGGCACGGCATGCGACTTCGGACCGTCGTCGGACGTGCCGATGATCGGCATCACCGCGGCGGCGCATCTGCTCACCCATCCGACCCAGCCGGCGTCGTACGTGTGCGTGAGCGACATCGGCATTCGCGAAGCATCGGGCGGCGGTGGCTACGACACCCACTCGGCCAACTCGCACGACACCGCGATGAACTTCGACAACATGCTCCAGCAGTTGCTCGCGGTGATCGATCCGACCGGTCAGGACCCGACGAAGCTGAACCTCGACGACACGATGATCATCCTCAACACCGAGTTCGGCCGCACGCCGGTCGCGCAAGGCGGCGATGGTCGCAACCACCACCCGTTCGGTTACGCGACCGCATTCATCGGTGGTCCGATCACGGCCGCGCAGAAAGGCGTCGCGGGTGCGATCGGGCGAGACGGCATCGCGTCGTCGTACGCGACGCCCGCGCAGAACCGGATCGCGGCGCTGCTCGCGCTCGGCATCTGGCCGTTCGCGCAGGAAGGCTTCGCGGTGTCGGACGTCCCGAACGCGGTGCACGAGATCGACGCGGCGACGACGACGATGCAGCTCGTGCTCGGGAGGACGGCGTGAAGGTCGCGCTAGCTGCGATCCTCGCGATCGCGATGAGCGGTTGCTCCGGCTGTGGCAACGACATCCAGCCCGGCATCGGCGATGGCGGCACCGGCGATGCACCGCCTCCGTTCAACGCGTGCACCGCGGATGCGCCGTCGTTCGTGCGCCAGGCGTTCGTCGCGCTGATCGGCCGCCGGCCGAAGAGCCAGGCCGAGGTCGATGTCTACGTCGATCTCTACACCGCGGCGCAGACGAAGGGCCTCGATCCGAAGGACACGGTCGCGCGCGCGATCATGGCCGAGCCCGAGTTCGCCGAGCGGTGGACGCAGGCGACGATGGATGCGATGCACGTCCAGCGCTACAACATCCAGAACGAAGCGACGTGCTGGGATCACCCGACGCGCTCGACGGTAGCGCCAACCCTGGCGACCGCGGTGCGCGATCAGCTCGCGAGCGGCGCCGGCGACGGGACGGCGTGGAACATGGCCGACCTCGCGAGCTCGGCGATCGCGCTCGACGATCTGACGCCGCTCTATCGCGCGCAGCTGTTCTCGATGATGACGCATCCGATTCCGGCGGCGAACGTCCCGCCGGTCGCTGCCGAGCTGTCGCGCCGCGCGGATTTCGGAGCGACGTTCGATGCTGGCTTTTTGCATCGCGACACGGTCTGCCTCGACTGTCACAACAGCCAGGCCTCGGTGACGATGACCGACGACCCGGCGACGAACCGGTTCTGGCCGGTCGCCGGTCTACCGGAGAAAGCGGTCTACGGCACGTTCGATCACGTCGACCCGGATGCCGCGCACACCGCGTTCCGCGTCGACACGTTCCTCGACGGTGGCTCGAGCCGGCCGTGGGGATGGACGACCGCGTGCGGTCGGTTCAACCCGGCTGTCGGCACCGATCCCGCGGGCGTCAACGGTCACCTCGCGAGCGTCACCGGCACGACGACGACCGCGTACGACCTCGAGAAGGCGATGAAGCACGGCTTCGATGCGCTGCGTGGCCAGATGCCGACGATCGACGGCACCGGTGCGATCGCGGATCCCGATACCGCGCTCGCGTGGCTGATCACGCTGAAGATGACCGAGGACGTGTGGACCGAGGTCCAGGGCACGGGCCTCACGATCGCGAACTACTACCCGCGCAACCAGGCGTCGATGCAGCTCCTCCAGACGCTCGCGACGCGCTACACGCAGAGCGGCTACTCGTTGAAGGCGTTGCTGTCGGCGGTCGTGTCGAGCGACTACTTCAACCGCCAGACCGCGGATCAGGGCTGCGGCGTGGGGCCGTACACGTACCCGAACGTCTACAACCCGTGGGTCATCTCGGATCCGGATCCGACGAAGCGGCTGAACGGCCCGGGCGACGCGGTCTCTCCGATCGACGCGCGCACGCTCGTCACCGCGCTGAACGGCGCGCTCGAATGGAACCTGCCGCCCGCGTCGTCGAGGTTCCCCGAGTACGGCGACGTCGACTGCGAGCTGTCGTGCGCCGAGATGACCAGCGAGTGCCAGGGCTTCGGCGCGTGCTGCGCCGCGTACCAAGCGGCCTGCGTACAGCACGGCGTGTTGCCCGCGGCCGAGGTGCCGTTCGAGCGCGGCGTCGGCATGTTCCTGAAGAACAGCGACAAGGGCTTCCGAGGGATCGACTTCCAAGCCCGACTCGTGTGGGAGAACCACGAGAACGCGTGTGCGCGCCCGACGTGGGTGACGAGCGACTTCATCGACAAGTTGATCACCGCGGCGGCCGCGGATTCGACGACGACCGCCGGTGATCTGATCGCGGCGTTAAAGGATCGGCTGGTCAACGAGCCGGCGATCGATCCAGGCGCGGAGACGACCGCACTCGCGGCGCTCGTCGGCTCGCTCGCCGGGCCCGCGACCGGCGTCACCGCCGACAAGCTCCGCCTCGTGTGCAGCGCGCTCGTCGAGTCGCCGCAGTTCCTGCTGACCGGCATTGCCGGCCGCGGCGGCACGGCGCCGAAGCTGACGCCCGCAACGGTCGGCTACGCGGCGGTGTGTACGGACGTCGCGTCGCACGTCACTGGGGCGACGTGTAGCGGCGGCAAGCTCGCACTGCCGTAGGGCGTGAGTTATGTTCCGCCCGCAATGCAGCTCCTTCGATATGCCTGTTTGATCCTTCTGATCGGTGCCTGCGAGCACAAGAACCAGCGCGACGAGCAAACGGCCGAGCCGACCGGCCAGCCGAGCCCCGACCCGTCACCGGCCGCGCGTGCCGCCGCCGACAAGGCCGCTGCGGGCAGCGGCAGTGCGATGGCCGCGGGTAGTGGCAGCGCCGTCGTCGAGGCCGCTGGCTCTGGCTCGGCAGCGCCGGCCGCCGATGGCGACATGAGCGTGCGTGCGCCGACCGCCGCGGACCTCGCGACGTACACCGCCGACCTCAAGGGCAACGGCAAGCTGACGGCGACGTTCGACACGTCGATGGGCACGATCCACTGCGATCTGTTCGGCGACAAAGCGCCGCTCACGGTCGCGAACTTCGTCGGCCTCGCGCGCGGCAAGAAGGCGTTCAACGTCGGCGGCAAGGTCGAGAAGCGCCCGTACTTCGACGGCCTCACGTTCCACCGCGTGATCCCCGGCTTCATGATCCAGGGCGGAGATCCGGAAGGCAGCGGTCGCGGCGGTCCGGGTTACCAGTTCCAGAACGAGGTCGCGCCCGGTGAAGCGATGGAAGCCGGCACGCTCGCGATGGCGAACGCCGGTAAGGACACGAACGGCAGCCAGTTCTTCATCACCGAGGTCGCGCGCAAGGAGCTCGATCCGAACTACACGATCTTCGGTCGCTGCAAGGAAACCGATATCGTGAAGGCGATCACGAACACCCCGCGCGATGGCGCCGACAAGCCGAACACGCCCGTCGTGATCAAGAAGCTCACGATCGGCAAGGGCTGATGCGCGTCGCGCTGCTCGCTTGCGTGCTCGCGTTCGGCTGCGCCAAGAAGGACGCGGCCAAGGCCGATCAGGGCTCCGCGAAGGGCAGCGCTCAGGCGACCGGCTCCGGCGAAGGCGCCGATACGCCGCCGCCCGGCCCAGGGCTCACCGTCAAGCACAGCGTGTCCGAGTTCTCCGGCGCCTACGACAAGGCGTTCGGCAAGCTCGCGAACAACGACGAGCCGACGACGATCGCGTTCGTGCGCGGCTGCCCCGCGCTCGTGTGCACCGACAACGTGTTCGAGATCGAATCGATCGCGAACAAGTGCCCGAAGGCGTACCTCGCGATCGCAACGCTGCCCGGCCCCGAATCGAAGCCCGGCCATCGCCACAGCGACATCTTGTTCTCCGGCCCCGCGGAGAAGGCGATGACCGCGACGCTCGAGCACGTGAAGCTCGAGATCACGGACATCGGTCCCGACGGGATCGCGGGCTCGGCCAGCCAGAACACGACCGAGTCGTCGGTCTCGGGCTCGTTCAAAGCCGAGATCTGCGGCCGGATGTAGTCACGGTCGGAAGATCCGAAACGGCCTCGCCGCCTGGAAGAAGCCGACGTCCAGCATCATCCCGTTCGCGCCATCGGCGAACGTGCACGCGCCGTTGAACTGACCGGCGGTGATGTCGTTCGCGACGACCGCGCGGCCCTGCCCGTCGCGCTCGATCTTGCCGGTCGCTGGATCGGCGATCGGGAACACCATGCAGCCGCGATAGCCGGTCGAGTCGCTCGGCGTCGCGACGACGTACTCGGTGCCGTTCGTGGTGTAGAGGTCGGCTCCGTTGAGGCTCGGCGCGTTGCCGCTGCACGCGGCATCGTCGGCGTCGAGCAGCGTGCCGACCGAAGCCCAGGTCGCGCCGTGCGTCGTCGAGCGCAGGAGCTCGATCCGGATCTTCGGCGTCGCACCGTCGAGGTAGACGCAGCCGACCGCGAGATCGATCACGCCCGGCAGCCAGATCGCGCCCGGCTCGGTCAGCGCGCGGCAATCCTGCGTCGTGCCCGCGAGCGTCGTCGCGTTGACCACGACGCCCGTCGACGAATACGGCGACGGCGAGGTCCAGCCGATCAACTTCTGCGGCACGGTCCACGGGCCCTGCGGCTGCGCGGCGGTCTGCAGCGTGATCGTGCCGTACGCGTAGTGGAGCGCGACGTTCGGGCCGACCAGGTAGCGATGCGCGAACAGCTTCCACTTCTTCGCCGCATCGGGCTCGTCGGCGTCGTAGATCAGCGACGACACTTCGCTGATGAGATTTCCGGTGCACGTGCCGCCGGGGCACTCGTGCATGTCGGTCGTGGTCAGCGCCGTCGCCTCGGGCGTGTTCGCTTCGGCGACCAGCGTCCACGTGGTGCCGTGATCCGCGGACACCGCGACGTGCGTGCGGATCGTCTGTTGATCCGGAACCGCCGAGTACGCCATCGCGCCACCGCTCGCATCGCCGGGATAGACGAGCGAGGGATCGAAGATGCCCAGCGCCGGCGTATCGCCGTTGACCGTCACCTCGGTCGCGTGTGCGACATCGATCGTCTGGATCGCCGGGCAAAACGCTGCGTCGGGAAGCGCGGCGTCGATCTCGACCGCGGTGTCGGTGTGGCTCGCAGCGTCGGAATTTCCGCCGCCACCGCCGCCGCACGCACCACAAGCGACGAGGATTCCGACGATCGCGCGCATCTCCGCTTGCTAGAGCAAGCGGTGCGCCATCACGTCGGGTCTTTGTCGTACGCCGTCACGCCCGCGGGCAGTTGGACCCACGGGTGGCGGCGACAGTCGTAGACCGAATCTTCGGGCGCCGGAAAGCTCGGCCGACGTAACGCGCCGACCGCGACCGACACGAACTGATCCTCGTAGCCACGCTCGGTGTGGAACACCGTCGAGCCGCACACCGGGCAGAACCGGAACACGAACCGCGCGCCCTGATCGCCGACGCGCTCGTACTCGGTCGCGGTACCGGTGACCTCGTACGGTGCGGCAAAGCCGGCGAGCGCCGCGAACACGCTGCCGGTGCGGCGCTGACACGCGAGGCAGTGACACACGCCGACGCCGCGCGGCTCGCCGTGCACGACGATCTGGAGCTGACCGCACGAGCACGCGGCGGTGCGCGAGCTCATCGGAACAGCTGGCCGCGCAGCTCGGGCGCGGGCTGGGCGATGACCTCGAGGCAGACGAGCTTTTGATCCGCCGCTGCGCGCGCCGCGTCGGCCGCGGCCTCGATCGCGTCGAGCGAGCCGGTCAGCGTGAAGTACGCCTTGCCCGCGAGGTCGACCGCGAACCGCGTGTCGCGCACGGTCACCGCGGCGATCTTGCACGCGGCGTCGGCGGCCCTGATCGCGGCACACACCGTCGACGTCTCGATGATCGCGACGGCCTCGGCCTCGGGATCGACGGACCAGTCGTGCGCGACGTACGGCGCACCGAGCATCGGCCACACCTGATCGTCGGCGGCCGCGAGCTCGACCTGATCGAGCAGCAGGGTATCGGCGATCCGCTTCGCCGCGCCGAGCGCTTCCTCGACTTCGGCCACGCCACCCTCGAACATCACGAGGTGCTTGCCGCCGGAGACCGCGCGCGAGTGGAGCAGTACGGCCGGCGCGCGCTTCAAGCCCGCATCGGCGGCGACGATGCCGCGCGCGATCGTCGACACCTCGAGGACCCCGAGCGCGGGGCCTCTAGACAAACCGGAACGCCTCTTTGAGCGTACAGCGGCGTTCGCGGGTGAAGTGCACCGCGGTCGTCAGGCCCTCGCCCGTCGGGCTCGCGATCGTGAACGAGGTGTAGCCCTCGCCGCCGAGTGCGAGGCCGGCGTACGACGCGTCGTTCTTGACGAAGATCGAGCAATTGCACACCCGCGCCATCGCCGCCATGTTGTCGATGTTCGTCGAGTGCATCGTCGCGGTGTGGTGAAAGCCGTGCTCGACGCGGAGCGCAGCCGCGATGCCATCGGCCGCGTCACGCACGCGGAACAGCGGGATCACGGGCATCAGCAGCTCGTGCTGGACGAACGGGTGTTGCTCGTCGACTTCCATCATCAACAGGCGGAGATCGTGGCCGTGGCCGCTGATCCCGATCGCCTTCGCGATCACGCCGGCGTCCTTGCCGACCCAGTTCTTGTTGACGTGATCGCCCTCGAGCACGACCTTCTCGAGGTCCTTGACCTGCTTGTGATCGAGCCACAGCACCGGCTGGCGCTTGAGCTCGGCGATCAGGTCGTTCGCGATCCGGTCGACCGCGATGACTTCCTTCTCGGCGATGCAGACGATGTTGTTGTCGAGCGAGGCGCCGCGCACGATCGCGTCCGCGGCCTTGCCGAGGTTCGCGGTCTCGTCGACGACGGCCGGCGGATTGCCGGGGCCGGCGCAGATCGCCTTCTTGCCCGAGTTGATCGCCTGCTTCACCACGACCGGACCGCCGGTCACGACGACGATGCGCACCAGCGGGTGCTTCATCAGCGTCTGCGCGCTCTCGACGGTCGGTTTCTCGATCGAGATCAGGACGTCCTTCGGGCCACCGGCCGCCTGGATCGCCTCGTTCAACAGGTGCACGCACCAGTTGCAGACCTGCGCCGCCGACGGATGGACGTTGAACACGACCGCGTTGCCGGCCGCGACCATGCCGATCGCGTTGCACAGGATCGTCTCGGTCGGGTTCGTCGTCGGCGTGATCGCGAGCATCACGCCGTACGGCGCGCGCTCGGTCAGCATCAAGCCGTCGTCGCCGGTGTACGCGACGGGCCGGAGGATCTCGCAGCCCGGCGTCTTCTCGGCGACGAGCCGGTTCTTCGCGAGCTTGTCCTCGTAACGGCCGAGCCCGGTCTCTTCGACCGCATAGCGCGACAGTGCGTCGTTGTTCGACAGCACCGCCTTGCGCATGTTCTCGACCATCTTCACGCGGGTCTGGACCGGCGTGCGCTCGTTCTGCTCGAACGCCTTGCGCGCCGCCTTCGCCGCTTGATCGGCATCCGCGTACACGCCGTTCGTGCCGCGCGGGATGCTCGAGCGCCTAGGTTGATCCGGTGCCGACGTCACGTGCTTCGGCGCCGCGGTCGGCGAACCGCCGAGCCGCTCGACGACGCGCGCGATGATCTCTTCGATCTTCTTCTCGTCGATACCGTACGTCGCCACGTCAGTCCTTGACGTAGTGGGTCTCGCCGCCGACCGTGACCTGATCGACGATCGCCATGATCGTCGCGTCGACGGGTCGGTTCTGCGTGACCTGGGTCTGGCGCGCGGAGCTGCCCGCGCAATACAGCACGACCTCGCCAATGCCGGCACCGACGGCGTCGACCGCGATCGCGATCGCACCGTTCGGATTCCCGTCGACGTCGCAGGCGCGCACGACGAGGAGCTTCAGCCCTTCGAGCGTGGGCTCCTTGCGGCTCGCGACGAGCGTGCCGATGATCTTGCCGAGGACCACGGCGGTGGACCTTACTTGCCGCCGTTGCCGCCGGCGCGACCGAGCGGCAGGACCGCATCGACGTTCGCGTGGGGGCGCGGGATCACGTGCACCGAGACGACCTCGCCGACCCGCTCCGCAGCGCGCTGGCCAGCCTCGGTCGCCGCCTTGACGGCCGCGACGTCGCCGCGGACGACGGCGGTGACGTAACCGCCACCGGTCTTCTCGTAGCCGACGAGCTCGACCTTGGCGGCCTTGACCATGGCGTCGGCCGCTTCGACCATGCCGACGAAACCTTTGACTTCGATCATTCCAAGCGCGTCAGCCATCTAGATTCTCCTAGCGATCAACAAACTTCTCGGGCTCTTTACCCGTGACTGCATTGAGAGCGGCCGTCGCGGCTGCAGCGGCTGCATCGATCTCGGCCTCGGGACCGGCCATGTAGAGCCGGCCGAACGCGCCGTACGGCGTCACGTTCACGAGGTTGACGTGTGCGGCCTTCTCGGCCTCGTTCGCGGCGAGCACGACGTAACCCGCCGGCTCGCACTCGAAGATGAACAGCGACTGGCCCGGCAGCACCATCATGCCCGCCGACGAGCGGTTGATGATCTGGGTCTGGTAGGCCTCGACGCCGCGGATGATCTGGTTCGTGAGGACGCGCGGCTTCAACCGCTGGCCCTCTTCGACACCGAGGTGCTTGAGGATCGTCGCACCGGCCTGGAGGACCTCGCCCTTGTCGTGGTGATGGACCTCGAGGAGACCGTAGGCACGCTCGACGACCTGCACGGCAGGCTGGACGCTCGTCGCCTTCAGCGCAGCGTCGGTGACTTGATTGATCGCGATGCCCGGCGCGATCTCCACCCACAACGAAGCCTGGTACGGCACCGGCAAGAATCCGCGCGCGGTCTTGCCGATGAACGTCGCCTGTTGCGGCTGGAGCGCGTCGAGGAAGCAGTACGTACGAAGTACCGTTGCAGCCATCCCTAGGCGGGCACACTAACCTAAAGGTGTTTCGAGGGAAACCCCGGGTGTCCCAAACGTCGCATGCGTCGCACGCGTGTCGCACGATGCGGGCCAGAACACCGCGTGCAATCATCCGAAGCGTCACGATGAAGCGGTGGATGATCATCTCGATCCTGGTGGCGTTGCCGTCGTACGCGCACGCCGATCTTCTCTTCCATGCGCTCGACGGAGCCGACCCGACCGGTGGCACCGCCGCCGCGCCGGCACCGACGGAGCAGCAGAACGATCTGATCCAGTGGGCCGGCGAGCCGAAGGCAGTCGCCCTGCCCGACCTGCTCCAGCTCGCGGTCCAGCACGCACCCGCGCTCGCGAGTGCGAAGCTCGACATCGCGATCGCCGAGGCGCAGATCCGCGAGACCTGGGCGCGCCACGACTACCGGGTCGGCGCGCAGCTCCAGTACTCGAAGGTCGGTAGCCAGATCTTTAGCGGCATCGAGCTCCAAGCCTCGACCCAGGCGCTCGCCGAGGTCGATATCTCGCGCGTCTTGCCGACCGGTGGCACCGTCGACTTCCGGCTCGATACAAACTACTCGCACACCGACGCGTCTGCGGGCGGCATCTTCCCGGAGTCGACGTACTGGACCAGCGATATCTCCGGGTCGATCACGCAGCCGCTCCTCAAGGGCTACGGCTCCGCGCTCTACGACGCGCAGGAGCGCAAGGCGACGCTCAGCCACGACGCCGCGATCCTCGCGCGCCGGTTGACCGCGCTGCAGACGATCTCGCAGGTCGTGTCCGCGTACTGGGACCTCGTGCTCGCCGAACAGCAGGTCGCGATCACCGAGCAGAGCCTCGCACTCGCTCGCGAGCGCTTGCGCGTCACCGAGATCCAGGTGAAGGGCGGCAAGGTCGCCGACGCCGAAGTCCCCGCCGTCCAGCAGATCATCGCGACCCGCGAAGAGGACGTGTTGAACGGCGAGCTCGCCGTGTTGAATGCCTCGGTCGCGCTGCGCCGGGTGGTCGGCATGCCGATCGGCGCCGGCGAGATGGGCCTGCGGGTCGCAACGGACCTCGGCACCGCCGAAGGCGACCTCGATCTCGCGGGGCTCGTCCAGCGCGCGTTCGACGCCGCACCGCAGCTCGCGGAGCTGACCAAGCAGGATCAGTCCGCGACGATCGACATCGAGGTCAACCACAACGGCCTCCTGCCCCAGCTCGATCTCGCGATCCAGGCCGGCCCGCGCGGCACCGACAGCACGTTTCACTCGTCGGTGGCCGATGCCGTCCAGTTCGACTCGTATCAGGTCTCCGGCACGCTGACGTTCTCGCGCACGCTCCACCAGTACGACGTCAACTATCGCGACCGCGAGCTCCGCGCCGGCCGCGAAAAGATCCGCGTCAACGCGAGCGATGTCCGCGCGCAACTGGCGCAGGGCATGGCAACGGCGGTCGCGCAGATGGAGCTCGCGAAGCGCCGCGTGGTGCTGAGCCAGCGCGCGATCGATCTCGCGAAGGAGAATATCCGGATCGAGACCGATCGGTTCAACCTCGGCCGGTCGACGAACTTCGACGTGCTGAACCGACTCGAAGAGCAGCGCCAGGCAGAGCTCCGCCGCGCGCAGGCGTTGATCGACTGGCACAAGGCGCAGACCAGCGTTCAGACGCTGACGGGCGACCTGCTCGCGAAGTTCGGCGTCAGCGTCGATTAATCACCACTCCGCGACCAGCCTTCGCGTAGTTCCACGCTGGCACCGGCCTTGTAATGAAGGGCTGGCATGCGCCGAGCGATGTGCCTGCTGGTAGTTACAGCGTGCAGCGGTGGCAGCGATCCGGCGACCGTGCGGTCGCGGATCACCACCGATCTCGGCAACGTGCTGCACCAGGCGCAGGCCGCGGGCCAGCTGGCGATGCCCGGCAAGATCGCGCTCGGCTACGTGCTCCCTGGCTTGCCCGCGATGCCCGATCCCGACGCCGCGATCGCGTGGCTGACCGGCACCGTGTTCACCGACGCCGACTATCTCGGCGGCAACGTGTTTCGATTCCCGGCGGAGTCTGTCTGCAAAACAGGCGACGTCGTGAATAGCGATTGCGTCGCGGCGGTCGACAAGGCGCAGCTGCGGATCCGGGTCGAGGTCGACGACACGTTGCACTTCTATCCGCAGCTCGGAGCGAATCACGACGAGCCGATCGACATCGCGGTGAACCACGATGGCCTCACGATCACCGCGAGCCTCGACGGTGCGGAGGCGGCGCTGCTCGCGCTCGAGGCGGCGTACGGCGGCTTCGCGCCGGCGGCGCAGCTCTCCGGCGAGGTCACGCTCGAGCTCCAGGTCGTCGGGCCGGCGCACGTGATGGCGGCGGTCAGCGTGACTCGCGACGTCGCGATCGCGCTCGCGGATCCGACCGGCCTGTTCGACAGCGATGGCGCGATCCGGTTCGCGATGCCCGCGGGCCTGCCGCTGTCGCTCGAGGTCGATGCCGGCGCGCGAACGTTCACCGCGAACCTCGACGTCGAGAACGTCACCGCCCACACGCCGGGTCACGACTTCATGCTCGCGGCAGCGACCGCCGACGCGGTCTACGACGGATCTGCACTCGCGTTGACCGGCGTCGCGCTGTCGGCGAGCGAGTCGGTGAGCAGCCACGTCGCCGCGACGCTGGCGTTGACCGAGCTGTCTGCGACGCTCGCCGACGCGAATGGCCAGGAGACGCTGACGCCTTCGCCGCGGCTCGAGCTCGCAGCTTTCGTGGATCACGGCCTGCTCGCCGACACCGCGCCTGCGTTCGACGTGACCCACCTCGTGCTCGACGGTGCCATTCGCGGCGATGCGACGATGCTCGCCGTGATGACGGGCGCCTTGAGCGTGACGACGAACCCGGCGCAGTTCGGCTTCGTCGCGAACGCGGGAACCTGCGTGACCGCGGCCCCGTGGGCCGTCGCGACCTGCGAGTGAGATTGACGTCCACCCGAGGCACGACTATCGTGCGCGGGTGTTGGTGCTCCGCGCGCGAGCTCGGAGCTGAAAAGGGAACCCGGTTCAAGTCCGGGACTGCCCCGCAGCGGTAATCGAGAACGACCTCCACGACAAGCGTGGAGCTAGAAACCCGGCGATGCCGGAACGCTCGAGAGTCCGAAGACCTGCCAGCGCCCGGTCGGACAGACAAACCGCCGGACCACACTGCACCTCGCGGGAGGTTGGCAAGGTCCGAGCGATGCAATTCCGCGTGCGTGTCGGCCGCCTACCGCGTGGTGCTGGACCGCCGAGGGGCGGTTCGGAAAGCACGCATGACTGTTCTGGCAACCTGTCTCGGATTCCCACGTATTGGCAGCGACCGCGAGCTGAAGAAGGCGCTCGAGAGTTACTGGTCGGGCAAGACCTCCGCCCGCGAGCTAGAGGCGACCGCACGCGAGCTGCGCCGGCGGCACTGGACGACGATGAAGACGGCCGGCATCGACCACGTGCCGAGCAACGAGTTCTCGCTCTACGACCACGTTCTCGACACCGCGGTGATGGTCGGCGCGGTGCCGGTGCGGTTCCGCGGGATCGCGGATCCGCTGGCGCGCTACTTCGCGATGGCGCGCGGCCTCCAGGATCCCGCGCAACAGATCGACGTCGCCGCGCTCGAGATGACGAAGTGGTTCGACACGAACTATCACTTCCTCGTCCCCGAGCTCGCGAGCGATCAGGCGTTCGCGCTCGACGCTTCGCGGATCCTGTCGGAGATCGGCGAAGCGCGCGCGGCGGGCGTCGAGCCGCGGCCCGTCGTGCTCGGCCCCGTGAGCTTTCTCCGGCTCTCGAAGCTCGCGGGAGAAGGCTCGACCACGCTGGCACTGCTCGACCGCCTGCTGCCGATCTACGAGCAGCTGTTCGGCCTGTTGGCCCGCGCCGGCATTCATTGGCTCCAGCTCGACGAGCCGTGCCTGGTCACCGATCTCGACGACGAGGTCCGCGCCGCGTATCGCACGGCGCTGCCGCGGCTCGCGCACTGCACGGTGCGCCCGCACGTGGTGCTGGCGACCTACTTCGGCGAGCTGGCCGAGAACCTCCCGCTCGCGGTGCGCGGCGGATTCGAAGCGCTCCACGTCGATCTCGTGCGCGGGCCGGACCAGCTGCGCGAGCTCCTCCCCGCGATCGACTCCGCGACGATCCTGTCGCTCGGCGTGATCGATGGTCGCAACATCTGGCGCGCCGACCTCGACGCGGCGCACGCGACCGTGCGCACGGCTGTCGAGCGACTCGGAGAGCATCGCGTGTGGGTCGCGCCGTCGTGCTCGTTGCTCCACACACCCGTCGACCTCGGTCTCGAGCACGCACTCGATCCGGAAGTCCGGCAATGGCTCGCGTTCGCGGTCCAGAAGCTCGGCGAGCTGCGCGCGCTCGCGACTGCAGCGACCATGCTCGCACCGAGCAGCGACGCGTTCGAGCTCGCGCGCAGCGCGCTCACCGCCCGGCGCGAGTCGCGGCGGGTCAAGGATCCTGCGGTGCGCGCGCGGGTCGCCAAGGTGATCCCCGAGATGTACGCGCGGACATCGTCGTTCCCGATCCGGATCGCGAAGCAGCACGAGCGGTTGCACCTGCCGATCCTGCCGACGACGACGATCGGTTCGTTCCCGCAGACCGGCGACGTCCGCGGTGTGCGCGCGGCTTGGCGCGCGGGCAAGCTCGCCGGCACCGACTACGAACGGTTCCTGCGCGAAGAGACCGAGCGGTGCGTTCGCAAGCAAGAGGCACTCGGCCTCGACATGCTCGTCCACGGTGAATTCGAGCGCACCGATATGGTCGAGCACTTCGGCCAGCTGCTCTCGGGGTTCGTCTTCACCGCGTTCGGCTGGGTCCAGAGCTACGGCTCGCGCTGCGTGAAGCCGCCGGTGCTGTTCGGCGATGTCTCGCGCCCGGTCGCGATGACCGTCGAGTGGTCGCGCTACGCGCAGTCGCTCACGAAGTCGCCGGTCAAGGGCATGCTCACGGGTCCGGTCACGATCCTCCAGTGGTCGTTCGTGCGAGACGATCAGCCGCGTAGCGAGACGACGAAGCAGCTCGCGCTCGCGCTTCGCGACGAGGTGAGCGACCTCGAGGCCGCAGGTATCGCAGCGATCCAGGTCGACGAGCCGGCGATCCGCGAAGGGCTGCCGCTGCGCCGGCGCGATCACGCCGCGTATCTGCGCTGGGCAGTGGATGCGTTCCGGCTCGCGACGGCGTCGGTCCGCGACGACACCCAGATCCACACGCATATGTGCTACTCGGAGTTCGGCGACATCCTCGACGCGATCGGCGCCCTCGACGCGGACGTCTTGTCGATCGAGACGTCGCGCTCGCGGATGGAGCTGTTCTCGGACTTCCGCCGGATCGGCTATCCGAACGAGATCGGCCCGGGCGTCTACGACATCCACTCGCCGCGCGTCCCGACCACCGACGAGATCCACGACCTCTTGACGCGTGCCGCGGCGGTGATTCCCGCGAGCCGGCTGTGGGTCAACCCCGACTGTGGCCTGAAGACACGCGGCTGGCCCGAAGTCGAGCACGCGCTCGCGCGGATGGTCGAGGCCGCGCGCAGACTGCGCACAGAGCTCGCGGGATGACGATCGATCCGACGCGGTGCCCGCTGTGCTCGGGCGCGAACGGTTGCGAGCTCGCCGCCGGACGCGCGACGTGTTGGTGCTTCGAAACACCGGTGCCGGCCGAGCTCGTGGCACGAGTCCCCGCCGACGCACAGGGCGTCGCGTGCGTCTGCAAGAGCTGCGCTTCGCCCCGCTCGGCCGAGAACGAGCGACGGCAGCGCGCGTTGCGCTGGACGAAGCGCTGATCCGGACCGCGGGGCGGGTCGTACGGAGTCGCATGCTGAGACTTCGGATCGAGCTCGCCGTCGCGGTCGTGTTCGCGATCGGTTGCGCGACCGCATTCGCGATGGCGGCGTGATAGCGTCCGCGTGATGACTCGGCCCGTCCTCGTCGAATCGCCGTCGGCGATGCGCGAGACCGGCTTCGTCGTGCGGATCGCCTTTCACGTCGTGATGTGGTCGGCGATCCTGATGACCGCGACGTGGTTCCCGCGCGGAGGCGCTGCGCCGGCAGCGGCGTCGGCGACCGCGATCGGCGAGATCGCATTTCGCGAGCTGCCAGGAGACCTCCAGCGGATCTACCGGCGCTGTCTCGACGGGCTCGCCGACGCCGAAGAGGTCCGTGCGGATACCGCCGCGTGGCCGACGGTCGAGGCGGAAGCGACGCGCGGCGTGCCGCCGTTCGCGCGCGATCCGATCGACAAGGCCGGCTATCGCTGGGAGCTGCGGCGCGAGGGCACGGCGGTGAACTACGTCGGCACGCCGGCGACGGGGCCGATCGTCGTCATCACGATCCTCGAGCCTGACCCGGGGACGCCGAACGATCCGACGGCGTACACGGATGACCAGCATCACCGGCTGCGCGGTGGCGAGATGATCCACGTCGCGGTGTGGATCGGAACGAAGCCGGTCCAGGGCGTGATGGTGACGCCGGCGATCGAGGATGGCTGGAAGAGGATCGTGATGGGAGCCGCGCCGTGAAGCGCCGATCATTTCTCTGCATCCTCGCGCTCGTCATCGCGGCATGCGGCCACGGATCCGGAACGGGCTCGGGCTCGGGCTCGGGCTCGGGCTCGACAACACCTACGGCGGGCCCACTGCGGATCGGCGTCACGCTGCATCCCTACTACTCGTGGACCGCGAACGTCGTTGCCGGCATCGCCGGCGCCGAGGTCGTGCCGGTGCTGCCCGGCGAGATCGACGCGGGCAACTACCAGCCGTCGCCCGACGACATCGCGAAGCTCGCGAAGCTCGACGCGATCGTGATCAACGGCATCGGCCACGACGACTTCATCCGGCCGATGATCAAGGCCTCGGGCAACGATCACCTCGTCGTGATCGAGGTCAACGCCGAGACGCCCCTCGTCAAGGGCGCGCACGGCGATGCGGTCAACTCGCACACGTTCCTGTCGTTCGAGAACGCGATCGCGCAGTCGAAGCTGATCGCGAAGAAGCTCGGCCAGCTCCGCCCCGGCGACGCCGCGGCATTCTCGACGAACGCCCGCGCGTACGGCGACAAGCTGCGCGCGATCGAAACGGCGGCGGCAACCCAGCTCGCACACGCGAAGATCAAGCGCGTCGTCACCGTCCACGACGGCTACACGTACTTGCTCCAGGAATTCGGCATCGAGCTTGCCGGCGTCGTCCAGCCCGCGCATGGCCTCACACCGTCGGCGAAGGAGCTCGCCGACATGATCGAGCTCGTCAAAGCACAGCACATCACGGTCGTGTTGAGCGAAGAGGACTTCCCCGCGAAGCTGCTCGCGACCCTGACCGACGCGACCGGCGCGAAGGTCTACATCATCAGCCACGTCGCGGTCGGCACGTACTCGCCGAGCGAGTTCGAGACCGCGATGGCCGCGAACGCCGCGACCCTGGTGAAGGCGCTCGTCACGGATCCACCATGAGCGACGCCGCGCTCGAGCTCGACAAGGTCGGCGTGCGGCGCGAAGGCAGGCCCGTGCTCGAGGACGTCTCGCTCGAGATCAACCCGAGCACGATCCACGTCTTGATCGGCCCGAACGGCGCCGGCAAGTCGACGCTGCTCGCCGCCCTGCTCGGCCAGATCGCGTTCACCGGCACGATCCGCCAGCGCCTGCCCGACGGCGCGACGATCGGCTACGTCCCGCAGAGCTTCGTCGCCGATCGCACGCTGCCGATCACGATCGGTGAGTTCCTCGCGCTGTCGCGCCAGCGCTGGCCCGTGTGCCTCGGCATCCGCCCGGCCGCGCGCGCGAAGACCGGCGAGCTGCTCGCGAAGGTCGGGCTCGCCGGCATGGAGAAGCGCCGGCTCGGCGAGCTATCGGGCGGCGAGCTCCGCCGCGTGCTGATCGCGAACGCGATCGATCCGGTCCCCGCGCTGCTCCTATGCGACGAGCCCGCGACCGGCCTCGATCCCGGCGCGGTCGAACAGCTCGACGCGCTGCTCACCGGCCTCCGCGACGATCACCACACGACGATCGTGATGGTCTCGCACGATCGCGCGCAGGTCCGGCGAATCGCGAATCGGGTGACGCTGATCGATCGCACGGTGGTCGACACCGGCCAACCCGCGAAGGTGCTCGAGCGCGCGGGAGAGGCCGCGACATGAGATGGCTCTACACCTGGTGGATCGCGCTCGCGAAGGCGCTCGGCCTGTCGGCGGAGCTCCAGTATCCCTTCGTCGCGCGCGGCGTCGTCGCGATCCTGCTGCTCGCGCCGCTGCTCGGCGGGTTGTCCCACCTCGTCGTCGCGCGCCGCCTCGCGTTCTTCTCGACCACGCTCGGCCAGGCCGCGCTGACCGGGCTCGTGATCGGCGTCGCCGTCGGCCAGCCGCTCGACGACACGTATGCATCGATCCTCGGGTTCTGCCTGCTCGTCGCGATCGTGATGGTCTACGTTCGGCGCCAGGCGACGCTGCCACCCGACACCGTGATCGGCGTGTTCATGGCGTTCACGCTCGGGCTCGGCATCTGCCTGCTCGTCGCCGCGACCCGCCGGTTCAACATCCACCAGATCGAAGCCGTGATGTTCGGCAGCGTGCTGACACTGACCGATCACGACCTCGTCCTCGTCCTCGCGCTCGGCGCGTTGCTCGGCGCCGCCACCGCATTCGCGTACAACATGATCCTCGCGGATAGCCTCAGCCCGCCGATCGCGCGCGCCCGTCGCGTGCCGACCACCGCGATCGACTACGGCTTCGTCGTGATCGTGACGATCGCGATCACGGTCAGCCTCAAGGTGATCGGCGCGCTGCTCGTCGAGGCCATGGTCGTCGTCCCAGCGGCGGCCGCGCGCAACGTCGCGCGCTCGACCCGGAGCTATCTCGTGTGGAGCATGGTGATCGCCGTCGTCGCCGGGCTCGGCGGCCTGTTCATGTCGACGGTCTGGCGGGTGCCGACCGGTGGGGCGATCGTGCTGGCGCTAAGCGTCTGCTTTTTCATCACACTTCCGCTGGGTCGCTGGCGATCCGGTAGCCCTGATCGGTCGTAGGATCCGGGTATGGGAGGTCGCCGCACAGCACGCACGCTCGCGCTCGTCGCGGCGCTGTTGTGGGTCGCGGGCGTCGAGCTCGTCCCGAACCTCCACCTCGCGCTCCACGCATCGCTCGCGGCGCACAGCCACGACGGCGACACCACGGTGTTCGCGCCGCATCACCATGCGGATGGCAGCGAGCATCGCGTCGTCATGCGCGCCGGCCATCGCGTCCGCACGCACGGCACGCGCGACCTCGCGCTCGAGCTCGAGCACGGCGCGCATTCGCTCGCGCACCACGCGGCGGCGCTCCAGCCCGCGCCCGCACCGATCCTGACCGCACTTCCGATCGACCGCCGGCCCACCGTGGTGCCGGAGATCGCGATCATCGAACCGAGCTCGCGCGTCGTCCCGCGCGCGACGGCTCGCGGCCCGCCGCCGGCGCCGGTCGCAGCCTCGCTCGCCTGATCGCTTCTCTTACGAGGGACTCATGTCACCACGACGATCGTGTATCGCCGGCGCGTTGCTCTGCGCGCTCGCACCTGCAGTTTCGGCGCGCCCGATGGTCGGGCGAGTCGCCGAGGTCGATGGCGTGCCGGCGCCACCCGCACCGGACCCGGATCCCGAGCCCACTCCCCCTGCAAAGGACGGCGAGACGATCGAGATCAACGACACCGCGCCCGCCGAGTCCGCATCGTCGGTTCACCTCACGCGCGACGATCTCCAGTACGGCTCGATGACCCAGGTCTCCGACATCCTGCGCCAGGTCCCGGGCCTGATGGTCAGCCAGCACGCGGGCGGCGGCAAAAGCGATCAGTACTTCATCCGCGGGTTCGACGCGGATCACGGCACCGACATCGCGATCTACGCCGACGGCGTCCCGGTCAACATGCCGAGCCATGGCCACGGTCAGGGCTACGCCGACACCCATTTCTTGATCCCCGAGACCGTCGACAGCGTCGATGTTCACAAGGGGCCGTACTCGGCGCGGTTCGGCGACTTCTACACCGCAGGCGCGATGGAGCTGAAGACGATCGACAAGGTCGACGGCCCGACGCTGTGGGTCGCGGGCGGCGCACCGCTCGCCGGTCCGAAGGCGCTCGAGCAATACAATCGGCGGATCGTCGGCATGGCGAGCCCGGAGCTGCGCGACACCGACAAGTCGCTCGTCGCAGTCGAGATCGGTGACACCGACGGTCCGTTCGAGAACCCGCAGCACTTTCGCCAGGGCAACGCGCTCGTGAAGTGGCAAGGCAACGCGGGCCCCGGCGAGCTCCACCTCGAGACGAACTGGTACGAGGCGAAGTGGAACGCGTCCGGTCAGGTCCCCGAGTCCGCGGTGACGACCGGCCTGATCGATCAGTTCGGTTCGCTCGATCCGTCGGAGGGCGGCGACACGTCGCGCGCGACCGGCCAGCTCGCTTACACGGTGCGCGACAGTCACGGCGGCGCGTGGACCGCGATGGGCTACCTGATGTCGTATCGATTCCGGCTGTACTCCGACTTCACGCTCTACGCGCGCGACCCGGTGCACGGCGACGAGATCGAGCAGACCGATGCGCGCACGACGTACGGCCTCGACCTGAAGTACGAGCGCCACATCGCGCCCGCCGGCCTCGACACGTGGCTCACTGTCGGCGCACAGACCCGCAACGACGACGTCGAGAACGCGCTGTATCACGACGACAAGCGCGTCCGCCTCGAGGACTGCTTCGAGCTCGGCGCGAACCCGTGCAACCACACGCTCGATCGGATCCGCAATTTCTCCGGCTACGCCGAGGCGACCGTCCACGTCGCACCGGGCGTCCACGTCCTGCCCGGCCTGCGCTGGGATCAGTTCGTGTGGGACGTCGACGATCTGAACCCGAACACGAACACGAACCCCGCACAGACCGGCGGCAGCGCCGGCAAGGCGATCGCGAGCCCGAAGCTGTCGGTCGAGATCGAGGCGACCGACAAGCTCGACGTGTTCGCGAACGCCGGTTACGGCTTTCACTCGAACGACGCGCGCGGCAACGTCGCGTCGGCCGGTAACGGCTCGCTCGCGCGTGCCCTCGGCGCCGAGGCCGGCGTGCGCACGACGATCGTGCCGCACTCGAAGCTGTCCGCCGACTTCTGGTACCTCCACCTCGACTCCGAGCTCGTGTGGAACGGCGATGAAGGCGGCACCGATCCGTCGGGACCAACCGAGCGCTACGGCGTCGACCTCGAAGCCGCGTACAACCCGGTGCCGTGGCTTCGCCTCGACGCGAATGCGAGCATCGCGCACTCGCAGTTCGTCCAGAACGCCGGCAATGGCAACGCGCTCGCACTCGCACCGAAGCTGATGGGCCAGGGCGGCATCACGTACATCCACCCGCTGTTCTCGGTCTCGCTGCGCGGCCGCGGCATCGCCGATCGCCCGGGCAACGATGCCGGCACGCTGACCGCGCAGGGCTACTTCATCTTCGATCTGATCGCGGCGACCCAGCCGACGAAGAAGCTCGGGATCAATCTCACGATCAACAACCTGTTCAACCAGACCTGGCGCGAGGCCCAGTTCGCGGACACCTCCGCGATCACGCCGACCTCGCCGGCGATCGAGCAGATGCACTTCACGCCCGGTATCCCGCTGACCGCGACCGTGACCGCGAGCTATCAGCTATAGTCGCCGCGGGTGCAGCGACACGTCGCTGCAGGCAACGCGAAGGTCGGGCCGCCTCGCGAGGCTTGTCATGACTTCGATCCAGCTCGTCGCCTTGTTCGTGTCGCTCGCCGCGGCGCTGTCGTATCTCAACGCGCGCGTGCTGCGGTTGCCGGCCCAGGTCGGCATGCTCGCGCTCGGCCTCGTCGGCTCGCTCGCGATCCTCGGGCTCGACGCACTCCACGTGGTCGATGCGAATCACGTGCGCGCGATCATCGGCGAAGCCGATTTCTCGGCGACCCTGCTCGACGGCATGCTCGGACTCTTGTTGTTCGCGGGCGCGCTCCACGTCGATCGCGAAGCGCTGCGCGCACAGCGCTGGCCGATCGCGGCACTCTCGCTCGGCGGCACGCTGCTCTCGACGGCGCTCGTCGGTGTCGCGGTCCACGCCCTCCTCGGCGTGCTCGGCCGGCCGATCGCGCTGATCGACGCGCTGCTGTTCGGCGCGCTGATCTCGCCCACCGATCCGATCGCGGTGGTCGGCATGCTGAAGCGATCGCGCGTGCCGCGTGAAGCCGCCGTCCAGATCGCGGGCGAGTCGCTGTTCAACGACGGGGTCGGCGTCGTCGTGTTCACGGTGCTTCTCGCGGTGCGCAGTGGCGATCACATGAGCGCCGGCGAAGTGACGCTGTTGTTCGTGCGCCAGGCAGCGGGTGGAGCCGGTTTCGGGCTCGCGCTCGGCTGGTTCGGCGAACGCGTGCTCCGGTCCGCGAGCGAGTACACCGTCCAGGTCCTGGTCACGCTCGCGCTCGTGCTCGGCGGCTATGCGCTCGCCGACGAGCTCGGGCTCAGCGGCCCGATCGCCGCGGTCGTGGCCGGTATCGCGCTCGGCCATCGCTCCGGCGACGAGCAGCTCGCGGCGTTCTGGGAGCTCGTCGACGAAGTCTTGAACGCGCTCCTGTTCGTGATGCTCGGCCTCGAGGCGACGCGGCTCCAGCTGTCGCTCGGAGTCGGGATCGCGGCGGTGGTCTCGGTGCCCGTCGTGCTCGGCGCGCGCCTGGTCTCGGTCGTCGTGGCCACCGCGATCGTCCGGCCGTTCGTGGCGCGCGTGGTCGCGCACGCGACGTGGCTGCTCACGTGGGGTGGGCTGCGCGGCGGCCTCGCGGTCGCACTCGCGCTCTCGCTGCCGGCAGGCACCGCGCGCGATAGCCTGATCGCGATCACGTACGTCGTCGTCGCGTGCTCCGTGATCGGCCAGGGGCTGTCGATGCCGTGGCTATTACGCCGGCTGGGGCTTAGCGATAGCATCGCGTCATGAAGCACTGCCTGCTGCTCGTCGCGTTGGTCGCTTGCCACAAGGACAGCCCGCCGGCGCCGCCTCCGACGCCGGCGCCAGCTCCGGCGATCGGCTCGGGCTCGGGCTCGAACGGCCTCCAGGTGAAGACCGAGGGTGACCAGATGGTCGTGTCCGGATCGAACGGTGTCGCCGTGAAGATCAACGGCAACGTCGGCGTCAGCGCGAACGCGCCGGCGGCGTTCATGGGGTGCGCCGGTGGCAAGTGCGATCAGCCATGCCCGGCGCAGGGCAACTGCTCGGCGTCGTGCTCGGGCGGCGGCTGCACGCAGTCGTGCAGCGCGGGCGCGCAGTGCGAGTTCGAGTGCGAAGGCGGTCACTGCACCCAGAAGTGCGATCCGGGTGCGAAGTGCAAGCTCACGTGCGCGGGAGGCAGCTGCCCCCAGCAATGCGACGGCTGCACGAAGACGTGCACCGGCGATCACTGCAGCTAGAGATTCTCGATCGCTCCGAACGTCACGACGTTGCCCTTCGCGGCGGCCTCGGCGGCGAGCCACGCCGGATCGCGCGCGACGCTCGACATTCGCACTTCGTCGATCACGCCCGCGAACCGCTTCGCCGGCGGATCCTCGTGGCGCCCGCCGACCTCGAACGCCGCAGCGGGCGCTTTGTCGGACGACTTGCCGGGCCGGCCCGCGGCGACGCCGTCGACGAACAGCGCGTCGAACCCGGCGTGGTGGACGCAGCATGCGTAGCGCCACGTGTCGACCGCGAGCGCGTTCGGCGCACTCGCATCGTTGCACTTCAGGCCACCGCGGTCGCGATCGAGCGCGAACCCGGTCATCCCCGCGATCCGCGCGACGCCGTCGATCGAATCGGGATGAACCCACGCGCACAGCGTGCGATCGCCTGCGGCCGGTGCGAGCGTCGCGGTCAGCGCGTCGAGCTTCTTCGTCGCGAAGTAGAACGCCTCGCCGAACACGCCCTCCGCCGGGTTCGTACCGGTGACGCCCGTCGCCGCGCGCCCCGGCGAAGCATCGACGCCGTCCTCGACGCAGTGAAACACGCCGGCGAAGCCCGCGCGCCAGACGGTGCGGACCTCGCTCTCGGCGAGATACGGCGCACTCGGATTGTCGAAGTACATCTCGAGCCGCGCCGGCTCGGCGCCGAGTGAGGGCACGCGCAACCAGACGAGTGCGCCGTGCGAGGGCGTCAGCGATTCGACCTCGAACGGCAGATCGACGCCGGCGCTGGTGAAGCGGAGGTCGTGGCCATCCGCCGCGATCCGCTTGAGGTCGAAGCGATCGGGCGTGATCCGGATCGGTACCGGAAAATCGGCGAGCGGCTTCTGCGCGTGGACGTCGATCGCGAGCGCGACCCGCGCGCCCCAGCCGGGCCGCGGCGATTGCTTCTTCGCAGCGTGCGTGCCGTGTGGACCTCCACACGCCGCCGCGATCACGAACGCACTAGCGCAGCGCGATGAACGCCATGTGAACGCCGCCATCCTTGCCATCGCGACGATAGCTGAAGAATCGCTCCGACTCGCATTTCGTACACGGCGGGCGATCGTCGATCGCATCCGCGCGGACGCCGGCGCGCTCGAGCGTGGTGCGCAGCGCGACGCGAAGGTCGATGTGGTCCTTGTGCGGACCGCGAACCACGAGCCCGGGCACGTCGCCGAGCGCGCTGCGAAATTGATCGACGACCTCGGGACCGACCTCGAAGCAACACGGACCGATCGAAGGGCCGAGCGCGACGCGGATTCGCTCGGGCCGGGCACCGAGCTCGGTCATCCGCGTCACCACGTTCCCCGCGACCCCGTTGACCGTGCCGCGCCAGCCCGCATGGGCCGCACCGATCACGCGCGCCTCGGGATCCGCGAACAGGATCGGGACGCAATCCGCGGCGAACGCGCCGAGCACCGGGCCGGGTTGGGCGCAGACCAGGCCGTCGAATTCGGCATCGGGAGCCAGTGGTTCACCGACCGCCCAGACCGCCGTCCCGTGGACGTGGCGCGTGGCGACCAGCGCAGCGGGATCGTAGCCCGCATGAGAGGCGAGCAGCCGGCGGTTCTCCTCGACGTTCTCGACGCTGTCCCCCCACCGCTTACCCAGATTCAGGCTCTCGCGGGCACCGGTCGAGACGCCGCCGCCCCGCTCGGGGAAACCATGAACGAACCCCTCGGTCGGCAGGACGGGCGACGTGTACAGGCGGATCGCCATCGCCGAGCTTCTAGCACGGGTCATCGTGATATCGTCGCCCCATGATCTCGTACGACGACCTGGTCGCGGCGCTGCAGGCGTGGCGCGCCCGTCAGGGTCTGCCCGTCGAACAGTCGACGACAGGGGCTGCCGCTAACTCGGGTCCGCGCACCGCTGCGCCACCCCCGCCCGCACCGCGCACGAATCCGCCGGCCCCACCGCCGATGGCCGCTCGCAACCCGATGCCGCTCGCTGCTCCCGACGAGACTCACGAGGAGATCGAAGAGCACGCGATGATCGAGGAGTCGCAGTACGAGAACGAGGGCGATGACTTCGCGATGTCGTTCGCGCAGGACGGACACAACGGCCATGTCACCGGCGTGAACGGCGATGACGGTGGCGAGACCATGCTCGGTCACGATCCGAACGTCGAGCCCGACCGTCCGTCGGAGCTGACCGATCCCGCCGCTGCCCAGCGCAACGGCCGCGACGACTGGTGAGCGCGTCGCCCGCGCCGGTCGAGCTCCTCGAGCTCGATCTCGTGGCGCGCCAGCCGAGTGGTGCAGCGCTCGCTCGCACCGCCGCCGGCACGCTCGTGTTGATCGGCCCCCTCGATCCGTGTGGCGAGTGCGAGGTCTGCCGCCGCGGTGGCGCCGCGGTCTGTGCGCATGCGCGGCCACGCGACCGCGAGGCGTGGATCATCCGGGTGTCGAGCCGCTGGGTCGTCGAGCTCGGCGATGGGCTCGAGCTGCCCTCGCCCGCCGCGGCCGCCGTCGCCGGCGATGTCGCGATCGCGTACACGCTGTACGCGCGCACGGGACTCGCGCCGCGCGATCCGGTCGTCGTTCTCGGCGATACCGCGGTCACCCGGTTTCTGGTCGAGATCCTCCGCGCGAAGGGGCTGACGCCCGTCGTCGTGACGAAGCGATCGGACCTCGCCGCTGCCGGCGCGATCGTCGTCGGCGATGTTGGCGAGGTCACCGCAGCGACCGCGACGCTCGGGCTCGGCGAACGACCGCTGCGCGTGATCGCGACCTCGCCCGACGTCCTCGCAGCGGCGGCAGAGCTCGCCGGCCCGCGCGCGACGCTGACGGTGCTCGCCCCTACGGTGGCGCTCCCCGGTGGATTGATCGCCCGCGAGGTCACGATCATCGGTGTCGCCGGCGCGCATCCCGATCTGATCACCGAAGCCGCGGCGATGTGCGCGAAGGGCGAGATCGATCTCGCCGGCGGCGTCACGCAGGATCCTGCGGATCCGACACGCGCGCTGATCGCCGTTCGCTAGCGCGCGACGAGGACGATCAGGAGGACGATCGCGACCACGGCGATCGCGATCGCGATCAGGACCTTGCTGCGGCCGCCCTTCATTTCGCCGATCAAGGCGTCTTCCGATACCTTGTTCAGGCTCTGGCCGGGGTCGTTCTTGATCGCCGCCATCATCTGCGTGCCACCGGTGCGCAGCGAGTACTTCTCTTTGTCGCCGCGCGAGATCGAGCCGTCGTCCTTGTAGCGCTCGTCCATCGGCAGCGAGTCGGCCTTGTCGGCGGCGGCATCCTTGCCGGTCCGCGCGCGCTCCTCGGCGGCCGCGACGGCGGCTTGCGCGTCGAGATCGCCCTTCTTGAACCACATCGTCTCGCGGAACTTGCCCTTTTGCCCCGCGGGCTCGCCTGCCTTCTGCTTGCCGGCAGGTTGGGCGGCGGCAGCGGCCGGTGCAGCGACGACAGGAGCAGCGACGACCGGCGCAGCGACCACGGGTGGCGCGACGACCGGTGCAGCAACGACCGGGGCGGCAACGACGGGTGCGGCCGGTGCGGCCGCAGGCGCCGCCCAGGGCGACGCTTTGGGTTCGGGTTGCGCCGCCATCACCTGCGGCGGCGCAGCCGACACGGGCGCGGATGCCGGCGCAGGTGAAGCGCCCGAAGCGACGCCGACCATCGTGCCGCGTAGCTCGGCCGCCGCGGGCTTCGGCGCGGCGACGGACGGAACGCCGGTGCCAACTGTCGGCGCCGACGAGATGGTGGCGGCGGGCTGCGCGATCACGGGCGGCGGCGAGACCAGCGTGTCCGACGGACCGCCGCGGACGCCCATCAGCGTCGACACGAGCTCGGCCTTCGGCTTCTGGCGCGGTGCCGGTGCGGTCTTCAGCTCGATCACTTCGCCATGGCCGACGCGGGCGACCTCGTCGACGAGCTGGCGGACCGTGAGGAACCGCTTCGTCGGGCTGCGATCGAGCGCGCGCAGGATCAGGCCCTCGACCGGCGAGCCGGCGGCGATGCCACCGACGAGCTGCGACGGCGGCTTGATCGTGCCGGTCTGGTGCAGGCGATGAACTTCCTCGACGCTGCCGCTGAACACCGGCTGACCGGTGAGCACGAAGTAGTACAGCGCGCCGAGCGAGTACAGGTTCGAGCGCTGATCGACCGGGCGACCATCGACCTGCTCGGGCGCGACGAACTCGGCGATGCCGGGGACCTTCTCGGTCGTCGGCACGGGGAGCGAGAAGTTGATCAACTTCACGTCCTGGCCGGCGAACAGCACGTTCTTCGGCGCGAGGTCGCGGTGGACGACGCCGACCTGCGCGGCTTCGATCAGCGCCTCGCCGATGACCTCGATGAGGTCCGCGGCTTGATCCGGTGCGATCGGGCCGCGCGCGGTGATCGCGTCGGCGAGCGTGTGCGCGCCCTCTAGCAGCTCGGTCGCGACCCAGGTCTCGTCGCCACGCTTGCCGCTGGCGAGGACGCGGGCGACGCCGGCGCTCTGGACGCGCTCGAGCTGGCGGAGCTCGCGTTCGAGCCGCTGGGCGACACCCGGCAGCGCCACCACGGCGGGCGCCACGAGCTTGACGACCACGGCCTGGCCGTTGGTCTTGTCGGTCGCGCGATGGACGGCGCCGGTCCTGCTCCCGCCCAGCTTGGCGCCCAGGTCGAACCGAGCGGCCAAGCTATCTCCACCCCCGGCGGCCGCCTCGAGCGGCACGAGCCGAGCGGCGTCGACGGGACAGAAGTTCGCGTCATCGCTGAATTGCTTCTGGCACTTCGGGCAAAGCTTCATCTTACCGACGCCCCCGAGGACGGATTCGAAGAATTGCAACGTAGCACACCGATTGACACGGGAGGCACGTGGGGGCTAGAAACTGGCCCGTCATGGCCTCGAACACCAAAGCGACCACGGTCAAGCGCAAGAACAAGCACGAGAAGGCGGGCCGTCGCCGCAAGAACAAGCTCGCGAAGAAGTCGACGAAGTCGCGGACCGAGCTGTTCGCGGGTCTCGGCGCCCCGGGCACCGCGACGCCGAAGAAGTAGCTCAGCCTGCTTCGTTGGCGACTCGGTCGACCGAGTACACGCCCTTGATCCTCGACAGCGCGCGGATCACCTGCTTGAGCTGATCGAGATCGCGAACGAGCGCGTGGAACGTATTCACCGCACGACCGTCGTCGGTCGCGCGGCAGTGCGCCTGACTGATGTTGACGCCTTGATCGGTGAAGCTCTGGGAGATGTGCGCGAGCAGGCCGGGCTTGTTCGTACACAGCACCTGGATCGCGACCTCGTGCTGGGCCTTGCTCGCGCCGTCCCACTCGACCTCGACGCGACGCTCGGGATCGAGATCGAGTCCCTTGTCGCAATCGCGACGATGCACGGTGACGCCGCGGCCGCGGGTGATGAAGCCGACGATCGGATCGCCCGGTAGCGGCGAACAGCACTTCGCGAACCGCACGAGGATGTCCTCCTCGCCCGCGACCTTGATCCCCGAGCTCGACGTCCGCCGGGTCGTGACCTTGCGGATGAGGCTCTTCAACATGCTCTCGGGCTTCGGCGCCGCCTCGGCATCGGCCTTCTTCGCGATGCCAGGCAGCGCGTCGATCACTTGCTGCGTCGTGATCTTGCCGTAGCCGACCTGGACGATCAGCTCGTCGACGTTCTGGCACTTCAGCGCCTTTGCCGCGGCCTCGAGCCCCTTTTCGGCGCGCGACATCGTCGTGTCGTGCTTGCGCAGCGCCTTGTCGACGAGATCGGTGCCGAGCGCGACCGCCTTGTCGCGTTGCTCCTGGCGCAGCAGCCAGCGGATCTTCGTGCGAGCGCGCGCCGTCTTGACCAGCTTCAGCCAGTCCTTGTTCGGCTTCTGGTTCGGGCTCGTGATGATCTCGATCGTGTCGCCGTTGCGGAGCTGATAGCGGAGCGGAACGATCATGCCGTTCACGCGCGCGCCCGAGCAGTGGTCGCCGATCGAGCTGTGGACCGCGTACGCGAAGTCGATCGGACAGCTGCCCTTCGGCAGCGCCTTGACGTCGCCGCCCGGTGTGAACACGTAGACCTCGTCGCCGAACAAGTCGATCTTGACCGACTCGAGGAACTCCGTCGGATCGCGAAGCTCCTTGTGGCTCTCCATCAGCTGGCGGAGCCACGCGAACTTCTTGTCGTCCTCGGGCCGCGTCGATTCGCGCCCGTCGCCGCCGCTCTCCTTGTACTTCCAGTGCGCGGCGACGCCGTGCTCCGCGACGAGGTTCATGTCGTTCGTGCGGATCTGGATCTCGATGCGCTCGCCGCGCGGCCCGATCACCGCGGTGTGCAGCGATTGGTAGAGGTTCGGCTTCGGCAGCGCGATGTAGTCCTTGAACCGGCCCGGAATCGGCGTCCACGTCGAGTGCGCGACGCCGAGCGCCTGATAGCAGTGCATCTGGTTGTCGGTGATCACGCGAAACCCGATCGCGTCGTGGATCTCGTCGAACGGGCGCTGCGTGCGCTTCATCTTTTGATAGATCGACCACAGGTGCTTCGCGCGGCCGCTGACCTCGCAAGGCACGCCGTTATCGATCATCTCTTTCTGGATGAGCTTCTCGACGTGGTGGATGTACTCGAGCCGCTCGGCGCGAGTCTTCGCGATCTCGGCGGCCAGCTGATCGTACTCGCCGGCGTAGAGATACTTGAACGCGAGATCCTCGAGCTCGATCTTCACCCACTGGATACCGAGGCGATTCGCGAGCGGCGCATAGATCTGCATCGTCTCCGCCGCGATCCGCTCCTGCTTCTCCGGCGGGAGGTGATTGAGCGACCGCATGTTGTCGAGGCGGTCGCACAGCTTCACGAGGATGACGCGGATATCGCGCGCCATCGCGAGCAGCATCTTGCGGAAGTTCTCCGCCTGCTGCTCTTCGCGGGTCGAGTACGGCAGCTTGCCGAGCTTGGTGACGCCGTCGACGAGATACGCGATCTCTTTGCCGAACGTCGCGGACAGTTGCTCGACGGTCGCGGAGGTGTCCTCGACGCAGTCGTGGAGGAGCCCCGCGCAGATCGACGAGACATCGAGCTTGAGCTCGGCGATGATCCGCGCGACCGAGATCGGATGAGTGACGTACGGATCGCCCGACTTGCGGGTCTGGCCCTCGTGGGCCTGGGCCGCGAACTCGTACGCACGGCGGACCAAGCCCAGGTCCGCGTTCGGATCGTAACCCGCGACTTCTGAAACGATCTGGTCGAGTTGATGCATCACGGCGCGTGATCCCTGTAAAGGTACCACGCTGCGGCGCGTTGCGAGGTCGCGCAGCTGGCCGTTCGGGCCAGCTACTCGTTCGGAGAGGTATCCGCGCTGGCTACGTCGTCTTGGAACCGCCAGACGAACTCGAACTGCTGGCCGGACCGGCTGACCGTCAGCTTCATCCAGCGGACCTTCGTGTTGAACAAGTCGCGCTGGTAGAACACGAAATCGCCGTTGCCGCGCCAAACCGAGAGCGAGCCGAGCGGCTGGCGGTTGCGCCAACCATCGTTCGCGAACCCGACCGTGTTGATGCAGTTGCCGGTCGCGTTGCGGCCGAGGCCGTCGCAGATCTGCGAGCGCTGCTCCTGATCCCACATCGTGGTGATGATGTGCTTGCGGACGTGCTCGACCGCTTCGGGATCCCAGTGGTGTCCCTGATCGTCGGTGAGATCGACGTCCCAGTTCTTGAGGTCCGCGTAGTCCTCCCACTTGTGATCGATCTGGACGTGGAAGCGCAGCCGATCGCGCGACACCATCGTGAACGATGCTTGGTTGATCAGCGGCCAGCGATGCGGATGCGCGACCGTCGCGTTGGTCGTGTTCTCGCTCTGCCGCACATCCATGTCGTTGTCGTTCACGTTCGGTGCGACGAGATCCATATCGCCGGTCACGATCGTGACCTTCTCCGAGTTGCGCAGCGTGTCCTGCGGATGAAGGAGCGGGTTCGGTTGAACCGCTTCCTTCTCCCACGTACGCGTGCAACCGGCAGCCAAACTCCCGACGACGAGCAACCCCACGGTGAAGCGCCGCATAGGAACAGCGTGACGCCGTAACCCCGTCGGCGTCAACCCTTTCGAGCTACCTCGCCTGACTGGACCGGTGGTACGTGACGTCCAATTCTCGGTGCTGTCGCACCTTCGTTCAGACGCTGTCGATCAAACCGCGCGCGTGGGCCACGGCGACGTCCCGATCACCGGTTCGCTTCGCGAGCTCGGCGAGTGGATGTGCGACATCGGTCCTGTCGATGGATCCATATCGGCGAGTCAGATAGATCGCGCGCAACGCCTGGTAAGCACGATCGAGATCGTCGTTGACGATCAGGTGCTGATACTCGGGATAGTGCGCGAGCTCGTCTTTGGCCTTACGGATCCGCCGCTCGATGACCTCCGGACTGTCGGTCGCACGCGAGCGCAACCGGTTCTCGAGCGTCTGGAGATCGGGCGGAAGGATGAAGATCTTGAGAGAATCTTGTGGCCACTGGTGAGACAGCGTTTGGCCGCCCCGCCAGTCGACGTCGAAGATCACGTCCCGGCCGGCTGCAAGTGCCCGATCGATGGGCGCCTGCGCCGTGCCGTAGCGGTTGCCGAACACGAACTCGTGCTCGGCGAACTCGTGAGCTTTCACCATGTTCTCGAACTCGTCCGGCGTCACGAACCAGTAGTCGCGCCCGTTGACTTCGCCCGGTCGCATCGGCCGCGTCGTGTAGGACACGGAAAACTCGAGGCCCGGATTGAACTCCTGGATGAGACGGCGCGTGAGCGTGGTCTTGCCGGCCCCCGAGGGCGACGAGACGATCACGAGCACTCCACGGTCGCTCACCCAGGATGCTTAACACGCCTAGATGACAGCGATCACGCGCTACTCGACGTTCTGAACCTGTTCGCGAAGCTTCTCGAGCACGGACTTGGCCTCGACGATGGCCGACGTGATCTCGGTGCGTTGCGATTTGGATCCGATCGTATTGAGCTCGCGACCGATCTCCTGGACCAGGAAGTCGAGCTTGCGCCCGCTCGCCGCCGAGCCTTTCGCGATCGTGCGCGCTTGCTCCAAATGCGAGTCGAGCCGGACCAGCTCCTCGGTAATATCCGCGCGCTCCGCGAGCAGCGCGACCTCCTGGGCGAGCCGCGCGGGATCGACGCCCGCGTCGCCGACCAGGCGCGCGAGCCGATCGCTCAGCTTCTGGCGGAGCTGCTCCGCGACGCCAGCCGCCTGACCCTCGATCGAGGTGCGGATCTTCGCGAGCTCGTCGAGTCGGGTCAGGACCTCGCGCTCGAGCGCGCGACCTTCCGCGGCGCGCATCGCCTGGAGCTGGGCGAGCGCGTGATCGAGCGCGGCGAGGATCGCGGCGTCGATCGCGTCCGGATCCTCGGGCGTGTCGGTGCTCGCCATCACACCGGGCTGCGCGAGCACGAGTGCGAGATCGGGCGGCGCCATCCCGAGCTTGTCGGCGAGCGAGCGCAGCGCTTCGTGTGCGCGGTGCGCTGCGGCCTCGTCGATCCGCATGCCGCTCGCGCCGGGTGGGCGCGCGACATTGACCGCGACCGAGAGGCTGCCGCGTTCGACGCTCGCGCGGATCTTCGTCGCGAGTTGTTCCTCGAGCGATGGCGCGACCTGCGCGCGCAGCTTGAGGTCGAGGAAGCGATGGTTGACCGAGCGGAGATCGACGGTCGCGCGGACCGCCCCATGCTCGGCCACGCCGCGTCCGAACCCGGTCATGCTGCGCATCGGACACCAATAACATAGAGTGCGAACGGTGCGGCTCTCCCTGCTCTGCCTCGCGCTCGCGTGCTGCGGCGGCGAGCCGCGTGCCGAGCGGCCGATCAAGTTCCTCCACACGTTCAACCCGCGCGAGACCGAGCTGTTCAACACGACGATCGCGGAGCGCGGCCTCCACGTCGATGCGTCGCTCGTGCCGTTCGCGCGCGGCCACCAGGTGATCGAAGAGCTGCTCCGCGCCGGACGTAACTGCCCGGACCTGATCCGGATCGATGCGACGTGGCTGCCCGGGCTCGTCGCGGCAAAGCTCGTCGTCGCGCCTCCCGCCAATCTCGCGGACGGCTGGGCCGCGATCGCGAAGGACCTCGCGGTCGTCGACGCCAAGATGTGGGCGTTGCCGCAGTCGATCGACGGGCTCGTCGTCGTGCGGTCGACCGGGACGCCCGCGCCGGCGTCGCCGTCGGTCGCGGATCTCGTCGCTGCCGCGAAGGCGAGCGGGCTGCCGCATCCGCTCGGCGTTCGCGTCGATGGCTACTGGTTCGTGCCGTGGTTGCGCGGCGATGGTGTCGAGCTCGCGCCGCGTGCGCTCGACGATCGCGCCGTCCACGCGCTCCACGACTTCGCGGCGTTGTTCGGCGGCCTCGCGGCGGCGCCGCCGGCCGCGGGCAGCGAAGCGCCCGACGAGCTCCGCCGGTGGACGGCGCACGAGCTCGCGTACTGGGTAACCGGGCCGTGGCAGCTCGCGGATCTGCGCGACCGCGATCAGATCGAGGTCAGCGCTCTCGCGGGCGCGCCGCGCGGCGGTCAGCTGCTCGTCGTGCCGGCGTGTGCGCCACAACCGGCGGAGGGCTGGCGGCTCGCGCAGGAGCTGACCTCCGAGCAGGTCTCGCTGATCTTCAGCGATGCGTTCGCGACCGTGCCGACGCTCGCCGCCGCGCAAGCGCATGCGACGCCGCTCGTCCAGCGCATGCTCGCGGCGCTCGCTTCGGCAGAGCTCCTACCGCGCACGGCGGTCACGCCGCTCTTGTTCGACGATCTCAACCCCGCGGTCGCTGCGGTCGTCGCCGGCGATGCGACGGCCGAAGAAGCGATCGCGGGCGTCCAGCGCGGCTGGCATCGCCTGGTGGCGAAATGACGACGCGACGTGGCTCGTTGCGCTGGCGCGTACTGCTCGTGCTCGCGCTCGCCGCGATCCTGCCGACGATCGTGGTCGGCGTGCTCGCGATCTCTCGCGCGCGTCACGACGTCGAGGACGAGGTTCAACGCGGCGCACTCGCTCACATCCGCGCACTCGGTGCCGCGCTCGACGGCACGCTGCAGGATGCGCGGCGCACGGTCGAGCTCGCCGCCTCGCAGTGGGCCGATGCCGCGGGCGACGCGAAGTCGACCCAGCTGCTCGTCCGCCGCCTGCGCCGCGACGTGCCGATCGTCGAGCAGCTGTCGATCCTCGATCCGGATGGTCACCTCGCATTTGGTGACCCGGTGCCGGCCGGTGTCGACATCGGCTCGCACAGCTTCGGCGGCTACATCGGCGACGCGGTGTTCGACCGCGGGGCACCGGTGATCCACATGGTGGTCCAGGCTCGCGGCCGCACCGGCGAGCTCATGGGCGTGTTCGTCGCGACGCTCGACCTCGCGTTCGTCCACGACGTGATCGCAGCGGCGCGGCTCGGGCCGGGTGCCGAGGTGCTCGTCGTCGACGGCGTCGGCATGCCGGTCGCTTCGAGTCGACCGATCCTCGCGCCGGGCTCGCGCGCGAACGATCCCGTCGTCGAGCGCGCGCTCGCGTCGACCGTCGAGGGCACGCTGTCGCAAGCCGGTTGGGTCTCGGCGTATCGCAACCTGTCGAGCTATCAATCGCTGCGCGGCGTGCGTTGGGCGATCATCCATCGCCAACCCGAAGCGGATGCCTACGCGCTCGCCCGGCGGACGACGCGCGACACGATCGTGATCGGCGGCGCCGCGCTCGTCCTCGCACTCGCGCTCGGCGCGTTCTTCGCGACCCGGCTGACCCGCCCGCTCGAAGACCTCGCCCGCCGCGCGGATGCGATCGCGGCGGGCCAGATCCCCGACGAGCCACCCGTCGAAGGCCCCGGCGAGATCGGGACGCTCGCGCACTCGGTCGACGAGATGGCGAAGCGGATCGCGGAGCGAGCAGAGCTCGCCTCGGCGCTCGCGCGCGGCGATCGGCTCGCGTCGGTCGGCGTGATGTCGGCGCAGGTCGCTCACGAGATCAACAACCCGCTGACGACCGTGCTCGGCTACGCGAAGCTGTTGCTCGAGGACAAGCCGGAGGGTCACGCGGATCGCAGCGCGCTCGAGCTGATCGCCGACGAGGCCGAGCGGATGAAGAAGATCATCGGCAGCCTGCTCGAGTATGCGCGCGCGCCACGCCCGAGCGAACCGGCGGTCGGGATCGGCGCGGTCGCCGGGTCGTCGCAACCCGCGCAGGTGCTCCGCCACGTCGCCGCGCTCGTCGCGCCGCAGCTGAAGAAGGCGCGCGCGACGCTCGCGACCGACGCGACGACCGACAAGCCGATCGCGATCGAGCCGAGCGCACTCCAACAGGTTCTCGTCAATCTGGTGCAGAACGCCGCGCAGGCGTTCACCGCCGGCGGTGCGATCGCGATGACCGCGAAACCCGCGCCGGGCGGCATCGCGACCGTGATCACGGTCTCCGACGACGGCCCGGGCATCCCGGTCGCGGCGCGGACGAAGGTGTTCGACCCGTTCTACACGACGAAGGCGCCCGGCACCGGCACCGGCCTCGGCCTCGCGGTGTGCAAGCACCTGGTCGCGACCGCAGGCGGCTCGATCGAGGTCGGTGACGGCCCGAACGGTCGTGGTGTCGAGTTCCGCGTCGTGATACCCAATCTGTCGTGAGCAGCATCCTGGTCGTCGACGACGAGCGCGGCATCCGCGCCCTGTGCTCGGAGGTGCTGACGCGCGCCGGCCATCAGGTCGAAGCGGTCGACTCCGCGGCCGGTGCGATCGCCGCGATCAACCGCAACAAGTTCGACCTCGTGCTGTGCGACATCAACTTGCCGGATCAAGACGGCGTGTCGCTGTTGCCGAAGCTGCTCGCCGGCGATCCGCCGCCCGCGGTGCTGCTGATCACCGCGTATCCGTCGATCGATACCGCCGTACGCGGCATGAAGCTCGGCGCGCGCGACTACATCGGCAAGCCGTTCTCGCCCGACGAGCTCCGGCTGTGTGTCCAGCGCGCGCTCGCCGAGGACGAGCTCCGCCACTCGCACAACGCGCTGACGAAGCGCCTCGCGTACGGCTCGATGGTCGGCGACTCGCCCGCGATGCGCCAGCTCCGCGAGACGATCGACAAGGTCGCGCACTCGGATGCGACCGTGCTCGTCACCGGCGAGAGCGGCACCGGCAAGGAGTTGGTCGCGCGCGCGTTGCACTTCGCGGGTCGCCGCGCGGCGAACGCGTTCGTGCCGGTCAACTGCGGCGCGCTCGTCGGCACGCTGCTCGATAGCGAGCTATTCGGTCACGTCCGCGGCGCGTTCACCGGCGCCGATACCTCGAAGCGCGGCCTGTTCGTCGCGGCGGATAGCGGCACGCTGTTCCTCGACGAGATCGGCGAGCTCCCGCTCGAGCTCCAGCCGAAGCTGCTGCGCGCGCTCCAAGATGGCGAGGTCAAGCCGGTCGGTGGCACGGCCTCGATCCGGGTCGACGCGCGCGTGATCGCGGCGACGAACCGCACGCTCCAGGATCGGGTCGCGAGCGGCAACTTCCGCGAGGACCTCTACTACCGCCTCGCGGTGATCACGATCGAGGTGCCGCCGCTGCGCGAGCGCCCCGGTGACATCGGCCTACTCGCGCGCCACTTCGCCGAGCAAGCCGCACTGCGCGCCGAGCGCGGCCGCGTCGTGCTCTCCGATGCGGCGCTCGCGCACCTCGCGACCCAGCGCTGGCCGGGCAACGTGCGCGAGCTCGAGAACACGAACGAGCGTGCGGTGATCATGGCGAACGGCGACGTCCTCGATGTCGCCGATGTCGCGGGGCCGCGCGCGCCTGCCGCCGGCGCCGCGTTCGCGACGTTCGTCGGCGATCACGTGCCGACGCTCGACGAGCTCGAGCGCGCGCACATCTTGAAGGTGCTCGAGCTGTGCGAGAACCAGAAGACCAAGGCGGCGCAGATGCTCGGCATCAACCGCACGACGCTGTGGAAGAAGCTCCGCCAGTACGGGCTCGAAGCTGACTAGCGCAACTCGACGCTCTCGCCGATCGCAGGGAACGCGAAGCGCTCGAGGTGCGGCGCGCGCCACGCGAGAAACGTCAGCTGCGGGTCGTCGAGCTCGCGCCGGTACGACACCGCGAGCTCGACCGGGCGCCCGGCGTCGACGCGCTGGATCTCGATCGTCGCGCCGCACTGATCGAACGTCTCGCCGGTGTGGAATGGATGACCGGCGCCGCGGAAGAGCGTGTCGAACGAGCCGGCGAGCAACGGCCGATCGAGTGCTTCGAGCGTGAACGACTTGACGCCGGTGCGGGTCAGCCGGTGACGCGACGCGGCGGCCGAAAGCACGGACGAGCAAGACACCGCACCGGACTCGGCGAGGATGCCGCGCGGATAGAGGAACACGTCGGGGCTCGCCGCAGCGATCACGACCGCGCGCGTGTGGAACGGCACGAGCGCTTTGACGTCGGCGGCCGCGCGATCGGCGACGGCACCGCGGCGCGCGAGTCCGGTTTGCTCGTGCAAGCCAAACAGCGGCGCCCACGCGAGGTGAGCGATCGCGACGATCAGTGGCGCGATCTTCGGTGCGCGCACGACGATCGCGCCGAGCACCGCGGCGAACGCGAGATCCGGCACGACCAGCACGCGCCCGACCGGATAGCCGGCGAGCCCGGGCAGCACCGCGACGATGCCGCCAGCGACGAGCCAGAGCAGCGAGCGTTCGACATCGCCCCACGCCCACGCGACCACGCCGATCGCTGCGAGACCTGCGAGCGCGAGCCCGAGCGGCGGCGTGACGAACGCGAGCCCCGACGGGATCGCGAGCGCGGCATCGCCGAGCAGGATCGGCAAGCGGACGATCGCGAGGCCGAGATAGCCGAGCGGATCCGAGAACGGGTCGTGGTAGCCGCCGCTCGCCCGCGTGCCGGCGCCGAGCACTGCGTAGACGACGAGGTACGCGACGCCGACCGCGATCGGGGCGAGGCAATCGCGGCGCTTGCCGGAGCGCCATGCGATCGCGCACCAGATCGGAATCGCGCCGAGCGCGGCTTCGCTCGCCGCGAGCGCGAGGACGAGCGGACCGAGCGCGGCCCACCGCCACCGCCCGCGCGCGTACACCGCGAGCGCCCATGCGGCGAAGGCCGCGCCGATCAGGACGTGGCGCGCGGAGATCCACGCGTACGCCTCGGCGTGCGCGCCCATCAGGCCGAAGCTCGCGACGCCGAGCGTCGCCGCGGCCGGCGCGAGCAGCGCGCGGTACAGCACCGCGACGCCCGCGAGCAGCAGCGCGAACCACGCGAGCCCCATGGCGTGATAACCGACCGCGCTGGCGCCGAACATCGCGTCCTCGGCCGCGAGCTCCTCGCCGGTGACCGGCCGCAAGAAGTGGATCTTCAGCTCCGGCGCGGCCCACCACGGCAGCCGGCCGATCCGGATCGCCTCCATGTTCGCGGCCGGGTCGCCCACTTGGAACCGGAACAGATCGAGCGCGTTCGGCTCGTGGTGGATCTTCGCGCGGAACGCCAGGTCGTCCGTGATGAAGCCGAGCCGGAGCGAGCCTGCGGCGAACGCGAGCGACAGCAGGATCGCGACCGCAGTCGCGCGACGAGTAGCGAGCCAGGACATCACGCCGCGAGACTGCGAGAAATCGATCGTTGCGTCCAAGACAATCTTAAAACAGTATTCAGACCTATGAGGTCTCGATGATCGAAGTCCGGCTCCTGCGCTACTTCGTCGCGGTCGCGGAGACCGAGCACGTCGGCCGCGCCGCGGCGCGCCTTCATATCTCGCAGTCGCCGCTGAGCCGGCAGATCCGCCAGCTCGAGGACACGCTCGGCGTGCGCCTGTTCGAGCGCGTGCGCCGGGGCATCGCGTTGACCGGCGAAGGCCGCCGCCTGCTCGAGCCCGCGCGCGATCTGCTGCGCCGGGTCGATGGCTTCGCGCGAGCGGCGAAGCTCGATGCCGCCGCTCCGCCCCGCGTCGCGATCGGATTCGTGACGACCGCGCTCGCGACCGGCGTGTTGCCGGCGGCGCTCCGCACGCTGCGCGCCCACCATCCGGGGATCCAGATCGAGCTGCGCCACGCGACGAGCGACGCACAGCTCGGGTTCGTCCGCGCCGGCGAGCTCGACCTCGGGCTCGTCCATAGCGCGGTCCAGTTGCGCGGGCTCGTCGCCACCCGCGTCGTCGAACAGGCGTACCGCCTCGCGATCGCACGCGATTCACCTCTCGCGACCCGCCCGCTGAAACCGGAGTCTCTCGGCGCGGCGCCGTGGGTCGCGCTGCGCAGCGGCGATCGCCGGCGCGAGCGCTGGCTCGATGCATGCGCGGCCTCGGGGTTCACGCCGCAGATCGCCGTGGAGGTCGGCGATCAGGCCAGCGCACTCGCGCTCGTCGGTGCCGGCGTCGGCGCCGCGCTGTTGCCCGAGAGCGCACGAGCAGCTGCACCGCGCGGAGTCGTGTTTCGTGCGGTGCCATGGTTGCGCCTGCGCTCGGAGGTGTGGGCGGTGCATCGCCACGACGCGCCCTCCCTGATCGCCGAGATGGTTCGCGCCGTGCGACAATGAGCGACCGATGGGTCGGATCGTCTCCACACTCGCGCTCGTCTGCGCGCTGAGCGGCTGCGATCGGTTGTTCGGGATCGCGGTAATCCGCACGGGCGTCGCCGATGCACCGCGCGTCGACGCGAGCTCGCCCGACGATCGCGATGGCGACGGCGTCGTGAACGAGCTCGACAATTGCCCGGACGTCTCCAATCCCGATCAGCGCGACTTCGATCACGACAACATCGGCGACGCGTGCGACCGCTGCCCGCTCGATCCCGATCCGGCCCAGGCCGACATGGATCAAGACGGCATCGGCGATGCGTGCGATCCGCACGCGCTCGCGCCGGGCGACTGCCTGGTCCTGCTCGACACGTTCGCCGATCCGATGATGTTCGCGTTGCACTGGCAGGTCGTGGGGACCGGCACGCCGGCGGTGACGGCGAGCGCCAATGCGGTCACGATCGTTCCGCCCGCCGGCGCCGCGACGGCGATCCTCGCGCTCGATACCGGGGTGGTCATGTCGGGCGTGTACGACGTCGAGCTGCGCGGCGCGGTGATCCCGACGAGCACCGGCGATGCCGCGTTCGCGGTCACGGCGTCGAGCGGGCCGATGCAGGGCCTCGCCTGCGGTGCGCAACGAACCGCGATCGAGCTCGACACCCGGCTCGCGGATCTCGCGAACAACGAGGCGAAGTCGGTGCAGATGGCGACGCCGAGCGCGAGCAACCTCCGCATCGAGATGGTCGCCGACGGACTCCCGACGGCCTCGTGCGATACCGCGATCGCGGGCGCTCGCCAGGCGATCAACAACACGTTCATCTCGCAGCTGCCCTCGACCGGAGGCTCGGGCGCGATGGCGGTCAACGTTCAGCTCGTGGTCAACGGGATCGCGTTCTACACGCGTGCCGGCACCTGCGCGGCACCGATCATCCGCTAGAACGGTGCCGCGAGCTCGAGCGCGATCCGCTCGCCGGAGTGCGGATGTGCGAACGCGAGGTGCTCGGCGTGGAGCATGAGGCGTTCGCCCGGCGTGCCGTAGAGGCGATCGCCCGCGATCGGCGTCGCGAGCCCCGCGGGATGCGCACAGTGCACGCGCAGCTGGTGGGTGCGCCCGGTCCGCGGGAACAACGCGACCCGCGTCCTCCCTTCAGAATCGGCTAGCCTCTTCCAGTCGGTGACGCCGGCCTTGCCGTGGATCGGATCGACGAGCTGGCGCGGCCGATCGTCGAGATCGACGCGGAGTGCGAGCTCGATCGTCCCCGCATCGCCGCGCGCCGGCGCGAGCGCGGTCTCGAGGATCGCGACGTAGCGCTTGTGGATCTCGCGACGCGCGAACATCTTCTGGAGGATCGCGTGGGTCGCTTCGTCCTTCGCGACGAGCATCAGGCCCGAGACATCGAGGTCGAGGCGATGGACGATGTGGGCGGCGCCGTAGCGCGCGGCGAGCCGGGTCTGGACCGAATCCGTGAGCAGGCCGCTGCGGCCGGGAACCGAGAGCAGACCGATCGGCTTCGCGACGACGACGAGCCAGCGATCTTCGAACACCACGCGCGGCTCTTCAGGCGAGATGCCCTTCGCGTCGCCGAACACCGGCGCGGGCTCGACCGCGAGGCCCTGCAGCACGTGCGCGAGGATCGGGCCGCACTTGCCGCGGCACGCCGGATAGCACGCGCCATCGCGGCGATCGCCGGCGCTCGGCGGCGGACCGATCCACGCCTCGGCGAGCGCGATCGGCTGGAGCCCGTGGCGATACGCGTACGCGAGCAGCTTCGGGGCCGCGCAATCGCCGGCACCGCCCGGGGGCGATTCGGGCGCGAACAGCTCGCGCAACGATTTGATCTCGCCGCGCGCATTCGCGAACGCGTACGTATCCTGGATCTGGATCAGCAGCTCGCGCGAGCGTTCGCCTCGACGGCGGGCGAGCTGCTTGCTGCGCGCGGCCAGCTCCGCGACGCGCGCCGCGAGCGGTGCGAGCTCCGCCGCGTGCGCGCGATCGAGCTCCTTGCGCTCGGCCGAGTCGGCGCGGCTCTGTTGATCGAGCGCGTGCGAACCGCCGCTCGCGCGGGCGACTGCGCGTGCGGCCTTGCGCTCGCCATGGCGCGCCTTCACCGCGGCGAGCTCGCCAACGTGACGCGCGACCATCGCAGCGTGCTCCGCGTGGGCCGGATCGTCGTCGACGACGCGCTGCTCCGCTGCGAGCACGCCGAGCTCCGCCTCGCCCGCGGGCCAGAACGCGTCGCGCGCGCCGACATCGAATACCGGGCCGACGAAGCCCTCGCGCTCCCAGCTACCGTCGAGCATGCCGGAGAACGCGCGGAGATAGCCGATCCGCCCTGCTCCATCGCGCACGACCAACACGCCGAACATTTTGCCCTCGCGCATCTCGCCGACGGCGAGCTCGGCGATCGCGCGGAGCGCTAGTGGATGCGGCGGCACCGCGAACGGGCTCGGCATCACGTCGGGAATCCCGGCGGGTGGCGGATCGAAGTACGTGATCATCGAAGTGCAGCGAGCGCTGCCTGGAGATCCGGCGGCAACGGCGCCTCGAACTTCATGCGCTCGCCCGTCACCGGGTGCAGGAACGACAGCATCGCGGCGTGTAGCGCCTGGCGGCCGAGCGTTTTCGCGACCTCACCGGTGCGCTCGTCGCGCGGCTTGTGACCGTAGACCGGATCGCCGATCAGCGCCCAACCCGCGTCGCTCGCGTGGACGCGGATCTGATGCGTGCGGCCGGTCTCGAGCACGAACTTCACGAGCGCGGACTCGTGCAGCCGCTCCACGATCTCCCAGTGGGTGACCGCGTGCTTGCCGGCCGCGACCTTCGAGCTGAACTTCTTGCGCTGGGTGGGATGGCGACCGTACTGGGTGCGGATCGCGCCGCGGCCCTGCGGCGGTGCCGGCGACGTGATCGCCAAGTAGCTGCGCTCGATTCCACCCTTCACGCCCGCCGACTTCTCCGCGAACGCCGTGGTCAGCGCCGCGTGCGCGCGATCGGTCTTCGTCGCGACCATCACGCCGCTCGTGTCCTTGTCGAGCCGGTGGACGATGCCGGGCCGCATCACGCCGCCGATGCCCGACAGATCCTTGCAGTGAAACAAGAGCGCGTTGACGAGCGTGCCGCTCGCGTGGCCCGCGGCCGGATGGACGACCAGCCCCGCGGGCTTGTCGATCACGATCAGCTCGGCGTCCTCGTACATCACCGCGAGCGGAATCGGCTCGGGCAAGACCTCGAGCGGGACCGGCGGCGGCACGGTCACCACGATCGCGTCGCCTGCACGGACCTTCGCGCCGGCCTTCGTCACGGCGGTGCCGTTGAGCTGGGCGCGACCGTCCTCGATCAGGCGCTGGACCTGCGCGCGAGAGACCTCGGCGAGCGCGGCGGTGATCACCGCATCGAGCCGGCCTGCTTCGACGACGTCGATCCGATGTTCCTCGGATTCGTCGTCTTCGCTGTCTACCAGATCTTCGATTTGACGTGACCCTTCGACTTCACCAGTACGTCCACGATCGCCCGCTCGTAGATGTGCTGGCCGAAGATGTCCTCGGTGACGCGGCTCTTGAACAGCTCGCGGCCCTCGTTGATCTCGTCGGACATCACGTCGAACAGGTTGTCGTTGGCGATGCCCTCGAGGATCTTGGGCTCGTGATAGAGCGTCAGGTCCGACGCGATCGCACGAGCAAGCTGACGCGCGCGCTTGGGATTATCGATCAGGGTCGCCATGTCGTGATCGTAGAGGCCGTAGCAGCCGCGATCAAGGCTTGGCGACCTCGTCATCGGGTTCGGGGTGTGGGCGCGCGGCGCGGTAGCGTTCGAGGTAGGTCTGCTTGACTCGCTCGGGATCGAGCCCGAGCGCGCGCGCGTACTCCGCGAGGAAGCCCCGCACGTACACCGGCGCCGGGAGCTTCGGGAACACCTCGGCCTCGAGCGCCTGGAGGTACGCCATGCCGATCTTCGAGCGTTCCGCGATCTCGCGGAGCTCGACGCCGACTGCCTCGCGGATCTGGCGGAGCAGCGGCCCCGAGAACTCGGTGCGCGGCGTGATCTCCGGCATCGGCGGACGCGCGGCCACGCTCGCGGGATCCTCGCTCTTGATCGGCGCGCGCGGCGTCGGCGCGCTGTCGTGCGGAACCGGCGGCGACACCGGCATCGGCACGCCGTCGGGGAACAGCTCGCTGTCGTAGTCCTTGCGCTTCGCCGCGTCCATCAGCGTCGTGTACGCGAGGTCGAGCCGGCGGTGGACCGCCTCGAGGCTCGCCGGATCGTAGAGGCCCGACACCGCGATCGACTCCGCGCCGTAGACATCGCGGATCCGCCGGTTCGCCCGGCGAATGTCCTCGAAGCTCGCGGTCGGCGGCACTTCGAGCAGGTCGTAGTGCGAGTCGCTCGGCAGGACGTCGACCTGGCTATCGCCCGGACGAACCGCGAGCACCGCGCGAGCGACGCGCTCGAAGCACTTCGCGATCCGGGTCTCGGGGTGCTCGATCAACAGCGGCCGCCGCCGCCGGGTCGACGCCCACACCGCCTCGTCGTACTCGAGGTGGCCGAGGTAGCGAATCGGATTCCCGAGCCGGCGCCGCGCGGACGACGCGACCGCGCGACCGAGCTCCATGTCGGACTTCGAACGCGCCGAGTTGATGATCAGGTGCGGCGAGAACCCGAGGATCGCCTCGCGCAGCGCCTCGACGTCGGTATCCGGTGTGCCGACGGCCGCGAGATAGACGTCGAGCGCGCTCGGCGCCCCGCCCTCGTACGTATGGTCGCTCTTGATCTGCGCGAGATGGCCGAGGCCGCGGCGCTCGAGCGTGCGCAGGAATGCCGCGCGCACGAACCGATGCATCAGCTCGATCGACGTCGGATCCGGGACCGCGACGATCAGGCCGATATCGGCCTCGAGGAACAGGTCGAGCGTTGGCGCGCCAAGGCCCGGTCCGAGATCGACGACGATCCAGTCCGCGGGCAGCTCGTGGAGCTGGCGCGCGATCGAAGCGACCTGCTCGGCGGTCGGGTTCGCCGAGCTCGGCGGATCGTTGACGCCGCCGATCAGGCGGACGTTCGGCACGTGGGTCGCGACGGCGAGGTCTGCGAGCGGGGTCGTTCCGAACGTCTCGGCGAGGCTGCGCGACGGCCGCGGCACGCCGGCGAAGATGTGGAGGTTCGGCGCGCCGAACGCGGCATCGACCAGGATCACGCGCTTGCCGAGCGTCGCGAGAAAGATCCCGACGTTCGCCGCGACGAGGCTCTTGCCTACGCCACCCTTGCCACCCGCGATGGCGACGACCCTGCCGGGGGATCCAGTCACGCCCGCGACATAACACAAGACTGCACGGCCGCGATCAGCTCGAACAGTTCTTCGTCGGAAACCGTGCGCAAATCGAGCCACAGCTTCCCGTCCGCGACGCGCCCGACGATCGGCGTGCCGGCCGCGCGCAGCACCGGCTCGGCAGATGCGGGCAGCCGGACCGCGTACGAAGCCAGCTCGGCCGTCGGCATCGCGCCGCCGCCGACCGTCGACGTGCAAGGCGCCGTATCCGCATAGCTCTGATGCGCGTGGGCCGGATCCGTGCATAGCGACGCGACCACCGCCTCCGCCGACCGCCGCACGTCGTCCTGAGTCCGCGCGATCATCCGCAGCGCCGGGACCTCCGCGATCCGGCCGTCGCGATACAGCGCCAACGTCGCCTCGAGCCCGGCCAGGGTCAGCTTGTCGGGGCGCAGCGCGCGCAGCAGCGGATGCTTGCGCGCCCGCTCGACCGCCGCCTTCTTGCCGACGAGGACGCCCGCCTGCGGACCGCCGAGCAGCTTGTCGCCCGAGAACGTCACGATATCGGCGCCGCTCGCGACCGTCTCCTTGACGCTCGGCTCGTCCGGCAAGCCCCACTCGCGCTGCTGCGCTCGCTCGATCAGCATGCCCGAGCCGAGGTCGACCATCGTCGCGATGCCCTTCGCGCGGCCGATCGCGACGACCTGCTCCGGCGTGACCTCCGCCGTGAACCCGACGATCGCGAAGTTCGAGCGATGGACCTTCAACAACAGTCCGGTCGCCGGACCGATCGCGTTCTCGTAGTCGCGCGCGTGGGTCTTGTTCGTCGTGCCGACCTCCACGAGCACGCCGCGCGAGAGCGCGAGGATCTCCGGCAGCCGGAACGAGCCACCGATCTCGATCAGCTCGCCGCGCGACACGACGATCTCTTTGTCCTGCGCGAGCGCCGCGAGGCCGAGCACGGTCGCCGCCGCGTTGTTGTTGACGACGATCGCGTCTTCCGCCCCCGTCAGCTCGCGCAACAACCCGCGCAGGTGATCGTGCCGCGATCCGCGCTCGCCCGTCGCGAGGTCATACTCGACGTTCGAGTACCCCGCGGCCGCTGCATCGATCGCCGCCCTCGCGTCGTTCGCGAGCGGTGCCCGCCCCAGGTTCGTGTGGAGGATGACGCCCGTCGCGTTGATCACGCGCCTGAGCTTCGGCCGCGCGAGCTCCGTCGCGAGCTGCGCGACCTGCTCTGCGGTCGTCGTCCCTTCCCCGCCCGCCGCGATCGCCGCACGCGCGTTCGCGATCGTGTGTCGCGCGGCTTCGATCAAAGCCCAACGCGGCGCGGGGCCAAACGCCTCGGCCGCGTCGGCGAGAGCATGGACGGACGGCAGGATCGCGAAGTCGGCCACGCACGCACCCTACCGTGATCGGGAAGATCGAACCGCGCGCGCGTTCTACAGAGTGATGAAACCCCATCACATCGCAACCCTCGCCGTACTCGGTTCGTTGGGCATCGCTGGAACCGCACGCGCCGGTTCCGCGGTTGTCTCGAACGGGCGGTTCACGAACATCTACATCTTCCCGGATCCGTCCAAAGAGACCTGGGAGGAGCACTTCAAGAAGATCGACCCCGCGCGCGCGGCCGAGTTCACGCGCGACAACATCGATCGCTACACCCAGGAGCTGATGCGGCCGACCTGGCCTTCGTACTTCGATTCGCTGATGCAGTACTCCGGCATCCATCCGCCGCTGTTCTTCGGCAGCGCCGTCGCGAGCCAGAAGTGCGTCGACGATGCGCTCCACAACCTCTTCCAGGGCGTGCTCCAGTGGGACACGATCCGGTCGCTGTCGAACTGCCACATCGACGGGATGGGGCCGTCGCCGCAGGTGAATCTGATCTTCAGCCCCGACATCAAGATCGCCGCGATCTCGTGGCCGACCGCGCACGGCGCGGACATGTGCGCGGGCTCGGGCAAGCACACCGTCGCGTATCACGCGTGGGGCCTCAACACGCCGAACTTCACGGTGCTGCCGACGAGCAAGGAGTGCACGGCGGACCTCACGAGCTTCGAGCAGACGATGACGCACGAGGTCGTCGAGACGATTTCGGATCCTGCCGGCATGGGGATGGGCGACTTCGGCAAGCACGAGCTCGCCGACAACTGCGAAGACACGCCCGAAGCACACACGACGTGGAACGGCCTTCCGGTGGCGACGTACTGGTCGAACTTCGACAACGGCTGCGTGCCCAAGTCCGAGGCGCCCGCCGGCTCGAAGCTGGTGACCTGGGTACTCGGTGAAGACAACCCGCTCAAGCGGCTGACCGGCGACGTCCACTCGCTGACGTTGCACGTCCCGGCGGTGCGCACGGTCACGGATGCCCGCGCGACCCGAGTCACCGTGGTGATCCAGACCGGCGGCGACGACCTGCGCGGTGGCAGCGGGAAGGGTGACAACGCCGACGTCACGCTGACGTTCGCCGGTGGCTCCAAGGTCACGACGAACGTGAACCATGGCAGGTCGTGGGGCGGCGACGAGACGCACACCGCACAGCTCGATCTGCCGGCGACCGCGCCACGCGTCAGCGACATCACCGGCGTCACGATCACGACCCATTTCGGTGGCGGGCTGTTCGGCGACAACTGGAACATCAACAAGGTCGCGCTCGCGGTCAGCTTCCCCGAGGGCAGCGAGACCAAGGCGCCCAAGCCGATCATCACGCACGACTGGCTCGACGTGTCGGGCGCTCCGCTCGTGCGGTTCACCGGCGACGTCCACGATCGCACCGAGGCGGTGAAGGATGACGACGCGGGCAAGGAGATCAGCGCGCTCGAGGTCATCATCTCGACGGGCGCCGACGATCTGCGCGCAGGCTCGAGCCCCGGTGACAATTGCAACGTGTCGGTCGAGCTGGCGTCGGGCAAGACGATCTCGATCGACGACGCGAATCACGGCGCGAGCTGGGCCGGGTGGTCGATCCACGCCGTCCAGATCCCGCTCCCCAAAGGCGGAATGAAAGGCGGCGACGTGAAGGCCGTCAAGCTCCACACCGGGTTCGGCGGCGGCATCGGCGGCGACAACTGGAACGTCAACCGGATCCAGCTGCGCGCGACGCTGAAGTAGCCAAGCGCCACGAGGTGTTGCTGCTAAGCTGGCAGCGTGGACGTCCAGGCGGTCTCCGCACTCCTCGCTGCGCTGCTGATCCTCGCGATCGGCGCATCGGTGTTGCTGCGGTCGCGCTCGGACCGGATGTACACCGCGTTCGCCGCGTTCACGTTCACCGTGGCGGCTTGGCACCTGTGCTCTTTCATCGATGCCGCGACCGGCAGCCCGGTGATGCGCTGGCTCGCGCTGTGGGCCGCCGCGACGATTCCACCGACCGCGATCCGCTTCTTCCGGATCTTCCTCGCGCAGCCTTCGATCGGCGGACCGAACCGCGGACCGCGCGTGACGCTCGCGTGGACGCTGCTCGCATACGCGGGCCTGATCACGTCCGCGATCTATCGACCGATCCACACGTCGATGTGGTTCCTCGTGCCGTTCGGCACGTACGTGTTCGGCGGGCTGTATCGCTGCGTGTGGGATCTGTGGCGGCAGTACCGCGCGACCGCGAAGCGGGTCGAGCGCACGCGCGTCGGCTACCTCGCGCTCGGCGGGTTCGTCGCGACGACGCTGACGATGACCGACGTGCTGCCGCGCTTCAACATCGCGTGGCCCGCGATCGGCAACGTGCTCGGCATCCTCTACCTGTACTTCCTGTCGCAGACGCTGTTCCGCAACCGGCTGCTCGATCTCAACGAGCTCGTCGGCAAGATGGCGGTGCTCGGCTCGCTCGTCGTGCTGCTCTCGGCGGTGTACGGCTTCCTGCTGTACTGGGTCGGCAGCGGCCAGCAGGGCCTGTACCTCCTCAACGCGCTCGTCGCGGCATTCGTGATCCTGATCCTGTTCGAGCCGGTGCGCAGCTGGCTCGAGAACGGCATCAACCGCTGGCTGCTGCGCCAGGGCACCGAGCTGCGCGGCAAGATCGATGCGGTTCGTAAAGAACTGCCCGGCGTCGTCGACGTCGCCGACATGGTCACGCGGATCATGACCGCGCTCGAAGAGTCGCGCCGCGTCACCGATGCGTCGCTGTTCCTACTCGATGCAGATGGCGCGGGCTTCGATCGCGCCGCGTTTCTCGGCAAGGCGCCACCCGATCGCCTCGACGCGAACGGCGAGCGCGTGCTGCTCGATCGCGTGAGGACGGGGCTCGTCGATCTCGATCAGGTCGCGCGCGAGCTCGATGCGACCCCGACCGCGGGCGAGCGGACGCCGCCGGATCTCGAGGCGAAGCGGACCGCGCTCGTCGCGCTGCGGACCCGGCTCGAAGAGATCCAGGCATCGGTGATCTTCCCGCTGTTCGGCTCTGCCGAGACCGAGCAGGGCCCGTGGTTGCTCGGCCTGCTCGCGGTCCGCGACGACCGCACGAACTCGGCGTTCGACGCCGACGATCTCGATAGCTTCCGCGGCCTCGCGATCGGCGCGGCGCGCGTGATCGAATCGTCGCAGGCGTACGAGCGCGTGAAGGAGCGCGACCGCCTCGCCGCACTCGGCGAGATGTCGGCCGGTCTCGCGCACGAGATCCGCAACCCGCTCGGCGCGATCAAGGGCGCGGCGCAGTTGCTCGTGACCTCCGATGCGACGGTGTCGCCCGAGAACCTCGAGTTCCTCAACATTATCATCGAGGAGGCGAACCGGCTGAACAACGTCGTCACCCGGTTCCTCGATTACGCGCGGTCCGAGCGGCCGGGCGGCGAAGGCGCCGACAAGGTCGATCTCAACAACGTCGTTCGCAAGACGGTGCAGTTGATCCAGCAGGAGCAGGTCAAGAACCTCGAGCTCCGCGTCCGGATCGACGAGCAGCTGCCGATGGTCGCCGGCGATCCCGAGTCGCTGCTCCAGGTGTTCCTCAACCTCGGTCAGAACGCACTGCAGGCGATGCCCGAGGGCGGCGTGCTCGAGATCCTGACGACGCGGCGCCGCCGCTCGCGCCTCGGCTACGGCCAGTTCTGCGAGGTCCGGTTCCGCGACTCCGGGGTCGGCATCCCGCGCGATCGTCTGAAGAAGCTGTTCATCCCGTTCTACACGACGAAGCAAAAGGGCACGGGACTCGGCCTCGCGATCAGCCACCGGATCATCAACCAGCACGGCGGCACGATCGAGGTGCGCTCGACGATCGGTCAGGGCTCGACGTTCTCGGTGTTCTTGCCGGCCGCCGAACCGGTGCCGTCGCACAAGGTCGAGGACATCACCGAGACCGGCCGGCTCACGACGAAGCCCGTCGAGAAGGTCGACGAGCCGCGCGGCGAGGACTTCAGCGAGGTCACGCCGCTGCCCCAACCTCCCTCCCGCGATCCAGAAACCGCACCCGAGGCGGCCAAGCCGGTCGCCGCAGATCGTGTAGGGTAAGCCCGTGCAACAGGCCAAGATCCTCGTCGCCGACGACGAGCAGAACCTGCGACGCGTGCTCGTCGCCCTGCTTCGCCGCGAGGGTCACGAGGTCGTCCAGGCCGCGAGCGGCCTCGAAGCGATCGATCGGCTCGCCGATGTCGACGTCGTGATCACCGACCTCCGGATGCCCGGCGCCGATGGCATGGAGGTCCTGCGCACCGCCTCGAAGTCGTTCCCGCACACGCCCGTCATCATGATCACCGCGTACGGCTCGGTCGGTCAGGCCGTCGAGGCGATCAAGGCCGGCGCGTTCGACTACATCGAGAAGCCGTTCGAGCAGGAGGCGATCCGAGTGATCGTCGACAAGGCGATCGGCCAAGCGACGGCGAACAAGCTCGCCCCGCAGCCGACGCTGTATCCGCCGTCGAGCGAGACCACGACAGGCCGGTTCGGCATCGTCGGTCAGTCGGTCGAGATGCAGTCGATCTTCGCGGTGATCGAGAAGGTCGCCGATACGCCATCGACCGTGCTGATCACCGGCGAGTCCGGTACCGGCAAGGAGCTGGTCGCGAAGGCGCTCCACGAGCAGTCGGGCCGCAAGCACGAGCCGTTCATCAAGATCAACTGCGCCGCGATCCCGAAGACGCTGATGGAGTCGGAGCTGTTCGGTTACGAAAAGGGCGCGTTCACCGGCGCGACCTCCAGCAAGCCGGGGCGGTTCGAGCTCGCCGATGGCGGCACGCTGTTCCTCGACGAGATCGGCGAGATTCCCGTCGAGATGCAGGTCAAGCTGCTCCGCGCGATCCAGGAGAGCGAGTTCGAGCGGGTCGGTGGCCTGAAGACGATCAAGGTCGACGTCCGGTTGATCACCGCGACGAACCGCGACCTCGAGCAGGAGACCCAGCGCGGCAACTTCCGCGAGGATCTCTACTACCGCCTCAACGTCGTGCCGCTGCAGATTCCGCCGCTGCGCCGCCGCCAGGGCGATATCCCGCTGCTCGTCACCCACATCATCAAGAAGTTCAACGAGCGCCTGAAGAAGTCGATCACCGGGATCGCGGACGACGCGCTCGCGGCGCTGGAGGCCCACAACTGGCCCGGCAACATCCGCGAGCTCGAGAACGTGCTCGAACGTACGATCCTGTTCACCAAGGGCGACCGGATCGAGCGCGCCGATCTCCAGCTCGCGAGCACGCCGGAGCCCGCGATCGTCTCGCGCACGACCACGAACGAGTCCGGCGGCATGCCGATCCTCGTCGAGGACGGCCGGCCCGGCAGCGATGCCGACGACGACGAAGGCGCGACCGAGACCTCGGGCTCGCTCAAGGACGCCGTCCGCGCCGAGACCGCGCGCGTCGAGCGCGAGCTGATCGTGAAGGCGCTCGACGAGACCGGCGGCAACGTGACCCAGGCCGCACGGCTCCTGAAGATCAGCCGCAAGAGCCTGCAGATGAAGATGAAGGAGTTCGGGTTGCGCGATCGTGGCGATTCGTCGCCGTGATACCGTGCGGTTAGTGCTGGGTAGAGCGCTTGCCGGCTTGCTCGTGTTCTGTGCGACCGCGCGCGCGAACCCCGCGAGCATCGTGCCCGGTGGGATCGATCCAGGCCCAGAAGGCGGCACCGATCGGATCAACGCGGTCGGCACGGTCGACTACGAGTACGAGCAAGACTCGTCGACCGTGTGGCGCGAGAGCGATCACGACGCGAACGCCGATCCGAATTCGCCGCTGCCGCTTCATCGCGACCTCGCGTTTCACCAGTTCAAGCACACGATCACGCCGCGCCTCGACGTCGGCCTCGTCGGCGACTCCTGGTTTTCGGTCGCCCTGCCCGTCACGATCACGCAGAGCCGCGAGCTCCGCCTCGACAACGGCGTCGATCGCAACGGCAGCTCCACCGTCGTCGACGGATTCCTGCCCGCCGCCGGGTTCGACGCGCGCGATCCGAGCACGCCGCCGACCGGCGATCTGATGTTCCGCGGCCCCGATCGCCACGGCATCGATCAAGTCCACGTCGGCATCGGCGTCGCGCCGATGAACCAGCACCGCGACGACACCAAACCGACCTGGAAGATCGGCGCAGAGCTCCGGCTCGCCGTCGGTCAGGTCATGAAGTTCGATCCCGCGGCGCCGACCGCGAATTCGGGCGTCAGCGAAGGCGTCCACGAGCTCCGCCTGTGGACCTCGTTCGATCGCAAGATCGAGTGGCCCGGCTTGCCGGTGGTAGAGCCGTGGTTCGAGCTGTTCTGGCAGGTGCCGCTCGCTTCCACGACGGAATCACTGTTCCAAAATCCCGGCTTCGGCGCGACGAACACCCAGAAGAGCCAGCAGGCCGGCGTGTCGTTCGGGCTCGAGGCCTACGCGATCGACGATCCGCGCGACCACAACCGGATCAGCCTCGATCTCGGAACGAAGGCGGTCGCTCACTTCGAAGGCCGCGACTACTCCGAAATGTGGGAGGTGTTCGCCGGCAACCCGGCGCTCGCGCTCGACGCCGATCCGACGATGATGGGCGTCCAGCCGCTCCCCTATCCTGGCATCACGAACATCGAGAACTACCTCGAGACCCGCGCCAAGATCGCGATTCGAGCCGAGCTCGGCCCACACGTCCGGCTGTCGGCAGGCGCCGACATCGTATGGAAGACCGACCATTCGATCACGTTCGCGGATGCCGGCGTCGACCTGCCGACCTGCGCGGCAGGACAGACGACCCATTGCGAGACGACGAACAACGACGTCATCAATCCGGGCACGGCAGAGGTCAACCCGCTCCACAACGGGAAGATCGACCTCGTCGGCCATCGCTACGAATCCGAGGACAACTTCGGGATCGTGATCGCCGTGTCGGGTCAGGTCATCTTCTGACCACACCGATCTAAGTACTTCTATAACTCCGCGATGTTTGCGGGCAGCGCGCGTAAACGCGCTAAGATTTCTGTGGGTGCTCGCACGGCGAATCATCGCGGTGTCGCCGGATAAGGCGTTCGGCAAACAGTTAGCAACTGCGTTGAAGGCAGCGGGCGGTGCCGTCGATCTGCATCCTTCGCTCGGCGAGCTCGGCACCGGCGAGCTGCAAGCGTCGCTCGTCGTGCTCCACCTCGAGGGCGATCAATCGACGGCCGCGGCCGAGCTGCTCCCGCGCCTGTCGGGCGACGCGCGCGTGATCTGCATCCTGCCGCGCTCGAACCTCGCCGCTGTCGTCGACACGATGCAGGCGTCGGATCGCGTCGCCGGCCTGCTCACGACCGAGAACTTCGACTCGCGCGAGCTCTCCGCGCTCGCGACGCGCGTGCTCTCCGGCGACATCTTCGGCCTCGAGAAGCTGATGCACTGGGGAACGCTCGTGCACAGCCAGCTGGTCGGCGACTACCAGGAAAAGTCGCTCGCGATCTCTCAGATCTCGGAGTTCGCCGAGCTGATGGGCGTGCGCCGCAAGTATCGCGAGTCGGTCGAGCAGTGCGTCGACGAGATGCTGATGAACGCGCTCTACGACGCGCCGGTCGACGAGAGCGGCCACGCGCTGTTCAGCGAGATTCCGACGAAGACGCGGATCTCGCTGCGCGTCGAACAGAAAGCGGTCGTCCAGTACGCGTGCGACGGCAAGCGCTTCGCGGTCTCGGTGCGCGACGCGTTCGGCACGCTCGAGCGCGGCACCGTGCTGCGCTACCTCTACAAGTGCCTCCACGCGGAGCAGCAGATCGATCGCAAGGTCGGCGGCGCGGGCCTCGGCCTCTACCTGATGGTCAACTCGGCGAGCACGGTGCTGTTCAACGTGCTGCCCGGTGTCGCGACCGAGGTCGTGTGCGTGTTCGATCTCGAGATGCCGAAGATGCAGCTCGAGCAGATCGGCTTTTTCTACGAAAAGATCGACGCCGCGGGCCGGCTCGCGGCGGGTCCGTCGCAGCGCCTGCCCGGCGCGGGTCATCCCGTCGAGCGCCGGCGCGCGCGCGATCAGGCCCCGCCAGCTCCGTCGGGACCTTCGCCGATCGTCGTCCGGATCCTCGCCGGCGCGATCTTCGCGATGTGCGTGTTGATCGGCTTCGTCGCGTGGCCGCGGCTGATGGGCGGCAAGAAGACCGTCGCGCTCGAGATCACGACGATCCCGAAGGGCGCGCAGATCGAGCTCGAAGGCCACAACGCCGGCACGACCGCAACGGGCTCGCTCGTGATCAGCGATCTCGAGCGCGGCCGCGCGTACGCGCTGACCGTGAAGCTCGACGGCTACGCGCCGAAGCAAGAGGTCGTCCAGCCGCGCGGTGCGATGACCCAGCTGACGATCCAGCTCGACGCGCTCGCTCCGACGCTCGTGCTCGACACGTCACCGACCGGCGCTTCGGTCAGCCAGGACGGCAAGGACCTCGGCCAGACGCCGATCACGTTGACGTCGTTCCAGCCCGAGACCTCCGTCGCGCTGACGTTCCAGAAGACCGGCTATCAGGACGCGGTCGCGAAGATCGACATCCCGGGTCCCGGCAAGGAGCTCCGGTTCGTCCAGCCGCTCGCCGTCGCCGCGGAGTTCGCGCGCGTCCGCCTGACCTCGGAGCCGAGCGGCGCGACGGTGACCCAGAACGGCATCTTGCTCGCCGGTGTCACGACGCCGGCCGAGATCCTGGTCGAGGCGGGGAAGCCGATCCGGTTCGAGGTCGCGATGCCGCACAAGGTACCGGTCGTGATCGAGAACTTCACGCCGGGCCGCGGCGCCGATGGCATCAAGAAGCACGTGAAGCTCGTCGACGGCTACACCGTCCACATCGAGTCGACGATCGACGGCCGGATCGACGTGCCGAACCAGCCGCAGTGCCAGGCGCTGTCGACGCCGGCCGATTGCATCCTACCGAAGGGCACGTACACGCTCGACTTCGTCGGCCAGGCGAACGCGAAGGTCGTCAAGAAGGTCACGGTCACCGACAAGGATCTCAACGAGCACCTCGAGTTCGGGTTCGTCGATGCGGGCCAAGGCAAGCAGATCGTCGTCGCGCCGGGCGTGATGGCGAAGCACATCGCCGTCGAGGTCGGGTCGCACCAGATCACGGTCGCCGACGAAGCAGGCACGCACCAGGCGGGTGTGCGCGTGAAGCCGGGCGCGACCGTCGTGGCGAATTAGAGCGTCTACCGTGGGTTAGGCATTGTCAGCTCGCCCGGCCGGGTGCTGCTGTATCGTGCGCTCGATGTTCAGGGGTGTCGTCATCCTCGCGCTCTGTGCTGCCGCGCACAGCGTCGCGGCGAGCCCGACGATGACGTTCTCGAGCGATCCGCATCCGGGGATCCATCGCGAGACCTGGGAAGACACGGCGGTACCGTGGCGGACCCGGATCATCAAGATCGACCTGACCTCTGCCGAGATCGCGGTCTACGCGACGAAGGAATCCGACCGCGGTCTCACGCCGACCGCCTACGCCGCGCGGATCGGTGCGCAGGTCGTCGTCAACGGCGACGCGTTCTCGGTCGACAACTTCGTCCCGCGCGGGCTCGCGATCGGCGCCTCCGACGTGTGGTCGAACACCGCCGACGATGACATCTCCGCGGTGTGGAACGTTCGCCGCGTCGGCGAGCGCACGGTCGCGGGCATCACGCCGCCCGCCGAGATCACAACCGCACAGACGCTGCCGACCGGCACGGAAGGCGCGGTCTCGGGCCGGCCGTTGATCGTCAGCGCCGGCGCCGTGCCGAACAACCTCGACTGCACCGATCAGGTCACGCTCGCGTGCGAGCGCACGCCGCGCACCGCGGTCGCGCTGTCGGCCGACGGCAACACGATGTGGCTCGCGGTGACCGACGGCTGGCAGAGCGGCTCGCTCGGGATGACCGCCGCCGAGCTCGGCAGCTTCCTCGCGGCGCGCGGCGCCTACAACGCGCTCATGCTCGATGGCGGCAGCTCGTCGGCGCTCAACGTCGATGGCGCGCTGGTCAGCGCTCCGAGCGACGGCGTCGAGCGCGCGGTCGCGAACCACATCGCGGTCAAGTACGGCTCCTTGCCGAAGGGCCAGCTCGTCGGCCTGATCTGCAAGCACGACGTGATCAACTGCGCGAACGACATGGCCCAGATGGCCGGCGTGAAGGTCTATCTCGACGACGGCCGCGAGTTCACGACCTCGACGACCGCCTACCTGTATGACTTCACGAACGTGACCCAGCGGCTCGCGTGCGTGACCGCGAAGAAGACCGGCTACCTGACGAAGACCCAGTGCGCACAGGTCGATGGCAACGGCATCACCTACAACTCGATCGCGATGTTCGAGGGCACGGACACGCCCGATGCAGGCGTCTACGAGGATGCCGGCGTCGATGTCCCCGATGGCGGCATGGGCTCCAGCAACCACGGCGATGCCGGAAACCACGAAACAGGCCCTGGCGGAGGGTGCTGCGAGACGGGGCGATCGCGGCCGGAATGGCCACTGATGGTCGTGGTGGCTTGGTTCCTGACACGTCGGCGCGGTACAACACGCTCAGGGTTGTGAGCTCGGTCCATACTCAGTTACTTACCGACGACACGAGCGGCATTTTGCTCGAGCGCAGCTACCGGTTGCGCGTGGTCGCCGGTCCCGATCAGGGCAAGGAGCACATGCTCGACGAGGGGACGACGATGGTCGGCACCCACGCCGACAATGACCTCGTCCTCGCCGACGCGACCGTGTCGCGCTACCACCTCGAGGTTCGAGTCCGCCGCGACGGCATCGAGATCCGCGATCTCGATACGACGAACGGAACGAAGCACGGCGGCGCGCGCGTCACCCAGATCATCCTGACCGGCGCCGCGCGGCTGCGGCTCGGCAAGCACACCGAGATCGACGTCGAGCCGATCGATCACAACGTCGAGCTCAGCGACTGGCCGAGCGATCGGTTCGGCGACGTGCTCGGCTCGACCGCGCCGATGAAGCGGCTGTTCTCGCTGCTCGCGAAGGCCGCGCCGACCGAGGCGACGATCCTGCTCCAGGGCGAGACCGGTACCGGCAAGGAAGCGATCGCCGAGGCGGTCCACCAGCAGAGCCGGCGCTCGAAGGGTCCATTCGTCGTCGTCGACTGCGGCTCGATCCCGCACGAGCTGATCGCCTCGGAGCTGTTCGGTCACGCGAAGGGCAGCTTCACCGGCGCCGCCGCCGACAAGCAGGGACTGATCGAGGCCGCGAACCGCGGCACGCTGTTCCTCGACGAGATCGGCGAGCTCGCGCTCGACCTCCAGCCGCAGCTCCTGCGCGTGCTCGATCGCCGTCAGGTCCGCCGCGTCGGCGAGACCCAGTCGGTCGATGTCGACATCCGCGTGATCGCGGCGACCCACCGCGACCTCCGCGCGATGGTCAAGGCCGGCCAGTTCCGCGAGGACCTCTACTACCGGCTCGCCGTCGTCGCGACGTTCGTGCCGCCGCTGCGCGAGCGCAAGGCCGATATCCCTGCGCTCGCGACCTGGTTCGCCGAGAAGATGGGCCGCGGCAGCTTCGCGCAATCGCCGGCGCTGCTCGAGCAGCTCCAGCGCCACGAATGGCCCGGCAACGTCCGCGAGCTGCGCAACGTCGTCGAGCGCGCGCTGTCGCTCGGCGATACCGGGTTCGCGGAGCTCGGCGATACCCCCGCGCCGCGGGCGACACCGATGCCGGCGATGGTCGATGTCGGCAGCGGCGGCGGTGGGGACGACAAGCGCTCGGCGAACGCCGACGTGCTCGAGCTGCCGTTCAAGGAAGCAAAGGCGCAGCTCGTCGAGGCGTTCGAGCGCGACTATCTGCGCGCGTTGCTCGCGCGCCACCACGGCAACATCTCGCGCGCCGCCGCCGAGGCCGGCATCGATCGCAACTACATCCACCGCCTCGTCAAGAAGTACAACCTCGGGTCGACCGCAGCTGATGCGCCTGCTCGTGGTGCTGGCGCTTGTCGCGTGCGGCAAGGGCAAGACCGAGGAGGCCAAGCCGGCGATGGACTGGGCGCGCTGCGAGCAGCAGGTGCGCTCGCTCGCGACCGTCGATTCGCAGGCCGGCACGATCGAGGCGCTGATCGGCGCGTGCCCGGTGTGCGGCGACTGGAAGCCGATCCTCGACTGGAACACGCCGCGCACCGAGGGCGGACCGTCGCGCGAGGCGATCGACAAGACGATGGGCGACTGCAACGCATGGTGCGAGCCCAAGGCGCGCGAGTTCTTCATGGGCGCGCTC
>Ga0207687_10000092_pt1 | contig 65810 bp, 59 predicted proteins | sample KBSM54metaG_FD_184399 | JGI IMG/M metagenome (GOLD analysis project Ga0207687, IMG submission 184399) | Miscanthus rhizosphere microbial communities from Kellogg Biological Station, Michigan, USA - KBS M5-4 metaG (SPAdes) (version 2) | ecosystem: Host-associated > Plants > Roots > Rhizosphere >...
AGAACGCGGCCATCGCGCAGCCGCACCACGTACCCGGAGTTGTGGATATTGGCGTTCGCGACCGCAGTCCACGTGTCGGTATCTGGATCGTAGATCGAGACCGGCCCCACGCTCGCCGACGAGACCAGCACCCGTCCATCCGGCAGCAACGCAGACCGGGTCTCGTACCGCGCGACATCGACGTCGTGCGCGGGCGCGAACGTGTTGGTCGACGGATCGAACAGATCCGCTTTCTCACCGCCACTGCTCACGCCGCCGACGACGAGCACCTTCCCGGTCAACAGCGTGATCGCGCTCTCGTGCCAGCGCGGGATCTGCATCGGACTCGCCACGGGCGAGACGGTGTCGCTCGTTCGATCGTAGATCTCGGCTGTCGCGAGCGCTTTGGTGCCGTCGTCGGGAACGGTCGTGCCGCCGACCACCAAGACGCGGCCGTCCTGCAGCACGGCGAGCGCCGGATTCTCCCCGCGCACGACCTGCAGCGGTTTCTGCTCCCACTGCTGTTCGAGCCCCGCGGTGCGGTAAGAGAACCCGCCGTGCAGGGTCGCGATGGGCCCGAGCGGCATCGTGATCTGCACGTCAGCGAGCCCGCCTGGGCCTGGCGGCGTCAGCACGAGCGCCTGCGTCGACGACTCCACCCGCACCGGCGCGCGGCCGTCGCCGATGTAGACCTTCATTCCCGGTGCGAAGCCGGTGCCGGTCAACGTCAGCCAGTCACCGCCGTTGACGAAGCCGGTCGCCGGCGACACCGACGTCACGGCGAACGAGCAGTCCGCCGTATCCACGCACACGTTCGAGCAGCACCGCTCCGCGTTGCACTGGTTGTCCATCGTGCATTGCCTCGTGTCGGCGTCATCGTTGTGGTGGGGACGAGAGCCGCACGCGGCGAGCAAGACGAGGAGGTAGCGCACGAGAGGAATTGTCGCACGCGCGCGTTTCGATCGACGGATTAAGTAGCGAGGTCGTAGATCAGCTTCGCGATCAGCGCGCCGCTCGTGACGAGCACCATCGCGCGCACGATGCGCGCGCCACCCTTGATCGCGAGCCGCGTCCCGAGCACGCCACCGACCAGCTGGCCGACTGCCATCGGCAACGCGACCTGCCACAGGATCGTGCCGCGCCACGCGAAGATGCACACCGCCGCGAGGTTCGACGCGAAGTTGACGACCTTCGCGTCCGCGGTCGCGTTCAGCATGCTGCGCCCGCACAGCGAGACGAACCCGACGATCAGGAATGTACCCGTGCCGGGCCCGAAGAACCCGTCGTACGCACCGATCACGAACGCCAGGATCGCGGCGAGGTGGCGATGCCTCGGCGTGTCGTCGTTGCCATCGCGGGTCGGCTTCTTGACGACCAGCACGACCGCGGCGACGATCAGCATCGCGATCACGACGGGCTTCAGCGCGTCCTTCGAGATCCCGAGCACGAGGTTCGCGCCGACCAGCGAGCCGACAAATCCGAGCGGGAACGCGAACAGCGCCTGCTCGCGATCGATCCGGCCTGCGCGCCAGAACGCGACGCTCGCCGAGCCGGAGCCCCACATGCTCGAGCCCTTGTTCGTGCCGAGCGCGAGCTGCGGTGGCAACCCCGCGGTGAGCAGGGCCGGCAGCGTGATCAGGCCGCCGCCTCCGGCGATCGCGTCGACCGTGCCCGCGAAGAACGCGGCGAACGCGAGCGCGACGATCGTCGACACGGGCAACAACGCCACCACGCTAACAGAATTCGCTCGCGCGTCCCCTGCCCGCTAAGCTTCGATCATGGAAGTAACCGTCGTCGGCGCCGGCGTGATCGGGCTGTCGACCGCGCTCGCGTGCGAGGAACAAGGCCACACCGTGCGGATCGTCGCCGCGGCCGCGCGCGACCAGATCACGTCGTGGGTCGCCGGCGCGGTGTGGTTCCCGTATCGCACCGGTCCCGCGCACAAGGTCGCGAACTGGTCGGCACGCACGCGCGGCTGGCTCGAGAACCTCGCCCGCACGACGCCCGACGCCGGCGTCGATATCCTGACTGGCTACGAGATCACGCCCGACAACTCGCCGCCTTGGTGGCGCGATGCGTGCCCGATCGAGTGGGTCAACGCGCCGGTGATCGGCAATCCCGGCTGCTGGACGTTCGTCGCGCCGCGCTGCGAGCCCGCGCTGTTCGTGCCGTGGCTCGAGCGCAAGCTGCGCGTGAAGATCGAGCACCGCGTCGTCACCGATCTCGCGAACGAGCCCGGCGATGTCGTGATCAACTGCACCGGTCTCGGCGCACGCGCGCTGTGTCGCGACGACGAGGTCCAGCCGATCCAGGGCCAGATCTTGATCTGCGCTCCCGGCGGCGTCGATCTCGCGACGACGATCACCGACGACCGCGACCCCGACCAGATCTTCTACGTGATCCCGCGGCGCGACGAGCTCGTCGTCGGCGGCATCGCGCGCGCGTGGCCGACGACCGAGTTGCCGCCCGTCGACAACGCGATCACCGAGCGGATCCTCCGCCAGGCCGCGGCACTCGGAATCGCGATCGGCGAGGTCCGCCGGATCCACACCGGCCTACGCCCGTATCGCTCCGCGGTTCGACTCGAGCGCGATCCGGACAACCCGCGGATCATCCACAACTACGGCCACGGCGGCGCCGGCTTCACGATGTGCCGCGGTTGCGCCGAGGACGTCGTCGGGCTGCTCAGAGCTTGACGATGCCGCCGACGTACAAGCCGACCGCGGTCGCACCGACGAGCAACAGCACCGCGATCGCGATCAACAGCGCGCGCGGCATCGGCCGAGACTGACGCTCGCGCATCCCCTTGCCGACGACCGGCGGCGACGACAGCCGCTCCTCGGCCTTCGTATCGCGCGTGGAATTCGCGCCCTCGGGAATCGTGTCGGGCGGCGGCGCGATCTTCACGCTGAGCGGCGCGGGCGTCTTCTCCGCCGACAGCACGCCACGGGTGGTCGCGTCGGCCTTCGCCTTCTTTGCCGCGTCCTCGCGGACCATCAGCGTCGTCGGGTCGTCCTCTTCGCCACGCCGGCCCTTGCTGCTCTCGACGATCAGCTGTTGATCCTTCAGCGCCTTCGCCTTCGCCGGAATCTTGTCGTCGATCGCGGTCGTCTCGTTCGTGTCGGCGAACGAATTCGGGGGCGGCTGATACGGGCGCGCACCACCGCGCGGCTCGTGCATCCGCACCGGCGCCTTGTCGTGCGGCGTCTCGTCCATCGCGAGCACGGCGGGATGCACCAGGCCTTGGGTCAAACAGCGATCCCACGCCTCGCGCAGCGCGGCCTCGGCTTCCGACGCATCCTTGAAGCGCTTCGTATCGCTCGGCTGGAGCGCGGTCATCGCGACCGTCGACAGCGGCTCGGGGATCGAAGGATCGTGGCGGGTCGGCGGTGGCGCATTGCCCTGCACGACGTAGCCGTTCGTCGTCTTGGTATCCGGGCCCTCGTACGGGATCCGGCCCGACATCAGCTCGTACATCACCGCGCCCCACGCGAACACGTCGGCTTGCGGCGTGTAGCGGCCCTCGCGGATCGCCTCGGGCGGCGAGTAGCCGGGCGTGCCCATGAAGATGCCGACTTGCGTGAGGTCGCTATCGGGCAGTCGCGCGATACCGAAATCGGCGAGCTTCCACCGGTTGTCGCCGGCGTGGAGCACGTTCGCCGGCTTGACGTCGCGATGGACGATCCGCTGGCGGTGCGCGAACGACAGTGCCGACGAGAGATCCAAACCGATCTGGACGCAGCGCGCGAGCGGCAACCGCACGCGATCGAGGCGATCGGCGAGCGATTCGCCCGGCAGATACTCGAGCACCATGAACGGCGCACCGGAGTCCTCGTCGACGCCGACGTCGAAGATCGTGACGATCGCCGGATGCGACATCTTCGCGGCGGCCTTCGCCTCGCGCTGGAACCGCTCGAGGAACGCCGCCTTGACCCGGCGCCCCTGTTGCTGCGGCGACATGATCGTCTTCACCGCGACGACGCGGTCGAGCAGCGGATCGCGCGCCTTGTAGACGACGCCCATCGCGCCCTTGCCGATGGTCTTGATGACCTCGTAACGGCCGATCGCCTTGCGACCCTCTTCGCCTGATAGCGAAAGACCCGGCGGCGCCTCCGCACGTGCCCGCGTATTGGTACGCGGGCGAGACTGGACGTCTTCAGCCATCGAACCCGCTAAAAGTCTAACACGGGCGGGCGATCCGACGTAGTTCTCGCTATTTCTGCGCGCCCCGTACCTGTCCAGAAATCCTGGTGCCGGCCGCTACCGAAGCGGTGACGAAGGCGTTTCCGCCGATCACCGCCCCCTGCCCGATCACGGTCTGACCGCCCAGGATCGTCGCGTTCGCGTAGATCACGACGTCGTCCTCGAGGGTCGGGTGGCGGCGCAGGCCCGGTTCGGGGCGGGCTTCGCCCTGCGGGACGCTGAGCGCCCCGAGCGTGACGCCCTGGTAGATCCGCACCCGCTTGCCGATCAGCGTGGTCTCGCCGATCACCACGCCGGTGCCGTGATCGATGAAGAACGATTCGCCGATCTCGGCCCCGGGGTGGATATCGATGCCGGTCCGCCGGTGCGCGAGCTCGGTCATCATCCGCGGGATGATCGCGCTGCCCTCGCGGAGCAGTGCATGCGCGATGCGGTAGACCGAGATCGCGTAGGTGCCGGGATAGGTCAGCAGGATCTCGTCGATGCCGGTCGCCGCCGGATCGCTCTCGTACGCGGCGCGGAGATCGAGCCGCACGGCGCGGCGGAGCTCCGGCAGGTGCGCGATGAAGCGATCCGTGATGACGCGCGCCTTCTGGGTGCAATCGGCGCACTGCAGCTCGTTCGTGCCGAGCAGCTGCTGCCTCTTGTGATGGTTCGCGCGATAGACCTGCTCGTGGAGCGCGGCGCGGAGCTCGTCGATCCGGCTGCGCACGAGCGCGCGAACATCGCCGCGATCGCTGCGCGGGACATCCGGCCCGGTGTACCCGGGGAACAACAGCTCGCGCGCGAGCTCGACCGCGTACTCGACGCCGAGCTCGCTCGGCAGCTCGTAGCTGCCGATGTGCTGCATCTCTGCAGCCGCCGGATCGAAGTACGCGTCGACCAGCTCGTCGGCAACGCCGTCCAGCGGATCGCGAGCAGGCTCGCTGGTCACGTGCAGGGGGCGGCGTTCGGTCGACATGCGACTAACCACTAGCATGCCCACCTCGAAGGCGGGCTCACAGTCCTACTTCGGCTGCGGGGTCACACGGAGGTACGGCTTCAAGGTCTTCCAGCCGTTCGGGAACAGCGTCTTGGCCTCTTCGTCCTTGATCGACGGGACGATGATCACATCCTGACCCTGCTTCCAGTCGACCGGCGTGGCGACCTTGTGCTTCGCGGTGAGCTGGAGCGAATCGATCACGCGGAGCAGCTCGTCGAAGTTGCGGCCGGTGCTCGCCGGGTACGTGATCGACAGCTTTAGCTTCTTGTCGGGACCGATCACGAACACCGAGCGCACCGTCGCGGTCTCGCTCGCGTTCGGATGGATCATCCCGTAGAGGTTCGCGACCTTCTTATCGTGGTCGGCGATCAGCGGGAAGTTGAGCGCGTGGCCCTGGGTCTCCTTGATGTCGTTCGCCCACTCCTTGTGCGAGCCGAGCGGATCGACCGAGAGGCCGAGCACCTTCACGCCGCGCTTGTCGAACTCCGGCTTCAGCGCCGACAGCCGGCCGAGCTCGGTGGTGCACACCGGGGTGAAGTCCTTCGGATGCGAGAACAACACCGCCCAGCTGTTGCCGAGCCAGTTGTGGAAATCGATGTTGCCTTCGGTGGTCTCCGCCGTGAAGTTCGGGACCTCGTCGCCAAGTTGCAGTGCCATGGTGCGCTCTCCAGAGAAGTAGGGTTCCCGCGGATCAGAGCGGGAAGATGATCGACTTACGGCCGTTATAGCGGACGAACGTCCGCCAAGCAACCCTTAGTCTGGGTCTGTCATACCGCCGGTCCGCGGTATCGGGGCGGGAGCGTCGTTGATCTTCGCGATCACGGTATCGAGCTTCTGCTCCGGAATCGTCACCCGGGTCGGCATCCCGCCACCGAGCTCGAACAACGCGACGAAGTCCCAGCCGGACTCGAACGGTGCCGCGATCGTCAGCATGCCGGAGTCGCGCACGATCGAGACCGCCGCCTTCTTCTGGCCCGCGAGCAAGAGGTCGGTCTTGTCGAACTTGCCGGCCGAGCCTTGGGTGTCGACGACGGCGACCCGCCCGCGGATCGTGTAGTGCTGCGCGAGCGTTTGCGTGCTCGCGTCGCGGCGCTCGAACTCGGCGGCGGCTTCGCGGATCAGCTCGTCGTGGACGCCCTTCTTCATGCCCTCGACGAGGTACTGGACGACCGCGCGCTTCAGCTGGTCGTCGCGGAACTTCGCGCGGAGGGCGCGATCGATCCGGGTCGCGACGGGACCGGGCGTGCCGATCCGGGTGTCGACCGCGCGCGCATCGGCATCGGCGCCGCGATACGGCTCTTCGCCGCCGAGGATCCACTTCGCCGCGGCGTAGAGGCCATCGAGATCGACGTGCGTGAGGATGCAGTCGATCGGGCCGGTGGTCCTGACCAGCTCCGGTGTGACCATCTCTGGACACGCGCCGTGCTCGGCCTTCGTCGCGAGGACGAACCGCGGATCGTTGGCGAATGCGACGTGCTTCTCGTGATCGTGATGATCGACCCATGCCGCGAGGCGATCGCCGAGCGCGGTGAGGAACGGCTGGGTGGTCAGCTCGAACGAGATGCTCGTGCCGACCGAGGCCGCGAACGCGATGTCGAGCACGACGACGCGGCCCTCGAGCGCCCCGGGCTTGGGGAGCAGACGCGGCGAACCGAACATCAACTGCGGCAGATGCACTGTGCGGAATACTAGCGCGAGCGCTACGCGATCATGCCGACGGTCATCCTGTATTGCGCGGCACCGCAGCGCGGACACTCGCTGCCTCGGAACGCGCCGAGGTCGGAGCGACACGAGCGGCAGGTGTGCTGGCCGAACGGCGCGGCGAGATCGTGGCGCCAGCGTGCGGCTTGCGAGTCGAGCGCGACGCACTCGCCACGCGCGGCACGATCGCGCGCCTCGGGGACGGTCGCGCAGTAATAGACGTTCTTCTTGCACGCGTCGCAGAACTTGATGTCCTGGTCGTCGGTCGCGGTGAGCCCGCCCCACTCCTTCGGGCACTTGAACGAGAACTTCGGTACGTCCTCCCGATCGCAGTTCTCGATCGCCGGCCTCGCGACGAGCAACCGCCAGCGCACGTCGATCGTCGCCGAGAGCTCGACCAACCGCTGGGTCCGTGCTCGAAACGCGGCGTCGTCGGGAGCGGGCCCGATCAGCGCTTGCTGGACGCGCACGAGCTCGGCCTGGTCGGCATGACCGTGGTCCTCGAGCCAGTCGGCGTAGATCTCGCGGCTCGTTTCATCGCGGTCGTTGATCGCGCGCAAGAGCTCGGCCTCGCGCCGATCGCGCGGCAAGAACGGCGGCAGCGGGATCGAGTGCGCCTTGCGGTTGTACTCGGCGATCAGCGTGAACTCGCCGATGTAGATCTTGTCGCTGTTCTGGATCACCTGCGGCGAGGTGATCTTGCGGCCGTTCACGTACGTGCCGTTCGTGCTCTTGAGATCGACGAGGATCAACCGCTCGTCGCGGACGACGAGCCGCGCGTGCCGGCGCGAGACGCTAGAGTCGGGCAGCACGAGGTGATTGCCCTGGACGCGACCGATCATCAGCTCGGGCTCGGCGAACGACAGCTCTCTGCGGTCGCGCCCCTGCGCCGAGACGAAGATCGTCAGCACCCCGAAAGGCTAGCAGCCGAGCACGAACGTTCCAGCGCTACTTCGGGCAGTGCATCACGACGCTCCAGCCATCGTGTAGGTAGATCTGACGCACGGTGCCGCGATCGCCGCACTGCGCACCGCCGGGATTGATGAGGCACAGCGAGCGCTCGCCGCCGTCTGCGACCAACGCACTGCGCCGGCCGGGAGCGACCTCGCCGAGCTGCTTGCCGTCGATCCACACGGTGACCGTATCGGGGCATCCGGTGTTGTCGACGAAGAACGTCGTGCGCGGCTTCGCGCGCGGCGCGGTCTGCGCCGGAATCACGTCGGGCTTGTCCTCTTCGATCACGTGATAGCGCGCGGGGTTGGCGAGCGCGGCCGCGAGCAACTGTTCGCTGCAGCCGACGACGCGGAGCTCCGGCGTGACGCCGCGACCGAGCTCGGCGCGCAGCTCGCCCGCATCCGCGAGCGCGAGCCGGAACGAGTGCTTTGCGGTCGCGACCGCGAGCCGCGCGTTCGGCAACAGGCCCGCCGTGAGGCCGAGCTCGTCGTCGCGCACGATCCGCTTGAACGACGCCTCGAGGTCACTGCCGAGCCGTTCGTACAGCGCACGCGCCTTCTGCGCCGCCGCCCACGCCGGCGCGACCGTGTCGACGGGACAGCTCGTGATCCGCGGCGCGTCCTTCGCCTTCGCGGGGGCCATCGGACCTTTGCCAACCGCACCGAGCATCGCGATGATCTGCTTCTGATACGCGCCGCGCGCGTTCGCCATCGCTTCGCCGAGCCGCGCGTACGCGGCGAGCTCCGCCGCGAGATCATCGGTATCGCCCCACGGTCGAACGAGCACCGGTTGCCAGTCGAGCGCGACCGGCTGATTGACGTCGAGCGCGGCGAGCGCGGTCTGGGCGGCAGGCAAGCTCGGCGCGAGGCGCAGCTCGGCGCGCGCCGCGGCAGGATCCCCAGCGAGTGCATGGGCGAGCCCCGCGAGGTAGTGCAGCACCGGATCGTCCGGCCAGTACGCGAGCGCCGGCGTGGTCTGGGCGAGCGCGGCGGCGCCGTCCTTGCGCGCGACCTCGGCAGCGGCGACCGCGCGCCGCGTCTCGAGCACGCGAGGTGCCTCGCGCGCGGCCTTGCGCAGGTACCAGGCGGCATCGTCGTTGCGATGCTGGGCGAGCGCGATCACGCCGAGGTCGTGGTTCGCGGCCGCGGCGTCGGCGGCGAACTTCTGGAGGTTCGTGAACATCCGATTCGCATCGGCGAGCTTGCCGCCATCGAAGTCGGCCTGCGCGATCGCGAAGCCCGGCGCCGACGACTCCGGCGCGAGCTTCGCCGCTTTCGTGTACCAGGCGTTCGCCTGATCGAGCTCGCCGTGGCGGCGGTGTGCATCGCCGACGCGCAGCGCGAGCGCGAGATCGTTGGGCCTCGCGGTCGCGACCGCCTCGAGCGCCGCGATCGCCTTCGGCCAATCGCCGAGCGCGGCGTAGCCCGCTGCGAGATCGCTGCGCGTGTCGAGATCGTCGGGCGCGCGCTTCGCGATCGCCTCGAGCTCCGTGACGAGCTTGCGCGTGTCGCTGCGCGCGGCGTGGATCAGCACGAGCACGCGGCGCGCGACGAGATCGTCGGGGCGATGCGCGGTGACCTGCTCGAGCTGGTGCTCTGCGCCCTTTGCATCGCCGAGCTGCCACAGCGCCTCGCCGAGCTTCTCGCGCGCGTCGAGATCCCACGGCTTCTTCGCGACGAGCCGCTGGAACAGCTCGAGCGCGGGCTCCCACTTGCCCGCGGCCGCGGTCGCCATCGCGGCGGCGCGCAGCGCGGTGACGTCGTCGGGCGCGAGGTCCGCCGCGTAGTTGAACTTCGCCGCCGCCTTCGAGATCAGCTTCGGATCGGTCGGCGCCTGGCGGACGTAGAGCTCGCCGAGCACGCGCTGCGCCTCGCCGAGCTTCGGATCGAGGAACACCGCGCGCTCGAGGTCGTGCTCCGCGCTCTTGAAGTCGGGCGCGCTGCCGATCGCGCCGGTCAGGTAGCCCAGGCCGCGCCCGAGCATGAACACCGGGTAAATGTCCTTCGCGAGCCCGCGATCGAGCTTGATCGTCTGGACGTCGTCGAGCGTCGCCGGCGCGACCTTCGCCTGCTGCCACGCGTCCGCGAGCACGTTGCCGAGGATCGCGTGATACGTCGGGATCGCGCCCTGGCGCTTCGCATCGCCGACGACGGTCGCGGTCTTGCCATCGACTTTCCACACGAGGACGGCGAGGCGCAGGTCCTCGCCGATCTTGTCGAACCAGCCGGTGAGCACGTACTGGGCGTGCGCGCGTTCGCCGAACGCCGCGACCGTGTCGGCCTCGGCCGGCACCGCCTCCCCGGCGACCCACAGCGGCGGGTTCGCGAGGTCCAAGCCGAACGCCGCCTCGGTCTTCATCGCCATCTCGAACGGCGCTTCCGCGACGAGCCACTCGAACGACTTGCCGTTGACGATGTGGTTCTCGAACGGCGTCACCGCGACGACCGCGGGGCCAGCGGTCCAGTCCGGGACGCTCGGGGCGAGGTTGACGTCCGCCATGGCGACGCCCGAGACAACCGTCGCCGTGACGACGACGTGCCACCGGGCCGCGAACCTCATAGACTCGATCATACCGTGGTTAGCCCGGACCGCCCGCAGCCCTTACCGCACGTGCGCTTGCGCCGTGCGCGCAGGCTGAAGCGGTTTTCGATCCTCCGCCTCGCGTTCCTGCTGGTGATCTACGGCCTGTCGTTCGCGGCGGCGACCGCGTACTTCGTCGTCGACACGATCAACCAGGATCTGCCCCAGGATCTCACCCAGCTCCTCGACTACCGGCCGTACCGCAAGTCGGTCGTGCTCGCGAGCGACGGCGACGAGGTCGGCACGTTCTCGATCGAGAACCGCCAGATCGTGCCGCTCGAGCGGATGCCCGCGCACGTGCCCGCCGCGTTCCTGTCCGCCGAGGATCGCCGGTTCTACCAGCACCCCGGATTCGACCCGCTCGGCATCGTTCGCGCCGCGATCCGCAACTGGCGGTCGTCGGGCGCGATCAAGCAAGGCGGCTCGACGATCACGCAGCAGATCATCAAGCAGACGCTGCTCTCCGGCGAAGAAGGCGAGCTCGAAGACACGGGCATGACGCCGGAGCAGATGAAGGCGACCAAGAAGCTCCAGAAGTACAAGCGCAAGATGAAGGAGGTCGTGCTCGCGGTCCGCCTCGAGCGCGAGCTGACGAAGGCCGAGATCCTCTCGATCTATCTCAACCACGTCTATCTCGGTCACGGTGCGTACGGTGTCGGTGCCGCCGCGGAGGCGTACTTCGGCAAGGAGGTCGACGACCTCACGATCGCGGAGGCCGCGATGCTCGCAGGCCTCGTCGCATCGCCGTCGAAGTACGCCCCGACCCACGACATCAAGCTCGCGCGCGATCGCCAGCGCTACGTGCTCGGCCACATGCGCGACGATCACTACATCTCCGACAGCGAGTATCAGGCAGCGCTCGACGAGCCGGTCGGCCTCGTCGATCAGAGCGACCTCAACCACCTCGCGTCGCCGTACTTCGTCGAGTACATCCGCCAGCTCGCGACGAAGCGCTACGGTAACAACGAGCTGTTCAAGGGCGGCCTCAAGTTCTACTCGACGCTCGATCGCAGCGTGCAGGCCGCCGCCGAAGCGGCGCTCCGCCACGGGCTCGAGGCGCTCGATCGCAAGCTCGGCGTGCGCGGCCCGATCGGCACCGTGCCGCTCGCCCAGCGCGGCGCGTGGACCGGTGGTCCCGCACATCCGCTGACCGGCGCCTCCGACGACACGAGCGCGCTCGCCGATCAATTGCTGCCGGAGCAGCGCTACGGCGCCATGGTCGTCGAGGAGAAGGCCAACGCGATCACGCTCGATCTCGGACCGAAGCGGTTGCCGCTCGCCGAGGCCGACGCGAAGGACGTGCTCGCGTGGCGCGGCAAGAAGAGCGAGCAGGTCCGGCTCGGCGACTTGCTCGCGGTGCGGCTCGCGCCCGACGGCAACAGCGCGACGCTCGCGCAGCGCCCCGCGCTCCAGGGCTCGGTGATCGTGATGGACCCGCACACCGGCCGCGTGCTCGCACTCGTCGGCGGCTACGACTGGACCGCCTCGCAGTTCGATCGCGCGACCCAGGCGCATCGCCAGGTCTCCTCGATCAAGCCGTTCATCTACTCGGCGTTTCTCGAGAGCGGGCGCACGCCGGTCGAGCACATGCACGACGGTCCGTTCTCGGTCCAGACCGCGACCGGTACGTGGACGCCAGCGAACTACGACAACAAGTACCTCGGCGACGTCACGCTGATGACCGCGCTCGCGTTCTCGCTCAACACGATCAGCGTCCAGATCGCGGTCCAGGTCGGCATCGATCGGATCATCGAGATCATCCGCGGGTTCGGAATCACGTCGCCGATCCCGCGCCACATCTCGATCTCGCTCGGCACGCCGGATCTCACGCCGCTCGAAGTCGCGACCGGCTACGCGGGCATCGCGAACGGCGGGCGCCGGGTGACGCCGCGGTTCTACGATCTCGTGACCGACTCGCGCGGCAACGTCGTCGACGATCTCCGCAAGCAGCAGATGGGCCCGCAGATCATCTCGCCCGAGGTCGACTACGTGCTGATCAACTTGATGAAGGGCGTCGTCCAGCGCGGCACCGCGCAGTGGGCAAAAGGCCTCGGCCGTCCTGTCGCCGGCAAGACCGGCACGTCGGCGAACTACAAGGACGTCTGGTTCAACGGCTTCACGACCGACCTCTTGTGCTCGGTGTGGATCGGCCGCGACGACTCGACGCCGATCGGCGACAAGATCACGGGCGGCGGCGTCGCGGTGCCGATCTGGCTCGAGGTGATGCAGAAGTCGCATCCGCCGACGAAGGTCCGCGACTGGCAACCGCCGGCGAACATCTCGTTCGCGCGCGTCGAGCCGTGGAGCGGTGATCCGGCATCGCCGAGCGCGGATCCGAATGAAGCGGTGTGGATGCCGTTCGTACGCGGCACCCTCCCCGGCCGCTTTCTCTCCGGCCCCGTGATCCGCTCGTTCGACGATCTCGTGCCGCCGCCCACAGTCCCGAAGCCAGCGGAGAAGTGCGGCGACCTTTCCTGTTTGTGATCGTGCTAGCGTGCGCGCCATGCGAGCTGTTCTCGCGCTGATGGTTTTCACCGTCGCGTGCCGCGTCGATCTCGACCACGCGGTCTACAACGATGCCCAGCCCCGGTTGTGCTCGCCGCAGCCGACCTCCGCGACCTGCGCTGCGGCGGTGGGACACAGCGACCTGACGTACCTCCAGGCCAACATCATCCAGCCGAAGTGCGCGCTCAGCGACTCGTGTCACACCAACAAGAACCCGCAGGACATGCTCGACCTCCATACGAAGGACTCGACGTACATGCTGCTCGTCAACCAGGCGTCGGTCCTGGACACGTCGCGGCAGCTGGTCGTGCCGGGGAACGTCAATGCGAGCCTGCTCTCTGCGTTCATCGGTGCGATCAAGCCGTCCGAGGCGGAGCCGCCGATGACGGATCTGCCACACTCCAAGAACGGCACGGCGATCGGGACCATGCCGTACGACAGCACGCCGATGTGCTGCGAGAAGATCGACGCCGTGACTGCATGGATCGCGGCCGGCGCGATGAATAACTAAATTATAAGTGACCGTTCACGCAGGCGATTTCACCAGTGGTTTGCTTGACGCAGCCGCTCGTTGGTCGCTACCTTTCGGGCAAGTGAGGCAAGGGAATCGATGAGCTGGCTAAGTGATGTCTTCCAAAAAGGCGGACCGTTCTTCATCGTCAACACCTTCTTCCTGGCGGTGGTGATCGGGCTCATCGTCGAGCGCTCGATCTACTTCCTCGGCCGCGGTCACTTGAACGCGAAGGCGTTCCTCGAGCAGCTCCGCAAGCTGCTCTCGGCGAACAACGTCGACCGCGCGAAGAAGCTGTGCGACGCGACCACCGCGCCCGTCGCGCGCGTCGCGAAGGCCGGCCTCAACCGGCTGCACCGCGGTGAAGCCGCCGTCGCTCAGGCGATGGAAGAGACCATGACCGACACGCTGCCCGAGGTGAAGACCCGCATCGGCGCGCTGTGGTCGCTCGCGAACATCTGCACGCTGATCGGTCTCCTCGGCACCATCACCGGCCTCATCCGAACGTTCAAGGCGATCGGTGACCTGTCGCCGCAGGAGCAGAAAGAGAAGCTCTCGCAGGGCATCTCGGAAGCTATGTACAACACCGCGTTCGGTCTCTCGATCGCGCTCATCTGCATGATCGGCCACCTGCTGTTGTCGGCCGCGATGAAGAAGGTGGTCGCCGATCTCGAGGCGTTCAGCCTGCGCTTCGAGAACCTGCTTTCCGAGGGTGGTAGCGCCGCTGCGAGCCGCGCTCCCGCCGCCCCCACCGAGGACCTCGAGTAGCGATCCGTGGAGTACTCCGCACAGCGAGTACGCTCGAAGATGCGCAACGCCGTCAGGCGTCGCGAAGATCAGATCGAGCAAGACGAGATGGAGAGCGGTGAGCTCAACCTCATCCCCTATCTCGACATGGTCACGAACTTGATGCTGTTCCTGCTCGCGAGCGTCGCGGCAGGCATCGTGTTCACCCAGATCGATACGCAGCTGCCCGACAAGGCACCGCCGTCGACGAGCACGGCGAACACGAACACGAACCCGGACGATCAGCCGCTCAAGATGATCGTGTCGGTGACGCGCGATCGCATGGTCCTCTGGTCGATCTCCGGCCTCGAGGGCACGCTGACCCAGCCGAAGGCGGTGTTCCCGCGCACCGGCCGCGACGGCGAGTCGTGCGACGGCGCGTATATGTGCGAGAGCGGCTTCTGCGCCGAGACGAATCGGTGCTCGAATCCGCCGGTCGCCGGAGCGCCGATCCAGCCGACGCCGGTGTTCGACTTCCGCGGCCTCTCGAACGCGCTGTTCGAGATCGCGAACCGTCGCTACACGGGCAAGACCCGCAAGCAGGAGACCTATCAGATCATCCTGCAGGCCGACGGCGCGATTCCGTACAACACGATCGCTTCCGTGATGGCGGCGATGCGCTGCCGGATGCCGGAGTTCGGCAAGGAGCCGACCGGCTGCGCGCTGCCGACGGATGATCCGGATCTGCACAAAGCGAAGGATCCCGTGTCGCCCGACAAGACGCTGTTCGACACGACGCGCGCGTCGTACGATCCGAAGTCGATGGCGCTGTTCAGCGACATCCTGTTCTCGTCGGGGTTCGAATGAGCTTTACGCAGCGCGAAGCGCGCAAGCTCATCCGCAAGGCTGTCGCGCGCGTGCCCGAGGGCGAGAACATCACGCACCTCAACATCATGCCGATGATGGACATGATGACGATCCTCCTGGTCGCCTTCATCTTCCAGCTGTCGACGAACGCGCTCGACGTCATCGCCGGCACGGTCAACCTGCCGCGGACCGAGACGGATGCGCCGCTGCCCCAGAAATCGTGGACACTCGTGATCACGCCCACCGGCGTGGTCGTCGAAGGCAACCCGATCGTGTCGGTCGCGAACGGCGACGTCGATCCCGCCGAAAAAGAGGGCGGCGCGCTCGGCATCAAGATCCCCCGCCTGTCGACGTTCCTCGGCGCTCTTCACAACGAAGAGGTCAAGAAGCTCGTCAACGAGGGCAAGGATCCGAGCAAGGAACCGCCGCCCGAGCTGCTGGTGATCGCAGACCGCACGACCCCGTACCGCCTGCTCGTCGAGGTCATGTACTCGGCGAAGCAGAAGGAAGCCGGCTTCAAGCACTTCCGCCTGATCGTCCAGAAGAACTTCCCGGTTCACGCTCCCAAGTAAAATTCGGAGCATGCGCGCCGGCTTGGCCGCGCTATAGTGAAGCTATGAAGTTTGCCGGCGAACGTCGTGCCTTGGCCGCAATCGTCTTCGTCTTTTACGCGATCGCCTATCTCGGCCTCGCGCTGTGGGCGCCGCAGCCGGCGTTGAGCCCGTCGCTGTACGCACTCGGTGGCGTCTACGGCCTCGCGTTCTTCGCGCTCGTCGCCGGCTACTTCTGGGCGCGCTGGTACGCGATCGGCGTCGGCATCTACGGCGTGATCGTCGGCGCGCTCGGCATGTGGCAGGTCGGCGCCGAGCCGATCATCGTGTTCATCGGCGCGACCCACGTCGTCGCCGTCGTGATGCTGTGGGGCGACGGTATGAGCGTCGGCTTCGACGGCAAGACCGCGTGGCGCGAGAAGTTCCACATGGACGACAACGCCGTCCAACGCCTCGGCCGCTCGGTGATCCGCGCCGGCGTGTCGCTGCCGATCGTGCTGCTCTACGCGCTCGCGCCGAAGCAGCCGGCCGAACTGGCGCTCGGCGTCGCCGCGCTGGTCTGCGCGGGCCTCGGAATGCGCGCGATCGTCAAGATGAAAACCTGGGGCGTGCTCGCCCTCGCCGCCTCCGGCGCGATGATGATCTCGATGGGTGTCGCGCACACGCAGATGTTCCCGATGCTGTCGGGCGCGCTGCTGCTCTCGGCCGCCGCGCCATTCGCGCTGCCGATGCTCCGCTTCGTCAAAGCGTAGCCCCGCACCGTTTGATCGGCTGGGCCCGGCGCGTTACCGTAGGGCATGCGACTCGGGACGCGTCTGTTGGTGTGCCTCGGCCTCGGGGTTGGTGTAACCGCTTGCCAGCCGCTCTACGGCGGTGCGCCGGAGCGGCTCCACAACCCCGAGAAGAAGAAGCGCCCGCCCGAGCCGCCGGGTCAGGAAGAGCAGATCAAGTACATCGAGGACTGCACGGCCTCGTTCCAGGATGATCCGCGCAAGTGGCATCCGCAGCCGTCGGCCGCGCATCCGCTGATCGATACCGCCGACACGGCGATCCAGAGCGCCGACAAGACGGCCGAACCGAACGCGAAGGTCGGCCTGATCCGCGAAGCGATCGACAAGTATCGCCTCGCGCTCCAGAAGGATCCGTACAGCACCGACGCGACGCTGAAGCTCGCGGTCGCGTACGACAAGGTGCTTCGCAAGGGCTGCGCGATCGCGATGCTGAAGCGCCTCGCCGCGCTCGCCGCGAATCCGAAGTTCGCGACCGAGGCGAATCGCCAGATCGATGCGGTCGGCGACAACGGGATCTGGTTCAAGGGCTATCGCAAGGACGCGATGCAGGCGGTGGGTCGCTGATGCGCCGCGCACTGTTCCTCGTGTTCGCCGCTACCGCGCTCTGGGGCTGCCACCCGAAGCAGGAGCTCACCGCTCCGCCGCCGCCGCTGCGCCCCGATCCGGAGCCGGCGCCACCAGCGGTGAAAGAGCAGAAGGACTGCGAGCCGACCGACCCGCAGGCCGAGCTCAAGCCGCTCACGTTCGACGAGCGCTCGATCCCCGAGGGCATCAAGCTCGCCGATCAGGGTTACGTCCTGCTCGGCTCGTCGCGCTCCGCCGAGATCGATCGGACGACGCGCGAGCAGCAGATCACCGACGCGGTCAACGCGTTCCTCACCGCGCTCGCCGCCGATCCGTACAACGTCAAGGCGACCTACGGGCTCGCCGCCGCGTACTCGCGAATCGGCCGCAAGCAGTGCGCGATCAACTTGCTCACCCGCATCCTCCAGATGCGGCCGCACTACTCGAAGCACGCCGAGGTCGAGCTGTCGATCGACCACCTCCTCGGCCGCAAGCAGCTCCTCGATCCAGACTTCGCGGACATGCGCCGCGACGATCGCTTCCGCACGCTGATTCAGAAGATGTGTGAGGGGACGAACGACGCGAACTGCGTGTACGGCGCACAAAAAGAGGGTCGCGAGCGCTAATCCGGGGCAGCGGCCTGACAGTGGTCGCAGCTCGAACTGCTTGAGCGTGCGCTAAGGGGGCGGTATGACACCGGGACCGATGCGTACCCCCTTGATCGCCGCCCTCCTCGCTCTGATGCCCGTCGCGGCGTCGGGTGCCCCGAAGGCCAAGAAGGCTCCGGCTCCGCACCAGATGATCGACACCTCGCCCAGCGGCGCGGGTCCCACCGGCAAGACGTCCGTCTGCGGCGTGAAGGTGTTCCCGCTCGCGGTCGGCAACACGTGGACGTACGTGATGGTGCCGTCGCCGCTGCCGCCCGACGATCAGATCAAGCGAATTTCCCCCACCCAGGCCAAGCAGATCGACATCACCGTCAAGACGATCGACGAAGGCAAGAAGGGTGGCGATACCGTCGTCACGCTCGAAGAGAAGACGACGCTCGATCTGACGAAGGATCCGAAGAAGCCGCAGCTCGACGAGCACACGATCACCACGACGATCACGTGCAACGCGAAGAAGTTCGAGATCTCGCCCGATAGCTTCTTCTTCTCCGGTGAGCCGGCGGCTACATCGGCATGAAGCTCGACGACGTCCAGCACGTCAAAGGCACCAGCTGGAACCTCACGAACGGCGGCATCGGTGAAGGCGAGTGGCGCGAGGATCTCGCCGCCAAGTGGACGCGCGTCCCGCACGAGGGCTCCGAAGCCAAGCTCGGCACCGGCAAGATCGAGCTCGAGCGCCGGTTCACGCCGCAGCCGCAAGAGTCCATCTCCGCGAAGGCCGGCGTCTACACCGCCGAAAAGCTCGGCCTCATCACCACCGGTCGCGTCACGCTCGACACGCCCGCCAGCCCCGACACCAAGCCCATGGAGCTCCCCGCCAACTGGATCTCCACGATCTGGGTCGCGCCCGGCGCCGGCATCGTCCAGACGCTGAACCCGTACGCGCACATGTACCAGCTCAGCGCCGCCACCCTGAAATAGGGACGGTAACAAAGTTCACAAAAGCCGCCGTCGAACGCCGCGAAATCGTAGAGCGCGAGAGGGACGGTAACAAAGTGCCGAGAGCCACGTGGCGCGTGACCAAGCCGCTGCGCGATGCGATCGCGTCCGGCCACCCATGGATCTACGATCGCGCGCTCGCGCCGCCGAAAGATCTCCGCGCGGGTGATGTCGTCACCGCGGTCGACGAACGCGGCCCGCTCGCCACGGTGCTCGCCGATCCGACGTCGCCGATCCGCGCCCGCGTCCTCGATCTCGATCCCGCCGCGATCTGCGACGGCCGCTGGGCCCGCAATCGCGCCGAGCGCGCCGCACGCTGGCGCACGCGCGATCCCTTGCTCGTCGGCTGCACCGGTCGTCGCCTCGTCCACGGCGAAGCCGACGGCTGCCCCGGCCTCGTGATCGATCAGTACGCCGACACCGCCGTGATCGTATTCGACGGTCCCGCCGCGACCGCGTTCTGGCGCGCGCGCCTCGACGACGTGCTCGCCGGGCTCGAGCGCGGCGGCGCGGAGCTTCACCACGCGTGGCTGCGCGGCGATCGCAAGCTGCGCGGCGCCGCCGGTGGCGAGGCCGTGCGCGGTGCACCGCCCGCCGAGATCGTGATCGCCGAAGACGAAGCTCGCTTCGCCGTCGACGTGCGCTCCGGCCAGAAGACCGGTTTCTTCCTCGATCAGCGCGACAACCGACGCACGATCCGCCGCCATGCCGCCGGGCTCTCCGTCCTCAACGTGTTCTGTTACACCGGCGGGTTCTCGCTCCATGCTGCCCTCGGCGGCGCGACGCGCGTGACGTCGATCGATCTCGCCGCACCGGCGATCGCGGCGATCGAGCGCAACCTCGTCCTCTCGAACCTCCCGACCGACATCCACGAGCGCGTCGCGATCGACGCGTTCGAGTTCTTCTCCCAGGCGGTCGCAGCGAAGCGCCGCTGGGATCTCGTGATCGTCGACCCGCCGAGCTTTGCCCCGAGCGAGAAAGCGCGTCCTGCCGCACTCAAGGCCTATCGCCGGCTGGTCGATGCCGCGCTCGAGGTCACCCAACCCGGCGGCTACTTCGCCCTCGCCTCCTGCTCGAGTCATATCAATGAGGCAGATCTCCTGACAATCGCGGCCCGACCAACGCTCCGGCTTCGCCTGTCAGCTGGGGCAGCTTCGGATCATCCCGTTCTTCCCGCGTTTTCAGAAGGAGCCTATCTGAAGTTCCTGTTATTCGATGTCGGGTGACCTGGCGGTAAAAATCCTGACGAAAACAGGCACTTGACGGTGAACCTACACTTCGCTACAGACGCGCGTCTTGCCCCACCTCGAAAGGGATTCAGATGCGCTTCGCTAGCTTACTTCTCGTCGTTGCCATGGTCGGATGTGGAGGTGGGGCCGCCGACAACGCCAAACTGCCCCAATGCAGTGACGGAATCGACAACGACGGCGACGGCCTGATCGACTTCCCCGACGACCCCGGCTGCAACAGCGCGAACGCTGACGAGGAGAGCCACGCTGCATGGCCGCAGTGCATGGACGGCCGCGATAACGACGGCGACGGCAAGATCGACTTCCCGAACGATCCGGGCTGTCCGGTCGCGAACCAGGACTCCGAGACCGACGATTGCCCGGATGGTCCGCACTGTCCGCAGTGCGCGAACGGCAAGGACGACGACGGCAACGGCGCGATCGACTTCCCGAACGATCCGGGCTGCACCTCGGCAGCGGATCCGGACGAGTATCTCGACAATCCCGCCGCGTGCGGCGGCAACCTCGTCGTCAAGCAACTACCGCTCGATGGTCACAAGACGGGCAACCTACCGGTCGGCGGCGCATCGACGCTCGCCTCGGCGACGTGCGGCGGCACCGGCGCAGAAGATGTCTACGAGCTCCGGATCTCCGGTCCCACGGTCGTCGTAGCCACGACGGTGTCTCCCGCCACGATGGTCGACACCGTGCTCTACGTCCGCGGAACCAACTGCACCGACGCGACGAGCGAGCTCGGTTGTAACGACGACGCTGCCGATGCCACCAGCTCCGGTCCGTCTTCGCTCGCGGTCTCGATCACGACGCCGGGCACCTACTACCTCGTCGTCGACGCGCACGACAGTGGTGCAGGCGGCGCCTACGATCTGCACGTCAACTACTTCGCCGGCGAAGGCGAGCCTTGCGACACCGCAGCCGCATGCGGTCCGGGCCTCACCTGCCGCATTCCGAACGGGATGACCGAACAGGTCTGCGCGAAGCACGTCTGCAGCGACGGCGTCGACGATGATGGCGACGGGAAGCTCGACTATCCGACCGACCCCGGCTGCGAGTCGCCGGATGACGATGACGAGACCGACACGTGCCCGAGTGGCCCGGGCTGCCCGCAGTGCAGCGATGGCATCGATAACGACAACGACGGCAAGATCGACTATCCGCTGGACCCGAGCTGCTCGTCGGCCGCGGACGTCGGCGAGGTCTGCACGACGACCGATGGGGTCCGCGAGATCAAGAGCGCGGTCACCACCGGCACCACCGTCGGCGCGCATCACGATGTCGCGCTTGGTTGCGCCAGCTCGACATCGGAGACGGGCGGCGACAAGACCTATCGCCTCGATCTCCCGAAGCTCGCGTCGCTCACGATCACGACGACGCCCGAGGATGGTTTCGACGCTGTGACCGCGCTGTTCGGTGCGACCTGTGGTGGCACGCCGGTGGGCGGTGCCTCTGTCGGCTGCGAGGATACGTCGGCGATCAAGGAAACGAACCTCGCGGCCGGTGCCTACTACGTCGTCGTCGGCGCCTACTCCAGCGACATCGGCACGTTCTCGTTGACCGTCGACGGCTCGATCGCGAACGGAGAAAAGTGCGAATCGCCGCTGACGACCGCAGGCGCGTTGCACTGTAACAACGGCTACCTGTGCAAGGGCACGACCGGAGCGAAGACCTGCCAGAAGGCCGCCTGCAGCGACGGCGTCGACAACAACGGCGACGGCAAGATCGACTATCCGAACGATCCTGGCTGCGCCAGCCCCGACGACGATGTCGAGGATACCCTGTGCCCGGGCGCGAACTGCCCGGTCTGCGCCGACGGCATGGACAACGATGCGGACACCAAGACCGACTTCGCACAGGACCTGTCGTGCTGGGCCGCGTCCGGAACGACCGAAGCGTTCTGCAACGGCGTCGACGTGGATCGCGCGCTGAACATCTGGGGTGGCACGGTCACGGGTACGACCACCGGCATGCACAACGACATGGCGAACCAGAGCTGTCAGAACAGCGCGAGTGGAAATGATGTCGAGCTCGCCCTCGTGCTGCCGGTGCCGGTCACCACGCTCGCGATCGATAGCAACGGCTCGTCGTTCGACACCGTGCTGTCGCTGCGCGACTCGACCTGCGCGAACCAGATCGCCTGCGATGACGACGGCGGCGATAGCAGCCAGTCGCTGATCACGGCGACCAACCTCGCGGCAGGCACGTACGCGGTCGTCCTCGATGGCTACAGCGGTGGCTCCGGTGCGTTCACCATCCACACGCACGGCCTGGTCGCGAACGGCACCGCTTGTACGTCGCCGCTGTTCGCCGCGGGGGTGCTGTCGTGCATCGCGCCGGCGACTTGCACCGGCGGCACCTGCCACTAGGTGCTGCGACAACCTGCCGCGCGCTGCCACCCGTAGATCCGGCATCGTAGGGTCATGGGCAGGCCGCCGGGACAGAGCGAAGGGCCGTACCGCTCGCCGAATATCGACCACGAGGCCGATATGGCGGCGAATGGTGCGAGCCCGCGGATCGCGAAGTGGGTCTATATCGCGGCCGCGGTCGTGTTCTTCGTGACGGTCTTCCTGCTGATGGTCGCGCTCCACGTCCCGAGCGGCGAGAACCCTTAACCGGCGCGGACGCGGCCGGCGCGAGCGGCTTCTTTGCGAAGCTGCGCAGCGCGCGCGTTCATCTCGGCTTCCTCGGCGTCGTCGCGATGGTCGTAGCCAAGCAAGTGGCAGAGGCCGTGCGACGCGAGGTGCAGTAGCTCCTTGTAGAGCCCCTGCTTGGCCTGGCGCTTCGCGGTCGGCAGGCTGATCACGAGGTCGCCCAACAATCCGGCGTCGGCATTCGCGGCTTCGCGCTGCGCGAACGCGAGCACGTCGGTCGGCTTGTCCTTGCCGCGCCAGGCGCGGTTGAGCTCGTGGATCGCGGCGTCGTCGCAGATCCGCAGCACGACCTCGTAGTCCTTCTTTCCATCGGTCAGCGCGGCGGCGCGGACCATGCGCGCGACCTCGCGACGGAGCTTCGCGCGGGTCGGCGCCGCCAGCGCGACACCATCGTCGACGATCAAGTCGAGCATTACGACGACGAGTCGCGCACGGTGGTCTTGAACACGCCGGCACTCACGAAGATCTCGAACAGCTCGCGGTCGAGCTGGCCGCGCTTGACGTCGCCCGACAGGATGTCGAGCGCGCGCTCGGCGGGCATCGCCTTCTTGTACGGGCGATCGCTCGCGGTCAGCGCGTCGTAGATATCGCTGATCGCCATCATCTTCGCCTCGACCGGAATCTGCTCGCTCTTGCGGCCGTACGGATAGCCGGTGCCGTCGAGCTTCTCGTGGTGCGCGCCCGCGATCTCGGGGACGTCGCGGAGCGTGCGGCTCCACGGAATCTCCTTGAGGAAGTTGTAGGTGTGGACGACGTGGCTGTTGATCTCGAGCCGCTCTTGCTCGGTCAAGGAGCCGCGCTTGATCTGGAGGCACGACGCCTCGTCGTGCGATAGGAACGGCAGCTCGGAGCCACCTTCGTCGGCGTAGGTCATCCGCGCGATCTCGGCGATCCGCTCGAACCCGCCCTGCTCGAGCACGGTCGGCTCGTTCGCCTGGAGGATGAACTTGATGACGTCGTCGAGCTCGGTGATCTTCGCGCCGATGTCGCGATCGATGCCGGCGAGCTGCTCGACGATCTGCTCCTTCGACGCTTCCTGGTAGTAGCGCAGCTTCTGCTCGAGCCCGGCGATCTTGTGGCCGCGCTTGATCAGCTGGAACCGCTGCAAGATCAAGTCGCGCTCGTGCTCGTACAGCTTCTTCGCCTTGACCAGGACGTGCTCGCGGACGCCGACCTTGCCGAAGTCGTGGAGCAGCGCCGCGTACTCGATCTGCTTCAGCGAATCGGCGGAGAACCGCATCTCGCGGTACTGGCCGGTCTCGACCCGATTGACGGCTTTACCGAGCCCGACCGTCAGCTCGGCGACGCGCTCGGAGTGACCCGACGTCGTCGGATCGCGCGACTCGATCGCGGTGACCGACGCCTTCACGAAGCTGTCGAACAGCGTGCGGACCTCTTCGTAGAGCAGCACGTTCTCGAGCGCGATGCCGGCCTGCGACGCGAGCGCCGAGACGTAGGTCTCCGACACCGGATCGAACGGGACGACGCCGTCCTCGAAGTCGCTCGGGTTATCGAGCGTGATGAAGCCCTTCGCGCGCTTGTTGATCAGCTGGATCACGCCGATCACTTCGTCGCGCGCCGAGATCATCGGCACGGCGAGGACCGAGCGGCCCTGGTAGCGGTACTTGTCGTCGAAGCTGCGGTCGTGGATGAAGCCCCACGGGTTGTTGCCGACGCCCGGCTCGTCGAGCTTGTAGAGATCCGGCACGTTGATCCGGTCGCCCGACAGCACGCACGAGCCGACGATCGACGATGCCGCGACCGGCATCGTGAACCCCGACGATTGGACGTTGCGCGATTCGTTCTGCGATACCGCGAAGCGCAGGCGGCGCTTGAGCAGATCCTCGTCGTGGCCCTCGACGATGTACACGCTGCCGGCGTCCGCCGACGTGACCTCGCAGGCGCGGCGCAAGATGATCGCGAGCAGCGATTCGATGTCGCGCTCCTGCGACAGCGCGCGGCCGATCGAGATCAGCATCTCGTTCTCGTGGCGCGACCGCTCGTGCTCGAGCTCGATCGACGCCGCCTGCATCCGCATCGCGATCGCCTCGGCGCGCTGGCGGAGCGAGAGCAGCAGCGTCACCATCGACACCGGCGACGGCAGCGCCGTGATGTCGGCGTCGAGCGCGTCGAGCCGGGCGTCGTCGAGCTCGCCATCGTTGCCGAGTACGATCAGCCCGTAGTTGCCCGACCGCGCGCGCGTGAGGTGCGGCGCGAGCTGCGCGGAGTCTCTCCACACGTCGGGCCACGCGAGCACGAGCATGACGGGGACCTTCGCGCGCTGCGACTGGACCTCGAGCTCGATCCAGCCGTCGCCCTGACGGCGGACGCGATATCCGTGCATCCGCTTTTCGCGCGTGACTGCGGAAACCAGATCGTCGGGTGATCCCACCACCATCGGTCTACGAGTCTAGCGTGCCTGGACCCGTACCGCGCGTGTCTTCGTGATCGTTCGTCTCGACGCGCGGCCGGCGCTGCTCGCTGGCCTCGGACCGTGCACGGTCGCGCGCATCGTAGGCACGGATCAGCGCGGCGACGAGCGGGTGGCGGACGACGTCCACGTCGGTGAACTCGATGAGGCCGATGCCGCGGATGCCCTCGACGAGGCCGAGCGCGTCGCGCAGGCCGCTGCGCTGACCGGCCGGTAAGTCGGTCTGGGTCGGGTCGCCGGTGATGATCATCCGCGAGCCGTAGCCCATGCGGGTGAGGAACATCTTCATCTGCGCCGGCGTCGTGTTCTGGGCCTCGTCGAGGACGATGAACGCATCGTTCAGCGTGCGGCCGCGCAAGAACGCGAGCGGCGCGACCTCGATGATCTTGTCGGCCATCAGGCGCTGCAGCTTGTCGAGATCGATCATGTCGCCGAGCGCGTCGAACAGCGGGCGGAGGTATGGATCGATCTTCTCCTCGAGCGTACCGGGGAGAAAGCCAAGCGACTCGCCGGCCTCGACCGCCGGGCGGGTCATGATGATCCGGCGGATCTGCTTGTCGAGCAGCGCGCGGACCGCGAGCGCCATCGCGAGGTAGGTCTTGCCGGTGCCGGCGGGCCCGACGGCGAACACGACCTCGTTCGTGCGAACGAGATCGACGTAGCGCTTCTGGGTCGCACCTTTCGGTGCGATCGGCCGGCCGGCGCGCGGGGTCAGGATCGTGTCGCCGAACACCGCGCCGATCGACGCGGTGCCTTCGCCCTGCAACAGCTTCACGGCGCGGACGACGTCGTCCGACGACAGCGGCTTGCCGGCGAGCGCGAGCGCGTAGAGCTGCTCGAGCGCAGACTTCGCGGTCTCGGTCGCGCGGTCGTCACCTTCGATCGTGATCTCGTTGCCGCGCAGATGGACCTCGGCCCCTGCCGTGCGCTCGATCAGCTTCAACCGGCTGTTGTTCGAGCCGATCAGCTGCTGGAGCGCTTCGGGATCATCGAATGCGAGTTTCTCCCGTTTCATCTGTACCTGAGCCTTGGCCACGCGAGGAGCGGCGGTATAGCACACCTGTGGAAACGCCCAATCCCGCGCCGGGAGCCTCGCTGTCCCGCCTCGTCGACATCATGGACCGCCTGCTCGCGCCCGACGGCTGCCCGTGGGACCGCGAGCAGACGCTCGACTCCTTGCGGCCGTTCCTCGTCGAGGAGACCTACGAGGTCATCGACGCCCTCGCCCGCCACGACGTCGCGGGCCACTGCGAGGAGCTCGGCGACCTCTTGATGCAGGTCGTGTTTCACGCCGCGATTCGCCACGCCGAAGGCGCGTTCGACATCGACGACGTCGTGAAGGGCATCTCCGACAAGCTCGTCCATCGCCACCCGCACGTGTTCGGCACCCAGAAGGGCGTCGACACGCCCGACCAGGTGCTCGCACAGTGGGACCAGATCAAGGCCGCAGAAAAGGCCGCCAAAGGCGAGACCCGCAAGCGCACGCTCGACGGCATCCCGGCGGGGCCGGCGCTCCAGCGCGCCCAGAAGATGGGCTCGCGCTGCGGCAAGATCGGCTTCGATTGGCCGGGCTGGCAGGGCTCGTTCGACAAGGTCAAAGAGGAAGTCGAAGAGGTCCGCGAGGCCATCGAGGCCAAGTCGCAGGCAGAAATGCACGCAGAGCTCGGCGATCTCCTCCTCGCCTGCGTGAACCTCGCTCGCAAGATCCACGTCGACGCCGAGAACGCACTCGTCGATGCCACGCTCCGCTTCCAGCAGCGGTTCGAAGTCGTCGAGGATTTGCTCGCCGAGCGCGGCAAGACACCCGCGCAATCCAACCTCGAAGAGATGGATGCGCTGTGGTCGGATGCAAAACGGGTCGTTTCAGCGCGGGCGCAAGAAAAGTGACGCTTTTTTGTGCAGGCGCGATCCACCTGAAGATTTCTCGACGGGATCGCGTCACCGTCCCGTCATCCGTCCACGAGTTATCCACAGAACAGTCGGGTACTCCCGTAGAAATCCACACGAATCCAGCTCAGGCTCGCCGGCATTGACACCCCTGCTCGGTACGAGGTAAATGCCTGCTCCCCTTAGGAGAACACGTACGTGGCGAACATTGCATCCGCACAGAAGCAGCACCGCAAGATGATCAAGAACCGCGCGCGCAACCGCGCCGCGATGGGCGCCATCCGCACCGCCATCAAGGCGGCGCGCGGCGCGGTCGACGACAAGGCCGGTAACTCGGCCGAGCTCGTGAAGAAGGCGATCGCGACGATCGACTCGGCCGTCTCGAAGGGCATCCTGAAGAAGAACACGGCTTCGCGTTACGTCTCGCGCCTCGCGACTCGCAAGGCCGCGTAGTCCAGCAGCAGCTCCGGGGGGAGCTAGTTTTTCGTCGAGAGCCGCGCGGAGAACTCCGCCTCGGCCTCGTCGAGCAGCGCCTGCCACGATTTCGGGTGGAGCAACTCCGCCGGATCGTCGGGATGGGTGACGAGCGCGATCGCGGGCGACAGCGCGCGTAGCTTCGCGAACGTCGCGCGCGTCGTCGCGACGAGCTCGGGCGTGAGCGCGACCTCGTCGTTCGGTCGCGCACAGCCGTAGATCGCGATCCGCTGATCGATCAGCCAGACCGTGCAGCCGGGCGTGTGGCCCGGTGCGGCGATCGCTTCGAGTGTGACGCCGCCGAGCTCGACCCGGTCTCCGTCGGCGAGTACCCGATCGACGTGGACCGGCGCCCAGCCCTCGCCGTGCAGCGGCGACAGATCGACGCCGGTCGCGAGCGCCTGGTCGTCGCCGCGCATCACCATGACCTGCGCATGCGTCGCGCGCTGGAGCGCGGCGTGGTTGCCGACGTGATCGAAGTGCGCGTGGGTGCAGAGCAGGATCTTCGTATCGGCGACGCGCTGGCCGAGCTTCTCGATCCCCGCGCGCACGCTCGGCGCCATCTCGACGGTGCCGGAGTCGATCAGGATGTTGCCGGCCGACGTCGTGATCAGGAACGCCGAGATGTTCCGCGCGCCGACGTAGAACACGTGGTCGGTGATCTGGAACGGCGAGACCGGTGCGCTCCACGCGCCGTGGACCTCCGCGTTCGGTCTCGCGCCACACGCGACCACCGCGAGCAGGAACGCCGCGGCTCTCACCGCGCACCTCGATGATCGCGGCGAACGTGGTCCCGCAGGGCATCGCCGCCGAAGTCGTCGCCGCGGGCGTGCCAGCAGGTGTGGACGTGGGTCGCGTGGTCCTGCGTGTTGTCGAGCTCGTAGATGAACGTCGGCCCCGCGATCCGGAAGTAGTGCGGTTGCCCGGGCGTGGTCGCGCCAGCCCACGTGAACACGATCGCGGTCATCTCCCCCTCGAGCTTCGCGCGTTCGCGGTCCGCGAGCTCGCGCGGCAGGCTCTCGGCCGCTTCGTCGACGAGCGCGGCGAGCTGGGCGCGCTGCGCTCCGGTCATGTCGCGCGCGGTCAGCCCGGGCAGGTCCGCCGTGGTCGCGCCCGGTTCGAGCAAGATGTCCTCCGGGGGAGTCGCGGTGTAGATCGCCGCATGGCGTTGCCCCGGCGCGAGGCTCGAGACGAGCGCGAAGCCGAGCGCTTCCTCGCGGCCGAGCACGTCGGTGCCCGCGAGGATGCCGGTCGTCGCCGGCGAAGGTGAAGCGCCGAGGAACGTCGGTGCCGCGATCGGGATCCAGCCTGCGACCAGCGTGAGGTTCAGCGATAGGTGATGGCCCTCGAGTCGCCAGCCCCACGTCGCAGTCGTGCTCGGCTCGCCGAACACCGACAGGTAGTACGCGCCCGGATCGCGCACGAAGCTGCCGCTGCCGAGCTCGCGCTCGCGCAGCACCTCCTCGAGCGCCATGATCGACGTCGCCTTGAGAAGACCGCGGCGGCCGAGAGCGGTCGCGAGAAAGCCGTTCGCGAGCTGGCGCTGAGCGACTGCGAGCTCGCCGAGTGGCACACCGCGGCGCTCGCGCGGGATGTAGTGCCAGTTCACGCGCTCGGCGTCCGCGAAGTCGAACCGAGCGCGCGTGCGCTGGTCGGCTGGCAGCGCCGCGAGGAACCGTCGTGCGGCGTCGGCCATGTCCGTGGCCAGGTTGGATGGGCGGTCGGCGGCGCGCGCGTGACAGGCGACGGCGATCAAGCAAAGAAAGCGATGCACGCAGGAACTGTGGGCCTGCGCGGACGTCGAAGGAAATGGATAGATCGAATATGACTTATAGAATCGGTCTATGGATCTCGACCCGCGCTACCTCCAAGCCTTCTACGAGGTCGCTCGCGTCGGCGGGTTCAGCCGCGCCGCCGCGCAGCTCCACAAGACCCAACCGACGGTCAGCTATCAGATCCGCCAGCTCGAACAGCAACTGGCGACCCGGCTGTTCGATCGCTCGACCCGGCGCCTCGTCCGCACGCCGGCGGGCGACAGGCTGTACGTGCTGTGCGAGCAATTCTTCGCCGAGTTCGCACGCCTCGCCAGCGCACCCGAGGCATACCCGCCCCTGCCCCTCCGGATCGCGGCGGTCAGTGGGTTCGGCCGCTACGTGCTGTTTCCGCTGCTCGCGAAGCTCGTGCCGACCGAACAGCCGTACGCGTTGAGGTTTCCGCCGGCTGATGGCGTGCTCTCCGCGCTCTACGAAGGCACGTGCGATCTCGGCTTCGTTCACGCGCCGGTGGTGTCGAGCCGGCTGCGCGCCGAGGTCGTGTGGCACGAGGAGCTCGTGCTGATCGCGCCGCCGCGCACGCCACGCCGGTTACCGCGCGACGTCGCCGCACTCGCCGACATCTCGTTCGTCACGTACGACGAGCACGAGTACGTGTTCGGGAGCTGGTTCGATGTGGTGTACCGGCGCCAGCCACCCTCGCTGTGCTCGCTCCATCACTTCGAGGAGCTCGAGGAGGTGGTCGCGACCGTCGCGGCGGGCCGCGGCTGGTCGATCGTGCCGGAGCATGCGGCCCGCGGGGGCGTGGTCGCGCTCCGCCACCCGCGCCGCCCGGTCCGCAATGCGATCCACGCGCTCACCCGTGCCGCCACCCCGCCCTCGCCGCTCGCCGCTCGAATCGTCAGTTCTCTTCGGGCGCGTCGGTGATGCCGTACTTGCGCAGCAGTTTGTGCAGGTACTTGCGATCCATGTCGGCGTCGCGCGCGGCCTTGGAGATGTTGCCGTCGGCGCGCTTGATCAACCACGTGAGGTAGCGGCGCTCGAACAACTCGTTCCACTTCTCCTTGGTGTCGCGGAACGACACGCCGGGCTCGAACTCGATCGCCTCCTTGAGCTCGACGCCCCGCTGGCTCGTGGTCGAGCCGAGCGGCGCCACCAGCATCCCCGGATCGGCACCGAGCGCGAGTGCCCTCTCGATCACGTTGCGGAGCTCGCGGACGTTGCCGGGCCAATCGTGCGCCATCAGTGCGGCGCGGGTCGATTCGGTCAGCTGCGCGCCCTCGGGTGCGAGCTTCTTCAGCATCGAATCGATCAGGAGCGGGATGTCCTCGCGGCGCTCGCGCAGCGAGGGCGCGGTGATCGGCACGACGTTGAGGCGGAAGTAGAGGTCCTCGCGGAACTTGCCCTTCTCGACCTCGGAGCGGAGATCCTTGCGGGTCGCCGCGACGACGCGGAGATCGACCTTCAGCGTCTTCGTTCCACCGACGCGGCGGAGCTCGCGCTGCTCGAGCACGCGCAGCAGCTTCGGCTGGAGATCGAGCGAGAGCTCACCGAGCTCGTCGAGGAAGATCGTCCCGCCGGCCGCGAGCTCGAACGCGCCCTGGCGCGCCGCCGAGGCGCCGGTGAACGCGCCCTTCTCGTGGCCGAACAGCTCGCTCTCGATCAACGTGCCGGCGACCGCGCCGCAATCGACGACGATGAACGGCTTGTCCGCGCGCGGCGACAGCTGATGCAGCGTGCGCGCGATCATGTCCTTGCCCGTACCGGTCTCGCCCTCGATCAGGACCGTCGCATCGGTCGGCGCGATCTTCTCGACCAGGCCGAAGATCTCGCGCATCGCCGGTGAGCGGCCGACCATCTCGCCGAGCGCTTCCTTCTCGGACGGGAGGATCTCGATCCGCTCTTCGAACGGCGTGAACTTGAGCTCGACCTCGCCGGCCTTGATGACCGAGCCGGCGCGCAGGTACGCCTCTTTGACCTCGGCGCTGTCGAGGAACGTGCCGTTCGTGCTCTTCATGTCGCGCACGAGGTAGCCCTTCGCGTCGCGCACGATCTCGAAGTGGACGCGCGACACGGTCTCGTCGGCGAGGACGAGATCGTTCTCCGGCGCCTTGCCGATCCTGATGACGTCGCCCGCGATCACGAACTCGGTGCCGCGCTGCGGACCTTTGATCACCACGAGCTTGCAGCGGCGCAGGTTGACGGTCGCAGGTGTCGCCTCGCGACGGATCCGCGTCCCCGTCAAGTGCTCCATCGAGGCAAATGTATCACGCGCTTCGCGATCGTTCGGGAGGCCCGCTTGTTGTGTCCGCAAACCACCTGGGCGTACGCTTGATGGTGGCAATGCGACCAAAGTGGGGTCTCGCAATCGCCACCCTCGCGCTCGCGCTTGGAGGTGGAAATGCTCGCGCGCAGGATCCGGTCGCGACGGCCGGTGCCGCTGCTGGATCGACCAGCGCAGCGGGCACAGAAGCACCGGCGAAGCCGTCGGATGCGCCGCTACCGTCGTGCCTGGACCAGACGATCGCCGGCGAGCTCGGCGAGACGCTGAAGCCGCGCGGCGTCCAGAAGAAGAACTTCCTCAAGCGCCACAAGATCAACCTGGTCGCCCACGGCGGCCTGTACGCGGGCGACCTGACGTCGTCGTCGTGGATCGCGGGCGGTACGCTCGGCTACTTCGTCACCGAGGACTTCGGGCTCGCGGCGGAGTTCGACCTCAGCCCGCTGACGCTCGACCTCGACAAGCCGCTCAACCAGTTCTTCGGCGACAACCGGTTCAAGGCCGGCATGGCCTACATCGCGCTCGGCAATGCGATGTGGGCGCAGATCCACGCGAAGCTCAAGCTCGGCGGCGGGATCGTTCACACCGACATCATGCTGTTCGGTGGCGGCGGCCGGATGATCCACGACGCGGTCCAGGGCCTGTCGTTCGACGCGGGTGCCGCGATCGACTTCTTCGTCTCGGGCTTCGCGACGATCCGCCTCGACACGCGCGACCTGATGGCGATCGAGGAGATCGCCGGCGACACGCGCTTCACCCACAACATCATCGCGACGGCGGGCCTCTCGCTGTGGATTCCCTTCCTGTGACCCGCGCAATCCTCGCGTTCCTCGTCTGCGTGCCCGCCCTCGCCTACGCCGAGGACGCCGCGAACCTCAAGGACGCCGACGCGCCTGCCAAGGTCGAGAAGACCGATATGACCGCGGCCGGCGCCATCCAGCGCACGACCGAGATGTGCATCGATCAGGAGATCGCCGACCGCCTCGCGATCAAGCGCAAGCGGCGCGGCGCGGTCGATCGCCTGTTCGTGAAGCAAGGCCGTCACGAGCTGACGGTGGGCGGCGGCTACTACGAGAGCGATCTGCTCTCGGGCACGTACATCGTCGGCGCGGCGTACACGTATCACATGACCGACGAGACCGCGGTCGAGTTCGCGGGTTGGTTCACCCACGCGAACGCCGACATCCTGCGCGCCCTCGAGGACAAGCGCGGCGTCGTCATCACCGATACGTACGAGCGCGAGTACTTCGTAGAGTCGCTGCTCGTGTGGAGCCCGGTGTACGGCAAGCTGCGACTCGGCGGCAGCATCGTCCACTTCGACCTCCATGCTGACATCGGCGTCGGCGTGATCGATTCGAAGACGAGCCGCGGTGCGGCTGGCGTCCTCGGTTTCGGCATTAAACTATTCACGGGGCAAGCGGTCGCGTTCCGGATCGACGCGCGCAATCGCACGTTCCGTCAGGACCTGCTCGACGAACGTTTCCTGGTCAACGACAGCGCGATCACCGCTGGGCTGTCCGTGTTCTTGCCGTTCCACAACTGAGTGTCTGGAGATCGTCCGATGGCTAGCAACTCTCGAGTCGCGTTGATGCTGCTTGCCGGCCTCGGCTCCGTCGCGCTTGCCGCACCGAAAAAGAACAAGAAGAAGGCGACGCCCACGCCTGCCGCCGACAAGGACAAAGACAAGACCACGCCGGCCGACACGAGCGGCGGCGGTGGCTCGGGCTCTGGTTCGGCGGCGCCGACCGAGGCGGTGTCGACGACGCCCGACGCGGCTGCAGGCTCCGGCTCCGGCAGCGCGAGCGCGCCGGTCGAGACCGCGACGAAGACCGAGCCGAGCAAGGACGAAAAAGAGCCCGACGTCGACTCGCTGCGCCAGGAGTACCTGTCGCTGCGCGACGAGCTGTTCAAGTCGCGCGCCCGCGCGAACGCCGTCGCGAGCCAGCTGTACTCGACGCGGATCACGATCAAGTTCAACTGGAGCTCGGGCCGGTTCTACGGCGTGTCGAAGGCGAGCGTCCGGCTCGACGGCGCGACCGTGTACGAGGACAACGGCGGCGGCATCGCAGCCGACGACGGCGTGCGGTTCGACGGTTACGTTGCGCCGGGCCGCCACCTCGTGACGTTCCACGTCGAGGCGACCGGCAAGGACGACGACTCGTTCACGTCGTCGACCGAATCGCAGGTCGTCGTGAAGGCGGTCGGCCAGAAGGATCTCGTCGTCAACGCGAAGGCGCACGACAACGGCGACATCGCGTACGAGTGGAAGAAGAGCGAGCACGGCAACTACGGCCTCGGCATCGACGTCCAGGTCAAGACCGCGAAGCCCACCGCCGCGGACGCCGCACCCGCGCCGAAGGGGAAGAAATGACGAGGCTCGCCCTCTTCGCGGCGCTGGTCGCGTTGGCGTCGTCTGCGTCGTCCGCACTCGCGAAGGGCAAGGACGACGCGACGAAGAAGGCAGCGCCCGAACCGGCGCCGGCAGATGTCGACGATCCGCTCGCGAAGTACTTCTCCGCGCTCGAGCAGATGAAGCTGATCGATGTCGAGAGCGGCAACCTCGAGACGCTCCGCCGCGAATTACAGAACGGCGAGAAGCTGATCGCCGATGGTGCGTTCACGAACGCCGCGGTCGCGCTCTACGCGATCGTGAAGTCGCCGCGCTACGCGTCGTTCACCGAGTTCGTCGAGTACCAGAACGCCGAGTACGACCTCGCAGTCGCGCTCGCTCGCGCCGGCGCTTACGGCGCCTCGCTCGAGGTGATCGACGGAATTCTCAAGCGCGGTCCCGCAGCGCCGTATTGGGGACCCGCGCATCGCCGCGCTGTCGACATCGCGATCGAGACTCGCGATCACGCGGGCGTGCTCGCCCGGCTCGAAGCGACCAAGACGAACGATCCGATTCCACCGTCGGCCGCCGGCGAGCGCAGCTATCTGCGCGGCCGCGCCGATTACGAGAAGGGCGACCTGACCGCCGCGCAGGGCGAGCTCGCGTTGATCTCGAAGAAGTCGCGGCTCTACTCCTCCGCCGTCTATCTGCGCGGCGTGATCTGGGCGCGCAAGGGCGAGCTCAAGAGCTCCGCCGAAGCGATGTGCGAGATCGCCGCGACCGAGGACAACAGCAAGTTCACGTTCGTCGTCGACGATCGCTACTTCACGGTCAAGGACCTCGCTCGTCTCGGCCTCGGCCGGCTCGCCCACGAAAAGGGCGAGTACGACGACGCGTACTACCACTACTTCCAGATCCCCGACGACTCGCTCTACCTCAGCGACGCGCTGTTCGAGGCGTCGTGGTCGATGTACCAGAAGCGCGAGCTCGCGACGGCGCGCGATCTGGTCCACGAGTTCCTGCGCACGTTCCCGAGCTCGCCGCTGTGGCCCGAGGCGTCGCTCCTCGCCGGCTACACCGAGCTCGCGGACTGCAAGTTCGACGATTCGCAGAAGTGGTACGACGGGCTCGTCGCTCGGCTGCAGCCGGTCGTCGACGAGATCGATCGCGCGCGCCACGATCCCGAGCTCCGCAAGCAACTGTTCGCGAAAGCGCTGTCGCGCTATCGCGAGATCAAGGACACCGGCCAGCTCGACGGCAAGAAGGTCGGCACCGAGGCCGCGCAGCAGCCGATCGACGAGGTCGTCGCCCTGCTCCGCCTCGATCCGAAGTTCCTCCGCCTAAACGACGCGGTCACCGGTATCCACGAGCTCGCCTCGACGGCACCGCAGGCGACGCGGCAGTGGCAGAACCTCGCGTCGCAGGTCGGCGAGACCAAGGTCCAGAAGATCTCGACGTCGAAGACGCTCGAGCAAGAGCAGCTCGCGGATGCGAACGCGACGGTCGAAGACCTCCGCCGTCTCGAACATCAGGTCAGCGAGCAGCGCGACGTGATCGCGCGGGCGAAGCGCGAGGGCACGATGGACGCGACCGAGGCGACCGCGGAGGAGAAGCGGCTCGACGAGCTCCACGCGAAGGTCGCGAAAGCGATCGAGCAAGGCGTCGCTGCCGCAGACACGGCGGCGGCGGCGGTGTCCGCACAGGCGACGGCGACGCTGAAGCCACTGCTCGACGCCGATATCAAGGACGCGCGCCGGCTCGACAAGAGCGCGCACTCGCTCGCGGTCCAGCTCGACGACGCCGGCGACAAGCTCGCGGAGCTCGCGATCGAGCGGCTCTACACCGATACCAAGAAGGTCCTCGACAAGGCCAAGCTCGGCAAGGTCGACGCGGTAATCGGCCAGAAGCGCAAGCTCGACATCGAGGTCCAGGACCTCGCGGCCGGCCGGTTCCCCGAGGAGCTGCGCGGCCGACTGTGGAACGCGAGCATGATCGGCGATGACGAGGAGTACTGGCCGTTTCAGGGCGAGTACTGGTCCGACGAATACGAGGGCTTCCGATGAAGAAGCTGCTGATCCTCGCGGCACTGCTGATGCCGACCGCCGCGTTCGCCCAGAAGCAAGCGCAGGAGATCGATGTCCAGCGCGGCCCGACCTCGGAGCTCTACATCCGCAAGCGGCCGCCCGCCCCCGAAGCGCCGGTGCTGACGAAGGAGCTCAAGGATCTCCTCAACACGACGGAGAAGCGCCGCGACGACAAGCGGCTCGAAGCGATCGGCCTGCTCCGCCGGTTCCTCGATCCGCCGCCGCCCGAGCAGAAGCCGACCGGCGACTCGCGCGCCGAGGGCATGTTCAAGCTCGCCGAGCTGCTGTGGGAAGAAGCGCGCCGGCTCTACCTCATCAAGATGGATGACTTCTCGCGCCAGCTCGAGAAGTGCTCGAACAAGAAGGGCGACTGCGAGCAACCGAAAGAGCCGAAGATCGAGCTCAAGGAAGCCGAGGCGCTCTATCGCGAGCTCCACGACAAGCATCCGACGTTCCGCCGGATGGACCTCGTCACGTACCTGATCGGCTTCGCGGCCAAGGAAGACAACCGCGAAGACGAGGCGATGCTGAGGTTCCAGGAAGTGATCGACAAGTATCCGCAGTCGCCGCTGTTCGGCGACTCGTGGATGATGATCGGCGAGCACTACTTCGCGAACACCCAGTGGGAGAAGGCGAAGGACGCGTACGGCCACATCCCCGATAGCGCGACGACCTCAGACCTCGCGCTGTTCAAGATCGCGTGGTGCGAGTGGAAGCTCGGCTCGACCGAGCAAGCGGCGAAGGACTTCAAGCGCGTCCTCGACAAGGCGGTCGAAGCGGAGCGCACCGGCACCGAGGCGCAGCGCCGCCGCTCTGCCTCGCTGCGCGACGAAGCGCTCGAGTACCTCGTCGTCGTGTTCACCGAAGATCGCTCGATCAGCGCGCAGGAGGTGTTCGACTTCCTCGCGTCGATCGGCGGCGAGAAGTATTCGCGCGACGTCATGATCAAGGTCGCCGAGAGCTACGGCGCGCAGGCCGAGTGGGAGCGCTCGAACGAAGCGTATCGGTTCCTGATCAAGATGGAGCCGAACTCGATCAAGGCGGCCGATTACCAGCGCGACATCATCGCGAACTGGAACAGCGGTCTCGATGTCGAGAAGGCCCAGGACGAGATCAAGGTCCTGCTCGCGAACTACGGCCCGAACACCGACTGGGCGAAGCAGCAGAAGAACCGCGACGCGCTCGAGCGCTCGCTCGAGACGACCGAGGAGCTCGTCCGCGTCACCGCGACGAACATCCACGGCGAAGCGCAGCGCCGCGAGAAGTCGCTGAAGATTCCGAAGCTGACCGAGTGCGTGACGAAGCCGAGCAGCCCACCCGACATCCTGACGCTCTACACCAAGGCGTCGGACGCGTACGAGGCGTACCTCTCGGCGTTCGGCACCGGTAAGGGCGCCGCGACGAAGGCTGTCGAGATCCGCTACTACCGCGCCGACATCCTGTGCTTCAAGCTCGGCAAGGTCGAGGACGCCGGCGACGAGTACCTCGCGGTCGGCAAGAGCGCACCGGTCGGCCCGCTCCACCAGCAGGCGCTGCTGAACGCGATGGGTGCGTTCGAGGCGGCGCGCCCGAAGGACGTCGCGAGCCGCAAGAAGATCGCGCCGGTCGACAAGAAGTTCGGCGAGGCGATCGACCTCTACGCGACGCTGTTCCCCGCCGACGACAAGCTGGTCGGCGTGATCTTCAAGAACGGCCAGATGTTCTACGACTATCAGGAGTACGACGAGGCCATCAAACGCTTCGGCGTGATCGTGACGAAGTACCCGAAGGATCCGAACGCGGGTCCTGCCGGCGATCGCATCTTGTCTGCGCTCAACAAGGCGCAGGACTACGAGAACATCGAGTTCTGGGCGCGCAAGCTGAAGGGCGCACCATCGTTCGCGGCGAAGGATCAGCAGGAGCGCCTGACCCGGCTGATCGTCGAGGCGATCCAGAAGAGCGGCGATCACTACGCCGATGGCGGCAAGTACGAGAAGGCCGCGACGTTCTACCTGCGCGTGCCGAAGGAGCCGTCGGTCGATCAGAAGACCGCGGCACAGGCGATGATGAACGCTGGCGTGATGTACGAAAAGGCGAAGCGTCCCGAGGACGCCGCCGACGTCTACCTCGAGCTCGCCGAGAAGTACGGCCAGAGCGCGCCGCAGCTCGCGGAGAAGGCCGCGTTCACCGCCGGCGTCGTCTACGAGCAGGCGATCTTCTACGACCGCGCAGCGAAGTCGTACGAGCTCGTCACCCAGAAGTTCCCGAAGGGCGAGAAGGCCGCCGACGCGCTCTACAACGCGGGGCTCCTGCGCCAGGCGCTCGGTCAGAACGACAAAGCGATCGCGCACTACAAGGAGTACGCGAAGCAGTACAGCTCGCGCAAAGACGCGCCCGACGTCGCGTTCCAGATCGGCGCGGTGTACGAGGACGCCGGTCAGGATGGTCCCGCGCTGAAGGCGTTCCAGGACTACATCCACACGTACGCGTCGACGAACAAGCGGATCATCGAGGCGCACGTTCGCGCCGGTCGGCTCGACCTCAAGCTCGGCCAGACCAAGAAGGCGAAGGAAGAGTTCACCGCCGCCGAGAACATGTACAAGCACGCGAATGGCGCGGCGAAGACCGACGGCAAAGGCTGGGCGGCCGAGGCTCGCTACAATCAGGGCGACCTGATCTTCAAGGACTACGAGGCGGTCTCGATCGACGTGAAGCCGAAGCAACTCGGCGCCGCGCTGACCAAGAAGACGAAGCTGCTCGCCGAGGCCGAGAAGGTCTACTTCTCGATCGCGGAGTTCAACGACCTCAAGTGGGCGACCGCCGCGCTGTACCGCGACGGCCAGATCTACGAGGTGTTCGCCGACGCGCTCGCGAAGGCGGCCGAGAAGTGCCCCGCCGGTCTCAAGCCCGAGGAGTGTCAGGCCTATCAAGACGCGATCAACGAGAAGGTCGTGCAGATCCAGGACAAGGCGGTCGAGGCGTTCACCGTCGGCTACACGAAGGCGATCCAGATGCAGGTGTACAACGACTACACCGCGAAGATCCGCGAGGCACTCGGCCGGCTCGCGGCGCAGAAGTTCCCGCCGGAGCACGAGTCGCGCAGCAAGGAGCGCACGGGTGACCGCCCGCCGAACCCCGAGATGGTGACGGAGGTGGCCCGATGAAGAAGTTATTGGTGCTCGTCGCGCTCGCCGCTTGCGGCGGTCCGACGAAGAAAGTCGAAGCGCCCACGGGTCGCCAGGCGAAAGCCAAGCGCGATCCGGTGAAGCCTGCCGCGTACAAGGAGTTCGAAGCGGCGATGCGCGCCGTTCGGCTCGGTGGCCCCGAAGCGAGCGAGACCGCCCGCGCTCGCCTCCGCGCGGCGCTCAAGATCGACAACACGATCTGGGAGGCCTGGTTCGACCTCGGTGCGATCGCATGGAAGGAAGGCGACGACGACGAGGCCGTCGACGATTTCTCGAAGGCGCTCGACATCAACAAGGGCCACACGCCGTCGTTGATGGCGCGCGCGGAAGCGTATCGCCGCGAGGGTAAGAAAAAAGAAGCGCGGAGCGACTACGAGACCGCCGCGAAGAACATGGACGAGGACGATCCGAACAAGCGCGACGTCGCCACCCGGCTCGCCTCGCTGCTGCGCGATGCCGGCGAGTACGACGACGCCGTCGAGGTTCTCCGCGACACCGTCCGGACGAGCGGCATCAACGCGAAGATCTACACCGAGCTCGGCCAGATCTATCTCGCGCAGAAGCGCTACGAGCTCGCGCAGCTCGTGCTCTCGAAGGCCGTCCAGATGGACGCGAAGGACCCGGCGATCTACAACGCGCTCGCGATCCTCGCCGCCCGCCAGGGCAAGCCGCAGGAGTCGTTCCAGCTGTTCGATCAGGCCGTGTCGCTCGATGCGAACTTCATCGACGCTCGGTTCAACAAGGCCTCTGCCCTGCTCGATGCCGGCGACTACGCGCGCGCGAAGGCAGAGCTCTCCGCGATCGTCGAGAAGCGTCCGGATGACTACGCCGCCGTGGTCTCGCTCGGCGTCGCCCAGCGAGGCTTGAAGGCGTTCGACGAAGCCAAGAAGGACTGGGACCGGGTGGTCAAAGAGGCGCCCAAGAAGAGCTCGCCACGCGCCGATGCCATGTGGAACCTCGCGACCCTCAAGCTAGACTTCACCGAGGATGCCGCCGGCGGGAAGGCGGATCTGGAGCGATATCTGCAAGAGGCTCCGTCGAGCCACGCCAGGCGTCAAGACGCCGAGAACAAGTGCAAGGAGGTCAAATGCCACTGAGGTTTCGCGCCCACAGTTGGGGGCGGCTGCCCGCGCTCGTCTTGGCGATGTGCGTGCTGAGCGCACCTGCTTGGGCCCAGCCGAAAGGCAAAGCGGACAAGGGCGGAGCTGCGACTACATCGAAGGCCGACAAGCCCGAGAAGACTGATGCGAAAGAGTCGAAGGCCGGCAAGGACGGCAAGGTGAAGAACTTCGACTTCAACGGCCTCGATCTCAACGGTCGGATGCGCACGCCGCAGCTGCTGTACTTCCTCGAGCGCGCGAACGAAGAGCTCGAGCGCGCGAGCCTCGAGAAGCGCTCGTTCATCCCAGCGATGGCGAAGTCAGTCGAGGAAGAGTCGCTGTAATGACCAAGACGGTCGCACTCCGCACGGCGCTGATCTGGCGCGACGAGGTGATGCAAGACGTCGTGCTCGAGAAGCCGGCGAAGATCACCGTCGGCCACATCGGAAAGCCGACGTTCACGGTGCCCGATATCGGGCTGCCGAAGGAGTTCGCGATCGTCCGCCCCGGCAACCGGGGATATCTGCTCACGCTCGGCGAGAACATGCGAGGCACGATCAGCCTCGACGGCCGAGAGACCGACGTCGGCGAGTTCGTCGCGCGCGGCGACGGCGAAGTCGTCGGCGGGTTTCGCGCGACGCCGATCAGCGGCAAGGACTGGGGCGTCGTCGATCTCGATCACAGCGGCGACTACAAGCTGTTCTTCCAGTTCGTCCCGCTCGAGGACGCGCAGCCGTTCTTCACACCGCAGGTGATCATGGCGGGCCTCGGCGGCTACCTGGTCGCCACGCTCGTCCTCGCCGGTCTGTTCTTCGCGAAGCTGCCGGATCCGGACTACACGCTGTTCGGCTCCGACACGATCATGAAGGCGGCCGAGGCGCTGTTCCGCGGCGCCGCGTTCTCGGCCGGCGCGCTCGCACTCGCGTGCGTGGTCTGGTGGATCACGAAACAGGACGAGGAGTCGCAAGCCTCGCTCGGCTTCTCGGTCCTGTTCCACGCCGCGTTACTCGTCGCAACCTACAAGCTCTACACGGGCGACAATCCGTTCGTCTATCCCGGCTCGCGCGACCTCACGGCGTCGTATCTCGTCACCCGCCTCGAGCCCGAGACCCCACCAGAGCCGCCGAAGCCGGTCGCTGGTGCGAAGAAGGAACAGACCGCGGCCGCGGCGACGCCCGAGAAGCCGAAGAACACCGCGACGCGCAACGAAGAAGGCGCGAGCGGCGGCAAGGGCGAGCACGAGCGCGCGCGCGATCCGAACGCGAAGGACGTCCCTCCGGCGCCGCCGAAGGTCGCGTTCTTCGAGGACAAGAACAAGAAGGTCCTCGACAACCTGATCGATCACAACCTCGACACCTCGCTGTCGAAGTTCACCGGCATCAAGGGCGACACGCTCAAGCGCGGCGACCTCGGCTTCGGTCCCGGCACGGGCACCGGCGTCGGCGAAGGCAACGGCACCGGCACGACCCGCGGCTCGAAGGGCCACGGCAACGGCGGTGGCGGTGACTCCGAAGGCGACTTCGTCTCGAACAAGGGCAAGATCGACACCGGCAAGGACCGCCCGGGCGGCGGCAACTGCGCGAAGCCGCCGTGCGGAACCGGCATGAAGGAAGTGAAGGTCGCGCTCGCCGATCCCGAGGGCGACTTCGGCGGCCTCACCGCGGAAGAGATCAACCGCGTCGTCAAGGCGCGTGCCGGCGTGTTCCGCGCCTGCTACCAGCACGAGCTCAACCGCAGCCCCGGTCTCGGCGGCAAGCTCGTCGTTCACTTCGTGATCGGCGGCGATGGCACCGTCAAGACGGCGAAGACCGCCGGCGGCAGCTCGCTCCGCAACGACGACGTCGAGAACTGCGTGACCTCGAACATCATGCGGCTCAAGTTCCCGGCCAAGGGCGGCCAGGCCAACGTCAACTACCCCTTCGTGTTCCAACCAGGAGGCTAGCCATGATTCGCAGCGCGATCTTGCTAGGAGTGTTGCTAGGAGCCTGTGCGAACGACCCGCAGTACGTCGATTGCGGCTCGAGCGATACGAAGGACGCGTGTCACCTCGACACCGCCGACGCGGTGACGCTGGGCACCGGCCAGAACACGTTCAAGGCGGTGCTCGGCTCGATCCACGTCCCGGTCAAGCCGGAGACCGCCGACCTGACGAAGGCGCGGATGGCACTCCAGGCGACGATGCCCACCGGCGTCGACGTTCCACTCTACAAGGTCGATCAGTACGACCTGTCGCTCGAGTACACGGTCAAGAACCTCGACGCGATGCCGGGGACGATCAAGATCGGCCTCAACGGCGCGAACGAGATGTTCGCGTGGGATCCGTCGAAGATCATGCCGGCCGGCGACGAGTCGCCTCCCCCGCCCGACCTCGCCGGCGACGTGCCGATCGACATCCAGGGCAACGGCGAATACGACGGCCTGTTCCGCGAGGACCAGCTGCTCGAGGCGGCGATCGATCTCGACCAGATCTCTCGCGGCAACATCAACATGTACGCGGCGACGCTGACCGTGAACAAGAACGACGCGAGCTTCCAGCCGCTGTCGGCGCAGATGCCGCCGCCGGCGGGCTCGCAAGATCCGCCGATGCAGACCCCGATGGGCAGCGCCGTGCCGCGCGCCGCGTTCCGCAACTTCGTCCGCGTCGACATCGTGTTCAAGACCGACTCGCACATGACGATCGACTTCAACCTGCGCGTCCGCCCGCACGTCAATGACGTCATCCACGACATGGGGATGAACGCGCCGGTCGCCGAGCTGACGATCCTGGACCCCGCCGCGTACGTGCCCGCTTACACGCCCTGAAGTATCGATGATACGATCTGATCGATGGGTGTAGCTGCTACGCCAGCTGAGCCGCCGCCGGCTACCGTGATGCCGAGCGTCGCGGAGCCGGTCGTCGAGACGCCACCGCGCGTCGCGGCGACGGGATTCTTCGCCGAGGGTGGCCTCGGCGCGGTGACGTATCTGCCGCATACCTCGAAGGATGCGAACACCGGTCCCGAGCTCTCGCTGCGGATCGGCCGCGACATCTTTTCGTGGTTCTCGCTCGGTCTCTACGCCGCCGCGTCGACCCACGAGGCCACGCTGCCGCCACCCCCGACCGGCCAATGGTTCCAGCTCTACCGCGCCGGTGCCGATGGCAGGCTCGGAGGACGAGTCGGGGCGATCGCGTTCTTCGTCGAAGGCGGCGCCGGCATCTGCATGATCTCGTCGAACGTGCTCGAGAAGGCGATGGTCACCGACCCCGGCGAGAAGTACTCGATCACGTTTCACGGCGGCGCGGGTCTCGAGTACCAGCTCGAGAACCGCCACTACGCCGTCGGCCTCGGCGTCGATGCGTTCCTCGTCCCGCAGTTCGCGACGATGAAGGGGATCGACTCGCGGCTCTACCTCCGCTACACGTACGGCGGCGGCTAGAACGTCAGCGCGTTCGTCAGGTCGCCCATCTTCGCTTCGCCGTTCGCGGTGAGGCCAGCATCGCGCGCGGTCACGCCCGGTAGTGCGGCAAGACCGAACCGGCGTTCGATCAGACGAAGGATCGACCCGGTGTCGTACTGGGTGTGATCGACGAAGCCCTTCTTGACGTACGGGCCGACGAGGATCGCCGGGATTCGCGTGCCCGGGCCGAGGAGGTCACCGGCCGGCGGCGCGACGTGATCCCACCAGCCACCGTTCTCGTCGTACGTGATCACGATCAGCATGTCCTTGTACTGCGGGCTCGCCTGCAGCTTCGCGACGAGATCCGCGATGTGCTGATCGCCGGCCGCGATCGACGCGTAACCGGAGTGCTGGTTGAGGTCGCCCTCGGGCTTGTAGAACGTGACCGCGGGCAGCGTGCCGGCGGTGATGTCGGCGACGAGGTCGGTGTAGTCCTTGAGGTGCTCCGTGCGCGCCGCGGCGGACGTCATCGGATCGAACGCCGCGTAGTAGTTGAACGGCTGGTGATGGAACTGGAAGTTCGGCGCCGAGCCCGGGGTCGTCGTCGGCGGGAACATCCGATCCGTCGTCGCCGTCGCGAGCGTCGACGCGAACGCGCCGGCGTACCACTTCCAGGTCACCGACTTCGCGTCGAGCTGGTCGCCGATCGTCATCTGGGTCTGCGGCGGCAGCGTCGTCGGTTTCGCGCGATCCGCGAACAGCTTCGTCGTGTCGGCAGCGGCCGGCGCGTTGCCGCTCGGCTGATACGGCGGCTGCATCGTGTTGACCGCGCGCCACGTGTTGTCGCCGAAGTAGTTCCTCGGAACGAGGTTGCCGCTCAGCATGAACGTCGGGACACCATCGATCGCCGAGGCCGGCGAATTCGCCGCGAGCGTCAGCGACGGGACGAACGCACCGGCCGTGTCCTTGTCGATTACCGCGATCGTCGGGTGCGCCGCGTCGGTGTCGGCGCTCGGGAACTCCGGCGCGCACGCGCAGATCAAGTACTGGTGGTTGAGGAACGAGCCACCGAACGCGCCCATGAAGAAGTTATCGGCGAGCGTGAACTGGCTCGCGAGCGCCCATAGCCCCATCGCCGAGCCGTCGTTGTAGCCCATGACGAGACCGCCGCTGTCGGCGAACGCGGCGAACATGTCGTTCGTTCCGCCGTCGATCTGCATCTGGTTCTCGAAGAACCGGTGATAGAGGTCGCGCGTGATCGTGTGGTTGTCGAACCCGCTGTACGTCGCCGGCAACGAGTACGGCGCGTTCGGCAGGTTGTCGCTCGCGGCCTGCGCGATCGCGGGCGTGTAGCCGGCGGAGGTCACGCCGTTCCATGCCATCGGCAGCTTCGCGAGTGGATGGCCGTCGCGATCGAGCTGCTGCGGCGGCGACATCGGCAGGCCGTTCGCGCCGGGGAACTTGCCGTACATGTTATCGAAGCCGCGGTTCTCGGCGTAGATCACGACGATGTTCTTGATCGAGCCGAGCGATGCCGCTGGCGGCGCATCGGGGTTCGAGATCGGAGCATCGGGCGTGGTCGCATCGTTGTTGTCGCCGCATGCGGCCGCGAGCACACACGCGAGGAGGGCGAATCGCTTCATGCGCGGCAGCATCGCGAACCGATGTCGGCTCACCGTCGCGCGTCCGTGTCTTTTCGACGACGAGAAGGATCGGCACGCCCGCGCCGCGACGCTGCGACGAACCTGTCACGCGCGTTTGGCAGATCACGGTCGTGCGGTTCGCGCTCGTGCTTCTCGTCGTCGCTGCGTGTGGTGATTCGACCGTGCCGGCCACCGGCGTAGCCAGCGCGGCACCGGCGCCACCTTCGATCCCCGCCAACACCCACGCCGCGCACCGCCAACCTCGCCGCGATGCCACGCCCGCTGCCGATCGGGCGTTCTACACGACGACGTTCTCGCGCATACCGAGTGCGCCCGAGCTCCGGGCGATCGGCGCCCTCGCCTTTCGCGATCGTTCTCTCTCGCACGATCGCAAGCTCGCGTGCGCGAGCTGCCACGATCCGGCGCACGCGTTCGGTCCCGTCTCCGCGCGTCCTGGTCTCCGCGTCGCGCCATCGCTGCGCTACCTCCAGGCCGTCCCGCGGTTCACGGAGCACTTCATCGATCCCGATCTCGACGACGGCGCCGACCAAGGTCCCGCGGGCGGCCTGACCTGGGACGGCCGCGCGCAGAGCCTGCACGATCAGGCGCGCTCGCCGCTGTACGGCACGGACGAGATGGCGATCGCCTCGCGCCACGAGCTCGTCCAGCGCTTCGCGCACGCGTCGTACGCCACGCAGGCTCGCACGATCTTCGGCGCCGACATTTTCTCCGACGACGAGCGCGCCGAGAAAGCGCTCCTGCTCGCGCTCGAGGTCTACCAGCAGGATCCGACCGCGTTCTATCCGTACACGAGCAAGCTCGACGGCGTGATCCACGGGACCGCGACGTTCACGCCGGCCGAGGCGCACGGCAAGCAGCTCTTCGACGACCCCGCGAAGGGCAACTGCGCGCGCTGCCATCCCGACATCGGCCCGGCGCCGGCGTTCACCGATTACGGCTACGTCGCGCTCGGCGTCCCGGCGGCCAAAGGTGCGCCACTCGATCTCGGGCTGTGCGGGCCGCGCCGTACGGATCTCGCGAACCGCGACGAGTACTGCGGCAAGTTCCGCACGCCGTCCCTGCGCAACGTCGCCACCCGGAAGCAGTTCTTCCACAACGGCTCCGTCAGGTCGCTGCACGATGTCGTCGCGTTCTACGCGACCCGCGATAGCGATCCGAAGCGCTGGCCGACCGATCTGCCAGCGCAGTACCGCACGAACCTCGACGCAGAACCGCCGTTCGGCGGCCACGCGCCCGTCCTCACGGAAGCCGAGATCACAGACATCGTCGCGTTCCTCGGCACGCTGACCGATCGTTGATCGTCCGCTAGCGCAGCGCGCGCTTGCCAGAGCCGATCAGATGGTGCAGCGCGCGGCGAAACGGCGCCTTCGCGTCGAGCATCCCGATCACGGCGGCCGCGCCGAGCCGCTGGCGCCACAGCAGCAGCACGTCGGCCGGCAGCGCGACATTGCCCGACGCGAGCACGCGCGCGGTGGTCTCTGCGAACATGTCGCCGTACGCACTGCTCCAGTGAAAGTCGCCGTGGGTCGCGAGCGGCGCCTGCAGCGCGCGCTCCCAGTCGCGGTGGGCGAGCGTCGCGAGCGAGTCGGTGCGCTGGAGAAGATTCGCGTTCGCGAGGCCGATCCGGAACCGCTGCGCGCCGGTCTCGGAATCCTCGTCGAGTAGGCCCCACCACAGCTCGCGATCCGCATCGCGCACGACCTCCGGCAATTCGAGCGCGCAACCGAAGTCGAGGCACCAGACGTGGACGTGCCCGTCGGCGAGCTCCTCGACGAGGAAGTTGCCGGGGTTCGGATCCGCGTTGAGCAAGCGATGAACGAGCGGGCTGCCCCACACCGCGCGATAGATGCCGAGCGCGGCTTGCCGGCGGAGCTCCGCCGATGCGCCCGCGAGCTCGGGAATCGCCTTGCCGGGCGCGCGCGTCATCGTCAGGACGCGGGTGGTCGATAGCTCCTCGATCACGCGCGGCACCCGGATCACCGGATCGTCCGCCCACGCCGCCGCGAACTTCTGTTGACTCGCGGCCTCGGCGCGATAGTCGAGCTCGCCGCGGACCGCTTCGCCGAGGACCGCGAGGCCACGCGCGTCGAGCGAATCACCGATCTCCGCGCCCGCGAGCTTGCGCACGAAGCCCGCGTCGTCGAGATCCGCGCGCAGCGCATCGGCGACGCCCGGATACTGGACCTTCACGACGACCGACGTTCCATCGTGGAGGGTCGCGGCATGGACCTGGCCGAGCGACGCGGCGGCGAGCGGCGTCACCTCCCACGTCGCGAACAGCTGCTGCGGCGTCTTGCCGAGATCCTTCTCGATCACGTCCGCGATCGCGCCACCGCTTAGCGCCGGCGCCTGGCTCCACAGGCCACCGAGCACCGCCCGCGCCTGCGCACTCGCGCCGCGGCGATTGCCGAGCGACGCGCCCGGATCGTATGCCGCGAGCTGCGCGACCTTCGCGAGCCCGCCCTTCAACCGCCCGGCTTGCGCCGCGAGCACCTTCGCCGCTTCTTCGTCGACGACCTTGTCGTCTTCATCCGAGCCGCGCGGATCGGTCGTCAGGACCTGCTTCGTCCGCGCCCACAACCGCGCGAGCCCGACCTTGCGCTCGGCCCACTTGCGATCGTCAGTCACCGACAGGCTCCTCGGGCGTCTCGACATCCTCGGCGATCGAGGGCAGCCGCGCTGGGCCCGATTCGTCGCTCCAGAACAGCTCGACTCGGTTCTTGCCCATCTTCTTCGCGCGGTACAACGCGCGGTCGGCGCGGCGCACCAGATCGGTCCCGTCCTGCGCCTTGCTCTCGGGGTACGCGGCGATGCCGAGCGACGCGGTCACGTTGAGCACCTTCGGCGGCTCGTCATCGGTCGTGAGCCGGAGCTCCGCGATGCCCTCGCGGATACGCTCCGCGAGGTTGTACGCGCCGACCATCTCGGTGCGCGGCAGGATGACGGCGAGCTCCTCGCCGCCGAACCGGGTCGCGGTATCGACGCCACGCATCTGCGCCTTGACGACATTCGAGATCGCTCGCAACACCCGGTCTCCGACGAGATGCCCGTACGTGTCGTTGAGCTTCTTGAAATCGTCGATGTCCATCATGATGACGGAGAACGCGTTCTTGTAGCGCTTCGCGCGCTCGACCTCTTCCTCGATGCGCGCGTCGAAGTAGCGACGGACGTAGAGGCCGGTGAGCCCGTCGACCATCGCGAGCTCGTAGAGGTGCGCGTTCTGGAGCGCCGATGCGATCTGGAGGGCGAGCGCCTCGAGCAGGCGCTGGCTCTCCGGCCCGAACGCCCCCGCGCGCGTCGACTGCACGGCGATCACGCCCTCGCACTCGCCGTACATGAACAGCGGCACGCCGAGCCAGCTGCGAATCCCGTGCTCGGCGCCGTCGGTCGCGATGTCGGCGACCGTGAGATCGTCGATCGAGCGGGACGCGCCGTGCTGCATCACCCAACCAGCCGCGCCGGCACCCGGTGTCATGCCGAGGCGGAAGAACTTGTCGGCCTGGCGGTCGTAGCTGTCGATCACGAGCTCGGAGTCACGGCCCGCGCGGCGGTGGATCAGCGCGACCGCATCGGACTCGGGGATCGCATTCGAGGTCTCGCGCGCGACGGATTCGACGAGCTCCTCGACCTGGAGCGACGAGCTGAACCGCCGCGCGGTCGCGTTCAGGATCTCGAGGTCGTGGACGCGCTCCTCGAGTAGCTGGCTCGTCCGCGACAATCGCGCGAACACGTAGTTGATCAGGATGTACGTCGCCGAGAGCAGCACGAACCCGAGCGGCTGCTCCGGGTCGTAGAGCAGGACGAGCACGACGCCGATCGGCATCAGCGACGACTCGGCGAGGATGCCCGGAATCGCGAGCTCCTTCAGGTAGTCGCGGACCGAGTGGCCGAGTAGCGCATGGCGAATGCCCTGGATCGTGTAGTGCGAGATCAGCAACAGCCCGGCGATCAGCACGACGTGGATCGCTGCGTCGCCGGGCGCGGGATGAAGGCCGACGAGCTTGTCGGCGCCGAACGCCAGGCCCGAGATCACGAGCAACGCGCCGCTCATCCCGCCGAAGTAGAGGACGTAGCCAACGGCGGCCAACCAACCATCGTCTGGATCGCGCGTCTTGCGGAGCGCGAGCGCGAGGCGAACGCTCGCGTCGACCGTCAGCGCGAGCGCGACGAGCGTCCCCGCTTCGATCGTGCCGACGCACAGTGCCGCGGCGACGTAGTACGCCGAGTCGAGCGACAGCACGCTCTCCTCGAGCCGGAACGCGAGCGCGCGGGCTGCGAGGATCACGGTCACGAACAGGCCGATCGACAGCGATCCGGACGGCACATCATGAGGAACGAGGTGCAGCGCGGGGACGCCGAGCACCACGAACCAGCCGAGGAGGCCGACCGCGATCGTGAACACGTGGCCGAGCGTGCGGCGCGGCGCCTGGAGCGCCGGAACCTCGCTACCGGCGCGCGCGGTCATGGCGGGTCTTTACCACCGGCGGCGTCCCGAAAGCGCGAAAGGCTCCTCCACGTTGGGTGGAGAAGCCTTTCGATCTGAGTAGATGTGGTCGGGTGTCAGATGTCGATGATCATCACGCCGCGCTCGGTTTCTTCGCGCGGAGGGGTGACCTTCGGCCGATCGTCTTCACGGTACGGCTCGACAGGGAGCTCGATGCGTCCGCGTTGTTCTTCGCGGCGCCGCTCTTCTTCTTTCTTCAGGATCTCTTCGATGATCCAGGGATCCAACATAGCGGACCGCCTTTCGTGACGAGGTCGAGATCTAACTATCCGTATCTACGTAACTACGATCCTCCACCAGTGCAACCTACGGGCCTTCGATGCTTCACCCCGTGCTCTTATTCTAACGCATCGAAATCACCCTGGCTCCACTTCTCCGCGAAGAAAAGTTCACGTGCGTGATCGCCGCAACTGTGACTTCGAGTTGGGGTGCGTACTCCCCGTAACGCGATTCGTCGTCGGCCAAACATCAACCGCGATGCATGGTTGAGTCGACTCCGCGCACTCTGACTTTTTTGCGAGGCGCGTAGCCGTTTTTGAGCGCTAGGAAGATCCCAGGGTGCGCGTGTACCTACCCACGTGTCCGTGGGTACCCAGGTGACTGGGGAGACGTTACTCCAGATCCTTGAGCTTCCAGACCCCGTCTTCCTTCTGGAACTTCACTTCGTACTTTTCGCCGTAACTCATCCGCGCGTCGTTGCCGCGCTCGACGATCGGCTCGTCGACGTTCGCCTCGAGCGAGTTCATGAGCGTCTCCATCTTGTCCTTGGAGGCGCCCGTGAACTGGGCCTTCATCTTCGCGACGTCCATCTTCTCGCGGTACTGGTTCGGGACGAACCGCAGCATGATGTCGTAGCGCTCGAGCCGGAACGCGCGCAGGAACGAGCGAAGCGCCGCCTTCGGCGTGGTCTGGTCGTAGAACCCGAGCGGGTTCGTCGCGATCTTCCACTCGCCGTCTTCCTGAACGAGCCGCATCTGATCGCCGAGCCCGTACTCGAACTCGGCCGAGACCTCGAGGCTGCCGTGCTTGCCGCGCAGGCGATCGGCGGTCTCGTCGACCTCGCGCGGGTTGTCGCGCATCATTCGCACGTAGTCGTCGCGCGAAACCTTGCTGCGGAAGCTCGACGACATCTGGTCGTACGATTCGCCGAAGTCGTGGTTCTTCAGCGCGCGGCCATAGCGGTCGAGCGTCTGGGTCGGGCCGGACGACGAACCGCAGCCCGCGGCCGAACCGATAACGACGCAGAGTGCCAAGGCGAACCGCACGCCGCGGTTATAGCGCACCCTATCCACGCGCGCCCGCCCTCGCCGCCCGCACGTCCGCGCGGTACGTCCGGGTCGCCATCATGATCGCGAACGCGGCGATCACGACGAACGCGACCGGGATCCACATCGCGGTGTAGATCGACGTCGCATCGGAGATCGCACCGAGTACCCACGATGACGGTGCGGTCCCGAACAGGTGCATCGTGAAGATCACGAGGCCTTGTGCCGCGACCGCGAGCGCCGGCGGCGCGACATCGTCGACGCTGACCGCGATCGGCGCGTGGTACCAGAACATGAAGAAGAGGTTCGCGACGCCAGCGACGTAGAGCGCGAAGCCCGGCGCGATCTCGAGGCACACCGCGATGCACGGCAGCGCGAGCGTCATGCCGAGCACGATCGTCCACAGCCGGCCGGTCGGCGTCTTGGTCCGGAGGTAGTCGCCGATCTGACCACCGGCGACAACGCCGAGCACCGCACCGACGAGCGCGACCGACAGGAGGTTCGTCGCTGCGGTCGGCGTCATACCCTTGTCGCGCTCGAGGAAGTCGATCAGCCACGCGTTGTAGCCGCCGGCCGCGAACGCCATCATCGTCGTGCCGAGCATCAGCCAGCGCAGCGTCGGGATCCGGAGGAGCTGCTTCGCGCTCGCCCAGAAGCCGCCGAGGTTCTGCGACAGCGACGTGCCCGGGTCCGGCAATCCTGGATGCTCGGGGATCGTCAGCATCATGATGCCGAGCGCGACGACGACGCCCGGAATCGCGAGCACGATGACGACGTTCGGAAACCCGAACTGCTTGCCGGCGAAGAAGCCCGCGGCGCCGCCGAACAACAGGCCGAGGTTGAAGATCGCCATCCGGCTCGACTTGCGCGGGCCGTCGTAGAGCTGGCCAATGATCGAGTTCGCGATCGGCACGACCGATGCGGTGCCGAGGCCGAGTGCGGCGCGAGAGATCACGAGCGTCGTCGTGTCGTACGCGAGCGCGCCGAGCGCGCCGGCGATCGACGCGAAGATCATCCCCGACGCGATCACGCGACGGCGATCGAACCGATCGCCGGCCCAGCCGAACACGAGCGTCGCCATCGCATGCGGCAACAGGAACGCGGTCGCGAGCAGGCCGAGCTTCGCGTCGTGGAGCTGGAACCGCTCGCGCAGATCCTCGTAGGTCGCGAACAGCGAGTTGCGCGCGGCGTATGCGACGAGGTTCGCGATCGCGAGCCAGGCGAGGATCGCAGCGGATCGAGTCGGCCTGGTCATCGCGCCCACGCGATCACGGACCGGACTCGTCCTGGATGGTGACGTCGTACGCCGCTTCGCCGGTCGCGTTCGTATCCGCGCTCTTCACGCACACGACCGCTTTGCTTCCCGCCGGGACCTGCGCGTTGACCTTCTCCTCCGCACCCTTCTTGCCCTTGTTCGCGATCATGACGGACTTACCATCTACGAACAATTCCGCCACCGGATCGAAGTCGCTCGGCGGGTTGATCGTCGCGGCGACGGCCCCTGCCCCGGCGAGCGCGAAGCAATCGACATCGCCGGGCGTCCACTTCGCGTGGACGATCGTGCGATCCGCGGGTACCGGATACGGCTTGTCGACGGTGTCGTTCGGCTCGACCTCGGCGTCGGTGATCGGGACGCCCGCGGTCACCTTCACGCTGTATGCAGTCTCGGGGTTCGAGCCCGTGCCTTTGATCGTCAGGTAGTGATACGGCGGCGAATTCGCCGGTACGTTCGGCACGAGCCCGCGGACGACCAGCGGCGCGCCGCGCGGCGCCTTGCGGGTGACGACCGGGTTGCCGACGCCATCGTCGATCGCGAGCTCGAGCGCGACGCCCTCGACCGCCGAGACCTCGACGTCGATCGAATTCTTCGCGGACAGCGTCTCGACCGAGAGCTTCCACACGTCGACATCACCGGCCCAGCCGACATAACCGGTGCCGACATCCCCGATGATCAAGTCGTTCGCGGTGCCGCGATCCTCGTCGGGCTCGTGCTCGCCGTTCGGCGGGATCGCGATCAACGAAGACGTCAGCTCGTACGCGACCGCGGGCTTATCGCTCGGCGGCGGCGCCTTCGCGCCCTTCTTCGCAGGCGGCTTGCGCTTGACCGCGGCCTTGACGACGACGGTGTAGCGCCCCGGTAACACGCCGAAGTTCGGCAGGCCCTCTTTGACGCGTACGCCGCCGCGATCCGAGCGTGCGACGAGCGCACCGTTTCCATCTTCGAGCTCGAGCACGAGGTCGGCGTCGACCGCGTTGGTCATCACCGACAGCGCGCCCGGCTTGTCGATATCGATCCGGTAGTGATCGACATCGGTCTCGGTGTCGAGCTTGCCGCGCATCGTCGAGTCGAGTGGGAATGGCGTCGCGACGTCGTCGCCGTCGTTCGGTTCGATCTCTTCGTTCGTCGCGCCGGCCGCGCGGCCTCCCGCGTCCGGAAACTGCGGTTGGTTCACGATCTCGACCGGCGAGACACCGCTCCCACGCGTCGACTTGGGCTTGTCACCACCGTGACATCCCACCACCACCACGATCACTGCAGCGAGTCTCATACCGACTGAACGTCTCAGCTGACCTTGCTCTTCTCGGTCATGCCGGCGAGGAACTCCGCCGACGACACGACCTTGCCGTCGACTTTGCACTCGCCCTTCATCTGGAAGATCTTGCCCTTGCGGAGCGGGATGACCTCGATCACGAGCTGGTCGCCGGGCACGACCGCCTTGCGGAACTTCACCTTGTCGATCGCCATGAACACCATGACCTGGGTCGCCGGATCGAACTGGATCGTCTTCGACGCGAGGATGCCGCCCGCCTGTGCCATCGCTTCGACCTGGAGCACACCCGGCATCACCGGGGCGCCCGGGAAGTGGCCCTGAAAGAACGGCTCGTTGATCGTCACGTTCTTCAGCGCGACCACCTTGTCCTCGCCGAGCTCGAGCACCCGGTCGATCAGGAGGAACGGATAGCGATGAGGCAGGATCTCGAGGATCTTGTCGATCCGGACCGGTTCCATGGCCCCGTCTATATCACCCGGACTGGTCGTGGTCATGGTCGTGGACGTCGCCGTCGACGTCGAGGTGGACCTGGCCTCCAGCGTCGGCGTGAAAGACCCTTGCCAGCTGTGACGGCTCGAAATCGCGCTCTCTTGACGAGGGCACTAGTTCGTAGCTCTCGGCGGAAAGTTCTTGCCGATCACGCTGGAGACCAGCTCCACGTCGACCTCGACGACCAGGACCACCACTACGACCACGCTATTTCATGGTCGCATTGAGCGCCGCGGTCAGGTCGACCGACTGGTCGGCAAACACGACGGCCTCGCGGTCGATGATCAGGTTCACGCCCTCGGACTTCGCGATCTGCTCGATCTTCGGCCCGGCCTGCTTCAGGAGGTCCTGGATCAGCTTGGTACGCTCGCCCGCGAGATCTCGTTCGAGCTTCACGTACACCTGTTGGAGGTCGACGAACTTCTTCTCGAGCTCGGCCTTCTTGGACTCGTAGGCCTCGGGCTTCAGCACGGTCTTCTGCTTGTCGAGGTCGGCCGCCGCCGCCTTCAGCTCCTGCTGCTGCTTGTCGAGCTCGGTCTGCTTGGCCTTCCGGGTCTTCTCGAACGCCTCGTTTGCGCGCTTGCCGGCGGGGGTCGTCGACAGCGTGTTGTCGAGGTCGATCACGCCGATCTTGGGGGCGGGCACGCCGCTGGTCGCGAGCTTGGCGAACAGCGGGCTGACCATGAGACCGAAGCCGAGCACGCCGATAGCGAGGTAACGATTCATGGATCGGTCATACCACACCGATTGTTGTTGCTTCACAACCGTTGTGTGTCTACAACTGTTGTATGAGCACAACGAAACTCCGACCGAACCTCGTGCTCGCGATCTGCTGCATGAGCCTGCTCGTGGTCTCGATGGACATCACGATCGTCAACGTCGCGCTGCCCGCGATCCGCAAGGACCTCACGGCGACGACCTCGGGGCTGCAGTGGGTGATCGACGCGTACACACTGGTCGTCGCGAGCCTGTTGATGCTGTCCGGATCGCTCGCCGATCGGTTCGGCCGCCGCCGCACGTTCCAGACCGGGCTCGCGGTGTTCACGACCGCCTCTGCCCTATGCAGCCTGTCGCCGAACCTCCACGCGCTGATCGCGTTCCGCATGCTCCAGGCGATCGGCGCGAGCATGCTGAACCCGGTCGCGATGTCGATCATCACGAACACGTTCATCGACCCGAAAGCGCGGGCGCGCGCGATCGGCGTGTGGGGCGCGGTCGTCGGCGTGTCGATGGCGCTCGGCCCGCTCGTCGGCGGCGGGCTGACCGAGCTCGTCGGCTGGCGCTCGATCTTCTGGATCAACCTGCCGATCGGCATCGCCGCGATCGTGCTCGCTCAGCTGTTCGTGCCCGAGTCGAAGGCACCGCACGCGCGCGCGATCGATCCGGTCGGCCAGGTGCTCGTGCTCGGCGCACTCGCCGCCGTCACGTACGGCGTGATCGAGGGCCCGCGGCACGGTTGGAGCTCGCCGCTGATCGTCGGCTTGTTCGTCGGCGCTGCGGTCGCGATCGCCGGCCTGCTCTGGTACGAGCCGCGCCGGCACGAGCCGATGATCGATCTGCGGTTCTTTCGCAGCGCGCCGTTCTCGAGCGCGACCGTGATCGCGGTCTTGATGTTCAGCTCGTTCTCGGGGTTCTTGTTCCTGAACGCGCTCTACCTCCAGGACGTTCGCGGCCTGTCCGCGTTCGAGACCGGGCTCTACACGCTACCGCTCGCGCTCGCGACCATCGTGTGCTCCCCGATCTCCGGCTGGTTGATCGGTCGCAACGGAACGCGGCTGCCGCTGATCCTCGCGGGCTGCGCCGTCGGTACGAGTGCGCTCGCGCTCGGCCAGCTCGGCGCGCACACGCCACTCCCCTGGCTGGTCGGTTCGTACATCGTGTTCGGCGTCGGCTTTGGCCTCGTCAACGCGCCGATCACGAACACCGCGGTCTCCGGCATGCCGCGCGCGCGTGCCGGGCTCGCCGCCGCGATCGCATCGACGAGCCGCCAGGTCGGTGCGTCGCTCGGTGTCGCGATCAGCGGCACGATTGTCGCGAGCAGCGGCAAGGGCTTCGTCACCGCGATGCATCCGTTCTTCTGGCTCGTCGCCGCAGGCGGCGCGTGCGTCGTCGGCCTCGCGCTGGTGTCGACGAGCGCGTGGGGCCAGACAACGCTCGCGAGAGCCGCGCTGCTCGTAGCGGAGGGTGACGCGTGAGCAAGAAGGCGACCTCCGCGACCGCGGACAAGGCGTGGGCAAAGCTCGTGACGCTCGTGATGGATACGCGCGGCGACTGGCGCCGTCGGGTCACGGAGGTCACCGGCCTGCCGTTCGGAAAGACCCGCGCGCTGCGCCGCCTCGCCGACGGCCCGCTCGCGCTCCACGCGCTCGCCGAGGCGATGACCGTCGATGCGCCCGCCGCAACGGTAGCCGTGAACGACCTCGAAGCGCGTGGCCTCGTCGTCCGCGAGCCGCACCCGACAAATCGCCGGGTCAAGCTCGTGTCGCTGACGCCCGCGGGCCGCGAGCTCGTCGCCCGCGAGCGCGCGATCGTCGAGCACGCGCCGCGTGCGCTCGCCGAGCTTTCCGCGTCGGATCTCGCGGCCTTCGCCCGGATCGTCGATTCGCTCGCGAAATGACTCGTTGACGATACCTCGACGTCCGAGGTATCGTGGGTTCATGTTCGGATCACGCGACGAGCTATGCCGCTTCATCGCCGAGCTGCGCATCCCATCGCCGCGCCGCACGTTGATCGAGCAAGAGCTGCTCGATCACGTCGACAGCGCCGTCGCCGCCGGCGCGACCGAGCTTGCCGCGCTCCACGCGCTCGGCGATCCGGCGGAGCTACGGCGATCGCTCGAGCGGATCGAGCCGGCGTTCGAGCTCGCACCGCCGCGCGCGATCGCGATCGCGCTGGTCTCCTCGATCGCGACCTCGATCGGGTTTGCCCTGGTCGGCGCGCGGATCCAGCGCACCGGGAGCTATCCCACCGATCTCGCGCTCGCGATCGCGACCGGGGTCGCCGGGCTCGCCGCGATGTGGCTCGCCGCGCCACGCGGCATCGCGGCGGCGATCTGGGCCGAGGCGCGCGCGAGCGTCGAGCGCCGGCCTGCAGCGACCCAGCGCCGGCGCGCCGCGGTCGGATATGTCGCAAGCCTGATCGGCGTGTTCCTCGCGGTGTTCGCAGGCTTCATCACCGGCGCTCTTCCGGAGACAATCAGCAACGACATCCTCGCGCCGTGGGCATTTCTCGCGCTCGGCTACGGCGTCTACGCGTTGATCGTGATGCGCCGCGCCCGTCACGAGCGCGAGCCGCTGCGAGCCTCGCGTGGCGCGTGACACCGCCCCGAAGGGTGAGATCCCGAAGGGCGCGTTGCGGGCGATCGTGCTCGCGCTCCTCGCCGAAGCACCGAGCCACGGCTACGGACTGTGTCAGACCCTCGCGCAGCGCACGCGCTCCGCGTTCGAGCTGAGCGAAGGCACGCTCTACCCGCTGCTCCACGAGCTCGAGCTCGAAGCGCTCGTCGAGGTGAAGGACAGCATCTCCGAGACCGGGCGCAAGCGCCGGATCTATCACCTCACCCGAGCCGGCCGGCGCGAGACCGAGGCCAAGCGCGCACACTGGCTCGCGACCGCGGAGCTGATCGCGGAGCTGCTCGCGCCGCGCCCGCGCAGCGCCTAGAAGAAGTTACCGATCGTGAACTCGAACACGAGCGGGTCTTCACCGATCTGCTGATCGAGCGGGATACCCCACTCGAACCGGAGCGGACCGATCGGCGAGATCCAGCGGAAGCCGAAGCCGACCGACTTGCGAATACCGGTGAACAGCGAGTCCGCGCGGAAGCACGGGTCGAACTGGATCGGCACCGCCGAGTTCTTGCGCTGGAGGCCCGAGCAGTAGCGTGCCTCGAGGTTGTACGCGTTACCCATGTCGTAGAACACGACGCCGGAGATGCCGACCTTCTTGAACAGCGGGAACTCGATCTCGCTGTTGAAGATGACCTGCAAGTTACCGCCGAGAGGCAGCTGCGCGAGCTGGTTGCCGACGTCGCCCGGCTGCTGGGTCAGCAGCTTCGGACCGAGCGACAACGGCGCGTAGCCGCGGATGTTGTAGATACCGCCGACGAGGTAGCGCTCCGAGATGGGCACGCCGAGCGGATCGGTCGACGTCGTGACACCGACCTCGGCGTTGACGTGGAGGTCGAACGGTCCCCACAGCGGCTTGTACTTGCGGATGAAGCCACCCCAGCGCACGAACTTGTTCTCGCTGCCGGTCCACTTGTCGGCGTACTCGGCAAAGATGCTGTCGTACCAACCGTCGGTCGGGAACAGGCGGTTGTTACGCGAGTCCCACGACAGCGACGCGCGCAGCGACGACGTCGTGCCGCCGCGGAACAGGTTCGCGACCGAGCTCGCGGCGAGCGGTGCGGTCGTCGCACCGAGGCTCGCGAAGCCGCCGGCGCCGGTCGTGATGCTGACGTCTTCGAGCTTGTACGTGAGGAACGCGCGCGCCTCGTACGACAGCGGGTAACCCCAGGTCAGCGTGCCACCGGTCGCGTTACGCGCGAACGTCGAGGTCGTGTTGCCGAGGTAGCGGCTCTGATTATAGAGGTCGAACGAGAACGTCCACAGCGTGTCGAGGAAGTACGGCTCGACGAAGCGCAGCAAGAACAACTGGCGAAGCGAGCTGATCTGCGCCTGGAGTGCGAGCGTCTGGCCGCGGCCGAACAGGTTGTTCTGGCTGATCTGCGCCTGGGCGATGAAGTTCTCGACCGAGGAGAAACCCGCGCCGATCTGGAACGTACCGGTCGGGCGCTCGCTGACCTCGACGTTGACTTCGACGAACTCGTCGGAGCTGCCGCGCTTGGTCGAGACGACGACGTTCTCGAAGAAGCCGAGCGCCATGATCCGGCGCTTCGAGACCTCGAGGTTCGTGTTGTTGAACAGCTCGCCCTCGGAGATCTTCATCTCGCGACGGATCACCTTGTCGCGGGTCTTCGAGTTGCCGCGGATGTTGATGCGCTCGAAGTACGCGCGCTTGCCGCGCGCGACCTCGAACGTCAGGTTGATCTGCTTCTTGTCGAGCTCGACCTTCGTCAACGGAAGGACGTTCGCGTACGCGTAGCCCTGGTCCTGGTAGTAGTTCGACAGCGACTCGCGGTCCTCCGCGATCATCGTGCGCGAGAACTTCATGCCCTGGCGCATCCGGATCCGCTCGAGGTTCTTCGCAGCGGAGCCGATCAGGTCGCCCTTGAAGTTGACCGCGCCGATCGTGAAGACCGGGCCTTCGTCGACGGGAATCGACAGGTACATGAACTGCTTGTCGCGCGACAGCCGGAGCTGCGGCGTGCCGACCTTGACGTTCGCGTAGCCGCGATCCCAGTAGTGCGCGCTGACGAGCAAGAGGTCGCGCTCGAACGCTTCCTGCGAGTACGTACCGGAGTCGTTCAGGAACGACAGCGCGTCCGCGCGGCGCGTCGAGATCGCGTTGCGAAGCTCTTCATCGGAGATGCTGTTGTTGCCGATGAACTGGACCTCGCGGATCTTGACCTTGGCCTTCTCGTCGATCTTGAACCAGACGTCGACCTCGGCCTCGTTGACGGACTTCACTTCCCAGTCGACGGTCGCGAGGTAGTAGCCCTTCTGGACGTAGAGGTCGGCGATCTTCTCGCGGTTCTTCTTGACCTTCGAGATATCGACGATCGAGTCGAGCTCGAGGTCGATGACCTCGTTGATCTTCGACAGCTCGAGCTCGTTGTTGCCGGCGACGAGCACCTTGCGAATCGACGGCTTCTCCTTGACCGCGAACGTCAGCGTGAGCGAGCCGTTCGTGTTGACCTCGCCCTCGACGTTGATGTCGGCGAAGAAGCCCATCTTCCACATCGTGCGGAGGTCTTCGCGCAGCTTCGTCGGATCGAGGACCGTGCCGGCCTTCGTCAGCAGCTGGACCCGGATCGCATCGTCCTCGACCTTGCGGTTGCCGCGGAACTGGATCCGCTCGATCGACCTGCCCTGCCACTGCACGCCGCCTGCGCCACCCGTCGGTGCGGTCGCGCCGGAGCCGGAGCCGGAGCCGCTGGTGTCGCCGCTCGTATCATCTGCAGGCGCGGGAGTCGGCGCCGGCGTCGGTTGGGCCCACGCCCGAAGACCGAGCGCCACGATCAGTACGACGACAATCCGCTTCACGACGCTTCGTCTTTCGCGGCGTCGATCGGGTTCGCTGCCTCGGTGATCCCGACCTCGCCAGCGGTCGGGCCCTTCGCGGGCGTGCGGTATGCGTCGCCATCGGCTTCGTCGACCAACCGGCCACCGTCGACCATCCGCATCCGGCGCGGCATCAGGTTCGCGAGCTCCGGGTTGTGGGTGACGACGAGCAACGTCGAGCCATGCTCGCGGTTGAGCTCGAGGAACAGCTGGTGGATCGCTTCGCCGGTCGCGCGATCGAGGTTGCCGGTGGGCTCGTCGGCGAGGAGCAGCGACGGCTCGAGCACCATCGCGCGAGCGAGCGCCACGCGCTGCTGCTCGCCACCGGAGAGCTCGCTCGGGCGGTGCGTGAGGCGGTGGCTGAGGCCGACGCGGCCGAGGATGTCGCGCGCGCGGATCCGCGCCTTGCCGACGGGTGCGCCCTGGATCAGCGCGGGCATCATCACGTTCTCGAGCGCAGAGAACTCGGGGAGCAGGTGATGGAACTGGAACACGAACCCGATCGAGCGATTGCGGAACTCCGCGAGCCGCGTCGGGCCCATCTTCGTCAGCTCTTCGCCGTTGAACGTGATCGTGCCGGAGGTCGGCAGGTCGAGCGTGCCGAGGATCTGGAGCAGCGTCGACTTGCCGACGCCGGATGCACCGACGACGGCAACCATCTCACCAGCGCGCAGCTCGAGGTCGACCCCGGTCAGCACCTGGAGCGACACGCCGCCGTGCTCGTAGACCTTCGACAGGTTGCGGACGGAAACGGTCGCACCGGTCTTGCCGCCGGACTTCTCCGGCGCACGGTTGGTCTCGGGCGCGTCGTCGGGCACAGGAATCTCTAACGAGCGCGAGACCTTACTTATCGCGTTCCCAGGTGTCAACGCGCGATGAGACCTATGCAGAGCGCGAAACGGTTGCTCGCAGATCGCCCGAGAATCTGAAGATCACACCTAAAAGGAGATGTTCGCGCCCAGCGTCCACATCGACGCGGACTGGTCGAACTTCGTCCCGGCATCCGTCTCGAAGCTCGCCTGGTTACGCGTCCAATCCACGTAGACGCCGAGCCCGGTGAGAAGCAGGTCGAGTCGATACTCCACGCCGACCGAACCGGTATAGCCGGTGCCTTCCAGGCTCGGGCCGGCGTTGTCCTGCGGCGTGAGGTCGGTTCGTAGGAGGCCGAGCCGGCCGTAGAGCTCGAAGTGATCGGCGAGCGCGAAGTTGTACTTCGCCGCGAGCTGGATCGTGCGCGAGTCAGTAAGCCCCGTACCCGGGCCGTTCGCGACCAAGTAGCCGTAGCCGCTGTACATGCCCTCGATCGAGAACCCGGCGAACCGGTAACCGAGCGCGATCCGCGCACTCCGCCCGTCGGCCTTGTAGCCGTTGTTGATGTTGTCGCTCACGCTCGCGCCGGTACCGACGCCCAGGCCGATATACGTGCCGGCATTTGCCGCTGTCGCAGAGACGGTGACGAGAGCCGCAACCAGGAGCGCGCGCATGGTCGGGGGTCGAGCGAGAACCGTGCCACGCGCAATGCCTTGGAATCGCGCGGCCGGTGTTTCAAACCGTAGCCGCACCTTCACACACCCCGCGCTTAGTGGCGCATTCCGGTCGCGGGGCGAACGCGGGCGCCGAGGAGCGCGGGATAGAACGTCGCGAGGATCGAGATCACGACGCCGGCCGCGAACGTGAGCCCGACGGACATCGGGTCGACGTTCACCGGCATCCGATCGATGTAATAGACGTCGGGGTTGAGCGGGATCCCGACGCGCTTGCCGACGTAGCAAAAGATCAGGCCGGTACCGACGCCGAGGACGGTCCCGATCAGGCCGATCAAGAGGCCCTGGATCGCGAACAGATTCATGATGCCGCGATCGCTCGCGCCGAGCGTCTTGAGGAGCGCGATCTCTCGCTGCTTTTCGACGACGACCATGATCAGGTTGCCGACGATCGAGAACGATGCGACGAGGATCACGATACCGAGCACGAGGAACATCGCGATCTTCTCGAGCTTCAGCGCCGAGAACAGCGACCGGTTGAGCTCCTTCCAATCGACGACGCGATACTTCGGGCCGAGCTCGTCGCTGATCTTCTTCACGTACGCGTCGGTGTCGTCGGGGCTCGGGATCCGGACCTCGATGCCGTCGATCGCGTCGCCGCGATCGAGGAACTCCTGGAGCGAGTCGAGCGTGACGTAGATGAACTTGAGGTCGTACTCGTACATCCCGGTGAAGAAGATGCCGGCGATCCGATAGTCGCGATTGAACGGAATCGGCGTGCCGGTCGCGTCGGGGTTCGACGGATCCGACAGCGGCGACACGAGCCGGGTCTCTTGGCCGACGTAGAGATGCATCTGCTTGACGAGCTCGCGACCGACGAGCACGCCCGGCAGCGATTCGGTGCGGCGCACGACCGCCGGCGAGTCCGTCGGAAGATCGAGCACGTGGATCTGCGGATCGACGGTGTTCTTGCGCGGCTGCGAGTAATCGATCGGCGGCGCGTCGCTCGTCACCATCCCGGGTGGCGGCGGATCGACGACGTCACCGCTCGGCACGACATCCTGCGCATCGCCGCCGAAGTCGCTGCCGATCGGCGGCGGCGAATCGACGACGACGGGATTGATCCCGCGCGGTGCGTACGCCGTCACGTGATCGGTATCCGCGCCCGCCGGGTCCACGGCCGCGGCCGAGCCCGCCGGTTCTGCTTGCGGTTCAGGTGCGGGCTGCGAGTAATCGATCGGATCGCCCGACGACGGCATTCCCGCCGGTCCTGGATCGACGACCGAGCCCGAGCCAGAACCGGTTCCGGCTTGTGGAACTCGGAGGTCGAGGTCGCCCTCGTGCTTGCCCTCGAGATCCTTCAGCGCGTTCTTGTCCTCGAGATCCTGGACGAGCTTCGTCACCTTGCCGACCGTCTTCGGATCGATGCCCTTGATGATGACGTTGAGCCCGTTGTTGTTCGACGCGATCACGACCTCGCTCTGCGCGTACGGCGTGGCAGCGACGACGCCGGGGACCTTCAAGATCCGGTCGTAGACCTCGCGCCACTCGGTCATGTCTCCCTCTTCGCGGGTGACCTGGATGTGCGCGTTCGAGCCGAGGATCTTCTCGCGCAAGTCGCTCTCGAAGCCGCTCATCACCGCGAGCACGCAAACGAGCGCCGCGGTGCCGATCCACACGCCACCGATCGGCACGGTCGTGAAGAACGTGAAGAACGCGCGCAACGCACCGAAGAACAGCGCGAGGAACGACAGGATCCCGCCGACTGCATAGAGCACCAGGATCAGGATCCCGAACCACGACGGAATCCCGCCGAGGTCGCGCGGGAAGTGAATGATCACGTTGTGGACCGCGCAATACGCCACCGCGTAGCCGGCGGCTGCCAGGACCAGCCCGAAGAAGAACGTGTAGAGCGCGGGCCGCGAGAAGATCAGCACGCCGCCGACGATCACGATCACCAGCGCGACCTCAAGCAGACGATCCGTCGTGAAGATCCAGTTCGACCAGCTGCGCTTCGAGAGGCCCGCTCCGAACGAGACCTGGAGCAGCACGCGAGTCAGGAACAACCCCGCGATCGCCCACTTCGTCGGTTTGGTGACCTTCGGCTCGGGAACGAGCAAGTAGCGCTGCGCGACGAAGCCCTTGTAACCGCCGATCGCGACGAGGAAGTGCGCGATGAGCCCGCCCTCCTCGCGCTCCACTTTCGGGGCACGACGAGCGCGTGCGATCGCGGCGCGCGCGGCCGGGTCGAACGTGCGGCGCGACAGCCGGTAGAACCCGCTGACGATCCCGAATAGACCGACGATCAGCGGTCCGAGCGCGAAGAACCACGGCCCGCTGGTCGAGCCGACCGATGGAACCAGGCTATCGGGCTGCTCGCCACCGCCGACCGTGTACGCGAGGATGACGAGGCCGGCCGCGATCAATACGATGCCGGCGCCGAGCTCGAGCCATCCGCGCGTGCGTGCTTGCATCCGCTACTCCGCCCGCATCAGGGGGAACAGGATGACGTCGCGAATCGACGCCTGGCCGGTGAGCAGCATCGCGAGACGATCGATGCCGATGCCCTCGCCTGCCGTCGGCGGCATGCCGAGCTCGAGCGCGCGGCAGTAGTCCTCGTCGTAATCCATCGTCTCGGCGGCGCCGACGTTCTTCGCCTCGACCTGGGCCTGGAACCGCGCGCGCTGATCGTCCGGATCGTTGAGCTCGGAGAACCCGTTCGCGATCTCGCGGCCGCACACGAACAGCTCGAACCGATCGCAGAACGCCGGGTCCTTGTCGTTGCGACGCGCGAGCGGCGACACCGCGAGCGGGAACTGGGTGAGGAACGTCGGCTGGACGAGCTTGGCCTCGGCTGTCGCTTCGAACAGCAAGTAGCCGAGGTGACCCGCGCGGATGCGCCGTTCCATGTCATCGGGATAACGCGCGACGAGCTCGTGCGCCAGCCGCGGATTCGCCTTGAAGTCCGCGACGGTCTGCTCGGGTGTCCCGGAGCGCAGCGCGTGCGGCACGCCCTCGAGGAGGACGCGCGCGATATCCGCTGCAGGCACGCCGTGCTGCGCGGCGACCTCGGCCGCGAGCACCGGATCCGAGAACACCTGATCCGCGTTCGCGATCCCGCCGAGCGTGCGGACCGCGTCGACGATCGTGAGCCGCTGCCACGGCGAGGCGAGCTCGACCTCGACGCCATCCCACGTGACCTTTGTCCCACCGTTGATGTCGCGGGCCAGGCCCGAGACGAGCTCCTCGGTCAGATCCATCAGATCTACGTACGTCGCGTACGCTTGGTAGAACTCGAGCATCGTGAACTCGGGGTTGTGCTGACGAGACAACCCTTCGTTGCGGAAGTTGCGGTTGATCTCGTAGACCCGGTCGAACCCGCCGACGACGAGCCGCTTGAGATAGAGCTCGGGCGCGATCCGCATGAACAGCTTCATGTCGAGCGCGTTGTGATGCGTCACGAACGGCCGCGCCGCGGCGCCGCCGATGATCGGGTGCATCATCGGCGTCTCGACCTCGAGGAAGCGCCGCTCGTCGAGGAACTTGCGGATGCCGCGGACGATCTGCGAGCGCTTGCGGAACACCGTGCGGACGTCCGGATCGATCGCGAGATCGACGTAGCGCTGGCGATAGCGCGCCTCGACGTCGGAGAGCCCGTGCCACTTGTCGGGCAGCGGGCGGAGCGACTTGGTGACGATCCACAGGCGCTTCGCCAGGATCGAGAGCTCGCCGCGCTGGGTCCAGAACGCCGGGCCTTCGACGACGACCTGATCGCCGGCATCGAGCTGGTCGAGGATGTTCGTCCAGTCGTCGGGCGCGAGGTGATCGATGTTGAGGAACAGTTGCAGGTCACCGGTGGTGTCGCGCAGCGGCGCGAACACGGCCTTACTGCCCTTGCCGCGGATCACCATCACCCGGCCGCCGACGCGCAATGTCTCGCCGTCGATCGGCTGGATCTCCTTCTTCTCGCGCGGCGCGCCCGGCGCCGGCTTGTCGACCGGGGCAGGCTTGGTCGGCTCGTACCGCGCGCGTACCTCGGCGAGCGAGATCGTCGGACGGATGTCGTTGCGATACGGATCCGAGCCGGCCGCGCGCAGTGCCTGACCTTTCTCGCGCCGCTCTTGCATGATGCGGTCGAGGGTCTTTTCCGGTTGTTGCGCGGGCTCCTTTGCCATGGCGGCGCACCTTATCATTTTGGTTGTATCGTGCAGCCATGTTCCGGCCGGTCGTTTGTGCTCTCGTCCTCGCTTCCGCCTGCAAGGGCCACCCGCCGAAACCGACGGAGGAGACCAAGCCTCCGCCACCGAGCGCGCCTGCGGAGGACTCGTGCAAGAAGGCGGAAGTCGATGGACCA
>Ga0207687_10000094_pt1 | contig 64753 bp, 63 predicted proteins | sample KBSM54metaG_FD_184399 | JGI IMG/M metagenome (GOLD analysis project Ga0207687, IMG submission 184399) | Miscanthus rhizosphere microbial communities from Kellogg Biological Station, Michigan, USA - KBS M5-4 metaG (SPAdes) (version 2) | ecosystem: Host-associated > Plants > Roots > Rhizosphere >...
CATTACCCACGAGCGTCTGGCGCGCATCTGCTTCATCGATTATGACCGCGAGCTTGCTCTGGTAGCGGAGTACCAGGACCCCGGCACCGGAGGCACAGGAGAAGGGCAGGAAAAGCAGATCGCGGGCAACGACGAACTCGCCCGCTCGGGCGACCCCGAGATGGCGGCGCTCTGTGCCGAGCGGGGAGCCGGAGTCGTGCTGATGCACATGCCCGGCGATCCGCGGACAATGCAAGACAACCCGTCTTACGACGACGTCGTCGACGACATCAAGGCATTCCTCGCTGTCCGGGTCGAGTTGGCCGTCGCCGCTGGCATCGCCGAGCAGCGGCTTTGGCTCGATCCCGGGATCGGCTTCGGCAAGACGTTGGAGCACAACCTGGAGTTGCTGAGGCGACTGGGGGAGGTGCGAAAGCTGGGCCGGCCGCTGGTGATCGGCGCTTCGCGCAAGAGCTTCATCGGCAAGGTTGACGGCTCCCCCGTCGACGAGCGCATCGGCGGCTCAATCGCCTCCGCGGTGCTTGCCGCGGCCGAGGGCGCCGATGTCCTGCGCGTCCACGACGTCGCCGAGACGGCGCAGGCGCTCACCGTCGCCAACGCTGTCCTTGGATAGGTTCTTCGTATGGAGTCGCACGGCAACGGGCTGGAGTCGCGGGTCGAGGTCGAGTTGCGCGGGCTCTCGATCTACACCCACCACGGCGTCAGCGACTCCGAGCAGGAGGTCGGGCAGCGACTCGAGTTCGACGTCTCCTTCGACGTTCCCGATTGCGACGCGGTGCTCACCGACCGGATCGAGGACACGGTCGACTACGCCGCGGTTTGCGACATCGTCGCCCTCGCCGCTACGGAGCGCAGCTACCGCACTTTGGAGCGCCTCGCACAGGTCGTCGGCGAGCGCTTGATGGAGCGCTATGGCTGCGAATCGGTGCGGGTGCGTGCCGCCAAGCCTGAGCCGCCGCTGCCGCTGGCGATTCAGGAGGTCGCGGTCGAGGTCGTCCACGAGCGCGCCCAAGAGGGCGACGAGGACGAAGCGGAAGAGGCCTGAGCGCCGCCGTGCCCGAGACTCGCAGCGGCTACCTGGGCCTAGGCTCCAACGTCGGCGACCGCGAGTCTCACCTGCGGGCGGCGGTCGAGCTTCTGCGCGAGCACGGGGTAGAGGTGGAGGCCGTGTCCTCGACCTACGAGACCGAGCCGGTCGGCGAGGTGCTCGATCAGGCCGATTTCCTCAACGCGGCGATTCGCATCCGCACCGAGCTCGAGCCGGAAGTGCTGCTTGATCTCTGCAAGGAAATCGAGGTCGCTCGCGGCCGGCAGCTCGATGCGCGCCGTCACGGCCCCCGCCCGCTCGACGTCGACCTGCTCCTGCTCGGAGACATCGAGCTCTCCACCGACCGCCTCACGCTTCCCCACCCCGAGGTGACCAGCCGCCGCTTCGTCCTCGCCCCGCTGCTCGAGCTGGATCCGGAGCTGACGCTGCCGGACGGGACCCGACTGGCCGACGCGCTCGCTGCCCTCGGCCCGGGCCAGCGCGCAGATCGCCAATCTCGATGAAGCATTACCGGGCCCATAGCCCCGGTAATGCTTCATCGAAGCTCTAGGCCGCGGTGGTGTCGCGCAGCTGCTGCAGCCAGGCGGGCGGCAGGACCGGTGGGGCGTCGCCGGGATAGTGGGGGATGACCCGGCGTGCGTGCTTGCCGGCAGGCCTCGCTTCGATCGCCGGTCTCAGGTCGTGGAGGGTCATCGCCAAGCGGATGCTCGGGGCGATCTGAAAGTCAGCGGCGTTGAGCTGCTCTCCTCCCAGGACCCCTTCGGCGATCCAGGCGTCGATCCGGTCGAGGAAGCCGGGCAGGGCGGCGAGGTCGCGGCGCACGTTCTCGTCCGTCGCCTCGTTGAAGCGGGCGGAGAGGGCGACGACCGGCGCTGCTGTCTTCACCGCCAGGCCGATCGGAATGCCCAGCTTGGCTCCCTCCGAGTAGCTGCGCAGCGAGGAGCTGTCCTTCTTGATCGACCACCAGGAGATCTGGCGGATCGGGTGTTGCAGCTCCTCGTCGCCAAAGCGCTCGGCCTCTTCGACCGCGGCGCGCTTCTCAGGATCGGCGGGAAACAGCGCCGGCTCCGGGCGCAGCTGCTCGAGCTCGCGCGCGATCGGGCGCGAGCCCTGCACCTTGCGGCCGTCGATCTTCAGCGCCGGCACGGTTTTGCCCGGAAAGCCGAGCACGCGCAGGAGCCCCTTCGACATCACCGGGAAGAGATCGGTGCGCTTGTAGGGGATGCCCTTGTACTCCAGCATCGCCCGCGCCGCCATTCCCGGATGCGATCCCGGAATCGTGTAAAGACGCGCCTCCACGGCGCCGATCCTACGGTGTCGGCGATAATCGCGACGTGCTCCTCGCGGTCGACGTCGGCAACACCCAAACGCACCTGGGCGCCTTTGACGGCGAGAGCCTGGTCGAGCACTGGCGCTTCCAGACTCGCTCCGGCGCGACCGGCGACGAGCTGGCCGAGCGAATCAGCGGCTTCTTCTCGCTCTGCGGGATGTCGTTCGATGGCGTGGACGCGATCTGCGTCTCCTCCGTTGTGCCGCCGCTTGGCAGCCAGTTCGAGGAGATGGCACGGCGATACCTGAAGGCGGAATGCCTGACGATCGGCCCAGGGCTCAAGACCGGGATGCCGATCCGGATCGAGAACCCGCTCGAGGTGGGCGCCGACCGCCTGGTCAACGCGATCGCCGCTTACGACCGTTTCGGCGAGGCCTGCGTCTCGGTCGATTTCGGCACCGGCATCAACATCGACGCCGTCTCCGCCGATGGCGAGTACCTCGGGGGCGCGATCGGCCCCGGCCTCGCGCCCTCGCTCAGCGCCCTGATCGAACGCGCGGCGCGAATCACCAGGATCGATCTCGAAGAGCCCAAGGAAGCGATCGGGCGTTCGACCCGGGCGGCGATCCACTCCGGCTTCATCTTCGGCTTCGCCGGCTTGATCGACGGCATCGTGCGACGGATCGAGGAAGAGCTGCCGAATCCGCGGGTGCTTGCCACCGGCGGCTACGCCTCCGTCGTCGTCCCCTTCACGGAGACGATCGACGAAGTCGACGACCTGCTTACTCTCAAAGGGTTGAGATTGATCCATGAGCGCAACGCCCCAACAGCCCCCGCTGACTGATCCCTTTCGGATCGGCGGCATCGAGATCCCCAACCGCGTCCTGCTCGCTCCCCTGGCCGGGATCGGCAACTGGTTCGTGCGCCTGCAGGCGAAGCGCCACGGGGCGGGATTGGCCGTTTCCGAGATGGTCTCCAGCTTTGGCCTCCATCACCGCAACGAGCGCACCCTGCGCGAGCTGATGCGCATCCATCCCGACGAGCACCCGGTCTCGATCCAGCTCTTCGGCCACGACGCCGAGGTGATGCGCTCCGCGGCGGCGATCGCCGCCGAGGCGGGCGCCGACCTGATCGACATCAACATGGGCTGCCCGGTGCGCAAGGTGCGCAAGACCGGCGCCGGCGCGGAGTTGCTGCGTGACCAGGAGCTTGCCCTGGCGCTTGCCCGGGGCGCGATCGAGGGTGGCGGCCTGCCGGTCACGGTGAAGTTGCGCTCTGGGATCGAAGTCGGCGACCGCTCGGGCTTCGATCTCGCCGTGCGCCTCGCCGAGGAGGCTGGTGTTGCCGCGATCGGCTTCCACCCACGGGCGGCGACCGTTGGGCACAAAGGCAGCCCCGACTACGCGCTCACCCGCGAGCTGGCCGGGCGGATCGAGGTGCCGGTGGTCGTCTCCGGCGGCCTAAAAAGCGCCGAGGCGGCGAAAGCCGCTTACGAGGAGTCCGGCGCCGCCGCGGTGATGATCGCCCGCGGATCGCTCGGCAACCCCTGGGTCTTCGAAGAACTGACCGGGCAGCGACAGCAGCCACCGAAGCGAGGCGAGGTCGCGGCCGAGCTGCTCTGGATCATCGACCGCGCCAAGGAGCATCTCGGCGACGAGCGCGCCGGCCGATACCTGCGCAAGTTCTACCCCTGGTACATGGAGCCGCTGGGCGCTTCGGCGGAGCTCGCCGACGAGTTGCAGCGCCACGCCGACCTGACGCAAGCCCGTCGCCTGATCGCCGATTTGGCCACTCCGGCGCCAGCCAGTGCCTGAAACCGGATTGGCCGCGTAAAGCGGCTAGCTATAATCCCGCGACTTCCGGCCCTGGTGTGGTGAAGCAAAGCCCCCACACTTGGGCGTTTTTGGGTCTAGGAGCCGGTTTTCGGTCGTTCTCAACCACCAAAGCGAGGTAGTGCCAAAGTGAGTCGCCAGTCCGTCATCACACCCGAGGGCCTCGAGAAGCTCAAGGAGGAAATCGAAAACCTCTCGACCGTGCGGCGGCGCGAGGTTGCCGAGCGGATCAAGGAGGCGCGCGAGTTCGGCGACATCTCCGAGAACGCCGAGTACGACGACGCCAAGAACGAGCAGGCCCTGCTCGAGCAGCGGATCGCCCAGCTCGAAGAGCGGCTGCGCCGTGCGACGGTCATCGACGAGAAGGACATCAGCACCGACGAGGTGCAGTTCGGCTCGATCGTCCACGTCAAGGACCAGAAGACCGACGTCTCGCAGAAGTTCCAGATCGTCGGCTCGACCGAGGCGGACCCGCTCGAGCACAAGCTCTCCAACGAGTCGCCGATCGGCAAAGCCCTGATCGGCCACAAGCGCAATGACATCGTCACGGTCGAGGTCCCGCGCGGGCCGAAGAAGAAGCTGAAGATCACCAAGATCGAGACGGCCTAGCGGGCTTGCCGGGTAGGCTCGCGCCTCGATGAGTGGCGAGGCGGATCGACCGAAGCTCTCCGACGTTCTTCGCGACCGGCGCGAGAAGCTCGAGCGGCTGCGCGAGGCGGGCATCGACCCGTTTCCGCCTGAGTTCGCCGACCGCGAGGAGATCGGGGAGGTGCGCGCCGCGCACGAAGGGCTCGCGCCCGGGGTCGAGACGGATTCTCGCCATCGCGTCGCCGGCCGCCTGGTCGGCCGTCGCGGCCACGGCAAGGCCTGCTTCCTCGACCTGCGCGACGCCAGCGGCCAGATCCAGCTGCACGCGCGCGAGGACCTGCTGGGCCCGGAGGCCTACGAGGTGCTGGTCGAGCTCGACCTCGGCGACATCGTCGGCGTCGAGGGGACGGCGATGGCGACCCGCCGCGGCGGCGAGCTCTCGCTGGCGATCGACCACTGGAAGCTGCTGGCCAAGAGCCTGCGGCCGCCGCCCGACAAGTTTCACGGGCTCGAGGACGTCGAGACTCGCTACCGCCAGCGCGAGCTCGACCTGATCGCCAACGAGGAGAGCCGCAAGCTCTTCACCCTGCGTGCCCGCACGGTCAGCGAGGTGCGCCGCTACCTTGACGAACACGGCTTCGTCGAGGTCGAGACGCCGGTCCTGCAACCGCTCTACGGCGGCGCCCTGGCGCGTCCTTTCACCACGCACCACAACGCGCTCGACCGCGACCTCTACCTGCGCATCGCCACCGAGCTCTACCTCAAGCGGCTCGTCGTCGGCGGCATCGACCGCGTCTACGAGCTGGGCAAGGACTTCCGCAACGAGGGGATATCGCACAAGCACAACCCCGAGTTCACGATGCTCGAGTGGTACGAGGCCTGCGCCGATTACGCCTCGACCGCGCACCGGGTCGAGCAGATGGTCGCCGAGGTCGCCGAGCGGGTGCTCGGCACGACCGTGGTCCAGCGCGGCGACGTCTCGATCGACTTCGCGCCCCCGTGGAAGCGGGTCAGCTTCCGCGACGCCATTCGCGAAGCCAGCGACATCGATATCGCCGAGCATCCCACTCGCGAGGCGCTGGCCGCGGCGATCGGCAGCGAGCCCGACCCCGCGGAGGGCTGGGGGAAGCTGGTCGACGGCCTGCTCTCCAAGCACGTCGAGCCGGGACTGATCCAACCGACCTTCGTCCTCGACTATCCGGTCGAGCTCTCGCCCTTCGCCAAGTCCCACCGCTCCGAGGAGGGCCTGGTCGAGCGCTTCGAGGCCTTTGCCGGGGGCATGGAGATCGCCAACGGCTTCACCGAGCTCAACGACCCCGACGAGCAGCGGCGGCGCTTCGAGCAGCAGGCCGAGGAGCTGGCCCGCGGCGACGAGGAGGCGCAGCCCTACGACGAGGATTTCGTCGCCGCCCTGGAGCAGGGGATGCCGCCGACCGGCGGCGTCGGAATCGGAATCGATCGCCTGGTGATGCTGCTGACCGGGGCAAAGAGCGTGCGCGAGGTCGTGCTCTTTCCCGCGATGCGTACCTAGTTCGGACCAAATCGGCCAAAAGCACGCTCTGAGCGCTTTTTTGCGTCCGGGGGCCGGGTAGGCGCGCTCGGTATCCTCTAAGGACGACATAGGCGCTTACCGATAACCGAAGGGCGCCCACCGAGACTTACTCAGCCGCGCCGCGTTGAGTAGATAGAGAGGCTTTTTGTTCGAGCGATTTACAGAGCGAGCCCGCCAAGTAGTGGTCCTAGCCCAGGAAGAGGCGCGCACGCTGAAGCACAACTACATCGGCACCGAGCACATCCTGCTCGGCCTGCTGCGCGAGGAGGAGGGCCTCGCGGCGCGGGTACTCGAGTCCCTTGACATCACCACCGAGCGCGTTCGCTCGCAGGTGGTTCGCATCGTCGGCTCCGGCGAGGAGGTGACCTCCGGCCAGATCCCGTTCACGCCGCGCGCCAAGAAGGTGCTCGAGCTCGCCCTGCGCGAGGCGCTCTCGCTTGGCCACAACTACATCGGCACCGAGCACATCCTGCTCGGCCTCGTGCGCGAGAACGAGGGCGTCGCCGCCCGCATCCTGCTCGACTTCGACGCCGACTCGGACAAGATCCGCAACGAGGTCATCCGCATGCTCTCCGGCCCCGGCGGCCGGCGCCAGGGCGCGGGTGCCGGCGCCGGCTCGGGCGAGGGTAAAAAGTCTTCCAAGCTGCTCGACCAGTTCGGCCGCAACCTGACCAAGCTCGCCGAGGAGGGCAAGCTCGACCCAGTGATCGGCCGCGAAACCGAGATCGAGCGGATCATGCAGATCCTCTCCCGCCGCACCAAGAACAACCCGGTGCTGCTGGGCGAGCCCGGCGTCGGCAAGACCGCCGTGGTCGAGGGGCTGGCCGCCCGCATCAACAAGGGCGAAGTCCCCGAGCTGCTCAAGAACAAGCAGATCTACACGCTCGACCTCGCTGCCCTGGTGGCCGGCTCGAAGTACCGCGGCGAGTTCGAGGAGCGCCTCAAGAAGGTGATGAAAGAGATCACCCAGCGCGGCGACATCATCCTCTTCATCGACGAGCTCCACAACCTGGTCGGCGCCGGCGCCGCCGAGGGCGCGATCGACGCCGCCTCGATCCTCAAGCCGGCCCTCGCCCGTGGCGAGCTGCAGACGATCGGCGCGACGACGCTCGATGAGTACCGCAAGTACCTAGAGCGCGATTCGGCGCTGGAGCGCCGCTTCGCCCAGATCAAGGTCGACCAGCCCTCGGTCGAGGACACGGTGAAGATCCTCGAAGGGCTGCGCGAGCGCTACGAACAGCACCACCGCGTCAACATCACCGACGACGCGCTGGAGGCCGCCGCCGAGCTCGCCGACCGCTACATCTCCGACCGCTTCCTGCCCGACAAGGCGATCGACCTGATCGACGAGGCCGCCTCGCGGATGCGGATCAAGTCGATGAGCGCACCGCCGGTCTACCGCGACCTCGAGGAGGAAATCGAGACGACGCGGCGCGACAAGGAGGCCGCGATCGAAGCGCAGGAGTTCGAGAAAGCGGCGAACCTGCGTGACACCGAGCGCCAGCTGACCACGCGCAAGCGCCAGCTCGAAGACGAGTGGGCCGAGGGCGAGAACGGCGACCGTCCCGACGTGGGCGAAGAGGAGATCGCCGACATCGTCTCGATGTGGACGGGCATCCCGGTCTTCAAACTGACCGAGGCCGAGACGCAGAAGCTGATCCGCATGGAGGAGGAGCTGCACAAGCGGGTGATCGGCCAGGAGGTCGCGATCACCGCTGTCTCCAAGGCGATCCGCCGCTCGCGCGCTGGGATCAAGGACCCGAAGCGCCCCTCCGGCTCGTTCATCTTCCTCGGCCCCTCGGGGGTCGGCAAGACGGAGCTCGCCCGCACCCTGGCCGAGTTCCTCTTCGGCGACGAGGAGGCGATGGTCCGCATCGACATGTCCGAGTACATGGAGAAGCACGCGGTCAGCCGCCTGGTCGGCTCACCCCCGGGCTACATCGGCTACGACGAGGGCGGCCAGCTGACCGAGGCCGTGCGGCGCAAGCCCTACAGCGTGCTGCTGCTCGACGAGATCGAGAAGGCGCACCCTGACGTCTTCAACATTCTGCTGCAGATTCTCGAGGACGGGCGCCTCACCGACGCCCAGGGCCGCACGGTCGACTTCCGTAACGCGATCGTGATCATGACCTCGAACATCGGCGCCTCGGAGATCTCGAAGAACACCTCGATTGGCTTCACCGTCGCCGATGAGACCGGCATGTCCTACGACGACATGAAGAACCGGATCATGAGCGACCTGAAGAAAGTCTTCCGGCCCGAGTTCCTCAACCGAATCGATGAGGTGATCGTCTTCCACAAGCTGGCCAAGGCCGAGGTCAAGGAGATCATCGACCTGATGATCAACCGCGTCCGCGTCCAGGTGGCCGAGCACGAGCTGCAGCTGGAGCTGACCGACGAGGCCAAGGACCTGCTGGTCGACAAGGGCTGGGACCCCTCGATGGGTGCCCGCCCGCTGCGCCGGGCGATCCAGCGCTACATCGAGGACCCGCTGGCGGACGAAGTGCTGCGCCAGGGCACCGAGATGCCGGCCGGCTCCACGGTGATGGTCAAGCGCGATCCCTCCGGAGACGAGGAGGACCGCCCGCTCAGCCTGACGATCGTCAAGCCGAAGAAGCAGGTGCGGCCGAAGAAATCCAAGCTCGAGCCCGAGAAGGTCGGCGTCGGCGCCAAGCAGGGCGACGGCGAGCCAAGCGGCGAGGGCCAGCCGGACCAGGGCGGCGAGCAGCCGTCCGGCGACGGCGACGTCAGCTAAGAGCCCCAGCGTCGCCGTGCGCCAGCCTGGTCGCAGCGCTGTCGGTGCCTGGAGCGGCGGTCGCTTCCTGCATTTCGGCGAGACGATCGAGGCCGAGCGGCTGGAATGCCTGCTGAAGCCGGGGGAGGGAATCGACACGGTGCTCACGGCTGACACCTACGGGCAGGGCGAGGCCGACTCGCTGGTCGGGCGGGCGCTCACCGGCGTGCCGCGCGAGAGCTATTGCCTGGTCGGGGCCGTCGGCCACGACTTCTATGCGGGCGAGCGCGACGGCCCGCGCGGCTTCCCGCGTTTCACCGACCCGGGCCTGCGTGGCGAGGGCGAGTACGCGGGCTACCTGCGGATGGCGGCGGAGCGCAGCCTCGAGCGCCTCGGGGCGAGCTCCTTCGACCTGCTGCTGCTGCACAACCCCGATCGCATCGGCTACTCGAGCGAGGCGGTCTGGGACGGGATGGCGGCACTGCGCGAGGCCGGCCTGGCGGGTCAAATCGGCGTTGCGCCCGGACCCGCCAACGGCTTCACGCTCGACATCATCGGCTGCCTGGAGCGCTTCGGCGACCGCATCGACTGGGCGATGGTCATCCTCAACCCGTTCGAGCCCTGGCCCGGCGAGCTCTGCCTCGAGGCTGCCGAGCGCCACGGGGTCGAGGTGATCACCCGCGTCGTCGACTACGGCGGCCTCTTTTGGGGGGACCTCCGTTCTGGCATGGAGCTGGCCAAAGGCGATCACCGCGCCTTCCGCCCCGAAGGCTGGATCGAGGCCGGCCTCGAGAAGCTCGACCGCGTTCTTCCCTATGGCGAGCGCGCCGGCCTGACCCCGATCCAGCTCGCCTGCCAATGGAACCTCGCCCATCCCGCGGTCGAGTGCGTCGTCCCCACGATGATCCAGGAGACCGGCCCCGAGGCCCGCCCGATCGAGGAGCAACGAGCCGAGCTCGCCGCCCTTCCGGCCGAGCAGCGCCTCAGCGCCGGCGACGTGGCCGCGATCCGGGCAATCGGCGATAACACCGGTTGCATGGTCCTCAAGGGTGCAAACCCCGACCACGAGGGCGACGAGCGCCCTGACCGATGGGAGCTTTCGAGCGAGCTCGCCGAAGTGGGCACCCGCTGGGGAATCGACCCCGCCCGGGACCTCGTCGCAACGCGCTAGCCAGCCCTCTGGGCCTCCAGCACATCGAAGCTCGGCATCCGTAGTTCCGGATAGGTTCGGCTCCGATGTTGGGGATCGACAAGAACAATCGCCCCTGGTGGACGCTGGCCGGAACCTGCGCGGGGCTCTTCTTGCTGATGCTCGATTCCACCGTGGTGGCCCTCGCGTTGCCGAGCATTCGGCACGACGTGGGGGCGACGGCGGAGGGGCTGCAGTGGGTGATGAATGGCTACCTGCTGGCGATCACGGTGTTCGTGGTCACCGCGGGGCGGCTGGGCGACATGTTCGGGCGCAAGCGGCTCTTCCTCGCCGGCATGGTCGTCTTCGCGCTCGGCTCGGTGGTCTCTGGGGCGGCGGGGAGCCAGGAGGCGCTGGTCGCCGGGCGGATCCTGCAGGGGATCGGCGCGGCGCCGATGTTGCCGCTCTCGCTGGCGATCGTCTGCAACGCCTTTCCGGCGTCCGAACAGGCGCGCGCCCTGGGTGTCTGGGCGGGCGTCTCGGCGCTCGCGCTGGCGATCGGGCCGCTCGCTGGCGGCCTGCTGGTCGAAATCGACTGGCGGGTGATCTTCTGGATCAACCTGCCGGTCGCCCTGCTCGGGATCGCGATCACGAGCATCGCCGCGCCCGAGTCGACCGATCCGGGCGCCGGGCGGCGGATCGACTTCACCGGCCTGATCGCGCTTGGCGTGGGACTGGCGGCCGTCGTTCTGGCTCTCGTGCAGAGCCGCGCCTGGAGCGGCGCAACGACGGCTGTGGTCGCGGTCGTGGGCCTGGCGGCGCTGTTCGCCTTCTGGAAGCTGGAGCATTGCGTGCGCGAGCCGATCGTCGACTTCGCCCTCTTCCGCAACGGGCCCTACTTCGGCGCCAGCGCGGCCGCTTTCTCCCTCGTCGGCTCCTACTGGGTCGTGATGTTCTTCCAGCCGCAGTACCTGCAGGACGTTCTTGGCCACTCCGCAATTCTCAGCGGCGCGATGATCCTGCCGGTGACGGCGCCGATGGTGGCGATCTCTCCGCTTTCGGCTCGCTTGATCGGCCGCTTCGGGGCACGGCGGCTGATGACCGCCGGCATGGCCTGCGGCACCGCCGGCCTGCTCGTGCTGACTCAGCTGGACGCCAGCAGCGGCTACGGCCTCTTGCTGGCCGGCTACCTGCTCTTCGGCGTCGCCCTCGGCCTCGTCTACGCGCCGATGTCGACCGCGGCGATGGCGGCGATGCCCGCGGAGAAGGTCGGCATCGCCTCGGGCGTGCTGGCGATGGATCGCGTGATGGCGGGGGCGATCGCGCTGGCCGCGGTGGGCGCCGTCTTCCACGCGCTGCTCGACGGCGGCAGCTCCTTTGCGGCAAGCATCGCCGGCTCAACCTGGGTGGTGGTCGCGCTTTGTGCCGCCGGTACGGCGCTCACCTGGGCCTTCGTTCGTGACCCCGAGCGCCCCGGGCCCGATCCAAGCGTGGCTGGCAAGCCCCACCCGAACGCGCTCAGGCATCATTTTCACCATCGCCGCTTCCATCTCTGAGGCCTGCTGTGCGCCTATCTAGGCGTGAATTGCGCGGTTAAGATTTCTTAGGTGATCGCTTTCCTTGACAATGGCTATCCTGACCTGTCCACTGGGGATTAGCCACACCGCATTCCAAAGCGGTTTTTGGCATCCTAAAGGGTGATGTCAGCGCTTCCAGGGGATGAGCTTCATGAGCTCTCTGAACGCCAAGATCCCCGACTCCTAAGGGCTCTGGATGTCGTCGCGCCCGGCACCGCGCTGCGCGAGGGCCTCGACAACATCGTCCATTCCCGCACCGGCGGCCTGATCGTCGTCGGCGACCCGGGGGACATCTCCCACCTGCTCTCCGGCGGGATCAAGCTCGACATCGACTACACGCCGGCGATGCTCTACCAGGTGGCAAAGATGGACGGGGCGATCGTGCTCAACCCCGAGGCGACCAAAATCGCCTGGGCCAACGTGCAGCTGATGCCCGACCCGACGATCCTCTCCTCGGAGACCGGCACCCGCCACCGCACCGCCGAGCGCGTCTCCAAACAGACCGAGGCGCTGGTGATAGCGATCTCCCAGCGCCGCGACGTGGTTTCGCTCTACGTCGAGGGGACCAAGTACATCCTGCAGGACATTCCCGCGGTGCTCGCCAAGGCCAACCAGGGCCTGGCCACGCTGGACAAGTACCGCGCCCGCCTCGACCAGGTCTCCAACCGCCTCACCGTGCTCGAGTTCGAGGGCGGCGGCGTGCTCTACGACGCGCTTGCCGTGCTGCAGCGGGCCGAGCTGGTCACCCGGATGGCGGTCGAGGTCGAGCGCTACATCGTCGAGCTCGGCACCGAGGGGCGCCTGATCGAGATGCAGCTGGAGGAGACGATGGTCGGCGTCGCCGCCGACAAGACCGCGCTGGTGCGCGACTACTCGGTCGAGGACTCCGAGCAGAACCTGGCCACGGTGCTGCAGTCGCTGGCCCGCCTCCCGCACGAGGACGTGCTCGACTTCGGCCGCCTCGGGGAGCTGCTGGGCTATGACCGCAAGCTCAACACCCTCGACTTCCCGGTGGCACCGCGCGGCTACCGCGTGCTCGGCCGCGTGCCGCGCATCCCCAAGCTTGTCGTCCAGAAGATCATCCAGGAACTGGGTGGGCTGGAGGAGGTTCTGGCTGCCTCCGACGCCGACCTGGAGGCCGTCGACGGAGTCGGCTCCACGCGAGCCAAGGACATCCGCGAGGGCCTGCGCAGGCTCCAGGAGGTCGACCTGGTCGATCGGTACCTACAAAGCTGAACGGCGAATGGCGCCGTTGACAAGAGAAAGGAGCATTCCGATTTCTGATCTAGCAGAGGAGGCCATGGAGGCGGGCTTCGAAGCGGACGTTGAGATCCCTTACGTCTGCGATTTCGAAGAGGGGGACAAGGTCGTCTACCCCCATCACGGTGCTGGCCTCGTGCTGAAGAAGGAGACCCGGGAGCTGATGGGGGAGGAGCGTGAATACCTCACGATCAAGATCCTCCACAACGAGCTCACGGTAATGGTCCCCTGCGAGAACGCCGGCGTTGCTGGTCTGCGCCGCGTTATCGACGAGGAAGAAATCAAGAAGGTCACCGACGTGCTCACCGACGACGTCTCGGACATGCCGAAGAACTGGAACCGGCGCTTCAAGTACAACCGCGAGAAGATCAAGACCGGGGACGTTTTCGAGCTGGCTGAGGTCGTTCGCAACCTTGCCATCCGCGAGATGGAAAAGGGCCTCTCAACCGGTGAGAAGCAGATGTACACGCGGGCGAAGAAGATCCTCGCCTCGGAGTTCATGTACGCGCTCGACAAGGACGAGGAGGGCGCGGAGGAGTACCTCGACGGGCTGTTGGAGGAGCGCTTCGCCGCCACGGCGTAGCTCCGCCGTGTCCGTCACGGCCGTGATCGCGGCCGCCGGCTCCGGGCAGAGGCTCGGAGCCGGCGGCCCGAAGGCCTTCGTGCCGCTGGCCGGCAGGCCGCTGGTCGAGTGGTCGCTTGCGGCGTTTCGCGCCGCCCCTTCGGTGGGCGCGGTGGTTATCGCCTGCCCGCCGGGGCAGGTCCACGATCTCGCGCGCGACGGCGTCCGCGTGGTCGACGGCGGCGCGACCCGCGCCGAGTCCGTTTCGAATGCCTTGGCTGCCGTCGAGACCGAGCTGGTCGCGATCCACGATGCCGCGCGGCCGCTGGTCACTCCCGAGCTGATCGAGGGTGTGATCTCGACGCTCCGCGAGAGCCCCGATGCCGCCGGTGCGATCCTCGCCGCTCCGGTCACCGACACGATCAAGGAGGTCGCACCGGCGCCCCCCGTCGGCCGTAACGCTTTTTCGTCCCGTCAGCGTGAAAAAACGTTACGGCCGGTGGAGCGGACGCTGGAGCGCGATCTCCTTTGGGCGGCGCAGACGCCGCAGGCCTTCCGCGTGGCGGCGCTGCGCGAGGCGCTGGCGGCCGGTCCCGAGCGCACCGCGTCCGCCACGGACGAGGCGATGATCGTCGAGGCGAGCGGCGGCCGAGTGCTCATCCATCCCTCCCCGCCGGAGAACCTCAAGGTGACGACGCCGCTCGACCTGCGCTTGGCCGAGCTCTTCCTCGGCGATCGCGCGGCAGGAGAATGAGACCGGTTTTCGGGTTTCCGCCTAGGCCAGCAGAACCCAGACCAGGACCGCGGCGAAGCAGACCTGGCCGACCCCGAGCGCGACGCCGAAGCTGACCGCGCCAAGCGCGGCCGCAACCGCTGTGCCCAATGCGAAAGCGCCGAGCATCAGGGCAAGCTGGGTCGCGCGGGACTCGCTAGGCATGGCGTTCGTTGAGGTGCCGCCTGCGGCGGCGCTCGAAGAGCCGGCGCTGGGCGAAGAGGGTGGTGACGCCGGCGAGCACGATCGCGAAGAGGTTGATGCTGAGCTGGAGCATCGCGCCGCGCCAGTCGCCCCAGTTGCCGAGCGCGGCGGCGAGGCCGATGTTGGCAGCCGCCGGGATCGTGGTCACCGAGATCAGCACCCCGACCAGGGCTCCCGACTTCGCCGAGGTGAGCGAGAGCATGCCCGCCGCGCCTGCGAAGACCGCGACGATGAAGGAGAAGTCGTCGGGCCTGGTGATGAACTGAGTGAGCAGGTTGTCGGTGCTGTGGAAGCTCGAGTCGACCAGCCCCACGGAGACGCAGAACAGGGTGAAGAGGAAGGCGGCGGTGATGCCAACCGGGAAGCCGACGGCGAGCGCCGTCAGCGAGCGCACGCCGACCTCCGGCCGGCGCTCGACCGCGGCGACGCAGAGTCCCGCCAGCGGCCCGAACTCGGGCCCGACCACCATTGCGCCGATGATCAGGATCGGCGAGCCGGTGAAGATCCCGACCGAGGCGATCAGGCAGGCGAGGACCATGAAGATGAGGAAGTTTCCGCCCAGCTCGGTGGTCTCCGAGGTGCGCGCCTCGACCTCCTCCCAGACGACCGCGTCGGATGGCGTCCCGCGCGCGGCTCGCTCTGCGCGATCCGCGGCCTTCGACAGCTGCGAGTCGATCTGCTCCAGCGAGATCGAGCCGTCGCGGGCGATGCCGAGCTTCTTCAAGTCGTCAATCAGCACGCTGGCTTCCTCACGGGCGATGTCGCAGAGGACGACGTCGCCTTTGGGCTGGCGGGCGGCGCCGGCGAGGAAAACCAGGTTGGTCGCCGAGGGCGCCGCTTCGAGCAGCTCGAGAACCTCGCGACAGCGCGCTTCGGGCACGACGATCCGCAGGTGGACCATGGGCTCCAGCGTATCCGTGGCCCGGGTCGCCTAACCTCCCCGCTCCGCTGCGCCTTTCCAAGCGCATGACACGGCAAGGAACACCGCGATGCTGACTGACTATCACCTGCACCTCAGGCCCGACGAGCCCGACACGCCGGGCGAGCGCTTCTTCACCGGCGAGAACGTCGAGCGCTATCTCGTCGCCGCCGAGGCGGCCGGAATTGCCGAGCTCGGGGTCTCCGAGCACGTCTACCGCTTCACCCAGGCGCTCGACCTCTGGCGCCACCCCCTCTGGGAGCAGGAGGCGCGCGACGACCTCGATTCCTACTGCGAGTTCGTGCGCACGACGCCGCTGCGGCTCGGGGTCGAGTGCGACTACATCCCCGCCGCCGAAGACCGCACCGCGAACCTGCTCGAGGCGCGCGACTTCGACTACGTCGTCGGCTCGGTCCACTTCATCGGCGACGCCGCCGTCGACCACCCCGGCTGGGACGTTTGGGGGGACCGCAGCGACCCCGACGAGGTCTGGCGCCGCTACTTCGAGGCGCTTGCCGAATGCGCCCGCTCCGGCCTCTTCGACATCCTCGCCCACCCCGACCTGGTCAAGGTATGGGGCAGCTCGCGGCCGATGCCCGAGCGCGACCCGCGCTTCTTCTACGAACCTGCGATCGAGGCGATCGCCGAGAGCGGCATCGCGGTCGAGGTCTCGACCGCCGGCCTGCGCAAGCCGGTCGGCGAGCTCTACCCGGCGCGGGCATTCGCCGAGATGTGCGTCGAGGCCGGCGCGGCCTTCGCCCTCTCCTCCGACGCCCACCTGCCCGAGCAGGTCGGCTACGGCTACGACAAGGCGATCGACTTTCTCGGCGATCTCGGGGTAGATGAGATCTGTGTCTTCGACCGCCGCCAGCGCCGGCTCGAGCCACTGCCCGAACGGGTGCGGGAGGATTCCTGAGTGGAGGCGGGGGCGAGGCGCGTGAGCGTCGGCATCGGCTATGACAGCCACCGCTTCGAGGAGGGCAGGAAGTTGATCCTGGGCGGGGTGGAGATCGACCATCCGCGCGGCCTGGCCGGGCACTCCGACGCCGACGTCCTGACCCACGCCGTGATCGACGCCCTGCTCGGTGCCGCCGGGGCGGGGGACATCGGCACCCACTTTCCCGATGACGAAGAGATCTGGCGCGACGCCGATTCGATCGATTTGCTGCGCACCGCGGTCGGCATCGTCGCCGGGCGCATCGCCAACGTCGACGCGACGCTGGTCTGCGAGGAGCCCCGTCTCGGGCCCTACCGCGCGGAGATGGAGCGGCTGCTCGGCGAGGCGACCTCAGCCCGGGTCAGCGTCAAGGCGACCAGCAACGAGGGCATGGGCTGGATCGGTCGCGGCGAGGGGATCGCCTGCATGGCGGTCGCTTCGATCGAGAGCGAATAACCTTCGCCGCGATGGGAATGCTCAGCTCCATAGGGTCGCGCGCTCGGCAATCGGCCGCCGACTCGATCTTCGAGGCGAAGGTCCTGCGCGAGGCGGGGATCGTCGGGTTGGTTCGTCCCGACAAGGCGGCGAAGGTCGCAACCACCTTCCTGCGCTGGGGGGCGTCGCCGGCGACCGGCGTGGCCACGGCGGCGCACAAATACCCGCACGAGACGATGATCGTCGACGAACGCGGCTCGCTCAGCTTCGAACGGGTGCACCGGCGCTCCAACGCCCTCGCCCACGCCTTCGCCGCCATGGGCATCGGCCCCGGCGACGGGATCGGGATCATGTGCCGCAACCACCGCGGCTTCATCGAGACGACCCTTGCGGCGGCCAAGCTCGGCGCCAGCGCGCTCTACCTGAACACGATGTTCGCCGGGCCGCAGCTGGTCGAGGTGACCAGGCGCGAGCAGCCGAAGGCGCTGGTCTACGACGAAGAGTTCGCCGGGCTGCTCGACGGGGTCGACGAGAGAGTTGCCCGGGTCGTCGCCTGGACCGATGGGGAGCCGGAGGCCCAGACGCTGGACTCGCTGATCGCCGGCAGCCACGACGGCGACCTAAAGCCGCCACCCGACAAACCGCGCTTCGTCATCCTCACCTCGGGTACGACAGGCACGCCGAAGGGCGCCCAGCGCTCCAGCCCCGACGGGCTGATGGCGATGGCCTCGCTGATCGACAAGATCCCCTTCCGCGCTCGCGAGACGATGATGATCGCGGCCCCGCTCTTTCACTCCTGGGGCTTCTTCCACTTCGTGATGAGCCTGCCGACCGCCTCGACGATGGTGCTGCGGCGCAAGTTCGACGAGGAGGAGACGCTGCGCGCGATACAGGACCACCGCGCCCAGGTTCTCGGTGTCGTGCCGGTGATGCTGCAGCGCATCCTGCGCCTGCCACCCGAGACGCTCGAGTCCTACGACCTCTCTTCGCTCCGCATCACCTCCGCTTCCGGCTCGGCGCTGCCCGGCGAGCTGGCGATCGAGTGGATGGACCGCTTCGGCGACACGATCTACAACCTCTACGGCTCGACCGAGGTCGCCTACGCCACGGTTGCCACCCCCGAGGACCTGCGGGCGGCCCCCGGCACGGCGGGGCGGCCGCCGCGCGGCACGGTCGTGCGCCTCTTCGACGAGGCCGGCCAGGAGGTTCCCCGCGGCGAGGTCGGGCGGATCTTCGTCGGCAACGAGATGTCCTTCGAGGGCTATACCGGCGGTGGCGGCAAGGAGGTCATCGACGGCCTGCTCAGCAGCGGCGACGTCGGCCACATCGACGCCGATGGCCGCCTCTTCATCGATGGCCGCGACGACGAGATGATCGTCTCCGGCGGCGAGAACGTCTTTCCGCGCGAGGTAGAGGACCTGCTGGCCGATTGCGACGGTGTGGTCGAGGTCGCGGTGATCGGCGTCGAGGACGCGGAGTTCGGCCAGCGGCTGAAGGCCTTTGTCGTTGCCAATGGCGAGGCCGAAGTCTCCGAAGAAGCTCTCAAGGCCCACGTCAAGGCCAACCTGGCGGGCTACAAGACGCCGCGCGAAATCGAGTTCCTCGACGAGCTGCCCCGCAACGCCACCGGCAAGATCCTCAAGCGCGAGTTGCACGCGCGCGAGACCCAGAGGCAATCCCAGTAGGGACACCTCGCTAAATGCGCGTTTTGCGCGCGGGGTGGGGGTAGATAGGGCTCCGACCCGGATAGTAGGTTGCGGCCAATGGGTGATCCAGCGGCGCAGTTGAAGGTGGTCGGGGAAGCGAACCAAGAGCTGCACGAGACGGCCAAGCAGGCCCTCGAGTGGGTTCGGGTCAGCGAGGAGCGCGTGGCCAAGGCCGAGGCCCGCAGCGAGGAGCTGCGCGGCGAGCTGAAGCAGCGGGCGATGGCCACGCTGAGCAAGCTCAGCGCCCAAGGGCGCGAGCGGATCGCCGCCGAGCGCGAGAAGCGCAAGCAGGCAGAGGCGCGCGCCGTCCGGGCCGAGGCCGCCCGCGATCGCGCCGAGAAGAGCTTCGAGCAGGCTCGCCAGCAGGCCCAAGCGGACCGCGAGTCCGCCGCAACCGAGTTGAGCGCGGCCCGGGACGAGTCGAAGCGCGAGATCGCCGCCGCCGTCAAGCAGGTCGAAGAGCGCGCCGCCCAGCGGCACAAGGAGGCACTCGACCGGGCCAAGCTCGAGGCCGACCAGCGCGTCGCCGCCGCCGAGCAGCGTGCGGTCGAAGCCCAGGCGGCCGCAGAAGAGGCGCACCAGCTCGCGGTCAAGCTCGAGACCGAGATCGAGGAGCGGGTGATGCAGGGGACCGAGGACTTGCGCCGCGAGGCCGAGGAGCGCGTCCGCTCGCTGGTTGAGAAGGTCGAGGGCGAGGCGGCTGAGAAGGCACGGGTGCGCGCCGAGGAAGCCCTCAAAGCCGAGTCCGAGCGGATCCGCGCCCAAGCCGAGCAACGCGAGGAGCGGGTCCGGCAGGCAGCGGAGGATGAGATCAAGGCGAGCGTCTCGAGGGCGCGCCGCGAGGTCCTTGCCGCCGCCGACCAGACGGCGCCTTCGTGGTCGCGCCGCGATCCCGCTCCTTCCGGCTCCGGCTACCGCACGTTCTAGCCCCTTAGTTCTCTCTAGCATCCGCCCGATGCGAGAGGTGCGGATCAAGGACACGCTGTCGGGCGAGCTCGTCCGCCTCGATCCCGAGGCGGAGGTCGGCATCTATGCCTGCGGCCCCACCGTCTACAGCCGCATCCACATCGGCAACGCCCGGCCGTTCGTGGTCTTCTCGCTGCTCCGGCGCTTCCTCGACTCGGAGGGTTACCGGACAAAGCTCGTCGTCAACGTCACCGACATCAACGACAAGATCTACGTCGCGGCGCGTGAGGCGGGGAGCGGTTCCGCCGAGTTCGCCGCGCGGATGACAGAGGCCTACTTCGACGACACGGGCCGCCTCGGCCTCGGCCGGCCCGACGCCGAGCCGCTGGCGACTGAGACGATCGAGGAGATCGTCGCCCTGATCGCCGACCTGATCGAGTCCGGCCACGCCTACGAGTCGGGCGGCGATGTCTACTTTCGCGTGCGCAGCTTCGAGGGCTACGGCAAGCTCTCCAACCGGCGGGCCGAGGACATGGACCAGGGCGAGGAGGCAGGGTCGTCCTCGCTCAAGGTGGATGCCCTCGACTTTGCGCTCTGGAAGGCTCACAAGCCCGGGGAGGACACCTCCTGGGACTCGCCCTGGGGTCCCGGCCGCCCCGGCTGGCACATCGAGTGCTCGGCGATGGCGGAGGCCGAGCTGGGTCCCTCGTTTGCGATCCACGGCGGCGGCTCCGACCTGGTTTTTCCTCACCACGAGAACGAGATCGCCCAGTCCGAGGGCGCCGGGCGCCCGTTTGCCCGGGCCTGGATGCACAACGGGATGGTCCAGGCCGACGCGGAGAAGATGTCGAAGTCCGAGGGGAACATCTTCCAGCTGCACGAGGCGGTCGATCAGTATGGGGCGGAGGCTGTCCTCGCGTATCTGATCTCCGGGCACTACCGGCAGCCACTTGCCTTTGGGCCGCAGCAGATGGAGGAAGCGGTGGCGCAGGTCGAGCGGCTGAGGAACTTCTTTCGGGAGCACCCGGTTCGGGGGGGAGCATCGGGGGAGGGTCCGCCAGAGCAACAGCGGGGAGGCTCTGACGGACCCTCCCCCAATGCTCCTCACGATCCGGCGGCCTCCCGGGTCGAGAGCTTCAGGGAAGCGCTGGCCGATGACTTCAACACTCCCAGGGCGATGGCCGAGGTGTTCGAGCTGGTGGCGGAAGCGAATCGAGGCGATGCTCCTGAAGCTTCTGGGGCTCTGGCGGAGATGCTGGAGCTCGTCGGCCTCAGCGCCGTTGCCCGGCCGGATCAGGGAGCTGAGGCCGACGACGAGGCGGAGAAACTCCTCGTAGAGCGTCAAGAGGCTCGCGCGGCCAAGGATTTCACGCGGGCGGATGAGATTCGGGACCGGTTGGCGGAGCTGGGCTGGGAGGTACGGGACTCGGCCGAGGGCGCGAAGCTCGTGCCCAAGGGCTAGATGGCTTCGCAGGTCATCTACGGCAAGCAGCCCGTTGCCGAGGCCGAGCGGGGGAGGCGGCCGGTGCTGCGGGTTTGGAGGACACCGGAGACCTCCGGCGAGGAGCTCGAGCGGCTTTGCGGGTCACCGGATCATCAGGGGGTCGTGGCGGAGGTCGAGCCTTATCCGTATGCCGGCGCAGCGGAGCTGTTGCGCATCGAGGGCGCACTGCTCGTTGCGCTCGACCAGGTCCAGGACCCGCGCAACCTGGGTGCTGTCGCTCGCTCCGCCGACGCGGCGGGAGCGGCGGGGCTGGTGATCCCGGAGCGGCGCTCGGCGGCGGTCACGGCGGTTGCCTGCAAGGCCTCGGCGGGCGCGGTGGAGCACCTGCCGATCGCCAGGGTGCGCAACCTCTCCGATTGGCTGGATGAGGCGAAGGAGGCGGGGTTTTGGCTCTGGGGAGCCGATGCCGCTGCGGAGCAAGCTCCGTGGGATGTCGACCTGTCGGGGCCGACCGTGCTCGTGCTCGGCGGCGAGGGCAAGGGCTTGCGGCCTCGCGTCGCCTCTTCCTGCGACGGCCTCGTCTCCCTGCCCCAGCGGGGCAAGATCGACTCCCTCAACGTCTCCGCGGCAGCCACGGCGCTGCTCTTCGAGGCGGTTCGGCAGCGCTAGCGGCTGCAACGCCAATTGCACGAATTGTCGGCCGGGGGTTGACAGAACACCGCGCGGCCGTAAACTAACGCCGCAATAAGGGTGAACCTCAGCTTGAGTCTGAGGCGACCCAGTCCATAAAGGGCGCCACCAGGGGAGGTAAGGCGCCACGACCCTTCATTCAAGGAGAAGGATCTGTGGCTCTATCTTCGCCTACCCAGGAAATGCAACTCCCCTCCGGTCGTCTCAATGGTTCCCTGAAACCGGTCGAGACTAACCTTCAACCTGAGCTTGACGATCATTATCTGGTCGCCCTTGCCAAGGAGGGCCGCACCGATGCCTATGACGCGATCGTCCGCCGTTACCGCGGCTTCGTCCGGCTCAAGGCCTCTTCGTACTTCCTGCTCGGAGGAGAGGCCGACGACCTGATCCAAGAAGGCCTGCTCGGCCTCTACAAGGCGGTTCGCGACTATCGCACCGATCGAGAGTCGAGCTTTCGCAACTTCGCCGAGCTTTGCATCACCCGCCAGATCATCACCGCGGTGAAGACGGCGACCCGCAACAAGCACACGCCGCTCAACCAGTACGTCTCCTTCAGCCAGACGCCCGCGGCGGCCGGCGACTCGGACACGACCCTGGACGAGATCCTGCCCGGCCCCACTGTGCACGATCCGGTCAACCAGGTGATCGCTTCCGAAGAGCTGGAGAGCCTCGTCTCCTGCCTCTCCGGCGTCTCCGGCGTTCTCTCGGACCTGGAGAGCCGCGTGCTCTCGCTCTACCTCGACGGTCATTCCTACGAGGCGACGGCCGAGCGGCTCGAGTGCGACACCAAGACGGTCGACAACGCCCTGCAGCGGGTAAAGCGCAAGGTCGGCGCCCACCTCGCCTCGCGCGAGACGCTCAACTAGGGCAGGTCGGCGAGGACGTACTCGAGCAGCTCCCGGCCGTGCTCGGAGGCGACGGAGACGTCGTCGGCCTTGATCCGGGCGCGGTGCAGGGACTGCATGCGCAGTACGTCGCCGTCGCAGCGGCTGTTGGGGAAGATTCCCGAGTAGGAGACGCCGAGCCGCTCCAGGTGCCCGGCGACCAGCGCTGTGGCGGGGGTCTCCAACGGTAGGTCGACGTAGACGGCGTCGAGGCAGGCGCGGTGAAAGAGATGGTGGCGCTCCGCCGCGACGGCGGCCTCGAGGTCGGCGCCGGGCGTGTGGACCGTGACCACGGCCAGGTTGTGGTCGGCCTCGATCTCGACGTGCAGCCCGGTCTTCCCGGCAAGCTCCGCGCCTGCGGGCGGCTCGGCCAGCGTGCCGCGCAATTCGCACAGCTCCAGGGTGCGGCTGATGATCTCGTGGTGGCGCTCGGGCGCATAAACCGGCCGCTCGTGGCCGTCGTTGAGCTTGGTGTAGAAGAGCGCCGCGGATTGGCGCCCGCGCCGTCCCCCGCCGGCCGCGTCATTCGAGACCGAGGCAGGGATCCAGCCGAGCAGGAAGCCGGTCTCGTGCGCCCCGAGCTCGATGTTCGCCCGCTGGCTGTACGGGTGGGCCGCCGTCGCCTCGCTGTACATCCCCGCCAGTCCCTGCCCGGCAGCCCAGTCCATCAAGAAGCGCTTGGTCCGCGTGAAGATGTGCTGCCCCCGCGCCGCCGGCATCGTCACCGCCTGCCCGGTGTGGGCGACCGCATCCCCCGCCGCCGCCAGGCTCATCCCCTCGTGGCAGAGCAGCTCCCCGTCAACGGTCTCGGCAACACAGGAGACGTAGGTGCCCTCCTCCAGCCGCTTCGACACCTCCGCCGCGTCATAGACCCAGCGCACGTCGTAGCTATCCCCATAAGCAGCCTCGATCGCCCGCGCCAGTACACCACCCTCATCGGGGCCGAGAAAGCGAAAATTCACGTCCACGAACCTGACGATTACACAGCGGTGACGACCACCGGGTGCCCCTCACCTGAAGGCCGTTGCGCAGCAGATCGCCGCCGAGCTTCGGGGCGTGGTCCCTGAGCCTTCCGGAGAGGGGCACCCCGGTGGTCTCCCCCGATGCGCCCCCGACCCTTCGCCGAATTGGCATCGCTGTCTCCCTCACAACCGCGCCAGCTCAAAAGAGTCCGTACGCTGGAGAAGAGAGATCGGATCTCCCGCCCGCCTAGCTCAACTGGCAGAGCACCGCTCTTGTAAAGCGGAGGTTTCCGGTTCGATTCCGGAGGCGGGCTCTGGGTTCAGGCGCCGGGGCCGCCGAGCACACGTGCCTTCTCAGCCGCCAGCTCCTCGTCGGTGAGGACGCCTTGTTCGTGCAGGGTGGCGAGGCGTTCGAGGCGGGCCAGGCGGGCGTCCTCGTCGTTGGCGGGCATCGTCGTGGTTGGTGCCTCGCTCGTCTCCGTGGCGGGGGGGCCGGCGCTTGGCTTGCGCATCTCGGGCAGGCGCAGTTTCGAGGCGCGCTCGCCGAGATTGGCGTCTTTGACGGCGCCGACCACCTTGTCCTTGGTGCGGCCGACGACGTCGCCGTAGCTGGCGTCGGGAAATTCCTCGTTGGCCTGTTTGCGCAGCTCGTGGATGCCGAAGGCGGCAATCCCGGCGATTACCAGCGTGGTGAGGAAGGAGCGCAGGTTCTGGGTCGGCGCCGAGAGGAAGTAGATGCCGACGAGGATCGCCAAGCCGGCGTAGACGTAGGCGGGGTACTCGCGCAGGGGCGGCGCGATCGCGTGGCGGGTCGAGCGGGCCGAGCCGGTGGGCGAGGCGAGCCAGCCGGCGATCCCGAAGAGCACGCCGATGACGATCACGGTGGTGGCGATGCTGGTCATCAGCGAGGTGCCGATCGACCAGGCCGCTTCCGCCGCTGGCTTGACGCTGTCTTCTTCGACCAGCTGGCCGACGACGATGCCACCCGCCACCTCGCGGAAGACGATCACCGCGAAGCCCGCCGCGATCAAGCCGATGCCGCTGTAGAGGACCGTTACCCAGCGGCCCTCACTCGAGAGGTAGATGGCGAGGCCGAAGCAAAGGAAGGTGAGCAGGGAGAGGATCAGCGCCAGGCCCTTGATCGCGACCACGATGTCCTGCGCGGTCTTCAGCTGATCGGAGCGCAGGATCGTGATCTGCCCCGCATCTTCTGGCAGCTTTTCCGCCAGGTCACCGCCGATTCCCACCTGGTCGGCGAGGTTGGTGACGAGGCTGCCGAGGTTGAGACTGACCTTGCCTTCTTCCGTCGCCAGCGTCCCTTCCTTTTCTTCCAGAACTTCAAGCAGCTGCTCGTGGGTGGTGCGATTTGCGCTCTTCCAGAGTTCCTGGGCGGTTGAGCTCTGCAGGACCTGGTTGGCGCCTTCGGGGGCCACCTGGCGCAGGCCACCTGAGATCGGCCCCGCAAGATCCTTGGTATCGCCGGGGAGCTTTTCGCTCAGTTCCTTTTCGACGTCGACGTTTTCGTAAAGCTGATCGACGAGGTAATCGCCGAGCGTTTTACGGATCGTTTCGTTTTGGATCAGGCGGCCGCTGGTGTCGACCCAGTCATCTGTGTTGAGCGCCTGGCGTTCGGTCCAGATCGCGAAAACGCTGAGAAATGCGAGCAGCGAGCCGAGCACGATTAGAACCCTGACCAGGCGACGGCGTCCGCGACTCATCGGTGTGATGCTATACGTGGCCCATGAAGCTGGAGGGAATTCACCACATCACCGCGATCACCGCGGACGCGCAGGGCAACGTCGACTTCTACGCGGGCGTAATGGGCCTGCGTTTGGTCAAGAAGACGGTCAACCAGGACAACCCGACCGTCTACCACCTCTTCTTCGCCGACGAGAAGGGCAGTGCCGGCTCCGACCTCACCTTCTTCGAGTTCCCCGGCGTGCCCAAAGGGCGGGCCGGGGACGGCGACGTCCATCGCATCGTCTGGCGCGTTGCCTCGCACGCGGCGCTCGACTTCTGGGAGGAGCGGCTCAGCGGCAAGGGCATCGAGTCCGAGCGGGCCGGGGGAGGGTTGCGCTTCGCCGACCCCGAGGGCCTCGCCCACGAGCTCGCCGTGGTCGAGACCAGCGACGAGCCGCTGGTCGCCGACCATCCTGAAGTCCCGGCCGAGCTCGCCCTGCGTGGCTTTCACGCCGTTTGCGCCTACAGCAGCGCCCCCGACGCCAGCGTGGCGCTGCTCGAGTCGCTCGAGTTCGACCCGGTCGGGGATGGCAGCTGGGAAGCGCGCGGCACCAGTCGCGGCGGCCTCTATGTCTACGAAGAGCCGCCCGCCGAGCGCTCGCTGCAGGGTGCCGGCAGCGTCCACCACGTCGCCTGGGCCTCGACCATCGACGAGCACGAGGAGTGGCGCGCCCGGGCGATCGCCGGTGGCGCCCAGCCGACCCCAGTGATCGATCGCTTCTACTTCCGCTCGATCTACTTCCGCGAGCCGAGCGGCGTGCTCTTCGAGATCGCCACCCTCGGCCCCGGCTTCACCGTCGACGAGCCGCTCGAGCACCTCGGCGAGAAGCTCTCGCTGCCACCGGATTTCGAGCACCTGCGGGCCGAGGTCGAACCGAACCTGCGGCCGGTGATCAACCCGCGCACGCCCGGGTGAACGGCAACTTCGTCTGGCGGGACGCCGGCCGCACGGTCGTCTTCCACGCTGGCGGAGTAGCGGCGGCGCCGAAGCTCCTTGCCGAGCACGGCATGGAGAGCTTCGAATTGCTCTCCAGCCAGCGCCACCTGGACGGGGCAAGGGAGCTGGCGGAAGCCGCGAGCGCGGTGCACGTGCTGGCGCCCATGGAGCCGGCGGTGGCGGTCACCGAGGCGGCGGCGGGCCTGCTCGAGGCGGCGACGGGACCGCACCTGGTCGCCCTCGGCGGCGGTCGCACGATCGACACCGCCAAGGCGATCGCCGCAATCAGCGGTGCTCGCGTCGCCGCGATCCCGACGACGATGTCGGGCGCCGAGATGACGGGCATCCACCGCCTCCCGGCCGGCGCCGAGGACCGGGCGAAGGGCATGGTGCGTCCCGAGCTGGCGATCGCCGACCCGGCCGCGATGACGAGCGCCCCCGAGCCCGAGCTGCGCGCCAGCTCGATGAACGCCCTGGCCCACGGCGCCGACTCGCTCTATACGCCCTTCGCCAACCCCGTCTCCCGCATGACCGCGCTGCGCGGCGCCGAATCGATCGCAACCGCCCTCGACCAAGCCCCCGCCGAGCGCGACCGGGAGACCCTCGCCCTTGGCTCGATTCTCTGCGGCTACGCGATCGACTCCGGCTCCTTCTCCCTGCACCACGTCGCCTGCCAAACCCTGGTCCGCCTCTGCGGCGCCCCCCACGCCGGCGTCAACGCCGCAATCCTCCCCCGCGCAATGTCCTTCATGGCCGACCGAGCCCCCGACGGCCTGGAGCCCTTGGCGACGGCAATAGGCACCGAGCCCGCCACCATCGAACGCCGCCTCCTGGAACTGGGCGGCAACCCACCCGGCCTGGGCGACCAAGGCGCGGACAAAGCCAAGCTCCCAGAGGCAATCGACGCGATGCTCCTCCGCCCGGAGCTGGCTTTTACCCCGGAGCCACCGACGCGGTCCGACTTGGAAACGCTGATCGACCGCGCTTGGTAGGTGCCGGACGGCACCTAGTAACCACGACCGCGAACCCGTGTAGCCATCCCGTGATGGACCCCGCCCGCCTCCAGGCGTACCACCAGTACACCCGCGCCCACGGCGTCAACCCGGTCCTCTACATCCTCGCCCGCATCTTCCTCACCCCGTTCTTCCTCACCTACTGGCGCTATGCCCGCACCGGCCGTGAGCACGCCCGTCTCAAGGGCGGCCTGATCGTCGCCTCCAACCACCGCAGCTTTCTCGACCCCTTCGTGATCGGCGGTGCCCTGCCCTGGCGGCGGCCGATGAACTACGTCGCCAAGGTCGAGCTCTTTGAGCGCCGTTGGCAGGGTTGGGCCCTGTCGCGGCTTGGCGCCTTCCCGATCCGCCGCGGCGAGTCCGACGAGGAATCGATGGAGACCGCGCGCCAGGTGGTCGAGCGCGGCGGCGCGGTCTGCATCTTCCCCGAGGGGACGCGGACCCGCAGCGGCTCCCTGATCGAGCCGAAGCGCGGCGTCGGGCGGCTCGCCCTGCAGACCGGCGCTCCGGTTATCCCCGCGGCGATCATCGGCACCGAACGCATCCGGCGCGGCTGGCGGATCCGGCCCCACAAGATCAAGGTGAGGCTGGGCAAAGCGATGACTTTCCCCCGCGCGGAGGATCCCTCGCCGGGCCTGGCGGCGACGGCGACGGCACGAATCTGGCCCAACGTCGAGCTGCAGTGGGAGGACCTCGGCGGCCTGCCGCCGATGCGGCGCGCAGCCGTGATCGGCGCCGGCAGCTGGGGGACGGCGATGGCCGTCCTGCTCGCCCGCGGTGGTCTCGAGGTGCAACTCGCCGCGCGGTCGGCCGCACACGTGGCCGAGATCGAGGAGGCGGGTGAAAACCGCCGCTACCTCGAGGGCGTGCGGCTGCCGGACTCGGTGCGGGTGCTGCAGGTATCGGAGGTCGAGCTGGCCGGTCTCGATCTCGCCTGCCTGGCGATCCCGTCCGGCTCCATGCCGCAGGCGGTCGGCGCGATCGCCGACAGGATCGGCAGCCGCTCGGCGATGCTGCTTCTGACCAAGGGCCTGATCGCCCCCCGCGGCCAGCTGCCGGCCGAGTACGTCGGCGAGCGCGTGCGTGCCCGCGCGATCGCCTGCCTCGGCGGCCCGGCGCACGCCCGCGAGGCCGTTTCCGGGTCGGCGGCGCTGGTGCTCGGCTCGGCCGACGCCGACCTGCGCGACCAGCTCGGCACCGTCTTCGACCGCGCGGGCCTGTTCTGCGAGCGCTCGGGCGACGTCACCGGGGTGGAGATGGCCGGTGCGGCGAAGAATGCCGCCGCGCTTGCCGCCGCGGCGGCCGAGCCGCACGGCCTCAACGCCGCCGGCATCGCCGCCGCCCAGGTTTGGAGCGAGTGCATCGATCACGCACTCGGCCGCGGCGCCGAGCTCGCCACCTTCTCCGGTCTCGCCGGCGTCGGCGACCTGACCGCCTCGATGCTGGCGCCGGCCGGTCGCAACCGCCGCGCCGGCGAGCTGCTCGGCCGCGGCACCCCGGCTGCCGAGATCCCAGCCCAAATAGGCCAGGCCTCGGAGGGCCTCGACGCGGTGCCGTTGCTGGCGACGGCGACCGAAGCCGCCGGCGGCAGGGCCGAGGCCCTGTCGGGGCTGGCCGCCCTGATTCGCGGCGAGATCGACGCCGAGGCCTGGGTGGCGGGCCTGCGCCGCGTCGAGCGCTCGCGGAGGGCGGCATGAGCACGGCGCGGCCACGCGTTGCGATGGCAATAGGCTGGGGGCGTGGCCGAAGCGAAGAAGAACGTCGAGCCGGCAAGCCTCGACCCGGCCGCCAAGGCGGAGCTCGATCGCGCCTTCGAGGACCTCTACCGGGCCCACCTGCGCGATGTCTATTCCTACGCCTACTACCGGGTCGGCAACCAGCACGACGCCGAGGACCTCACCGAGCAGGCCTTCCTTCAGGCATACCGCCACTTCGATCGCGCCCGCCACGAGTCCGACGGGCGGCCGCTGCGCCCCTGGCTGATTCGCATCGCCCACAACCTGGCGTCGAACTACTACCGCGACCGCTCGCGCCGCCCGCAGACCTCGCTGGAGACAGCGGATCCGATCGCCGCCCGCCACGGCACCGAGGCAATCGCCGAGGGGCGGGAGGAGCTGCGCCAGGTGATGGCACACCTCGACCACCTGCCGGACGATCGCCGCGATGCCCTGATCATGCGCTTCGCCCTCGGCATGGACAACCGCGAGATCGCTCGTGCGCTGGGCCGCAGCGACGGTGCCACCAAGGTGCTGATCCACAGGGCGATCAAGCAGCTGCAGGAGGAGATCGGCGTCGATGAGTGAGGCGAGCGCGGGCATGGGCGCCAGCAGCTGGAACGTCGAGCACCTTCTCTCCGACGCGCTGCGCCCGATCGAGCCGCCCGAGCGGCTCTCGGGCCGGGTCGAGGACACCCTGGCCGCTGTCACCCAGGCTGCCGCCGAGGAGCTCTCGCAGTGGGCCGAGGAGCTCTCCGAGAGCGAGCTGCGCGCCCTGCGCGACCCGCGCAACTGGGTGCGCCCCGTGGTCGCCGTCGGCGCCGGCGGCGCCGCGGCGGGGGCGCTCGTGCTGATGGAGCTCCGCCGGCGGGGCCGTCAGGAGGCCAAAGGCGGCCTGCGCTCCCTCACCGCGCGGATCAGGCCCTAGCGGCAGCGGCCTTCTTCGCGACCGGAGTGCCGCGCCAGGCGAGGATGCCGAGGCAGCCGATCGCGAGGTGGAAGAGGTTGTCGCCGGTGTTGACCGGCAGGAAGCCGAGCACCGCCTCGCCGCTTCCAATGGCAAATCCCCAGAAGCCGAGCACGAAGTAGAAGATCCCGACCAGGAGCGAGCAGCGCCGCGAGGCGTAGTCGGCGGCGAGCAGGCAGGTCACGCCGGTGAGCACGTGCAGGACGTTGTCCCAGCCGTTGACGGCAAAGGCGCCAAAGACCTCGTTGACGTCTCCGGGCGATCCGAAGGAGGCGCTGTAGAAGAAGCCGACGATGCCGACGGTGACGAGGGTCGCGCCGCTCGCGGTGGCGAAGAGTCGGGCTGGGCTTGGTCCGTCCATCGGCGGCGATTGTAGGCTGCTCATCCCCCGTGGCCCAGACTTGCTATCGCCATCCCAATCGCGAGACCGGCGTCTCCTGCTCCAACTGCGGGCGGCCGATCTGCCCCGATTGCATGACGCCGACCCCGGTCGGGATGCGCTGCCCCGAGTGCGCCAGCCAGCGCACCAAAGTGGTGCAGGGGGTCGGAGGGGAGTCATCCCTTCTTTCCAGCGCGCCTGCGACCTTCGTCCTGATCGCGCTCAATGCCCTCGTCTTCCTGGCCGAGATCGCCAACGGCAGCGGGGGCTTCTACCAGATCAACGGCAGCTCGATCGTCCTCGACTACGGCCTCTACGGCCACGCGGTCAACGAAGGCGAGCTGTACCGGCTGGTGACGAGTGGCTTCCTCCACGCCGGCCTTCTCCACATCGGCTTTAACATGTTCGCCCTCTTCTTCCTCGGCCGGATCCTCGAGCCTTCGATCGGCACGCCGCGCTTCCTTGCCGTCTACTTCGCCTCGCTCTTCGGCGGCGCCTTCGGGGCGCTGCTGCTCAGCCCAGACGCGCTGACGATTGGTGCATCCGGGGCGATCTTCGGCATCTTCGGCGCCACCTTCGTGATCGCCCGCGGGCGCGGCTTCGACTCCGTTGCCTCTTCGATCGGCGCGATCCTGCTGATCAACCTCGCTTTCAGCGTCGGCGGCGCCAGTCACATCAGCCTCGGCGGGCACCTCGGCGGGCTCGCCGCCGGGCTGGTCTGCGGCGCCGTGATCATCCTCGGCGATCGCGGCCGCCTCGGCCAAAGCCGCCAGGCCGCCGAGATCGCGGCCGCGGTCGGGGTCGCGATCCTGGCGATCCTCGGCGCCCTGGCAATTACCTAGGGCTCGCTCAGCCGCCGGCGCCGCGCCAGACCGTTGGCGCTTCCACTTCGGCGAAGCCGAGGGTGCCGGGCGGGTCGACCAGGTCGGGGTGGAGCAGGTGGCCGAGCAGCTCGACGCCGTCGACCAGCCTTGGTCCCGGCCGGGAGAACGTCGAGGCGGCGTCGACGGCGTAGACGCGGCGGGCTCCCAGGCCCGCGATCTGGTCCCAGTAGGCGAGTGCCTGCGCCCGCGCTTCCTCGACGTACCAGCCGCACGGCATCGCGATCACCACGTCGGGGTTGAGGCCGGAGAGCTCCCCCCAGGAGACCTCGGGCGACTTGAGGCCGGGCGGGCCGGCGACGTCCTCGCCGCCGGCGATCGAGATCATCTCCGGCACCCAGTGGCCGCCGACGTAAGGCGGGTCGAGCCACTCCAGGGCGATCACGCGGGGCAGGCTGGCGCCGGCGACCGCGGCCCTGACCGTCGCCAGCCTGCCCTCGAGCTCGCCGCGCAGCTCGTGCGCCTCGTGCGGGATGCCGGCTGCCTCGCCTAGCCGGATCACGTCCTCGAGCATCTCGCCCAGCGTGCTCGGGTCCTGTTGCAGCACCCGCGGCTTGCTCGGCAGCCGCGCCGCCACCTCGAGCACGTCCTCGTAGGAGACCGCGCAGACGGCGCAGACCGCTTGGGTGACGATCAGGTCCGGCGCCAGCTTTGCCAGCAGCACTTCGTCGAGCTCGTAGAGCGCCTGCCCCTCCGCCACCCGTGCCTTCACCGCCCGGTCGATCTCCGCCGCGCCCAGGCCCGCTGGCAGGACGGTCCTGGTCAGGTGCGGGAGTGCCTTTGCCGCAGCGGGGTAGTCGCACTCGTGCGTGACCGCGACGACGCTGTCGCCGAGTCCGAGTGCGTAGAGCATCTCGGTCGCAGAGGGCACGAGACTTGCGATCCGCATCCGACGATCAATATGCCACCTATCGCAAGAGCAGCGGGCAGGATGGCTATATTGCCTAGGCCGAATGGCCGACGAAGACCTTCCCCGAAGTACCGGGCCACATAAGCAATGAGCGCCCTCCTGCTCGTCCTCCTCCTGCTGCTGGTCGCGATCAACGGCTTTTTCGTCGCGGCCGAGTTCGCCCTTGTCCGCAGCCGCCGCGGCAAGCTCGAGCAGCTCGCCGAGGAAGGCGAAAGCGGCGCCGAGGAGGTGATCGAACAGCTCGACAAGATCGACGAGTCGCTGTCCGCCTGCCAGATCGGGATCACGATCGCCTCGATCGGCATCGGCTTCCTCGGCGAGCCGTCGCTGGCGGTGTTGCTCGAGCCGATCTTCGGCAGCCTCTCCCATGGCGCCGCGGTGGGCCTCTCGGTCGCGATCGCCTTCATCCTGGTCACCGCGCTCCACATCAGCATTGGCGAGCAGGTGCCGAAGATGCTGGCGATCGCCCACGCGGAGCGCACCGCCCGGCGGGTTGCCCGGCCGCTCAACTGGTTCCGCATCTTCACCGCGCCGGTGACCTTCGCGCTGAGCAGCATCTCCAACGCGATCGTCCGCCTCTTCGGCGTCGACCCGACCAATATCGAAGAGAAGCACACGGCCGAGGACCTGAAGCAGATCATTGACAGCTCGCGGATCGGCGGCACGCTCGATCCTGGCGAGGCGGGGATGCTCGGGGGTGTTTTCCACCTGCACGAGCAGGAGGCGCGCGAGGTGATGACGCCGATCCCGGCCGTGGTCACCGTCGATGCCTCGGAGACCGTGGAGACGGCGCTGCGCCGCTGCGTCACCTCCGGCCACACCCGCCTGGTCGTGATCGAGGACGAGAACCCCGACCGGGTCAAAGGCATCGTCCACAACAACAGCCTCGCCCGGCTCTACATGAGCGACGGTCGCGAGGCCGAGATCACACCCGCCGTCCGCGACGCCGTGATCGTCCCCGAGACGCGCCCGCTCGACGACCTGCTGCACGACCTGCAGGTCCAGCGCACCTCGCTCTCGGTTGTCGTCGACGAGTACGGGCGCACGGTCGGCATCGTCACCGTCGAGGACATCCTCGAGGAGGTGGTGGGAGAGATCGAGGACGAGACCGACCCCCGCGCCTCAGCCCTGCGCCGGCTCGCTAGCGGTGAGTGGTTCGTGCGCGGCCACGTCTCGCTCGGCGACCTCTCTGACGCGGGCATCGAGCTGCCGGTCGACACCGACGCCTACAACTCGGTCGGCGGCTACGTCTTCGGCGAGCTCGGGCGCCTGCCCAAGCGCGGTGACACGATCACCGCCAACGGCTACACGATCCGGGTCGAGTCGGTGCGTGAGAACCGCATCGAGGCGGTTCGGATCAGCGGCCACTCCGGCGAGGCTAGCGCCGGTTCCGTCCGCCGCGACTCCTAGCTTCTTCGGGCAACCTGCATTCCCCTGAGACTTGGAGGTATCGCATGTGGGTTGTGCGACTGAGCGATAAGCAGCTTGAAGTCCTGCGAGCCTTGCTGCGCTCAGAGGAGCACCTCGGCCCGGCGCTCAAAGGCGCTGTCGAAGCACTGGACCTCGCCCGCTGGGACGAGCTGCCCGAGGCCGAGCTCCCCTGGGAAGAGATCGAGGCCAAGGCCCGCCAGCAGGGCATCTCGCCCGCTGACGTGATCTGGGACCTCGCGGGGAAACGCTAGCCGGCGCAGATGGGCGAAGCGGGGGAGTTATCCCCACAACAGCCGGGTGGCCTGGACACAGCCCTGAAGACCGTGATGAAGGTCTCGACGGGATGGGCTGGCCTCGTTGCCTTCCTCGCGTTGGCTTCATGCGTGAAGTTGACCCATCCCAGCGGTGGTGGGCTCGACGTCGAGTTTGCCGTCACCGCGACCACGCTAGGGGTCGTGGCGCTGCTCTGGCTGCCGTCGCTGCTCAGAGTCTGGTCACTCGCAGGCGGAAAGGTGGAGGCGGCAGGAGTGGCGGCGACCTCCGGCGGCCTTCTTGCTTCGCCTGAAGACCTGATCAATCGATTGACCGGGATCAAGACCACGGCCGAGAAAGCCACGGAGAAAGTCAAAGACCAGGCGCCCGAGGCGGCTGCGGCCCTGCGCAGTCTCGACAAACAGGTTGACGAGATGGCCAGCGAGTACCTGGGGGGGTCTGACACGGTCAGCGAGCCGGTCATCCGTGCCCTCGGGCGGCAGTACGAACAACTGCGCGAATCGCTCCCGCCCGGCGACGCGCGGACGGTTGAGATGACACGCGTGGTCAACGAGGCGCGCCTGCGCGCGGAGGTCGACACTCTCAATGCGATGCAGTGGGCCCCTCGCCTCATAACCCTCGAGGATGAGGGCCGCCGGATCGTCGGCTTGGCCTTTCTTCAGGCCATACCGCTGCCGGCCGCGTTTCCAGGCCTGCTACGGCTGGTTCGGCACTCGGCTACCGCATTCGAGATGTTCCACGCCCTCCTCGCGATTCGGGCGAGCGGGTCCCTGCTCTCCCCCTCAGAGAAAGAGGAGGCGGCTCGCGTAATGCTCGAGGAGCTTGAAGAGGATCCGCGCGGGGTGGGAGTCGCAAGCGACCCCGGGCTGCGGAGCCTGATCGGGGAAATAGCGGCGGACTTCACTTCTCCGTCCAACTCCGCGCAGGGCTCTCAGTCGTAGCTGTAGAAGCCCGCTCCGGACTTTCTTCCGAGCTTGCCTTCGCCCTCCATCTTCACCAGCAGCGCTGGGGGCTTTTGGTACTCCTCGCTCGAAGCCTCGTAGAGGGCGTCGCCGATCGCCCTGCAGACGTCGAGGCCGACGAAGTCGAGCAGGGCCAGCGGGCCCATCGGGTGGCCGGCGCCGAGCTTCATGCAGGTGTCGATCTCGCCCGCCTCCATGCCGGTCTGTTCCATGAAGCGGACCGCATCGAAGAGGTAGGGGAAGAGCAGGCGGTTGACGACGAAGCCCGCCAGGTCGGGGACCTCGACCGCGGTCTTGCCGAGCGCCGCGCACCAGGCCAGGGCCGGCTCGCGCGCGGCGGAGGCGCCGTCGGGGAAGCAGACCTCGACCAGCTTCATCCGCGGCACGGGGTTGAAGACGTGCAGGCCGAAGAGCTTGTCGATCCCGGCGGCCTCGCCGATCGCGGCGATGCTGAGCGAGGAGGTCGTCGTCGCCAGGTCGGCGTTGGGGCAGGCCGCGGCGATCGTTTTCAGCAGCTCGCCCTTGGGCTCGACCTCCTCGACGATCGCCTCGACGATCACGTCGCACTCGTCGAGGTCGCTCGGGTCCGTGGTCACCCGCAGCCGCGAGGGCTCGGCGCCCTCGATCTTGGCGCAGGCCGCGACGACTTTCTCCTCCGCGCGCCAGGCGGAAGCCTCGCTGCGCGCCAGCAGAATCACGTCTGCGGTTGTGGTCGCGACAGCGGCCAGCCCCGTGGCGATGGCGCCGCTTCCCGCGATTCCCGGACTCTCGTACCCCGTGCTTGCGTTCATGAGGCGGGTTCCTATCAGTCCGTCGCGCTCCGGGGCCGCGTGACCGGCGAGGTACGATTGGTTGACTGACCAGTCAATCGATACGGAGGGGCACGATGGCAGGCAACGGAAACGGCAAGTTCAGCGGGCGCGAGGTCGTCATCGTCGAGGCAGTGCGCACCCCGGTCGGGCGCGGGCACGAGGAGAAGGGCTACTACAAGGACATCCACCCCTCGAACCTGCTCGCCAAGGCTTACTCCGAGGTGATCGAGCGAGCTGGCATCAACGCCTCAGAGGTCGAGGACGTCGTCGGTGGCTGCGTGCAGCAGTTCGGCGAGCAGGGAGTCAACATCGCCCGCAACGCCTGGCTCGAGGCCGGCCTGCCGATCGAGACCCCGGCCACGACCGTCGACCGCCAGTGCGGCTCCGCCCAGCAGGCGGTCAACTTCGCCGCGGCGCTGATCGCCTCCGGCGTCCACGACGTCGCGATTGGCGGCGGCGTCGAGCACATGGGGCACATCTCCTTCGCCGACAACTTCTCGGTGATGCAGGAGCACGGCATGGCCTTCTCTCCGGAGCTGATGGAGCGCTACGACCTCGTGCCGCAGGGGATCTCGGCCGAGATGATCGCCGACAAGTGGGAGATCCCCCGCTCCGAGCTCGACGAGCTCAGCGTCCGCTCGCACCAGCGGGCCGCCAAGGCAACCGAGGAGGGCCGCTTCGAGCGCGAGATCGTCCCCTTCCAGGTCAACGGCGACACCTACGCCACCGACCAGGGGATCCGTCCCGAAACCTCGCTCGAGGTGCTCTCCCAGCTGAAGCCGGCCTTCAAGGAGGACGGCAAGGTCACCGCTGGCAACTCCTCGCAGGTCTCCGACGGCGCCGCCGCGGTGCTGCTGATGACCCGCGAAAAGGCCGACGCGCTGGGACTGAAGCCGCGGGCCCGGATCTACGACCAGACCACCGTCGGCGTCGACCCGGTGATCATGCTCACCGGCCCGATCCCGGCGACCAGGAAGCTGCTCGAGCGCAACGGGATGGAGATGGGCGACATCGACCTGATCGAGATCAACGAGGCCTTTGCCTCGGTCGTCGCCGCCTGGCGCCGCGAGCTGGAACCGGACATGGACCGGGTCAACGTCAACGGCGGCGCGATCGCGCTCGGCCACCCGCTGGGCTCGACCGGCGCGCGCCTGATCACCACCCTGCTGCACGAGATGGAGCGCACCGACAAGGAGATGGGCCTGGTGACGATGTGCTGCGGCGGCGGCCTTGGCACCGGCACCTTGATTCAGCGCGTCTGAGGCGCGCGCCTCATACGGCGCCCGGAAAATGTAGGTTTCCTCTATGGGAATGCGGCTGACCGCGTGGGGGGTTGGGGCGACGCTCGCTGCGCTGCTGCTCGCCGGCTGCGGGGGCGGCGATTCGAGCGCCGGTGGCTCGATCTCCAAAGAAGAGTTCGTCGCCAAGGCGGACGCGATCTGCAAAAAGAGCAACAAGCAGATGGAAGCCGAAATCTTCAAGTACCTGCGGAAAAACCGGGTCAAAGGATCGCTGCGCAAGCCAAGCGTCGAAGACAACGAAAAGTTCATCGAGGCCGTTCTGATCCCGAACCTGGAAAGGGAAATCAAGGAACTCAAGGCGCTGGGCGTGCCCGCGGGAGACGAGGAAAAGGTCGACGCGATGATCTCCGCCCTCGAAGAAGGCCTGGAAACCGCCAAGAACGAGCCGGAGACCGTCGCCGCGGGATCCAGCGACATCATCTTCGGCATCGCCAGCCGCCTGGCGGGCGAATACGGCCTCGAAACCTGCGGTAGCCGCTAGGAGCCCATCGGCTCCTGGCTGCCCGGCCAGGCGGCCGCTATGCTCAGCGCTCGATGGACCTGACCCTCTCGCCCTCCGAGCAGCAGTTCCGCGACGAGGTCCGCGACTGGATCGAAGCCAACCATCCCGGTCCCGAGCCGGAAGCGGGGCTCGAGGAGGTGATGGCCTTCCGCCGCGAGTGGCAGCTGAAGATGCACGCCGCCGGCTGGGCCGGAATCTCCTGGCCAAAGGAGTACGGCGGCCGCGGCGCGACGATGATCGAGCAAGCCATCTTCGTCGGCGAGGCTTCGCGCCTCGAGGCGCCCAGCCCGGCCAACGTGCTCGGCCTGGCGATGGGCGGCCCGGTGGTCATCGCCCACGGCACCGACGAGCAGAAGGCTCGCTACCTGGAGCCGATCCTCACCGGCGAAGAGATCTGGTGCCAGGGCTTCTCCGAGCCCGAGTCCGGTTCCGACCTCGCCTCGCTGAAAACGCGCGCGGTCAGGGACGGTGACGAATGGGTGGTGACCGGGCAAAAGGTCTGGACCACGTTCGCCCAATACGCCAAGTGGTGCATGCTCGTCGCCCGCACCGACGCCGACGCGCCCAAGCACAAGGGCCTCACCTACTTCCTGATGGACATGGAGCAGGAGGGAGTTGAAGCAAAGCCGCTGGTGCAGATCACCGGCGAGGGCGAGTTCAACGAGGTCTTCATCAACGAGGCCCGCATCCCCAGCGAGAACATCGTCGGCGGCGAGGGCAACGGCTGGCCGGTGGCGATCACGACGCTGATGAACGAGCGCGCCGGGCTCGCCTTCGGCGCGATCGCACAGATCGCCAACAACCTGAAACGCCTCGGCGCCCTGGCGGCTGAGACGCGTGTCAACGGCGGAACCGCCGCCGAAGACCCGGTCTTCCGCCAGCGCCTCGCCCAGCTCCACATCGAGGCGGAGACGATGCGGCTCAACGCCTACCGCGGCCTGACCAAGACGATGCAGTCCGGCATCCCGGGGCCGGAGGGCTCGCTGGGCAAGTGGCAGTGGGCCGACATCAACCAGCGCATCGCCGAGCTGGCACTCGACATCGAGGGTGCCTACGCGCCGCTGGCCCGCGGCGACGAGCATGCGGTCGGTGGCGGCGCCTGGCAGTACAGCTTCCTGCGCTCGCGCGCCAACTCGATCGAGGGCGGCACCACCGACATCCTCAAGAACATCATCGCCGAGCGGGTGCTCGGCCTGCCGAGGATGCGCTAGGAGCGCCTATGTATTTCGACCTGACGGACGAGCAGCAGGCGATCAAGTCGACCGCCCGCGATTTCCTCGCCGCCCGCTACAAGTCGGAGCGCATCCGCGCGCTGGCCGACAGCGAGAACGGCTTCGAGCAGTCCGACTGGGACGAGATGGCCGAGCTTGGCTGGACCGGCCTGGCGCTGCCCGAGGAGTGGGGTGGGCAGGGCCTCGGCATCGTCGACCTCGCCGTCCTCTTCGAGGAGATGGGCTACGCGCTCGCACCCTCGCCACTGCTCTCCAACACCGTCGCCGGGCTCGCGCTAAGCCTCTGCGGCTCCGGCGACCAGCGCGAGCGCTTCCTGCGCCCGCTGGCCGAAGGCAAGCTGCGCGGCACGCCGGCGCTCTGGGACGCTGGAACGCCCGGAATGATCGGCGAGTTCACGATGGAGGCCCGCGCCGACGGTGACGGGGTCGTGCTCGACGGCGAGAAGGTGCTGGTGATGGACGCCGCCGCGGCTGACTTCTTCCTCGTCGCAAGCGCCGACGGGCGCCGTCACGTGGTGGAGGCGGGCGCTTCGGGCCTCTCGCTTGCCCCGGCCACGACGATCGACCTCACCCGCCGGCTCTTCTCGGTTCGCTTCGAGGGAGTCCGGGTCGCGGCCGAGAACACGCTGCCTGCCGCGGGCGAGGATTACTTCGACGTCTTCTTCCGCATCTGCGTGGCCCTTGCGGCGGAGTCGACCGGGATCGCCCAGCGGACGATGGAGATGGCGGTCTCCTACGCCAAGGACCGCCAGCAGTTCGGCCGCCCGATCGGCTCCTACCAGGCGGTCTCGCACCGCTGCGCGCAGATGCTGCTCGAGACCGAGAACGCCCGCTCGGCGGTTTACGGCGCCGCCTGGGCGGCCGACGCCGAGCCCGAGTCGCTGCCGCGGGCTGCCTCGATGGCCAAGGCCTACGCCTCCGACGCCGGCTGGCGCGTGCCCGACGCCTCGATTCAGGTCCACGGCGGCATCGGCTTCACCTGGGAGCACGACCTGCACTTCTTCCTCAAGCGCGGGCGCGCCAACGCGGCGATGTTCGGCGACGCCAAGTGGCACCGCGAACGTGTCGCCGACGCCGTGCTTGCCGCCGCCTGACGCCGCCGATGGGTGCGCTCGAGCGGATCTCCGTCGCCGCGATCGGCACCTCGGTCGACGACCTGGTTGCGGAGACGCAGCGCGCTGAGGCGGCCGGAGTCGAGTGCGCCTGGGCGCCGGAGCTCTTCCGCTCCTCGGTCACCCAGGCCGCCTTCCTCGCCGGCAAGACCGAGCGCATCGGCGTCGCCACCGGGATCGCCTGGGCCTTCACCCGCAGCCCCTTCATCCTCGCCGTCAGCGCGCTCGACATCGACGAGATGTCGGGCGGCCGCTTCCGCCTCGGCCTCGGCTCGGGGGTCAAGCGGCTCAACGAAACCTGGCACAACGCCGCGTACGGCAAGCCGGCCCCGCACCTGCGCGAGGCGATCGAGGCGACCCGCCTGATCATGCAGCAGGCCGGCAAGGGCGAGCCGATCCGCTTCGAGGGCTCCTACTACGACATCGACATCAGGGGCTGGGTGCGACCGCACCCGGCGCCGCGCGAGTCGGTGCCGATCTACACGGCCGGCGTGCAGGGGGGCATGTGCCGGATGGCCGGAGACGTCGCCGACGGCCTGATCGGGCACCCGATCCAGAGCCTGCGCTGGATCGACGAGGTCGTGGTCAGCTCCTTCGAGGAGGGGCTGCGCCGCTCCGGCCGCGAGCGCTCCAGCTTCGACTACCTGCCGACCGTTTGCTGTGCGATCGACGACGACGAGGCGCGGGCGATCGAGATGGCCCGCCGCACGATCTCCTTCTACGCCACGGTCAAGACCTACAAGCCGCTCTGGGAGCTGCACGGCTTTGCCGACAATGCCGTCGCCGCCGGAGAGGCCTTCCGCCGCGGCGACCTCGCCGCCGTCCCCGCCGCGATCAGCGACGAGATGGTCGACGCCTACTGCGCCGCGGGCCCGCTCGACAAGGTCCGTGCCCGGGTCGAAGAGACCGCCGAGCGCGCCGACGGCCTCTTCCTCACTCCGCCCACCTACTTCATCTCGCCCGAGGAGCTGTCCGAGTACCAGAACCGGATCATCGCGGCCTTCGGCCCGGCGGCCACAACCGCTTGAACTTGACCTTTGTGGGGGTTTATGCCTGGCAAAGGTCAAGCGCATGCCCTTGAAGTGATCGAGCGGGTGACGGAGATCCCGGAGGGGTTCGTGCGAACGTACGGGGACGTCTCGCCTGGAGCTCCTCGGTTCGCTGGCTCGGTGCTCTTCGATTGCGATGACCCGGACGTGCCCTGGTGGCGGGTCGTTCGCGCCGATGGCTCGCTGGCCAAGGGGGCGCGCCAGCGCCGTCACCTCGTTGCCGAGGGCGTGCCTTTCAAGGGCGAGCGCGTCGACATGCCAGCGGCTCGCGTGCCGGGCTAGCTCGCGCTACTCGTCACGCGGGGTGATGCGGAAGGTCGAGACGACCTCGGCCTGTTTGGCCTCGGGGTGGACAACGTAGGCGCTGGGACCGCCGCCAAACCAGCCGGAGCTCTCGTTGTCGGCGACGAAGATGCCTGGGTGGTGACGGCCCTCGCCGTCCTCCACCCAGACCTTGTCCCCCTCTTTGAAGCCGTGTGCCGCGTCGCTCACACCGCCAGCCTAGCCCCTATGGGCAGACGACGATGAGGTGGAAGTCGGCGTCCTGGTCGGCGCCTTTTTCATCGCGGGTGCGGACTTCGATCGCGTTCGGGTTGGTCGGCGCGACGTTCGCCTGCGCGTAGCCAGCGCCGGGCACTGTCGTACCGGCGTTGTTGCGCGAAGAGACATAGGCGCAGCCGCTCACGTTGACCGGGAAGATGACCGCTACCGCACCGCCGCCCTCGGCCGCGGTGATGCCAGCGTCGCTCGCCCTGGCCAGCGTGGCGTTGCCCGCGCCGCCCGGGTTGTTGACGACCGCCCAGTAGGTGTGCGCCGCCCGCTTCGCCGCCGGGACCACGCCCAGCTTGTTGGTGTTGATCTGGAAGCCCGTCAGCGTCTTCTTCTTCAGCTTGCCGCCTCCGATCGTCTGCTTTTTGATCGAGCCGCCGTTGATGCTCTGGGCCGCGTAGGCAGTTCCCGCCAGTGCCACGACCAGCGCAATCACCGCCACGACCATCGCCGGCGACGGTCGCCTCTTCCTCAATGCCTCCATGGAAACCCCCTTTGGTTCGAGGACGTGCCTGGGCTTTACCCGGGCAGGCGCGCGACGAAGCGCTCGAAGGCGGCGATGTCGGTCACGGCCGGGCCGTGACCGGGGAGGATCAGGCTGGGCCCGAGATCGGCCAGCTTGCGGATCGAGCGGCGGTTCTCGGCCGAATCCGCGTTGTAGAAGTCCGGCGGCTCGGCGATCAGCGGCCGCCCTGTGGCGTAGCTCATGCTGCGGATCACGTCACCGCAGATCGCCACCCGGTCGGAGTCGCGGAAGAAGATCACCTCACCGGCCGAGTGCCCCGGCGCGTGGACGACGCGGAAGCCGGCGATCTCGTCTCCCTCGCTCAGGACCCTGTCCACCTTGTGGGGCGGTCCGGCCCACAATCGTCCCGACAGTTGGGCGATCGGATGCGAGGAGGCCGCCACCGGCCGCCGTCCTTCCATCGCATCGACGTCGCCGGCGTGGCAGGCAAGCGGGACGCCCCGGGCTTCGCAGACGTCCCTGGCGGCGCCCTGGTGGTCGGGGTGGACGTGGGTCAGCGCCAGCATCGAGATCTGCCGGCCCTCGATCTCGGCGAAGATGCGGCGCCGGTCCCAGGTCCGGCCGGCGTCGATCAGAACGTCCTCGGCGAGGTAGACGTTGATCGCCGGCAGCGGGAACTCCTTCAGCCGCCAGACCCCCGGTGCGAGGTTCTTCAATGCGAGGAGATCCCCAGCGTGCCGCGCGGGTCGCCGCTGTGCTCGGCCAGCTCTTCCAGCTCTGCGATCTTGCGCTCGCCTTCGCGCCGCGCCGGGTCACCGGCGGGCAGCGGCTCGATCAGCCGCCTGATGCGGTTGCGCACCTGCAGGGCGAAGTGGGGGGTGGAGGCGCCGGCGAGGGCGCGAATGTCCTCGGTGGTGACCCGATGGCCCTCGCCGAGCAGCTCAGGGGTCTCGGCTTCGCTCATCGACAATTCCTCCGCTTCGCTCCCGGCGCGAAGAACCAGAGATGCACGCTTGGTCGCTCCGCGATCACTGTTCGCCGCCGATCTTGGCCAGTTCGGCCAGCTGGTCGATTTCTGCTTGCTGGTTCACGCTGATGGCCTCCTGGTCGCCGATCACCCACACGTGGTTGTAGAAGGCGCGGGTCGGGTCGGTCGTGTAGCCGGGCTTGATGTCGAGGAAGTATTCCCGCAGGGCCACCGGCAGGGTATCGGCGTCGTCGGTGAGCAGCAGCGGGCCCCAGGTGCCGGAGGCCGAGAGCGGCGCGGCGATCGCGCCCAGCAGCGGCTCGTCGCTGCGGGCGACGACCAGGCCGTGGCCGGGATCGTTGATGTTCCAGCCGAAGCCGCCGCTTGCGTAGCGGGCCAGGGCGATCGCGCTTTCAACCGGATCCTCGCCCGAGACCCGCCGCACCGGGTTGCCCGCCTTGTCGATTTCGCGCACGACGGCGGAGGAGATCGCCGTCGAGGGACCGAGGACGAAGACCGGGACCTTCGGCTTGCTTCGCAGGTACTTCGCACTCGCCCGCGGCAGCGAATCGGGGCCGCTGAACAGGACCGGGTCGCCCGAGCGAGCCGCCCAGGCAGCAGCCGGCATCGCGAAGGCCGGGTCGCCTTCGGGAGCGACGACGATGTGAGGGGGCTTGCCGCCGAGCAATTCGTCGCGCAGCTCGGCAATCGCGACGGCGAGGCTGGCTGGATCGCCGCCTTTCACCTTGGTCGCGCGGAGGCCACCCGGGACCGCCGCCGATCCGATCGCGAAGGCCTGGGCCTTGCCGGTGGCGGAGCTGCCCTGCGGGTCGAGGGTCGCCAGCGCCTGTTCGGTGGGGTCGGGGATATCGCCATCGCTGGTGACGAGCAGGGGCGCCCGCACGGGCGCCGACATCAGCACCGCGGCGGCGACCGCACCCTGCCAATCGCCTTCGTCGACCAAGGTGACCGCCTTGGGCCGCTGCGCGACTTTGGCCGAAGGGAAAACGGCGAGCGCGACCCCGGCAGCCGTCGTGGCCGCGTCTTCGCCGCCGACGCGGGTCGTGTTGTTGGTCGCGAATGAGGGATAGCCAAGTTCTTCGGCCGCTTCGGCGGCGGGGGTCTGCTCTTCCTCGGGTTCTTCGGGCGGGGCCTGGGTAGGCGCGGGCGCCGGTTTTTCCGCCGGCTCGTTCGAGCCGCCGCCGCCGAGCACCGCGGCGAGGAGGAAGACGAGCGCGACCAGAACCAGGCCGCCGATCGCCTTCAGCGCGGTGGGGACCGGCCTGCGTTTTTTCCTCGCTGCGACCGGCGCCTTCGGGGGCGGCGGCTTTGAAGGCGCGGCCTCTTTTGTACTCGCGGCGGGCTGCTCCGGGGCCGGGGAGGGGGCCGGCAGGCCGACGTTGATGGGGCGTTTCTTGGCCAAGGGCCGGAACGGTACAGGCGGGGCGGTGGCTGGCTGGTCAGCTAACCTTTCTCGGACTGGTTGACTGACCAGTCAATCAGTCGCGCCCACCCGCTCAGCCCGAGGAAGGAACCATGGATTTCTCACTTAATGACGAGCAGCTGGAGTACAAGGAGCGCTGCCGGACCTTCGCCCGCGAGGTGATCCGGCCCGCCGCCCGCAAGCACGACGAAGAGGAGAGCACCCCCTGGGAGGTGATCAAGGAGGCACGCAAGCAGGGCTTCGGCGGCCTCGAGGGCATCCAGCGCAACGCCGCCGACGAGCAGGGCCAGATGCAGGTGATCTCGGCCGAGGAGTTCCACTGGGGCTGCGCCGGCACCGCCCTGGCGATCTCCGGCTCCGGCCTCGCCGCCGCCGGCATCGCCTCCTCGGGCACCCCTGAGCAGATCGCCCAATGGGTTCCGGAGTGCTTCGGCAGCGGCGACGACATCAAGCTCGGCGCCTACGCCGTCACCGAGCCCCAGGCCGGCTCCGACGTCAAGAGCCTGAAGACGACCGCCAGGCGCGATGGCGACGAGTGGGTCCTCAACGGCACCAAGGTCTTCATCACCAACGGCGGCATCGCCGACGTCCACGTGGTCGTCGCCACCGTCGACCCGGCGCTGGGCACGCGCGGCCAGGCCTCGTTCGTGGTCGGCAAGGGCACGCCCGGCCTGGCCCAGGGCAAGAAGGAGTCCAAGCTCGGGATCCGCGCCTCGCACACTGCGGAGGTCGTTCTGGACGATTGCCGCATCCCGGCGGAGAACCTGCTCGGCGGGGAGGAGAAGCTGGAGCGCAAGCTGCAGCGGGGCAGGGAAGGCAAGAAGTCCAGCGGCGCCGATGCCCTTGCCACCTTTGAGATGACCCGGCCGCTGGTCGGCGCCTCCGCCCTCGGCATCGGCCAGGCGGCCTACGAGTGGACCCTCGAGTACCTCGACGGGGAGAAGATCGAGGGCCGCCCGGCGCTGCAGGAGCAGCGCATCCAGCAGGTGCTCGCCGACGTTGCCACTGAGATCGAATCGGCGCGGCTGCTGGTCCAGCGCGCGGCGTGGATGGGCCGCAACGGAATTCCGATGCGCGGCGGCCAGGGCTCGATGTCGAAGCTCAAGGCCGGCGACGTGACGATGTGGGCGACGACCACCCTGATGGACCTGGTCGGCCCCTACGCCTGGAGCACCGAGTGCCCGCTGGAGAAGTGGTTCCGCGACGCCAAGATCTACCAGCTGTTCGAGGGCACGGCGGAGATCCAGCGCATGGTCATCTCCCGGATGCAGGCGCGCGAATACGCCGAGCGGCTGGGGTACGCCGCCGAAGTCGCCGGCGAAGCGATGGCCGAGAAGCCGAAGGAGCCCGTTCCTGCCTGAGGGATAGTCCTAAGCTCGAGGCGTGCACGCGCACTCGCACGCTTATGACGCCCGCCGGGCTGACAGCCGGCGGCGGATGTGGAGCGCACTGGCGATCAATGCCGCGATGCTGCTCGTGGAGGCCGTGGGTGGGGTGCTCACCGGGTCGCTGGCGGTGCTTGCCGACGCGGGGCACGTGCTCTCCGATGTCGGCTCGATTGCCCTGGCGCTGTTTGCGGCTGGCTTGGCGGCCCGGCCGGCCGGGGGGAGAATGACATTCGGGTACCAGCGCTCGGAGATCCTGGCGGCGCTCGCCAACGGGTTGCTGCTGGTCGCCGTTGCGATCGCGATCGGCTACGCCGCGATCGGCCGCCTTGGCGACCCGCCCCCGATCGACGGCGGCGGCGTGCTCGGCCTCGGGCTGCTCGGGCTGGCCGGCAACGTCGCTGCCACGGCGGTGCTTGCCCGAGGCGAGCGGGCCGACGTCAACCTCGAGGGGGTGTTGCGGCATTCCGCCGCCGATGCGCTCGGCTCGATCGGCGTCGTCCTTGCCGGCGCCGTCGTCCTCGCTGGCGGCTCGGACGCCGTCGATCCGATCGTCAGCCTGGCGATCTCCATCCTGATCCTGCTCTCTTCCTGGCGCCTGATCAAGGAGCCGCTCGACGTGCTGATGGAGGCGGCGCCGGCCGGCCTCGACGTAGATGCCGCTGGGACGGAGATCTGTGCCGAGGAGGGCGTGCTTTCAGTCCATGACCTCCATATCTGGACGGTCACGTCCGGCTTCGGCGCACTTGCCGCCCACGTCGTCGTCGCCGCGGGCTGCGACCGCGACCTGGTGCGCGCCCGGGTCGAGCTCCTCCTGCACGAGCGCTTCGGCATCGACCACACCACCCTGCAGATGGAGGAACAAGCGCCGGAAGGCCTCCTGCACGTCGAGAACGCGCCGCCCAGCGCCTGAACCGCAAGCCCACTTGCAGGCTTATTTCCCTGCAAGTGGCGACATCTCGTCTTGGCTAGCCTCGCCGGGATGCTTAAGTCTCGCCTTGCCCTGGCGGCCCTGCTTGCCGCCGCGGCGGCGCTGGTCGTGCTGCTTGCCGCCAGCGCTGCTCCCGCCCAAGATCTCGAATCGAAGCTGGAAGCGAAGGAAGCGAAGCTCGCCGAGGCGCGCGAACGCTCCAGCGTGCTGACGACGACGATCTCGCGCTACGGAGAGCGCATCGACAGGCTGACGGAAGAGGTGGCGACCTTCCGCAACAAGGAGGCCGCGGTCGAGGTGCGCCTCGACGCCAAGCAGGCCGAGCTCGATCGGGCCCAGGCACAGCTCGACGAAGGAAAGAAGCGCCTGGCCGAAGCCCGCGCGCACCTGAAGCGGGCGCTGTCGACGCTGCGCGAACGGCTCGTCGCGATCTATGAGACGGGCAGCCCGGACGTGCTCAGCGTGATCGTCAACGCCAACGGCTACGACGACCTCGTCAGCCAGGCCGGATACCTCAACCGCATCCGCGACAACGACGAAGCGATAGTCGGCCGCGTGCGGGAACTGCGCGATCAGGTTCAGCGAACCGTCTCTCGCCTGCGCAGCGCCAAGAACCGCATCGAGGCGGCACGGGATGCGATCGCGGCGGAAGAGCAAGCCCTGGCGAGCGCGCGGGCGGCGGTTCAACAGCGCCAGTCGGCACTCGTCTCGGCTCGGGCCGAGAGGGTGGTGGCATTGAAGACGATCCGCGATCACGAAGAAGAGCTGGATGGCTCGGTGGCGAAGATCCAGGCCAAGATCGCGGCCCAGCTGGCGGGCTACGGCTCGGTGCCGCTGCCGGCCGGGCCGATCAAAGGCGGCAGCGGCGGCCTGATCTGGCCGGTCGACGGGCCGGTCGTCTCCGGTTTCGGCTCGCGCACGATCAATGGCAGCTACGAGTACCACCCCGGCATCGACATCGCCGTGCCCAGCGGCACCCCGATTCGGGCCGCTGCCGCGGGCACGGTGATCTTCACCGAGCCGGAGGCGAGCAGCGGCGGTTACGGGAACTACACCTGCATCGACCACGGCGGCGGCCTCTCGACCTGTTACGCCCACCAGGAGTCCTTCGCTGTCTCGGCCGGGCAGAGCGTCTCGCAGGGTCAGGTCATCGGGTACAGCGATTGCACCGGCTACTGCTTCGGCCCGCACCTCCACTTCGAGGTTCGCATCGACGGCGAAGTGACCGACCCGATGGCCTACCTGTAGCCAGCGCCCCGCGTAGGAAATTAGGCTGGACTACTAAAAATTCTTAGGAAATCCAACTATTAGGTATTCCCCCTGGGTTCGAGCGTGGGACTCTGGGTATGGGCGCGGGAATGATTCGTCAAGCTCATACCTACCTGGCGGGAGCGGTGTCCGGCACCGCCTTGGTCGCTGCCGCCATAGTCGCCTTCGTCATGCTCGTCTCCTTCCAGGCGCTGCGCGACTGGCCGCTCACCGACCTCAGCCTCGGCGGTGGCGGCGACTCCGCCAGCACGCCCAGCCAGAGCGGTGGTGAGGCCGGGCCGGCGCAGGCGACTCCCGCCGCCGCGACAGCGGGCGCACCGGCTGCGGCGGCCGGAGCGCGAGGCGGGACGGGCGCAGGCCAGAGCCCCGCGGGCAGCGGCAGCAAGGCAGCTGTCGGCGCGAGCCCGGCCCCGGCGACGACCTCGCCTGGGCCCGCGAGCGAATCCCCCGGCTCCAGCTCGCCCGATCGGGCTCCGGGCGGCAGCTCCCGGCCAAGCAGCCCGGCGAGCTCCAACGGCCCGGCGGGCGGAAGCGACAACGGCGGCGGGGAAGGGGGCGCCTCCAACCCAGGCTCCAGCGGCTCGCCCTCAACCTCGGAAGCGGTCACCGGCACGGTTAACAAAACCGTCTCCGGTGCTGACCAGGCCACTGGCGGCGCGCTCGGCGATGCCGGCGTCACCGAAGTCACCGAAGGCGTCGTCAACGGCGTCGCCGGGCCCGAATCGACAGTCGGCAAAACCGTCGACGAAACCGTGAAGACGGTCGACGAAACGGTCGGGGGCCTGCTCGGCGGCAAACGCTGAGCCGTCCTACAGCGCGGGCCACCCCTTAACCGTCACAATGCCCGCCTATGGCGGAGCGCGGACAAGCCGGTGCGGTGGCGGACCCGATTGAGAATTCGCCGGTCTACCCCGCCGGCAGCCGCGTCAACGAGCGCGGCCATCTCGAGGTCGCCGGTTGCGACGTGGTCGATCTCGCGGCCGAGTTCGGCACCCCCGCCTACATCTACGCCGAGGACGAGATGCGCGCCCGCGCCCGCTCCTACCGCAGCGCGTTCGAGCGGCGCGGCGCCGATTTCGAAGTGCTCTTCGCCAGCAAGTCCTTGCCCTGCACCGCCGCCTACCGCCTCTTCGCCGAGGAGGGGCTGTCGGTCGACGTCGCCTCCGGCGGTGAGCTGCACATGGCCCTGCGCGCCGGTTTCGACCCCGCCCGCATCCACATGCACGGCAACAACAAGAGCGACGAGGAGATCCTCTTCGCCGCCCGCTCGGGCGTCGGCCACCTGATCCTCGACTCCTTCGACGAGATCGACCGCTGCGAGCGGCTGCTCGAGCAGCCGCAGGACGTGCTGGTCCGGGTCACGCCGGGGATCAAGCCCTCGACCCACGACTACATCACCACCGGCCAGCTCGACTCCAAGTTCGGCTTCGGGGTCGAGGACGGCCTGGCGGCACGGGCGATCGAGCGGGTGCTCGCCTCCGACGTGCTCAACCTGACCGGCCTGCACGCCCACATCGGCTCGCAGATCTTCGAGCTCGAGCCCTACACGCTGGCGATCCGCGCCCTCGGCGAGCTGGCTGGCGACTGGTGCCGGATCGTCAACGCCGGAGGCGGCCTCGGCATCGCCTACGCCGCCGGGGACGAGCCGCCCTCGATCGACGCCTACGTCGACGTCAAGGTGGCGGGCGTAAGGGAGGTCTTCGGCGACGGAGTGAAGATCCTGATCGAGCCGGGCCGCTCGCTGGTCGGCAACGCCGGCCTCACCGCCTATCGCATCGGCACCGTCAAGGAAGTTCCCGGCGTGCGTACCTACGTGGCCGTCGACGGTGGCATGTCCGACAACATGCGCCCGATGCTCTACGGCTCCCGATACGAAGCGCTGGTCGCCGACCGGGCGGGCGGCCCAGCCGAGAGCCTGGCGACGATCGCTGGCATGCACTGCGAGTCGGGCGACATCATCGTCCGCGACGCGACGCTCGCCGAGCCCGCCGTCGGCGACGTTCTCGTCACGCCGGCGACCGGTGCCTACGGCTACGCGATGGCCAGCAACTACAACGGCGTGCCCCGCCCGCCCGTGCTCTTCTGCCGCGAGGGCGAGGCGCGCGTGGTCGTGCGCCGAGAGACCTACGAGGACCTCACCTCGCGCGATGCCTGATCCGATTCGCATCGGGCTGCTGGGACGCGGCACGGTCGGTGGTGCCTTCGCCGAGCTGGTCGAGTCCCGCGCCGCGGCGATCGAGGCGGCCACCGGGCGGCGGCCGGAGATCTCCGGCGTGCTCACCCGCGGCGGCGGCGACTTCGGCGAGATCCTCGCCGGCTCGGACTTGGTCGTCGAGCTGATCGGCGGCACCGAGCCCGCCCGCGGCTACGTGCTCGAGGCGCTGCGGGCGGGCAAGCCCGTCGTCACCGCGAACAAGCAGTTGCTCGCCCAGCACGGCGAGGAGCTCTTCGCCGTCGCCCGCGAGGCCGGCGTGCAGCTGCGCTTCGAGGCCGCGGTGGCGGGGGTGATCCCGATCGTACGGGTGATCCAGGAGAGCTTTGGGGTGACCGAGATCGCCAAGGTCTTCGGCATCGTCAACGGCACCACCAACTTCATCCTCACCGAGATGGCGAGCGGCGGCGCGCCCTACGAGGAGGTTCTGGAGCGGGCCCAGGAGCTGGGCTACGCCGAGGCCGATCCCACCGCCGACGTCAGCGGTGCCGACGCGGCGGCGAAGATGGCGATCCTCGCCCGCCTCGCCTTCCACACCCCCGTCACCCTCGACGAGGTCTCCTACGAGGGGATCGAGCAGGTCCAGCTCGACGATCTCGAGTACGCCAAGGAGCTCGGCCTTTCGCTGAAGCTGCTCGGCGTCGCCGAGCGGATCGACGGCGGCATCAGCGTGCGGGTCTTTCCCTGCTTCCTCTACGGCGGCCACCCGCTGGCGCCGGTCGCGGGGCCGTTCAACGCGGTGATGGTCGAGGCGCCGGATATCACCGAGGTGACGATGTCCGGGCCCGGCGCCGGGGGTATGCAGACCGCCTCGGCCGTGCTCGGCGACGTCGTCTCGATCCTCAGCGGCGATGCCCCGGTGCACGAGACGCGTGAAGAGCTCCCGATCGTCTCCGACGTCACCTCCTCCTTCTACCTGCACCTCGCCGTCGCCGACCGTCCCGGCGTGCTGGCCCAGGTCGCGCAGGTGCTCGGTGACGAAGACGTCTCGGTGAAGAGCGTCGTCCAGCGCGGCAGCGGCGACGACACGCGGCTGGTGATGGTGATCCACAGGTGCCTGGAGTCGCGCTTCGCGGCGGCGCTGAAGGCGATCGAGGGGCTCGACGTGCTGCGCACGCCAGCGCGCGCGATCCGGGTGATCGAAGAGGAGTTCGTTTGAGCCCGCCCGGTTTGGTCGAGCGCTACAGGGAGCGCCTCTCACTCGAGCCGGGCGACCCGGTGGTGACCCTGAACGAGGGCTCGACGCCGCTTGTCGAGGCCCCCCGCCTCTCCGAGCGCATCGGCGCTCGCGCCTACCTCAAGTTCGAGGGGCTCAACCCGACCGGCAGCTTCAAGGACCGAGGCATGACCGTCGCCGTCTCGCGGGCCAAGGGCAGGGGCGCCGAGGCGGTGATCTGCGCCTCGACCGGCAACACGGCGGCGAGCGCGGCCGCCTACGCCGCCCGCGCGGGCATGCGCGGGGCAGTGATCGTGCCCGAGGGCAAGATCGCGATCGGCAAGCTTGCCCAGGCGCTGATGCACGGCGCCCGCGTCGTCGCCCTGCAGGGCAACTTCGACGACGCCTTGCGGATCGTCCGCGAGCTGGCCGACAAGCACCCGATCGAGCTGGTCAACTCGGTCAACCCGCACCGGATCGAAGGCCAGAAGACCGCCGCCTTCGAGGTGGTCGAGGAGCTGGGGGAGGCTCCGGGCGCGCTGGCGATCCCGGTCGGCAACGCCGGCAACGTCACCGCCTACTGGCGAGGCTTCCAGGAGGCCGGGACTGCGCCGGTGCTCTATGGCTTCCAGGCCGAGGGCGCGGCACCGCTGGTGCGCGGCGAGCCCGTCGCCCAGCCCGAGACGGTCGCCTCGGCGATCCGGATCGGCAACCCGGCGCGCTGGGAGGAGGCGATGAACGCCTTCACCGCCTCACGCGGCCGCGTCGCTGCCGTCTCCGACGAGCAGATCCTCGACGCCTACCGCTGGCTCGCCGCCGGCGAGGGGGTCTTCTGCGAGCCGGCTTCGGCCGCTTCGGTCGCTGGCCTGCTGGCGCACGGCCTGCCCACGGTCGACGGCGAGCCGCAGCCTGAGTCGGTCGTCTGCGTGCTCACCGGCCACGGCCTCAAGGACCCCGACACCGCTCTCTCCAAAGCACCGCCCGTGATCAACTGCGAGAACGACCTCAGCGCGGTCGAGCGCGCTGTCTTCGATTGACCGCGCGCCACCGGCTCGTCCGCGTTCCCGCCTCCTCCGCCAACCTCGGCCCCGGCTACGACGTCCTGGCCGCTGCCGTCTCGCTCTTCCTGGAGCTGGAGGCGGAAGAGAGCGGCGAGTTCTCCTTCGAGGCCGGCGGGCTCGGCGTCCCGACCGGGCGCGACAACCTGATCGTGCGAGCCTTCGAGAGCCTGCACCCGGCCGACGGCATCGCCTTCCGGCTGCGCAGCGAGATCCCGCTGGCGCGCGGGCTCGGCTCCAGCGCCGCGGCGATCGTCGCCGGGCTCTTCGCCGCCGACCACCTCTTCGAGCTGGCGTTATCGAAGCAGGAGATGCTGGTCCGGGCGACGGAGATCGAGGGCCACCCCGACAACGTCGCCGCCGCGATCTTCGGCGGCTTCGTGATCTGCGGCGAGGGCGAGGACGGAGCGCCGGGCGCGGCCCGCTTCGATCCCCCCAGTGGCCTCGAGGGAATCGCCGTGATCCCCGCCGAGGAGGTCTCCACCGAGCGCGCTCGTAAGGCGATCCCGGCCGAGCTGCCGCTCGCCGACGCCGTGGCCAACGTCTCCGCCGCGTCCCGCCTCGTCCTCGGCCTGCAGAGCGCCGACCTCGACCTGGTCGCCGCCGGCCTCTCCGATCGCATCCACCAGGAGCGCCGCCGCGAGCTCTACCCCCGCTCGATGGACCTGGTCGACGCGGCCAAAGATCTCGGCGCACTCGGCGCCACCATCTCCGGCGCCGGCCCCACCGTCCTCGTCTGGACCACCTGGCAGGACGCCGGTCGCGTCGCCGAAGCACTCGAGGACCGCTGCGCCGGCTGGGCCGAGGTCCGTCGCCTCCCTTTCAGCCCCCACGGGGCTGACGTGCCTGAGCTGTAAGCGTTGCCCCGCCGCCTATCACCGGGTTAGGATCGCGGCGTGCTTGGAAGACTGAGATCTCTGGTGGTGCTCGTGGTGTTGAGTGCCTGTCTCGTCGTCCCGGCAAGCTCGCAGGCGACGCTGGTCTTCACTCGCAACCCGCTGAAGCCGACGGTCTACGTCGCCAAGAACAACGGCTCGGCGGCACGGAAGGTCGGTGCGGGGTCGAATCCACGGATCTCGCCCGACGGGCGGACGGTTGCCTTCTATCGTTTCGGCCAGGGCAGGCAGCCGTCGCAGCTGATGGTCGCTCCCGCCTCCGGCGGTGCGCCGAAGCAGCTGGCGACGGGCTGGCAGGAACCCTTCGTCTTCGCCTGGTCCCCCGACTCATCCAGGATCGTCGTCGAGTTGGGCCCGGAAGTGGGCAAGCGGCGCCTGGTCGTGATCGACGTCGCTACGGGTGTCCAGCAAACGATCGCCAGCGGCTACTTCGGCGGCGTCAGCTTCGCGCCGCAGGACAGCGAACAGCTTGCCTTCGCGATGTCGGCGAGCGAAAGCTTCCCGCCGAGCAGCGACATCTACCGGATCGACCTGCTCCCCCCGGGCGCGGTCAGCGTCGCGCCCGTGGAGCCGCGGCGGCTGACCAGCGACCATCGCTCGACCAGCCCGCTCTGGGGGCCGAACGGGCAGATCGTCTTCGTCAAGCACCTGGGAGAAAAGAGCCGCAAGTACGGGCCCAAGAACGACCTCTTCCTGATCGAGGAAGACGGCAGCGGGGCCAGGCGCCTCACCCACACCAAGGTTGGGCCGCTGCTCTCCGGCCTCAGCCCGACCGCGTGGTCGGGCAATGGCAGGCGCCTGCTCACTGAGTTTGGCGGCCAGGACACGAGTTACGCGGTCACTGTCAATCCGAAGACGGGAGCTGAACGGGCGCTGACGAAGGAACGCGAGGTCGGCTTCGTCGGCACCGCGCTCTCCGCCGACGGCAAGCTGGTGCTGGGCAGCCTCGGAGGTTTCGAACCTGGGCCGGGCCACGAGGTCGTCAGCATTCCCTACGCTGGCGGCAAGCCGAGGGTGCTGGCCCGCAACGCCTCTGAACCGGACTGGAATCGCTGAAAGGAGCGGTGCAAATGGCAGGCAATTACTCGATCAAGCACCGTGACGAGTTCGAGTCGATGGAGGGGTCGGGGGAGTCGACTTGGCGGCTGGCGCGAAAGGCGCTCGGCACCTCCGCCTTTGGCTTCAACCTGGTCGAGATCGGCCCTGGCGGCCAGATCCCCGAGCACGACGAGAGCGAGAGCGGTCAGGTCGAGCTCTTCATCGTCCTCGAGGGCGACGCCGTGATGCGGCTCGACGGTGAGGAGCACGAGGCACCTGCCGGTACCTTCGCGTCGATCGAGCCGCCGGCCAGCCGCACGATCCTCAATCGCTCCGAGGCCCCCGTCACCGCTCTCTTGATCGGCGTCCAGCCCGAGGGCGGCTACGAGCCGATGTCCTGGGCCTAGTCCCAGGATTCGAATCGGGGCAGTTTCCGGCGCTATTTGCAGGAAAACCCCGATTTCTGCCGACGGGCTTCCCGGCCGCCCTATAATCCGACGACTTGTCAACCCGTCGCGCGCCCGCTCGAAGAAGGCGTGGATACCGGGAGGTCAGCATGTCCGATACCCAGTCCCGTGAGCTTCACGGTGGGGGCGGCCCCGTCCGCTACTCGCCAGAGCGTGCCTACAGGCCGCTTGTCTCGCCGCCCAGTGTCGAGGACAAGGATGCCTGTGCGATCTATGCCTCGGTCCGCAAGGACGCGACGCCGAGCTATGCGCCGATCGAGCTGGCGATCCCGGCCCTGCAGAAGATGCTCCACCGCGCCGGCAACGTCGACGGCGAGGGAGACGGCTGCGGGCTCATGCTCGACCTGCCGCGCAAGATCTGGGCCGAGGAGGTCCGCGCCGGCGGCCACGACCCCTCGCTGACCCTCGACGACGCTTTCGCCGTCGCCCACGTCTTCGTCGAGCGCTCGCAGGATCTCGAGCGCATCCAGCACGACGCCCGCGAGCTGCTCGGGCAGGGCGGCTTCCGCATCCTTGCCGAGCGCATCGGCGCCGTCGACTCCTCCGCGCTCGGCCCCACCGCGCGCGAGGAGGAGCCCCACTTCTGGCAGCTCGCCGGCCTCGTCGCCGACGCCTCGCGCCGCGACCGCGTCCTCTTCGACCTGCTGATCGAGCTCGAGGCGCGCCTCGGCGTCCACGTCCCCTCGTTCTCGGCGACGACCTGCGTCTACAAGGTGATGGGCGCCCCGAAGATCCTCGGCGAGTACTACCCGGACCTGCACGACGAGCGCTTCGAGACGATCGGCAGTTTCGGCCACAACCGCTACTCGACCAACACCTGGCCCTCCTTCAAGCGCGTCCAGCCCTTCTCGGTGCTGGGCCACAACGGCGAGATCAACACGATCACGCAACTGCGCCAGGAGGCGAAGATGCTCGGCGTGCCGATCCACACCGACGGCTCTGACTCCCAGGACCTCAACCGCACGATCGACACCCTGGTCAGCCGCGACGGGCTCAGCCTCGCCGAGGCGATGGAGATGATCGTGCCGCCGATCGTCGAGGAGATCCGCTCGCTCCCCAGCGAGTTGCACCGCTTCTACATGTACCTGCGCCAGGCGATGGGCCCCTTCGCGCAGGGACCGGTTGCGCTGATCGCCCGCCACGCCGGCGAATGTGTCTTCTCCTCCGACGCACTCGGCCTGCGCCCGCTCTGGCAGGTCGAGACCACCGATGACTTCGTCTTCAGCTCTGAGCCCGGCGTGGTCCCGGTCAGCGCGATGGTCGCCGAGCCGATGCCGCTCGCCCCGGGCGAGAAGGCGCTGGTGCTCATCGACCGCGAGCGCAAGCGCTCGACCCTGCACGGGCACGACGAGATGCTGCGCATCGTCCGCAAGAGCTGGCTGCGGCGCAACGGCGCCGAGGAGGCCGCCGCCTACGATCGCGCCCTTAAGTCCGGCGGGCCGCTCGAGGGTGAGGAGGTGCCGGGCTACTCCGACGCCGGCCCCGAGGAGCCGGTCAAGGTCGCCGACCGGGTGCTCGCCGGCTTCGGCTGGCAGCGCGACGACGTCAAACTCGTCCAGCAGATGGCCTCCAACGGCTCCGAGCCGGTCGGCTCGCTCGGTTACGACGGCCCGCTCGCCGCGCTCTCGCCCGAGCGCCAGAACCTCGCCGACTACTTCAAGGAGACCGTCGCCGTCGTCACCAACCCGGCGATCGACCGCGAACGCGAGATGGAGCACTTCTCCACCCGCACCGTCTACGGCCGGCGCCCCTCGATCGACGCCGCCGGCGAGGACACCGGCACGGTCGAGGCAGCCTTCCCGGTGATCCTCGGCGGGCACCACGGCCTGGCGCCGCTCTCCGACAAGACCTACCGGGCGATCGCCCGGGAGCACAGGACCTACCTGCTCGAGGACCTCTGGGAGGAGTTCCGCGGCCGCGCCGACGTGGTCGACATCTCCCTGCTCGAGTCCGAGACGACGCGCGGCGCGATCGACCGGATCAAGCAGGAGGCGGTGAAGAAAGTTCGCGACGGCGCCGAGCTGCTCGTGCTCACCGACCGCACCGTCTACGACGCCGACCGCCGCTACCTGGACCCCCACCTGGCGATCTCGGCTGTCGACCAGGCCCTGAAGAGCTTCAAGGTCGAGCCCGGCGAGGAGAACCTGCGCCGCCGCTGTGGCCTGGTGCTGCGCTCGGCCGCCCTGCGCAACGTCCACGACGTGCTGCTCGCGCTCGGGCTCGGCGCCAACGGCGTCTGCCCGTACACGATGGTGGAAGTGATCTGCGTCGAGGACTACGAGTCCGACGTCTCCAACCTCTGCGACGCGCTGAAGAAGGGGATGGAGAAAGTGATCTCGACGATCGGGATCCACGAGGTGCGCGGCTACGCCCGCCAGTTCTCCTCGATCGGGGTCAAGCCCGAGCTGACCGAGATCTTCATGACCGAGGCCTTTGCCGCCTCCGATCGTGCCGGCGTCGGCTTCACCGAGCTCGACGAGGACACCAATGAGCGCGCCCGCGTGCTCGCCGGCGACGAAGACGCGAAACCGGCGAAGACGTTCCGCTTCTACCCCAAGGTCTACAAGGCCGCGATCGCCACCGCCAACGGCACCGGCTCCTACGAGGACTACTCGCAGAAGGTCCGCGAGCTCGAGCAGCAGAGCCCGATCTCGATGCGCCACATCATGGCGCTGGTAGGCGACCGGGAGCCTTTGAAGGACCCCAGCGTCGTAGATGCGGGCGTGGGCCACCACGACTACCCGCTGGTGATCTCCTCAATGAGCTTCGGCTCGCAGTCCGAGCCCGCCTTCCGCGCCTATGCCGAGGCGGCGAAGGCGATCAACGTGCTCTGCGTCAACGGCGAGGGTGGCGAGATCCGCGACATGTACGGCAAATACCGCAAATGGCGTGGTCAGCAGGTCGCCTCGGGGCGCTTCGGCGTCTCGGCGGAGATGCTCAACTCCTCCTACTTGGCCGAGATCAAGATCGGCCAGGGCGCCAAGCCCGGCGAGGGTGGCCACCTGCCCGGCAAGAAGGTCTCCGAGAAGGTTGCCGCCGCGCGTAACGCCGCGCCGGGCACAGACCTGATTTCGCCCTCCAACAACCACGACCTCTACTCGATCGAGGACCTCGCCGAGCTGATCGACGAGCTGAAGACCGTGAACCCGGACGTGCGCGTCTCGGTCAAGGTCCCGGTAGTGCCGAACATCGGCACGATCGGCCTCGGCATCGCCAAGGCGGGGGCGGACATCATCACCCTCTCGGGCTTCGAGGGGGGCACCGGCGCCGCCCGTCAGCACGCCCTGCGCCACGTCGGCCTGCCCTCGGACATCGGCACCCGCGCCGTGCACCGGGCGCTGATGGAGGCTGGGCTGCGCAACCGGGTCGAGATCTGGGCCGACGGCGGCTACCGCCACGGCCACGACATCGTCAAGCTGCACTGCCTCGGCGCCAACCGGGTCGGCTTCGGCACCCTGGCGATGGTCAGCCTCGGCTGCACGATCTGCCGCGGCTGCCAGCTCGATACCTGCCACGTCGGTATCGCGACTCAGATTGAGACGGTCGAGCAGGCCCAGGAGCACGGCCTGAAGAAGTTCACGCCGCAGGAGATCGACACGGCGGCCGAGAGCTGCGCCCGCTTCTTCCAGGCGATGGGCGAGGAGGTCAAGCAGGTTGTCGCCTCACTCGGCTACGAGCGCGCTCAGGACCTGGTCGGCCGCTACGACCTGCTCGAACAGGTCGCCCACCACGACACGGTCGACCTGGCGCCGCTGATCACGCCACTGGAGGAGTTCCTCGACCTCGAGCCGATCGACCTGCCCGTGGCCGAGAGCGAAGATCAGCGCGCCGAGGCCGGCATGGTCGTCGCCCGGCCGATCCGGATGGAGGCCAAGCAGGCCTCGACCCAGATCGCCGGACTCGCCGGCGACATCTGCTCCGGTCGCACGATCCGCAACGAGTTCCCCCGTGCCACCGACGCCAACGACCGCGTGCTCGGCTCCGAGCTCTCCGGCGCGATCGCCCGCTCGCGGATCTTCGAAGACGGGCCGGAGTCAAACGACGACGTGCTCGCCAGCCTCGAGTTCAACGGCGGCTCGGTCGCCGGCCAGGGCCTCGGCGCCTTCAACTCCTACGGCGTCGCGATCCGGATCGAGGGGGGCGCCCAGGACGGCGTCGGCAAGACGATGCTGGGCGGCTCGATCGCCGTGCTCAAGGGCAAGGGCGCCAAGGGCCAGCGGGTCAACGGCTCGGTCGGCAAGTCCTTCGCCTACGGCGCCCAGCGCGGCCGCCTCTTCGTCCAGGGATCGGCCGACTCGCGCTTCTGCATCCGCCTCTCCGGCGCGGACGTGGTGCTGGCCGGCGAGCCCGAGGAGTCGATCGACGACAGCCGTGGCTGCATCGTCGACCGCGCCAACGCCAAGGGCTTCGCCTTCGAGTACATGACCTCAGGCCGGGCGGTCGTGCTCGGCGACCTCGGCCCCTGGGCCTGCGCCGGGATGACGGGCGGCCGCGTCTACGTCCGCCACAACGCCTTCGGCATCGACGCAGACGCAATCAAGCGCCGCCTCGGAGAGGGCGCCAAGGTCGAGCTCAAAGACCTAGACGCCGAGGGCCTCCTCGACATCGACGATCTCCTTGGCGCTTACGCCAGTGAACTGCGGGCCACTGGTCAGGATGATGAGGCCGACCGCGTACTCGGCCTCGCAGCTGACGCCACCGGCAACTTCATGATGGTGGTCCCACACAAGGTCCAGGCGGACCCGAGCATCTCAACCGAGTAGGAGGGCTAGCGCTGGGTCAGGAGGTCCGCTATTGCGCGGATCTCTTGCAGCAGGCTGTCGAGCATTTGCTCGGTGTTGGTGTGGATGCGCCACTCGGCGTGTTGGCGATCCTGCTCGACTTGGTTGAGGCGCTGTTCGAGGGCATCGGTGCGGGCGTTGACCTTGTCGATGCGCTTGTTGAGGCGCTTCTCGGTCTTGCGGACTCGGCGCTTGAGGAGGAAGTCGGTCTCCTCGCGGAGGACGTCCAGTTCGCGGCGCAGGGCGGTCTCGTCGAGGCCGTTCTCCTGCTCTGCGAGCATCTCTTCTACGCCGGAGCGGACGCGCTCGATCTCGGCGTGGAGGCGCTCACGGGCTCGCTCGGCGGCGACCTCGGGTGGGTCGGGATTCGTACTCACGCGCCCATGCTACGGGCGAGAGAGGCCGGAATTTCCGTAAATCAGCTTTCCAAGGCGAAAAGCCGGAAGCGGCCGAGCGCCAGTTCGTCGCCGTCGGAGAAGCGGCCCCATTCGACGATGTCGCCGTTGAGGAAGACGCCGTTGAGGCTGCGGTCGTCGAGGACGCGCAGGGCGTCGGGCCTCTCGGAGACGATCAAGGCGTGGCGGCGCGAGACGCTGGGGTCATCGAGGCGGATGTCGGCGGTGGCGCTGCGCCCGATCCTGGTCCAACCTTGGGCGATCGGGAAGACCTCGATCTCGCCCTCGTCGTCGCGCAGGGCGATGTAGCGACCCGGGCCCGGCAGCTTCTCCCGGGCCGCCTCCAGCCACTCGGGGGCGGAGGCGGCGCCGGGGAGCGCCATCTCGGCGGTCTGCCCGTGGTCTTGTCTGGCCTCGAAGATCGAGTCGCGCTGGTACTCGCCGCGACCGCAGCGCGGGCAATCGGGGAGCTGATCGCTCTCGCGCAGCGAAAGCTGGGACCCGCATGCGGCACAGAAATATGTCCCCATCCCTGGGGTGTCTCCCGCAACCAGGCGGTCGATGCTTGTACCGAGACTGGTAGTGATTGCTGACTCCTTCCCGGCGTCTCCGCGTCGAATGCTAGCCGCGGCTTTTTCCGATGGCATCGGGGATTTCCCGCAGATGAAGGCCGCAGCGGCCGTGCAGGCATAGAATCGCGCCGCCGATGGGACCAGTCAGCGCAGAGATCGAGATCGACGTGCCGCGCCAGCGCGCCTTCGAGGCGATCGCCGACCTCTCCTTGCGCCCCGCCTTCACCGACCACTTCCTCACCGACTTCCACCTCACCCGGATCGAGCCGACCGGGATCGGCGCCGGCGCGCGCTTCCGCATCGCCGTGCGGCCACGCCGGATCTGGATGGACACGACGATCGCCGAGGCCGAGGCGCCGCACCGGCTGGTCGAGCATGGCAAGGGGGGCCGCGTCAATCGCATCCCCTCGGTCACGCTTTGGGAGCTGACCGAGGCCTCCGGAGGCCTGACCAAGGTGCGCGTCTCCTTCTGGACCGAGCCCTCAAACCCGGTTGATCGCGCTCTCGAGCTGCTCTCAGCCGGCTCGATCCCTTACGAACGGCGCTGGCGCGAGGCGCTGCGCAGGCTGCGCGAGTTGCTCGAGGCCGGTGGCCTTGAGGAGGAGCGCGTAGCGGTCGCCGGCGGCAACCCCCACGCGACCGGTATTCCCTGAGCCCGGTCTTATAGGCTCTCGCCGCTGATGCCCCGCCGCACCCGACTTGTCTTGCCGCTGCTTGCCGCCCTCCTCTTGGGTCTGGTGGCGATGACCGTGTCGGCCTGCGGCTACTCAAGCGACTCCAAGGACGTCGCCGAGGGCGAGGTCGTCGAACTCGGTGACCTCAAGTACCAGGTGGTCTTCTCGCGCTTCCTCAACCCCAATGACAACGAGGACTCCGCTTACCTGGTCGGCCAGCAGCCGCTGCCGAAAGGATCGAGCTACTTCGGCGTCTTCCTCGAAGTCCAGAACAAGAGCGAAGACACCCAGAAACTGGCCGAATCGTTCACGATCAAAGACGCCGAAGACAACATCTACGACGCGATCCCCTCGGAAAGCCTCTATTCCTTCCCCTTCGGCGGAGAAGTCGAATCCCAGGAACCGATCCCGGCTCCCGACTCGACTCCGCAGCAGGGCCCGATTGAGGGCTCCTTGGTCCTCTTCGAGCTTCCCGCCAGCGCCTCCGAGAACCGCCCGCTGACGCTCTTCATCGCCGGCCCCGAAGGCCCGGCCGAAGTCAAACTCGATCTCTAGGGCAACCAGACCCTCCGCGACGGTGCCGCAAGTGCGAAAGCGGCAATTCCCGCAGAGACACACCCACCACCCTTGGGATCGCTCAGAGCCCGGCCGAAAGAACTTCGGAGGCCGCCGGCGCTGCCACTTCGCCGCCTGCCGCTTCGGCTTCGACCAGCAGCACGCCGATCGCGAGCTTTGCCTTTTCGGCCGGGGCGAAGGCGGCGAACCAGGCGTCCTTGCGCTGCTGCGGGTGTTCGGATTCCTCTTCGCCCGGCTTTGGCCCCAGCTCGGCGGTGCCGGTCTTGCCGGCGACCTGCGCCTCGGGGATCGCACCGGCGGTGCCGGTGCCTTCGGTGACCACGCCGATCATCAGTTCGGTCAGCTCGTCGGCGATCTTCTTCGAGATCACCCGCTCTGCCTTGGCATCTGGGCGCAACTTCGAGGTGGCGACGATCGAGGTCGGCTCGCGCACGCCGTCGTTGCCGATCGTCTGCGCCACGCTGGCCATCTCCAGCGGTGTTGCGAGGACCTCGCCCTGGCCGATCGCGCTGACGCCGAGGTCGACTTCTTCGCCGATTTCGGTCGGGATCGTCGATTCCTCCGGGTTGACTTGGGCGACGATCCGCGGCGCGTAGAGGGTGGGGGGCGAGTTGAAGCCGAAGCCTTCCGCCATCGCGACCAGGTCGTCGTTGCCGATCTTGGGCCCGAGCGGGGCGAAGTCCGCGTTGCAGGACTCGGCGAAGGCCTGGCGGAAGGTGCCGCCGCAAAGCTCGCCGTTGGCGTTTTCGATGAAGCGCCCGCCGACGTTGGCGCCGCTGGTGATTTCGAATTCGTCGTCTAGTGAGACGACGCCCTTCTGCAGGGCGGCGGCGGTGGTGATCATCTTGAAGGTCGAGCCGGGGGGCTGTGGGGCCGAGAAGGCCTGGCCGGCCAGGGCGCGGATGTCGCCGTTGCGGGCATCGAGCACGGCGATGCCGCCGACCCGGCCGGCGAGGGCCGCGACGGCGGATTCCTGCAGGCCGGTATCGATCGTCGTCTTCACCGGCGCGCCCGGCTTAGGCTTTGCTTCGGCGAGCGTGCGGGTTTCCCCGCCGACGTCGCTCGCGGCCAGCAGCGAGCCTCCCGGCTTGCCGGCGAGACGGGCGTTGAAGGCGCGCTCGAGCCCAGTGATGCCAACCGGCGTTTCGGGGGCGAAGCCCTGGCGGGCGAGCGCTTCCTGTTCGTCTTCTTCGGCAGCACCGACTTCGCCGGTGACGTCGATCGCCTCGCTGCCGATCGGGTGGGCGCGCGCTTCCGCCGGGCCCTCGGCCAGCGGGGTGCCGTCGGCGGCGAGGATCGGCGCGCGCGGGGCAAGTTCGATCTGGTTTTCGAGCTGCTCTCCCTGGCGCACTCCCGGGAACGTGAGTCGCTTTTCCCAGGCGACCCCGTCTTCGGCAAAGGGCAGTTCGAGCTGGGCTTCGACCGGGCCGAAGGCCACGGTGTCGACCGTGATCGGCACGGAGACCGTGGTCCGTGTGTTCGCGCTGCTGCTTGCTTCGGGAACCTGCGTCGAGCTCACGTCCTGTGGCGAACCGGCTTGCAGCGAGCGGACAGTGGCGATCTGGGCGGCTTCGCGATAAGCGAGGACGAAGTCGTTGATGCTGATCTTGTGCTGCGACCCGGGGTTCAGCTCTTTGTACATGGCGGCGTATTCGCCGTTCTGCCAGGCCGTGGTGAAACGCTCGGCAGCTTCCTTCTCGGGAGAGCCCGAGGAGTTGCCCGCGATGGCGCCGACGACGAAGGCGACAAAGGCGATCAGGGCGAGTGGAGCCATGCGGGTGATGAGCCGGCGACGCCGCTCCACCTCCGGGGAAAGAGGGTTCATTTTCGTGAAAGGTAGTGCAGGGACCGGGTGTCCCTCATCATTTGACCGATGACCGTTCTCGACTGGGCAATCCTCGCCTTCACCCTGGCGCTGGCCCTCTGGGGCTACCGCCAGGGGTTGATCGTCGGCACGCTCACCCTGCTCGGCTTCGCGCTCGGGGCGTTCGTCGGCAGCCGGATCGCTCCGCTGGTGCTCAACCAGGGGTCGGCGTCTCCCTACGCGCCGCTCTGCGCCGCCCTCGGCGCGCTCGTCGGCGGCGCCCTCGTCGCGGTCACCTTGGAGGGGCTCGCGCTCGGCTTGCGCTCTCGTCTGATTCGCGGCAAGGGCGCGCTGCACCTCGCCGATGGGGCCGGTGGCGCCGCCCTGATCGCCTCCGTCGCACTGGGCCTGGTCTGGGTCTTCGGCGCAGTGGTCTTGAACGCACCGGGGACGGCGCGTTTGCGGGGAGACGTGCAGAGCTCGCTGATCCTGCGCAGCCTCAACGAAGTGCTGCCGCCCTCGGGCCCGATCCTGCACGCGCTCGACCGGGTCGATCCGGCACCCTCGATCATCGGGCCGACGGCGCCGGTGGCGGCACCCGACCCGTCGATCTCCACCGATCCCGAGGTTGAGCTCGCGGAAAGCTCGGTGGTGCGGGTTCTCGGCACGGCCTGCGGGCTCGGCGTCGAGGGGTCGGGCTGGGTCGCCGGCCCGGGGCTGATCATCACCAACGCGCACGTGGTCGCCGGCGAGGACGACACCACCGTGACCACGCCCGGTGGCGCCTCGCTGCGAGCCACGCCGCTGCACTACGACCCGGAGAACGACCTCGCCCTGCTGCACGTGGACGCCGATCTGCCGCCGCTGGATCTCGCCCCCGATCCGAGCTCGGGAACGGCGGCCGCGGTGCTCGGCTACCCGGAGAACGGGCCCTACTCGGTCGCGCCGGCTCGCCTCGGTGAGACCCGCGACACGGTCAGCGAGGATTCCTACGGGCGCGGGCCGATCCGCCGCTCGATCACGTCCCTGCGCGGCAGCGTCCGCAGCGGCAACTCCGGCGGGCCGCTGGTCGATAATCGCGGCCGCGTCCTCGGCACCGTCTTCGCCGCGACGACGACCGGCACCCCCGGTGGCTTCGCGGTCCCCAATAAGGTCGTCGACGAAGCCCTGCGGGGGCCGCTGGCGCCCGTCGATACCGGTCCCTGCACCGGCTGAGAAAGCCCGTCACTTACGTTCGGTAAGCTCGTTTTTCTACGTGGAGGCCGGGTCGACGACCCAAAATCAGGCCGGCAACGGCGTCTGCCCGCACTTTCACGCGGCGATCGAGCTGATCGGCAAGCGCTGGACCGGCGCGATCATCTCGGCGCTCACCGAGGGGCCGCTGCGCTTCGGCGACCTGGCGCGGGCCGTGCCGGGGCTCTCGGACCGGCTGCTCTCCCAGCGCCTGCGTGAGCTCGAGGTCGAGGGCCTGGTCGAACGCGAGGTT
>Ga0207687_10000095_pt1 | contig 64664 bp, 70 predicted proteins | sample KBSM54metaG_FD_184399 | JGI IMG/M metagenome (GOLD analysis project Ga0207687, IMG submission 184399) | Miscanthus rhizosphere microbial communities from Kellogg Biological Station, Michigan, USA - KBS M5-4 metaG (SPAdes) (version 2) | ecosystem: Host-associated > Plants > Roots > Rhizosphere >...
CGAGCAGGCCGTCTACGCCGACTCGGCGGAGAGCGTCACCCTCGTTTCCTCGCGGGGCATCGAGGGTGAGTACTCGAGCTCCAGCTGCTACGGCTACGTCCAGGCCTTGGCGGAGGGCGAGGCCGGCCGCGAGACAGGCCTCGGCTTCGACCTTGGCCGCGGGCCGGCGGCCCTCGACCCGGCCGCGATCGGGCGCGAGGGCGCCGAGCGCGCGGCAGCGATGATCGGCGCCGGCAAGCCGAAGTCGCGCACCTGTCCGGTGGTCCTCGACCCGACGGTCGCCGCCAGCTTCATTGCCTTGATCGGCCGGGGCTTGACGGCAAGCGCGGTGCAGCGCGGCCGCTCCCCCTTTGCCGAGCGGCTCGGCCAGGAGGTGGCAAACCCGGTCCTCGCCCTGCACGACGACGGGCTTGACCCCGAGGGCTTTGGCTCGGCGCCATTCGACGCCGAGGGCGTGCCGCGGCGCCGCACGGCGCTGATCGAGGCAAGCACCCTGCACACCTACCTCTACGACACCTACACGGCCAATCGTGGCGACGCCGCCTCGACCGGCAACGCCAGCCGCAGCGGCTACCGCTCCCAGCCCTCGGTCTCCGCTTCCAACCTGGTCGTCGCGCCCGGCGAGCTGAGCTTTGCCGAGCTCCTGGGCGAGGCTGGCGATGGCGTGCTCGTCACCGATGTCGCCGGGCTGCACTCCGGCGTAAACCCGGTTTCGGGCGTCTTCTCGGTCGGTGCCTCTGGCCTCCTCGTCCGTAATGGCGAGCCGGCCGAGCCGTTGCGCGAGTTCACGATCGCCAGCGACCTCGTCTCGATGCTGCGCGCCGTGCAGGCTGTCGGAACCGACTCCCGCTGGGTCCCGTTTGGCGGTTCGGTCAAGACCCCCTCGCTGCTCGTCGGCGAGATGACGGTCGCGGGATCCTGAGTCCCATGCGCTTTTACGCCGTGGTCACTGTTAGATTGCCGCCGATTTCAAACTACCCATCGACGGAGGAGCTTCGACGTGACTAAGGCTGAGTTTCTGGACCAACTTGCAGGCGACGAGCGGCTGGGCAGCAAGAAAGCCGCCAGCGACGCGGTTGACGCCGTGCTCGACGCGATCACCGAGACGCTGAGCGGTGGCGGCGAGGTCAGCTTCACCGGCTTTGGCAAATTCCACGTCGCCGAGCGCGGTCCGCGTCAGGGCGTCAATCCCCGCACCGGTGAGCGGATCACGATCCCGGGCGGCAAGGTTCCTCGCTTCTCCGCCGGTTCGGCGCTGAAGACCAAGGTCAAAGGCTGAGCCAAGACCCTTTCGCAGATCGGCTTGCGGCGCTCGTCAAAGAGCGCCGCAGCCAGGTCTGCCTTGGCCTCGACCCGGATCCGTCGAAGCTCTCCGGGTCCGCGCCGAACGTTCCCACCGCCACGGCCGCCGAGCGTGCGGCCACGGCGGTGGTTGCGCACTGCCGTTTGCTGATCGAGCAGGCCGGACCGGCCTGCGTCGCGGTCAAGCCCCAACTCGCTTGTTTCGAGCGCTTGGGGGCGCCGGGTTGGACGGCGCTCGCCGAGGTTTGTGAGGCGGCGAGCGATGCCGGCCTGCTGGTTGTCGCCGACGGCAAGCGCGGTGACGTTCCCGTCACCGCGGCGGCCTACGCGCAGGCATTGGTCGGCGAGACGCCGACTCCCTGGGGACCGGTCGCCGGGCTCGGTGCCGACGCCTTCACCACCAACCCGCTGCTCGGCGCCGACGCCCTCGAGCCGCTGATCGAGGCGGCCGAGGCGGCCGGAGCTGGCATCTTCGCGCTGGTGCGGACGAGCAATCCCGGCGCCGCCGACATTCAGGACCGGCCCGCTCCAGAGCAGCCTTTGCACGAGCGCCTCGCCGAACTGGTCGACGGCCTCGCGCCGAGGCTGCTCGGTGCCGGCGGTTTGAGTGGGATGGGCGCCGTCGTCGGCGCCACCGCCCCCGAGCACATCGGCCGCCTGCGCTCGCTGATGCCGCGCTCGATCTTCCTCATCCCCGGCGTCGGTGCTCAGGGCGGCCGGCCGGACGCGCTTGGGCCCGCCTTCAGCGCTGGGCCCGCCTCGGCGCTGGTCGCCGCCTCCCGCGGCATCTCTGCCGCGGAGGATCCGGGGGTGGCGGCGGAGAACCTACGCAGTGCGGTTTGGGATGTTTCGACCGCCTAAAACTGCTTTGACCGTATATACGATCTGCGGCGCTAACCCCTTCGCCGGCCACGTCCAATGAACAAACGCACTTCAGCCTCCGCCCGGGTTCTCGCGGTGACCGCCCTGGTCGTCGCGTTCATCGTCGCGATCGTCGCGATCAGCGGCGCCCTGGGTGGCGGCGACTCGAGTGGCTCTGGCAACGGCAAGCACGGCGATAAGCAGGCGCATAAGACCCACCACAAGCACGTGCCGGCCACCTACGAAATCGAGAGCGGCGACACCTTGATCTCGATCGCTCACCGCACCGGCGTGCCGGTGAGGACGATCGAAGAACTCAATCCCGAAGTCGACCCGCAGATCCTGGTTGCCGGCGAACAGCTGAAGCTACGTTGAGCCGGCGCCTTGGCGGTGCTCTGCTCGCGGCGGCTCTGCTGGCGCTTGCCTTGCCAGCGGCCAGTTTCGCCAAGGGCCCCCATATCGAGGCCCGCTCCTGGGCCCTGATCGACGCCCGCAGCGGCGACGTTCTTGTCTCCCACGCGGCCAGACGGCACCTGCCGATCGCAAGCACGACCAAGCTGATGACTGCCTACGTGGTCTTGCACGAGCTGCCGCTCGACCGCATGGTCCGCGCCGCGCCCTACGAAGCCGAATACGGCGAGTCGCTGCTGGGCCTGCGCCCGGGCCAGCGGATCAGCGTGCGCGACCTGCTCTACGGGCTGATCTTGCGCAGTGGCAACGACGCCGCCTACGACCTGGCGCTCGCCGCGGCCGGCTCGGAGCAGCGCTTCGTCGCCGAGATGAATCGCTACGCGGCGGCGCTCGGGCTCGCCGACACCCACTACGCCAACCCGATCGGACTCGATCAGCGCGGCAACTACTCGAGCGCGGCCGACCTGGCGACGCTGACCAGGCGCCTGCTGGCGATCCCGGCCTTCGCCAGGATCGCCGACGCGCGCAGCGCCGTGCTGCGCAGCGTCCACCCCCGCCGCCGGATCACGACGATCAACGAGCTGCTGCACATGGCTCCGTGGGTGACGGGGGTGAAGACCGGCCACACCTTCGGTGCCCTTTACGTCCTCGTCGGCGCGGGGCAGCGCAAGGGGGTCAAGCTGATCTCGGTCGCGGTTGGGGCGCCGACCGACGAAGACCGTTTCAGCGACAACATCGACCTGCTCGACTACGGCCTCTCTCTCTACAAGCACCGGGTCCCGATCAAGGCGGGCGCCGCGCTCGCCGAGCCGGCGATCCGCTACCGCGACGGGGAGCTGCCGCTGCGCGCCGCCCACACCGTTGCCGTCGGCCTGCGCCGAGGCCAGCGCATGAGCGTGGTCGTCAACGCTCCCGATGAAGTCGAGGGACCGATCGAGCGCGGCGCGGCGCTGGGCCACGCCAGCGTCTACGTCGAGGGAAGGCGCACGGCGTCCGTGCCGCTGCGCGCCGCGCGCGCGGTTGCCAAGGCGAGCCTGCTCGAGCGCGCCGGCGACTTCCTTGATGACGAGAAGATTCCCGTCGGCATTGCGCTTTGCGTGATACTGGTTGGAGCAGTGCTCTTGAGGCGCTTCTCACGATGATCCTCACCGTCACGCTCAACGCCGCGATCGATCGCACCGTCGCGGTACCCAACTTCCGTCTCGGCCACCGCCACCGGGCGGTCGAGAGCCGCACGGTCGCGGGCGGCAAGGGGATCAACGTCGCCCGCGCCCTGAAGATGCTCGGCCGGCCCGTGATCGCCACCGGCTTCGCCGGTGGTCCGACCGGCAACCGGCTGCTCGAACAGCTGCGCAGGGAAGCGGTGCTAACCGACTTCACCCGGATCGCCGCCGAGACCAGGATCAACCTTGCCGTGATCGACCCCACCTCGGGCGAGCAGACTGAGATCAACGAGCGCGGTCCAGCAGTGAGCCCGGAGGAGGTCGAGGCCTTCGTTCGCCGCGTCGGCTACCTCGCCGACGGCGCCAAACTCTGCGTACTCGCCGGCAGCCTGCCGCCGGGCGCCGGCGAGGATCTCTACGCCCGCCTGGTCAAGGACCTGGGCGAGCGCGGCGTGCCGGTCGTGCTCGACGCCGAGGGCAGCGCGATGCTCGCCGGGCTGCGCGCCGGCGCCTCGGTCGTCACCCCGAACGAGCGCGAGGCGGAGGAGTTGGTCGGCCAGGAGTTCGCCGACCGGGCCGATCTGATCCAAGGTCTCGCGGAGCTTGTCCGCCTCGGCGCCGGCGAGGCCGCGATCACCCGGCCCGACGGCTGCGTCGCGGTGATCGGAAGTGGCTCTGAGCAGCGCTTTCTCGAGGTTCGTACCGAGCCGCTTGACCCGGTCTCCACGGTCGGCTCCGGCGATGCCTTCCTGGCCGGCTACGTCGCCGCCCGCTACGACGGCAAGGAGGCCGACGAGTGCCTCGCCTACGGGGTTGCCTGCGGCGCCGAGTCGACCCAGCACTTCGGCGCCGGAACGGTGGACCGCAACCAGGTCGAGCGCCTCCTCGGCGAGGTCCATGTCCAGGATTTGGAGGTCCCCGCCGAAGTGTAGGCTGGGTTCTCAACGCCACCCTGGAGGACCTAATTGGAGATCGATATCGGTCGAGGCAAGAAGGGGCGGCGCGCCTACGGATTCGATGACATCGCGATCGTTCCGTCGCGCCGCACCCGCGACCCTGACGACATTGACATCAGCTGGACCCTTGGCCCCTATCGCTTCGAGCTGCCCCTGGTTGCCTCGGCGATGGACGGGGTTGTCAGTCCCGACACCGCTGTGCTCGTCAACGAGCTGGGCGGGCTGGGCGTGCTCAACCTGGAGGGAATCTGGACCCGCTTCGAGAACGCCGAGGAGAAGCTGGAGATGGTCGCCGCGGCGCCCAAGCACGAAGCGACGCGGATCATGCAGGAGATCTACACCGAGCCGGTCAAGCCCGAGCTGATCGGCAAGCGGATCGCAGAGATCAAGGAGCGGGGCGCCGTCGCCTGCGGATCGCTGACACCGCAGAAAGTGCGCGAGCACTACGAGATCGCGATCGAGGCCGGGATCGACATCCTCGTCATCCAGGGCACGGTGATCTCCGCCGAACACGTCTCGACCACGGTCGAGCCGCTCAACCTCAAGGAGTTCATCGCCGAGGTGCCGGTGCCGACGGTAGTCGGCGGCTGCGCCTCCTACTCGACCGGGCTACACCTGATGCGCACCGGCGCAGTCGGCGTCCTTGTCGGGGTCGGCCCCGGCGCCGCCTGCACCACGCGTGGCGTGCTCGGCATCGGCGTGCCGCAGGCGACGGCGATCGCCGATGTGGCGGCTGCCCGCTCGCAGCACATGCTGGAGACCGGCGAGTACGTCAACGTGATCGCCGACGGCGGCATGCGCACCGGTGGCGACGTCTCCAAGGCGATCGCCTGCGGGGCGGACTCGGTGATGGTCGGCTCGCCCTTGGCACGTGCCAAGGAGGCTCCGGGTCGCGGCTTCCACTGGGGCATGGCGACCTTCCATCCCTCATTGCCGCGCGGCACGCGCGTCTCGACCAGGCAGGACGGGACGATGGAGGAGATCCTGCTCGGCCCGGCCCAGGAGAACGACGGCACCTTCAACCTGATGGGGGCGCTGAAGACCTCGATGGCCACCACCGGCTATGAGGACATCCGTTCCTTCCAGCGGGCCGAGGTGATGGTCGCTCCGGCGCTGATGAGCGAGGGGAAGAAGCTGCAGAACGAGCAGCAGGTGGGCATGGGGTCGAACGGCCGGGCGGCTGTGTCCGCGGGGGTCGCGGTATCCGATGACTGACGCCCGCGTGTCGGGCCGGCGGGTCCTGTCACCGATTTGGTGCCACCGTCCTGCGGGCGCGGCTGCGCCGCGTCCTCGGACGGTCCCCCAAATCCGTGCCACCCGCCGGCAGACACGTGGGTGAGGCAGCCGTCAGAGCCGAGGCCCCGAGGCAAGGGTCGGCCGGTTCGGGCCATGCCTTGGAGGAGGTGCTGGTTCTTGATTTCGGCGGGCAGTACTCCCAGCTGATCGCGCGCCGCATCCGCGAATGCGGCGTATTTGCCGAGCTGCTGCCGGCGTCGACCGCGGTGGAGAGGCTCAAAGCGCGGGAACCGAAGGCGATCGTCCTCTCCGGTGGACCGGCGTCGGTGTATGAGCCGGGAGCGCCGGCGTTCCCTACGGAGCTGCTCGATCTAGAGGTCCCGATGCTGGGCATCTGTTACGGCATGCAGGTGATGGTCCAGGCGCTCGGCGGTCGGGTTGAGGCGGCCGAGGCGGGCGAGTTCGGCCGCACCGACCTGGTCCTCCGCGACGACGGCGGCAAGCTGCTCGCCGGGCTGCCCGAGGAGCAGCACTGCTGGATGAGCCACCGCGACGCGGTCTTCGAGCCGCCCGAGGGGTTCACCGCCCTGGCCTCGAGTCCCGGTTCGCCAGTCGCAGCCTGCGAGTACCCCGACCGCGGCCTCTACGGGATCCAGTTCCACCCCGAGGTCGTGCACACGCCCTACGGCACCGAGATCCTCACCCGCTTCCTGCGCGACGTCGCCGGCTGCGTCGAGCAGTGGTCGCCGCAGTCGGTGATCGCCGAACAGGTGGCGAAGATCCAGGCCCAAGTGGGGGAGGGGCGGGTCATTTGCGGCCTCTCCGGAGGCGTCGATTCCTCGGTCGCGGCGCTGCTCGTCCACAAGGCGATCGGCGAGCAGCTGACCTGCGTCTTCGTCGACCACGGCCTGATGCGGCTGAACGAGGCCGAGCAGGTGGTTGCCGCTTTCGAGCAGTTCGGCATCCCCCTGGTCCACGTCGCGGCCGAGCAGCGCTTCCTCGACAAGCTCGCCGGCCACGATGAGCCCGAGCGCAAGCGCAAGATCATCGGCGGGGAGTTCATCCGCGTCTTCGAGGAGGAGGCGGCCAAGCTCGAGGACGCCGCCTACCTGGTCCAGGGCACGCTCTACTCGGACGTGATTGAGTCGGGCGGCAGCGACAACGCGGCGACGATCAAGTCACATCACAACGTCGGCGGCCTGCCCGACGACCTCGAGTTCGAGCTGGTCGAGCCGCTGCGGATGCTGTTCAAGGACGAGGTCCGTGCCGTCGGCGCCGAGCTCGGCCTGCCTGAGCGGATGGTCTGGCGCCAGCCCTTCCCCGGCCCCGGGCTGGCGATCCGCATCGTCGGCGGCGAGGTCAACAAAGAGCGGCTCGACATCCTCCGCGCGGCCGACGCGGTCCTGCAAGAGGAGATCCGCGCCGCCGACCTCTACCGCCAGCTCTGGCAGTCCTTCTGCGTGTTGCCGGTGGTCCGTTCGGTCGGCGTCCAGGGCGACGGCCGCACCTACGCCTACCCGATCGTGATCCGCGCGGTCACGTCCGACGACGCGATGACAGCCGACTGGGCCCGCCTGCCCTACGACCTGCTCGAGCGCGTCTCCAACCGCATCATCAACGAGATCACCGACGTGAACCGCGTGGCCCTGGACATTTCCTCGAAGCCGCCGGCGACGATCGAGTGGGAGTAGACGCAAACGCCGTTCTGGGCTTCGATCTCGGTTCTCGGGTTGGTGCAGGCGGCGTTGGTGGCGCTGCCAGCTCCCCGGTCGCGACCGGGGTGGATTGATCGGCTAAGCAGCCCGTGGTGGGCGCTAGTGCCGGCACTCTCGATCGCCGTCGTGATCGGGGCGATCGAAATTTCCCCCAGCTCGGCCGACGCGCTCACCTACCTAGCTCTTCTCGCTGTGCCACCGCTTGCCGCCTTCGCGCTCGCGACGCTGGTGCGGGGATCGCGCCCGGCCTGGGCGCTGGCCGCGGTGGCGCTCTTCGCGCTCGCCTGGGCGACGCCGCACTCACTGGCCGGTGAGGCGGTGGCGCTGGCGCTCTCGGGGCTCGCCTGCGTGACCCTGGGCTGGCTGCTCGTCTGCGGCGTGCCTGCGAGGTGGCTGTGCCTCGGGGTCTACGCGATGGCTGTCATCGACACCATCTACGTCTCCTCGGACCTGCTGCAGGGGCCAAACGCGGTGCTCAACGCCGCCGCTCCGGCGGCGGGCCTGCCGCAGCTGCAAGCGGTCCACTTCGGCTCCGCCCTTATGGGCTTCGGCGACCTCTTCGTCGCCGCGCTGGTCGGTTGCCTCCTCGCCCAACCTTCCGTCGACGGGACTGAAAGCGAAGATATAGATCGCTTTCAGTCTCGTCGGCAGTTGGATGCCGCGGCCCTGGCGGCGGTGCTGGCGCTGGCCTTCGACCTGCTGTTCTTCGCCGTTGACGAGTTGCCCTCAACCGTGCCGGTCGCTGTTGCGCTCGGCCTGATTCAGTGGCAGCGGCGAAGCCGGCTGAGGACCGCGGCCCTTAAGCGGTGACTGGCCCCGGCGCGAGCACGTCGGGATCGTGGCCGGGCTGGATCGTCAGGCCGGCGTCGCGCAGTTCGCGCAGTCGTTCGGCCGATCTGACCTGATCGTCCTGGTCGGCGCCGAAGGCAGGGAACCTCAGATCGTCGAGCCCGCCGGCGAAGAGCGCCACGTCGGCACCGAGCACGAGGTCGCCGATTCGCACCGACTGATGCCCCGTGGTGTGGCCCGGTGTGCTGAGCAGCTCGATCGAGCCGTCGCCGAGCAGGTCGTGGTCACCGTCGACCAGCATGAGCTTGGTCGGGGGATCGGCGTAGTCGGGCGGCTGGAAGAAGTTGCGCTCGATCCCGGCCCGGTCGTGGGCGGCCTCCCACTCGGCGCGCTGGACGACGACCGGCACTGACTTTGGAATCAGCGCCAGGCCGCCCGCATGGTCGAAGTGCAAGTGGGTGAGCACGAGCCGGGTCAGGGTGCTGGGGTCGACCTGCTCGGCAAGCCCTGCCTCCTGCTCCAAGCCGAAGTGGCCGAGCGCCGTGCCCTCGCCGTAGCGGGCCTCGGGATCGGTCGCGGCATCGGGGTGCAATCCCGTGTCGATGAGGATGCGCTCGCTCTCGGTCTCGATCAGGTAGGCGGGAACGGGCAGGCGAAGCGGCCGCTCGGGCTCCTCATCGCCCTGGCGCCAGAGACCGGCTGGAGCGGTCATCCAGCCGAGGTTGAGCATTTCGATCTTCATCCCATGCGCTCCGTCAGGAACGACCTTATTGCCGTTGCCACCGCCTCCGGCTGGTCCTCAGGGGTGAAGCTGTAGGAGTCGTCGATGCGCACCAGTCGGGCGTCGACGAGTGCATCGGCGTAGCGGGCAGCGTGCTCGACCGGGAAGACCTCGTCCTCCCCGGACCAGATCAGCAGGGTGGGCAGGTCGCTGTGGGCGATCAGCGCCTCCCCGGCCCCTTGCACCGGCGCCGTCGTCGCCGAGGCCATCGCCTTGGCGACGTCTCGAAGCACCCCGGGATCGCGGCTAGCGGGAAGCGCGTAGGAATCCGATGCCGCGGTCGGGTGCTTGAGCAGGTGGCCATAGGCCACGGGGGCGGCGCGCACTGCCGGGTCCTCGAGCGTGGCGAGGAGTTGGCCGAGGGTCTCGAGGTCTCGAGCGGCCTCGGGCAGCCCGTCGAAGGGCGCCGGCGGCCACTCGTCATAGGGCGTCTCGCAGGAGGTGAGGACGAGGCTGGAGACCCTTCCGGCGATCTGTGCTTCGTGCTGGGTGAGGGCGATCTGCGAGTAGGCGCCGCCGGAGTCATTGCCGACCAGGGTCGCCTCGCTTAGGTCCAGCCGGTCGAGAACCGTGGCGATCAGGCCGGCGACGCCGAGGGGGGAGAGGTCCGCTCCGGGCGACATCGGCGTGCGGTGGGAGCCGAGCGGCAGGTCGAGGGCGAGGCAGCGGAACTCGCCGTGCAGGCGGTCGACCACGTTGCGCCAGAGGTTGGCGTTGGCGAGCCAGCCGTGACTGAAGAGCAGGATGGGCCCCTCGCCACGCTCGAAGTAGTCGAGCACGCCGTCGGCAAGCTCCAACGTGCGCGGCTTGCCCAGTAGCTCCGAGCGCCAGCGGTGTGCCTCGCTCACGCCGGCCGCTTGCTCGTCTCGGCGCCGAAGATCCGCTCGGCGAAGGGGACGAAGAGCGCGGCAAAGCCGTCCGGGTCGCTGACCTGTGGAGCGTGGCCGGTATCGAGCAACTCGAGCCGCGCGCCGGGGATCGTCGCGGCGATCGTGCGCCCGGCCCTGAGCGGAATCACCGGGTCTTTCTTGCCCCAGACGATCAGCGTCGGGGCCTGGATCGAAGCTGCCTCCTTGCGCAGGTCGTGTTCGGGCGAGCTGAAGCTTCGCCACAGTCCGCTGACCGCCGCCAGCCCCGGATCCTGGCGCGTGGTCGCGATGCCGACGTCTCGCACCCGAAGGTCGGCCTCGCTCTGCGGCCGCATGTAGCGGTTGGCGAACCAGGGGTAGATCGCGCGCAAGAAACGCGGTCGCGCCATTAGTGAGCAGAAGATGCGGACCTGCGGAGAGCGGGGGAGGAAGCCACCGCTGTCGATCAGGACCAGGCCGCGGACCAGCTCGGGGCGGCGGATCGCCAGCCGCGCCGCGGCGATAGAGCGGAAGTCATCGGGCAGTAGTCCGGGCAGCGCGTCGAAGTCATGGCGGTCGTGGGCGCCGCTGCTGAGCATGACCACGGAGTTACCGCTGCCGCGTTCGTCGTAGGCGATGGTTCCGTGGGTCGTCTCGAGCAGCACGGCGCCGACCCTAACGCATGACTGACCGGTCGGTCATACAGGTGACCAACCGGTCAGTTAGGCTTTTGGCGTGGCTACGGAAGAGATCCTAGTCAGCGCCGGTGCCCGCACCCGTGAGGCACTTCTCGACGCCGGCGTGGCGGTGGCTGAGGCCCACGGGCTGTCGGGCCTCAGCGTCAATCGCGTGGTCGCCGAGGCCGGGGTCGCCAAGGGCACCTTCTACGTCCACTTCGAGAACCGCGAGGCGTTCGTGGATGCGCTCCATGCCCGCTTTCACGCCCGCGTCGAGGAAGCGGTTCTCGGCGCGACTGAGGATCTCCCGCCCGGAGCCGATCGCATCATGCGCGGCGTCGAGGCCTATCTCGACGTCTGTCTCGAGGACAGCGCGGTAAAGGCCCTGGCGCTCGAGGCCCGCTCCGATCCCTCGCTGGCGGCGCCGATGGCCGAGCGTCACGAGCGCTTCGCCCTCTCCGCAGTCCCCAGCTTCAAGGCGATGGGTTGGCCCGACGCAGCCGCCGCCTCCCACCTGCTTGCCGCGATGACCGCCGAGATCGCGATCCGCGAGCTCGACGCCGGCCGGCGACTACCGGCGGCGCGGCGCAGCCTGCGCCGCTTCCTCGGTGCCGATCAGCTGTAGGCGTCCCACTTTTCGAGGTAGGGCAGGGGGTCGATCGGGCTGCCGCCCTCATACCAACCCGGCGCTGTCCAGATCTCGAAGTGGAGGTGGCAACCGACCGCGTCACCGGTGTCGCCGACGATGCCGATCGGCTGCCCGGTGCGGACCGCTTCACCGGTTTTCAGCGGCGACGGTTCGGCGAGGTGGGCGTACATGAAGTCGAAGCCGGTGCCCTTGCCGTCGATGACGATGTAGTTGCCGGCGGCGTACTGGTAGCCGGAGTACTGGACCGTGCCGCCGCGGGCGGCGATCAGCGGCGTGCCGCAGGCGGCCATCGTGTCCTGGCCCTCGTGGGTGTGGCCGGAGCGAGCGGCGCCGAAGCGGCCGGCGCCCATGCCGAATTCGTGCGCGCCGAGAATCGGGAAGGCGTAGCCGTAGAGAGCGAAGCCGAGGCTCAGCGACTGACTCGAAGAGGCCCGCGCGGCGAGTTCGGTGCCGCCCTGTGCCTCGATGCGGAAGCTGTAGCGGCCGTTGCGGGCGGGTCGTCCTTCGCTCGTCGTCCCGTCCCAGCGGATCTTCACTTCCACGTTCGGTTCGACGTCGTTGCGGTAGAAGCTGCGCACGACTTCGCCGGCCGAGTTGACGACGTCGATCTGCAGGTCGTTCTGCTGCTGGCTGCTGCCGATAGAGAAGCGCACGCTCGGGTAGCGGACGCCGTAGAAGAAGGATTTGCGCGGTGTGGTCTGGGCGGACACGATGCTCAGCGCGCCGGCACTGGGCGCTTCGCTCGCCGGCGTACCGGTGGGGCTGCCGCTGGGGGCCGGGGCGCCAGCAGCAGTGGGCGCACCGCCGGTTGTCGCCGCCGCGCTCGAGGCAAGGCAGAGCAGCAGCGCGATCGCCGCGAATGTCGATGAAACTCCCGCCAACCAAGGCCGGGGCCTGTTCGGTGCCACGTCCCTCTCTTTCGTTCGCCTACGGAGTTAGCTGTCGGGCTCGCGCTGAAAGAGATGCGCTACGACCTTTTCGGCCGATTCGCCCCTGGAACCTGCAACGGTTCCTGCGGTTCCTCCGCTCCCACCCACCATGTGCGGCTGGGATTAGGCACTTATTGGCGGCGCAGTATAGACAGGACCACGGCCGCCTACGCCAATACGGCTTGGCGGCTATCATGCCGGAGCCGCTGGGCGCTGCCCGCGGTTTTTCTCTGATGAAAACCTTTGTCGCCACCCCCGCCAACCGCCAGCGAGACTGGTACGTCGTCGACGCTGAGGGTCAGACCCTGGGCCGACTGGCGACCCGCATCGCCGACGCTTTGCGCGGCAAGCGCAAGCCCGAGTACACGCCGCACTGCGACACCGGCGACTTCATCGTCGTGATCAACGCGGAGAAGATCCGCGTCACCGGGGACAAGCTGAACCAGAAGCGCTACTGGCGCCACAGCGGCTACCCGGGCGGGATCAAGTCGCGGACCCTGGCCGAGATGCTCGACCGCCGTCCCGAGGAGGTCATCCGCAAGGCAGTGAAGGGGATGCTGCCGCGCAACCGCCTCGCCCGCCAGCAGCTGACCAAGCTGAAGGTGTACGCCGGGCCGGATCACCCGCATGAGGCGCAACAGCCCAAACCGATGGAGATACAGACTTGATCGACGAGCCGCAGGACAACGAGACCTCAGAGCAGCAGGACGAGACGGCCGAGGGCTCAGACGCCTCGACCGCGGGTCCTGTCGCGGCAGAGGACTCCTCGTCCTCGCAAGCTGCGGGCGAGGAGCCCACCGCCACGCCACCCGCGGAAGATGCGGCTGAGGACTCGGACGAGGCGCCATCGGCTGAGGCTGAGGCCACGGAGGAGCCCGTCGCCGAGCAGCCAGTTGACGAGACGCCCGAGGCTGACGCAGAGGCCGCTGATGAGCCCGCCGCCGAGGAGGCTGCGCCTGAGCCCAAGGCCGAGAAGCCGGCTGAGGAGAAGAAGAAGGACGTCATTCCGGGCGCTGACCTAGAGCCGATTGCGGTTGAGCAGGATGAGCGGCCGCTTAGTGCTGAGGAGCAGGCTCGTAAGGAAGCTGAAGAGGAGGAGCGGGCCAAACGCGAGGCCGCTCTGACTGGCGAGGCCGAGGAGGAGCCGAGTGCTGCTTCCCGCGCGCCGGCGAAGATGGCGGGCGACGCTCGCTACCTCGCCACCGGCAAGCGCAAGACTTCGATCGCTCGCGTCACCCTGCTGCCCGGCAGCGGCAAGGTCGAGATCAACAAACGGGCGCTGGAGGAGTTCTTCCCGCGGCCGCTGCACCAGACAACGGCCTTGCAGCCACTGACTATCACCGGCTATGAGGGCAGCGTCGACGTGCGGGTCCGGGTCCACGGTGGCGGCATCAGCGGCCAGGCCGGCGCGGTGCGTCACGGCATCGCCCGGGCGTTGACCGAGGTCGATCCGGAGCTGCGCGGAGAGCTCAAGCGCCGCGGCTTCCTGACCCGTGACGCGCGGGCCAAGGAGCGCAAGAAGGCCGGCCTCAAGAAGGCGCGCAAGCGGCCGCAGTTCTCCAAGCGCTAGGCCGCGGGTTGGCGATCGGGCGCAAGCTCTTCGGAACCGATGGGGTCCGGGGGGAGGCTGGGACCTTCCTCACGGCCGAGCTGGTCACCGCTCTGGGCAAGGCAGCTGCGGCATCGCTGGATGTCGAGCGGCCGCAGGTACTGATCGTCCGCGACACGCGCGAGTCCGGACCGATGCTGGAGTCGGCCCTGGCAGCTGGGATCGCCGCCGCCGGCGGTGACGCCCTGCTCGGCGGTGTGCTGCCGACCCCGGCAGCGGCGGTGCTGGTCAAGCGCCTCGGTCTCGACCTCGCGGCGGTCGTCTCCGCCTCGCACAACCCCTACCGCGACAACGGAATCAAGTTCTTCTCCGGGCTCGGCACCAAGCTCGACGACGAGGCCGAGGCGCGGATCGAGGCCTTGTTGGACGCTGCGGACGATCCGGTTGAGCCCGGCCAGGTCCGCGAGCTGAACGGCGGTCTCGAGGACTACCTGCGGGCGCTGCAAACCGCTTTCCCGCTCGATCTCTCTGGCCTCCATGTGATGCTCGATTGCGCCAACGGCGCCACCTTCCGCGCCGCGCCGGCGATCTTCGAGCGGCTTGGCGCCACGGTCCAGACCATCGGCACCGAGCCGGACGGGCGCAACATCAACGAGGACTGTGGCTCCACGCACCTCGAGCACCTCGCCGCCGCGGTCGCCGGCTCCGAGGCGACGATCGGCTTCGCCTTCGATGGCGACGGCGATCGCGTGCTCGCCGTCGACGGCAGCGGCCGCAATCACGACGGCGACGAGCTGATCGCCCTGATCGCAAGGGGGATGGCTGGACGCCGCGAGCTGCCCGGCGGCGTCGCCGTGACCGTGATGAGCAACTACGGCTTCCACCAGGCAATGGAGCAGGCAGGGATCGAGGTCGCCATCACCAGCGTCGGCGACCGCTACGTGCTCGACGAGCTGCGCGAGCGCGGCTGGGCGCTCGGCGGCGAGCAGTCAGGCCACATCATCGACACCCGCATCGTTGCCACCGGCGACGGCATCGCCGCTGCCCTGGCGACGATCCGCGAGCTCGGTGGGGAGGACCTCGCCACGGTGACGACGATGGAGAAGCTGCCGCAGACGCTGGTCAACGTGAAGGTCGCGGACCGCGAGGCAATCGCCGGCGCAAAGCCGGTCTGGGAGGCGGTCGAGCGCGAGGAGGAAGCCCTTGAGGGGCGCGGCCGCGTGCTCCTACGTCCCTCCGGTACCGAGCCGCTGGTGCGGGTGATGGTCGAGGCGCCGACCGCAGAGGAGGCCGACGCGGTTTGCGAGCGGCTTGTCACTCTGGTGCGTCGGGAGCTGGCCTAGCTCCGCGGGTCTCTACCCTTACTCGCCTCCCTATGTGCGGAATCGTTGGATACGTCGGCGCTCGTCCCTGCCTGGACCTTCTGGTCGCCGGCCTCGAGAAGCTGGAGTACCGCGGTTATGATTCGGCTGGGATCTCGGTCATCGACCACGGTCGGATCGACAGCGTGCGAGCCGTTGGCAACCTCGACAACCTGCGAGCTGCGGTCGCCGAGCAGGTCGAGGACGGCGGCGGCGTCGCGGTTGCGACCTCCGATGCGACGACCGGCGTCGCCCACACCCGCTGGGCCACCCATGGCCGGGTCACCGAGGAGAACGCCCACCCGCACGGAGATTGCACCGACCGCATCCACATCGTCCTCAACGGCATCGTCGAGAACCACTCCGAGCTGCGCCGCGAGCTGGGCGAGCAGGGTCACCACTTCAGCTCCGAGACCGATGCCGAGATCGTCTCCCATCTGATCGAGCGCAACTACGACGGCGACCTCACCGCCGCGGTGCGGAAGTCCTTTGCCGAGTTGCGCGGCCATTACGCCTTCGTCGCCATGCACGCTGAGGAGCCCGGCCACCTGGTTGGCGCTCGCAAGGAGTGCCCGCTGGTCGCCGGCGTCGGAGAGGGCGAGGCTTTCCTGGCATCGGCGATCCCCGCCTTCCTGGCCGAGACGCGCGCGGCAGTGGCGATCGAAAACGACGAGATCGTCAGCATCGACGCCTCCGGGGTGAGCATCACCGACGCCGAGGGCAATCCGGTCGAGCGCGGCCCCGAAGAGATCTCCTGGGACGAGGCGGCCGCCGAGAAGGACGGCTATGAGACCTTCATGCTGAAGGAGATCCACGAACAGGCCGACGCCGTCGCCGAGACAATCGCCGACCGTCTGCCCGAGGACGAGGGCGTCGATCTCTCCGAACTCGAGCTCGACGACGAGTACCTGCTCAGCGTGCAGCGGATTGTGATCGTCGCCTGTGGCACCTCTTACCACGCCGGTCTGGTCGGTCGCTACGCGATCGAGGAGTGGGCACGGGTGCCGGTCGAGATGGACATTGCCTCGGAGTACCGCTACCGCAACCCGGTGATCGGCGAACACGATCTGGTGATCGGCATCACCCAGTCGGGCGAGACGGCCGACACCCTGGCGGCGATGCGCCTCGCTCGTGAGAACGGCGCCAAGGTGCTGGCGGTGACCAACGTGATGGGCAGCCAGGCGACCCGCGACGCCGACACCGTCCTCTACACGCGCGCCGGCCCCGAGGTCAGTGTCGCCGCGACCAAGACCTTCGTCGCGCAGGTCGCCGCGATGTACCTGCTCGGCCTGCGCCTGGCCGAGGTGCGGGGAACGATCGAGCCGCCCCGCATCGCCGAGTTGGTGGCCGATCTGAAGTCGATCCCCTCGAAGATCGACGCCACGATCGCCGCCAGCGAAGGCCCGGCCCGTGAGATCGCGGCAGCTCAGTCCGAGCACGATTTCTTCCTCTACCTCGGTCGCCACATCGGCCTGCCGGTCTGCCTCGAGGGGGCGCTGAAGTTGAAGGAGATCTCCTACATTCCGACCGACGCCTACGCGGCCGGGGAGATGAAGCACGGGCCGATCGCCCTGCTCGACGAGTCGACGCCGGTGATCTGCATCGCCACCGACAGCCCCATCCTCGACAAGGTCCTCTCTAACGTTGAAGAGGTCCGCGCCCGCGGCGCCGAAACGATCGCGATCGTCACCCAGGGTGATCAGCAAGCGGCGGCAGTGGCTGATCAAACAGTCGAGATTTCGCGTACCGACTGGATCCTGCAGCCGATCCTCGCGATCCTGCCTTTGCAGCTGATCGCCTACGAAATCGCCCGCGCCCGTGGCCTCAACGTCGACCAGCCACGCAACCTGGCGAAGACCGTGACTGTCGAGTAGGCGCAGGCCCGCTACTCTTTCTCGCCAACATGGTCAAATTTCGTTACGCCATTCCCGTCCTAGCCGCGATCGTCGCGCTTCTCATTGCCGGCTGCGGCAGTAGCAGCGACAGCTCTTCCGGCGGCTCGGAACTGGCCGATCTCGCTTCTCCCGGCTCGCTCGTCTTCGTCGAAGCGCAGCTGCAGCCGAAGGGCGAACTGAAGCAGAACGCCGACTCGGTCGCGCAGTCCTTCACTGGCGGCAAAGGCCTGGGCCAGTTCATCATCTCTGAACTGGAAAGCTCGGCCAGCGCAGAAGGCGAATCGCTCGACTTCGCCAAGGAAGTCGAGCCGTGGCTTGGGGATAGGGGCGGCGTCGCCTTCGAACACCTCGTGGCCGGCGAACTTTCCGAACCGCTGATCACCGTGCAGACCACAAACTCCGCCTCCGCCCAGGCCTTCATCGATAAACGCGCCACGCAGGGCAAGAGCCCGTCGAAGAGCGTCTCCTATGAAGGGGTCAAATTCGAGGTCGGGGGTCCAGAAGACAACGCGGTCGGTCTGATTGGCGAAACCGTTGTCCTCGCCCAGAGCGAAAAGGAATTCAAAGCTGCGGTTGACGCCTCCAAGGGCGACTCGCTCGGCGGTGAAGATCGCTTCCAGAACGCGATCGCCAACGCTTCGAATGGCAGTCTCGCCGATATCTACGTCGACATCGGCGGCATCATCGCCCAGTCTGAAAACAACGAAACGGCAGCCCAGGCCAAGGGGTTGCTGCAGTCGACTGGCATTGACCCGAGCGAAGCGACCGCGGTGGCCAGCGTCATTCCCCAGTCAAACCAGATTCTGGTCGACTTGAGCAGTGAACTGGATGGTCAGGAAGCCCCAACGGGCGACGCCTCGCAGCTGCTCGGCTCTCTGCCCGCCAGCTCCCTCGCCGCCTTCTCCACCTCCGAATTCAGCAAGCAACTGAAAGAAGCGATCGACAACGTCGACGAAGAAGGTATTCCGCCCAACCTCGAACCCGGCGAACTGAAGAGCTCCCTGGAACAAGCCGGGATCAACCTCGACAAAATCGCCGACTCACTTGATGAAGCTGCCGTTTTCGCCGAAGGCAACAGCCGCGACAGTCTCAGCGGCGCGATGGTCGTGACCAGCAAGTCGAGCGAAGCCGCCGACGCGATCGCCAGCCTCGGCACGCTGCTGCGGAGCGCCCACGTCCCGGGTATCACCGCGGTCGGCGGCAAGGCGAGCGGCTTCTCAATCAGCAGCAGCCAACTCGGTGGCAAGCCGGTCGTCGTGGTTGCCAAAGACACGCGCATCGCGATCGGCTACGGACTGGCTCCGGCCCTGGCCGTTCTCAACGGCGGCTCGGGGGCGACCCTCTCAAGTACGACCGGCTACAAGGCGGCGGTCTCGGCGCTGGGCAAGACGCCGATCAGCGCCTACGTCGACGGCCCGGCGGCGCTGCACTTGGCCGAAGCCCTCATACCGCGCTCGAAAACGGACTTCTGGGAAGCCGTCCCCTACCTGAAGAAGATCACCTACATCGGTGTCGGCAGGGGTGCGAGCGACGAAGTCGCGACCGCGAAACTGATCGCGGGCATCGGTAAATAAGCGATCGATGAGCTCGGGCGTCGGGATCGACCTGCTCGAGATCGACCGCCTGGAGCGTGCACTGGAGCGGCACCCGCGCCTCGCCGAGCGCGTCTTCACCCGCGCCGAGCGTGGCTACGCCGAGGCCCGGGCCCGGCCGGCTCGCCACCTCGCAGCCCGATTTGCCGCCAAGGAGGCCGTGGTCAAGGCGCTTGGCCTCAGCGGCGCCTTCGGCCTGGGCCAGATCGAGGTGGTTGCCGGCGAGCCGCCGGTTGTGCGGCTCTCGGGCCGAGCGGCGGACGCTGCTGCGGGCAGGAGAGTCGACCTCTCGCTGACCCACTCGCGCGACTTTGCGGCCGCGGTGGCAATCGTCGACACTGCCTGAGATGGAGTCGTGGCTCAGCCCCCTCTTCGACGCTGACGGGATCCGGGCAATCGATCGCTGGGCGATCGATGAGCAGGGCGTTGCCGAGGCCGACCTGATGGAGGCCGCGGGTACGGCGCTGGCCGAGGCGGTGGCCGGCCTGACGCCACAGGGGCCGGTTCGGATCGTCTGTGGCAAGGGCAACAACGGCGGCGACGGCCTGGTCGCGGCGCGGCACCTGCGCGGCCTCGGTTTCGAGGTCGAGACGCTCGAGTTGGACAAGGGCTTGACCGGCGACCTCGATACGTGGTTGGGGGGAGCGGGAGCCGTGGTCGACGCGATCTTCGGCACCGGCTTCAATGGCCCGGCGCGAGAGCCGGCCGCCGGCGCGATCGAGGCGATCAACCGCTGCGGTGCTCCCGTCGTCGCCTGTGACATCGCCTCGGGCGTCGACGCCTCCAGCGGCGAAGTCGAGGGCGCCGCGGTCGAGGCCGACCTCACGGTCAGCTTCCATGCCGGCAAGCTCGGCCACCGGGTCGCGCCCGGCAAGTGGCACACGGGCGAGTTGCGGGTCGCGCCGATCGGCATTCCGGCCGGCGCGCCGAGCGCCCCCGCTGCGGGGACGATCGCCCCCGGCGTTCTCGGTCTGCTCCCCGGGCGAGGGCCGCGATCGACCAAGTTCAGCTCCGGACAGGTGGTGATCGCCGGTGGGTCGAGAGGCTTGACCGGGGCCGTGCGGATGTCTTCGCTTGCCGCGATCCGAGCCGGCGCCGGCTACGCGACGGTCGCGGTGCCGGCCGATCTCGAGGCGATTTTCGAGAGCTCGCAGCCCGAGGTGATGTCGGTTGGCTGTCCGGGTGGCGACGGCTGCCTGGTGCCGGCGGGCCTGAAGACGATCCGCGAGGCTTTCGAGCGAGCCGCGGCGGGTGTGGTCGGGCCTGGGATGGGCCGCGATCCCGGCAGCGTGGAGTTGGCCCGCGAAGCGGTCACCGCGATCGAGGCACCGCTCGTGATCGACGCCGACGGCCTCAATGCTTTCTCCGGCGAGATTTCCCTGCTCGGCGAGCGCGGCGCCCCGACCGTTCTCACCCCGCACGCGGGGGAGCTCGGCCGGCTGCTCGGACGCTCCTCCGAGGAGATCGCTGCAAAGCGACTCGCGATGGCGCGTGAGGCCGCCGGCGCGGCCGGAGCGATCGTCGTCCTCAAGGGCGACGACACGATCGTCACCGACGGTGAGCGGGTCGCGGTCAACGCGCTTTCCGCCCCGGCCTTGGCAACCGCCGGCACCGGTGACGTCCTCTCCGGGATCACCGCGGCGATGCTCGCTCGTGGGCTCGAGCCGTTTGCGGCCGCTTGTGCCGCCGTGTTCGTCCACGCTCGGGCCGGCCGCGACGCCGCTCGCCGGATTGGCCTGGTCGAGTCGGTGATCGCCACCGACGTGATCGACTCGGTCCCGGCGGGAATGCGTGCCGGTGTGCCGGTCGAATAACCTCGCGCCATGAAGACCGCAGCGGAGATCATGGATGCCGATGTGCCCACAGTCTCGCCCGAGGCCGATGCCAGGGCGGCGATCGAGCTGCTGGCAAGGACCGAGATCGGCGCCTTGCCGGTGATCGACAGGGAGCGCAAAGTGGTCGGCATCGTCAGCGAGTCGGACCTCATCCTCAGCGACGAGGAGGCCGACCTGCACCTGCCCCACTACCTCAACATCATGGGGGGGATCGTCTTCGTCGGTTCGATGAAGGGCTTTGAGAAGCGCCTCGACAAGGCCTTCGCGACCAAAGTCTCCGAGCTGATGACCGCCGACCCGATCGTCGCTCACAGCGACGACGACGCCGAGGCCGTCGCCCGCACGATCGCCGAGAAGCACCACAATCACCTGCCGGTTGTCGACGGCGAGGGGCGCTTCGCCGGGCTCGTCACCCGGGCCGACGCGTTGGCCGCGCTCGTCGCCAGCGATTAGCCCGATGGAGCGGGCAGTCGCCCGGGTTGACCTTGGCGCTGTCGAGCGCAACTGCGCGCGGCTGAAGGCCGAGCTGGGCTCCGAGAGCGAGCTCTGCGCGGTGATCAAGGCCGACGGCTACGGCCACGGCGCCGATGGCTGCGCGACGGCGGCGCTCGCCGGCGGCGCCACCCGCCTTGCCGTCGCCACCGGGGCCGAGGCGGCGCTGATCGGCCGCCGCTTTCCCCAGGTGCCGCTGCTGGCGATGGGCGCGCTAACTCCCGGCGATCTCGAGGACGCGCTCGCCGCCGGCGCCGAGATCGCCGTCTGGCGCGAGGGCTTTCGTGCCTTCGCTGCCGCCCGTGGCCGCGCCCAGGGGCGACGGGTCCGTGTGCACGTCAAGTTCGATAGCGGCATGGGTCGGCTCGGCAACCCCGACGAGGCGGAGGTGCTGGCGCTCGCCCGCGCTTGCGCTGAGGACCCACACCTCGTCCTGGCGGGCATTTGGACCCACTTCGCCACCGCCGACGAACCCGACTCCGAGTTCTTCGATCAGCAGCTCGAGCGCTTCGCCGCGGTTGTCGAGGCGGTCAAGGCCGAGTTCCCGGAAGTCACCGCGCACGCCGCCAACAGCGCCGCGGTCTTTCGTGATCGCCGCGCCCACTTCGACATGGCCCGCTGCGGGGTTGCCATCTACGGGCTCGACCCTTTTCAGGGCGACCCGGCTGAGCGCGGGCTCGAGCCGGCGCTCTCGCTGCGTTCCTATGTCGCTGACGCCAAGCGCTTTCCCGCCGGCGCCAGCGCCGGCTACGGGCAGGCCTGGCGTGCCCCGGTCGAGACCTGGGTCGGCGTGCTGCCGCTCGGTTACGGCGACGGCGTGCGGCGGGGGCTCTCCAACAACGCCGAGGTGTTGATCCGCGGCCGCCGCTACCCGCTGGTCGGCACCGTCTCGATGGACAACATCACGGTTGACCTCGGGCCCGAGACCGAGGTTGAGCCCGGCGACGAGGCAGTGCTGATCGGTAGCCAAGGCGAGGAGTCGATCCGCAGCGAGGAGGTGGCAGGGCGCCTGGCAACGATCAACTACGAGGTCACCTGCGGGATCTCGGCCAGGGTGCCGCGGGAGCCGGCATGAGCGGCGCCGGCGAGCGGCTCGCCGCGGCGGCGCCGGTGGCTCTTGCCCGCGGCGCCCTTGGTGGGCGGGATGGGATCTGGATCGCCGGTGGCGCGGTCCGCGACGCGGCGCTGGGGCGCGAGGTGGTCGATCTCGACCTCGCGGTCGCCGCCGACCCGGCGCCGGTTGCCAAGGCGATCGCCCGGGCGGGGGCGGGGCACTCCTTCGAGCTATCCGCTGAGTTCGCAACTTGGCGGGCCGTCGCCGCCGATCACAGCTGGCAGATCGACGTTACGAGGCTGCGAGGGGAGACGATCGAGGCCGACCTGGGCGAGCGCGACTTCACGATCGGCGCGGTCGCGGTCCCCCTTGCCGGCGGTGAGCCGCTTGACCCGTTCGGGGGCCTCGGCGACCTCGAGCGCGGCCTGTTGAGGACCGTGAGCGAGCGCAGCTTCGCGGCCGACCCGCTGCGCCTGCTTCGTGCGGCCCGGTTTGCCGCCGGCCTGGAGCTGGAGATCGAGCCGGCAACGGTGGCCCTGGCGCGGGCGGAAGCCCCTCGCGCCGGCGAGCCCGCCGGCGAGCGCCAGCTGGTTGAGCTGCGCAAGCTCGTCGGCGGCCCCGACCCGCTGCGCGGCATGCGGTTGCTCGACGAGCTCGGCCTTACCGCCGTCGTCCTGCCTGAGCTGGAGGGGCTGCGGGGGGTCGAACAGGGCCCCAACCACCACCTCGACGTCCACGGCCACACGATGGCCGTGCTCGCTCACGCGCTGGAGGTCGAGCGCGACCTGGATCGCTTCGGCGGCGAGCGCGGCGACGAGTTGCGGGCGCTGCTCGACGAGCCCCTGGCTGACGAGATGAGTCGCGGCACGGCGCTGCGCTTCGGCGCCCTCCTGCACGACATCGGCAAGCCGGCGACGCGTTCGGAAAAGGACGGGTTCGTCACCTTCGTCGGCCACGACCGCGATGGTGTCGAGATCGTCGCTGGCATCTGCGGCCGGCTGCGCGCTAGCCGCATCCTCACCCGGCACTTGCAGGACCTCACCCTGCACCATCTTCGCCTTGGCTTCATGGTCCACGAGGCGCCGCTGCCGCCCCGGCGCGTCCACGAGTACCTGCGGGCGACCGATCCGGTTGGTGCCGACGTGACCCTGCTGACGATCGCCGACCGGCTCTCCGCCCGTGGTTCCGGCCCGTTTGCGACCGAGGAGGCGATCGAGGCGCACCTGAGCCTGGCCCGGCAGATGCTTGCCGACGCACTTGACTGGCGCCGTGAGGGCCCGCCGCGGCCGCTGCTTCGTGGCGATGAGCTGGCCGTTGAGCTCGGTATTAGCGAAGGCCCCGAGCTCGGCGAGCTGCTGGCCGAGCTCGAGGCCGCGCAGTACGCGGGCGAGGTGAGAAGTCGCGAGCAGGCGCTCAGTCACGCCCGAGCCGTGCGCGGCTGAGCGGGCGGGTCCGATACGCTGCCCGCCGCATGGCTAAAGAGGAGAAGATCGAGATGGAGGGTGAGATCACCGAGGCCCTCCCCAACACGATGTTCAGGGTCAAACTCGACAACGGCCACGATGTGCTCGGTCACATCTCCGGCAAGATGCGCCGCCACTACATCCGAATCCTCCCCGGCGACCGGGTGAAGATCGAGCTCTCCCCGTACGACCTCGACCGGGGCCGCATCACCTACCGCTACAAATAGGCCCGCGTGAGCGAGCCGCGTTTTCGCATCGGTCCCGAGATCGTCCACGAGACGGTTGACGGAGAGGTGATCGCGATCGACCTCGCCAGCGGCAGCTATTACAGCCTTGCCGGCAGCGGTCCCGCAATCTGGGCGCTGCTCGCCTCTGGGGTCAGCGAGGCCGAGATCGGCACCGCTCTCGCCGGTCGGTTCGAGGCTGAGCAAGCCGAGATCGCCTCCGCAGTCTCGGCGCTGCTCGGTCAGCTAAAGGAGAACGGCCTGATCGTGAGCGAGGCAGGGGGCGCGGCGGAGCGCCCGCCGGTCGCTGGCTCGACCGAGAAGCCGCCCTTCGAGGCACCGCGGCTGGAGCGCTACAACGACATGAAGGACTACTTCCTGCTCGACCCGATTCACGAGGTCGACACAGCCGGCTGGCCGCGGCCAGCGGCCTGAGGCGTGGGCGCGCGGCCCACGTCTGTGCGGGCGGCAGGGGCCGACCTTGCCGGCGAGTACTTCGGGCAACTGCTCAACCGCTTCGAGCAGGCCGCGACGGCGGTGGGTGGCGCCGACACGTTGGGCCTGGAGATGGCGGGGCTGCGGCTGAGGCTGCGCTACGTGGGCGGGGGGCTGCGAGAGGCTTTGCTGGCGCCCTTCGAGCACCTGACCCGCGGTGACGCGGCCGATCCCGATCTGACGATTTGGCTCTTCGACACAGCTTCAACCGGCGTCGAGCCGCCGCCTCAGCCCTGGGAGCCGATCGATGTCGCGCCGGGCACCAATCCGGTTGCCCGCCTCCGTTCCGAGTGGGCTTGCGTGCTTGCGGCCGCCGGCAGCCGGGGGCTGACCGCCGCCCTGCCGGCGGAGGGCCTCGCGGTCTTCCACCTGCCCGACGCGACGGCGATTCCGGCGAGTGAGCGGGCCGCGCCGCTCCGCGAGGCACTGCAGCTGCTGATGGCTCCGCGCGGGCGCCTGATGACGCATGCGGGCGCGGTTGGCCGCGACGGGCGCGGCCTGCTCCTCGTCGGCCGTGGCGGATCGGGCAAGTCGACCCTGGCGCTCTCCTGCGCAAACGCCGGCATGGAGATCGTCGCCGACGACTACGTCCTGCTCGGGCCCGACTCGTTCACCGCCCACGCGATGCAGTCGACAGCAAAGCTGACCGAGGACAGCGCGGCGCGACTCGGTATCCCGGCCGGCGCGATCGACACCGCCGGTTTCGAGCCGATCCTCGGGGGCCCTGCCAAGGCGCTCGTCGAGCTTCGCAAGCTAGGGTCAGGGACGCTCAAGCGCCAGCTGGAGATCAGCGCCGTGCTAGCTCCGTCTCTACCCTCGATGGATGGCGAAATGGGGCCGGCAGTGCGCCGAATTTCGGCGGCAGAGGGGCTGAGGGCGGTAGCCCCCAGCACGATCGTCCAGGCCGGGTTCGGCGGTGGCGGTTCGCTGGCCAGGCTCGCTGATCTGGTTCGCCGCGTCCCCAGCTACGCACTGGATCTCAGCCCGGACCCGGCGGCGAACGCCGCGGCCGTCGATCGCTTGGTGGCTGAGCTTGGCTGAGCCGCTCATCACCGCCGCGATCCCGGTCCGCAACGGCGAGGCCTACCTGGCTGAGGCGATCGAGAGTGTGCTCATGCAGACCCGGCCCTGCGACCAGTTGATCGTCGTCGACAACGGCTCGGCCGATCGCAGCGCCGAGATCGCTGCCGGGTTCGGTGCCCCGGTGGAGGTCGTGAGCGAGCCGCGCCCCGGTATCGGCGCGGCGCGCAACGCGGCGCTGCGCGCTGCGCGCGGCGACTACCTCGCATTCCTCGACGCCGACGACCTCTGGGAGCCCGACAAGACCGCGCTCCAACTCGCGGCCTTCGAGACGGCGCCGCGGCTGCAACTGGTCTTCGGCCACGTGCTCCAGTTCGTCAGCCCTGACCTCGCCGCTGAGGAGGCGGAGGCCTTGCGGGTGCCGGCAAGCTCGCAACCCGGTCAATACATCGGCGCGATGCTGGCGCGGCGCGACGCAATCGAGGCGATCGGGCTGTGGCCTGAGGACGTGCGGGTCAGCGATGGCCTCAGCTTTCTCCTCCGCGCACGCGAGCTTGGCCTTGAGCAAGCGATGCTGGCCGAGACCGTCACCCTGCGCCGCATCCACGGCGCCAACCACTCGATCCAGAATCGCGATGAGCGCGCTGAGTTCGCCCGTCACCTGAAACGCTCGCTCGATCGGCGGCGCGAGGCGGCCCAGTGAAGGAGTCGCTGGGCAACCCGCCCACCGCCGAGCAACTGCTCGTCCTGCATGCGGCGCTGGATCCGGCTCCCGCCGCCGCGACGGCCTGGCGGCGCTGGCGCGAGCGGGTCGAGTTCGACGACGTCGATCACGGCTCTACCCGCCTCTTGCCGCTGGTCTATCGCAAACTCGGCGCGGCGGCCTTCGACGATGAGGTCGCCGGGCGCCTCAAAGGCCTCTACCGGCGCTCCTGGAGCCACAACCAGTTGATCTTCAAGCGCGCCGCCGGGGCGATCGCAGCACTCGAGGGCGCCGGCATCGAGACCCTGGTCACCAAGGGCGCCTCGCTGGCGCTGCTCTCCTACGGCGATGTCGGCGTGCGGCCGATGGACGACGTCGATGTGTTGGTGCCGCTCGATCGTGCCACAGAAGCGATTGAGGTCTTGAGCGCGGCCGGTTGGAAGCCTGATCACGAGGACCCGCCGGCCTGGACGCGGGTGCATCACTCGCTTGGCTTCGCCGGCGCCGACCGTGGTGAGGTCGACCTACACTGGTTCGCGCTCTGGCAGCCCGCCGGCGACGAGCAGCTCTGGCGTGCATCGGTTCCGCTGGAGCTGGCTGGGGCCACCACCCGGGCCCCTTGCCCGGCCGATCAGCTCCTGCTCGCCTGCGTTCACGGCACGCCGTGGAGCCCGCTGCCGCCGTTTCGCTGGATCGCCGATGCGGTAACGGTAATCCGCGCGGCGGGGGAGGAGCTCGAGTGGGACCGTCTCGTCGCCGAGGCCGAACGTCGCCGCCTCACCGTCGCCACTGCCGCGGCACTCGATTACCTGCGCGAGGAGTTCGGTGCGCCCGTTCCCGCACTCGCCCTCGCCGGCCTGACCGCCGCGCCCACCACGCGCCACGAGCGTGCTGCCTTCCGTGCCGCCTGTCGCCCCGACTCGCCCCTGCGCACCCTGCGCATGGCCTGGGACCGCTACCGGCGCCTGCGCGACCTCGACACCGGCGCTCCGCGGCCCGGCAGCTTCGTCGGCTTCGCGCGCCGCTTTTGGGGTCTTGAGAGTGTCTGGCAGCTGCCCCTGCACGGGGCGCGGGCGCTCAGCCGGCGGCGCGGGCGCGGTGCCGCTCGATCCGCGCCTTGAAAGCGCGGAAGAGGCCGGCTCGCGAGGCGGCGGCGTTCTGGGTGAGGCTGGCGGGGTGGACCCGGCGGCGCAGCAGGACGTCGGAGAGGCGGGCAATCTCGATCTCCGCCTCGGCGGCGCGCAACATCCAGTCGAAGTCCTCGGCGGCGCGCATCGACTCGTCAAAGTCCCCGACCAGTTGAAAGGTCTCCCGTCGCACCACCATCGTCATCGGGTGCACCATCGGCTCGTCCTCCAGCTCCGGCGGGCGCGGCGGCATCACCGTCTCGACCTTGGAGCCCTCGACCCAGAAGGGCAGCTCCGCCCCCTCTTCAACGATCAGCTCCTGCTCGGCGAGCACGCAGCCGACGCCGGGGTTCTCGAGCAGGTGACCGACCTGCACGGTGAGCTTGTCGGGGGTCATCACGTCATCCGCGTCGTGGAAGGCGACGAACTCGCCATGGCTGGCGGCGAAGCCGCGGTTGCGCGCGGCCGAGGGGCCGCTGTTCTCCTGCTCGATCAGGGTGACGCCGGCGTGGGCGCGCGCGACCGAGGCCGTCCCGTCGCTGGAGCCGTCGTCGACGACGATCGTCTCGACCGGGGCGTAGACCTGGGCGAGGGCGCTCTCGATCGCCTCGCCAAGGAAGCGCTCGGAGTTGAAGGCAGGGATGACGACACTGACTAGCGGACGAGGCACCGACCGCATTTTGCCTAGAGATGGCTGCGCGGTGCCTCCGGGTCGGGCGCGGCCAGCTCCGCGACCAGGGCCGACCAGGCGAAGTCTCTGGCACCAAGCCCCGATCCGGTGCGCGGGTCGTAGTACTCGCGCGGGCCTTCGCGCTCGACCGCGCCGGTCACGCCGCCGGCCAGTCGCTCGGCCTCCTGCTCGTAGCCGAGCCGGCGCAGGCCGAGCCAGACCAGCCAGGCCGAGTTGACCCAGGTCGGGCCGCGCCAGTAGCGGCGCATCGGGCCGCGACTGCCGCCGGGCTCATAGCTCGGCTCGGAGACCGAGACCGATGGCGGCGCGACTGGGGTGAGGAACTCCTGCTCGTCGAGCAGGTGCTCCTCGACCAGGCGCCGGCCGATCTCTTCGGGAAGGTCGGGCAGGGCGAGCGGCGCCAGCGCGTCCCAGGTGACGACCTCGGGCCGCACGCCTCCGGGCCCTGCCCGGTCGGCGAAGAGGCCACGGCGCTCGTCCCAGAGCCGCTCGATCAGGGCCGGCGTTGCCGAGGGGCGGCCGAGCGCCTGCAGCGAGAGCGACCAGAGCGTGTTGACCAGGGTCTCGCAGAGGACCGGGCCGCCGCGCTCGCGGATGCGCCGCGCGCTGAAGCCAAGCCGACGGTTGCGGCGGACGAGCAGTGGGAAGCCCGGCCGAGCATTGGCCCGCCAGCCCCAGACCGGCCCGAACTTTGGCGAGGCGTCGAGGCCCGACTCGTCGGGCTGGATGATCCAGAGCAGGCCGTCGCCTTCGAGATCGCGCTCGGCTGCGAGCCACTCGACTTGCGCCGCGATCCGGGGCTCCTCGCGCGGGTCGCCGACGGCGATCTTCCAGGCCCACGCCAGCAGCGGCGGCTGGATCGTCTCGGTCTGAAAAGAGTGGCGCGAGGTGACGTTGTAGAAGGGCAGGCGACTGAGCGAGACCGGGCGGTCCCAGAAGATCGTGTGGCCGATGAAGCCGTCCTCCCGCTGCGCTGCCAGTAGCGTCTCCAGCTCGGCCCGCGCTCGGGCTGGCTCGAAGCGCCGCCAGACGATCGCGGCGAAACAGGAGTCCCAGTACCACTGCCAGGGATAGCGGCTGGGGCTGGGGCGGGTGTAGGCAAAGCGGATGCCGTCGCGCTCGCCTTCGACCCAACTGCCGCGTAGGACGCGCTCGGCGATCGCGGTCGCCGACATGCCCTTCATCAATGTTCACGCTCCGCTCGCGGCGCGAAGAACCAGATATGCACGCTTGCTCGCTCCGCGTTCACAGCGCGGTGCGGCGCATTTCGCGCAGCGCCCAGGCGCCGAGTACGACGAGCAGGCCGATCAGGGCCACGATCCCGGGCCAGGTTTCGGCCCAGCTGACACCGCCGAGAAAGCCCTGGCGGGCGGCTTCGATCACGTGGGTGACGGGATTGACTTCGGCGACGCTGCGCATCCACGGCTGCAGCAGCGCCAGCGGCGCGTAGGCGGTCGTGGTCAGGATCAGCGCCATCATCCCGGCCTGCATCAGCGGTGCGGCGGATTGGCTCTTAAAACGCAGCGCAAGCCCCGAGCCCCAGCAGGCGGCGGCGGCTGCCATTGCGGCGACCATGAAGTAGGTGACCAGCAGCCCATCGATCCCGGGCCAGCCGGCACCGAGGATCAGGGCGATGATGAAGACGAAGGTGGCCGGGATCAGCGCCCGGGCGCTGGCGGCGAGCACCGTGCCGGCTAGTAGGACCCAGCGCGGCGCGGGGGAGACGAGCAGGCGGTCGACCCAGCCGCCCTCGATGTCGCGGGCCAGGTTGACCCCGGCCGCGGCGCCGGTGAAGCCGGCCCCCTGCAGCATGCTGACTGGCACGATGTAGCTCTCATAGGTTCCGGTGCTGAAGCCCTTGAGCTGAGTTAGCGCGCCGAAGACGCCGTTGAGGCCGAGGAAGAAGATCGTCGGCGCCAGCACACCCGGGATCGCCGCGCCGGGAACGCGCAGCAGCTCGTTCTTGGCCCGTGCCATCAGCGCCGCGATCGTCGCCAGGTTGGCGCGCCACGGCGGTAGGGCCGCGACCGACTCCATCAGCCCACCCTCAGCCGGTGGCGCAGGGCGCGGGCGCTGAGTACCAGCCCGAGCACGACGATCCCGGCGATCGCCAGCACCGCCTCTCCCAGTTCGGTCGCATCGACCCCGGAGATGATCGGGCCGCGGATCCCTTCGACGATGAAGCTGAGCGGGTTGTATTCGGCGATCGCCTTGGCCGGCTGGATCATCAGTTCGTTGGGGAAGAAGGCGGAGGAGAGGAAGAGGACGACGAGGACCAGCGGGAAGAGCCCTTGGACGACGCTGGCGCTGCCGGTGCGCAGGGCGATTGCGGCACCGATCCCGCCGACCGCCATCGCCGTCGCGGTGACCAGGGCGATCGCGATCAGGGCGCCGGCGACGCCGCTTTCGATGTGGGCGCCGAAGATCAGTCCGATCGCGAGGAACCAGAGCGAGCCGAAGAGACCCAGCGCCGCCGTTCCGGCGAGGCGCCCGAGCACGATCGTGTAGCGCGGGATCGGCGCCGAGAAGAGCCGGTCGGTGAAGCCCATCTCGATGTCAACCGCGAGCGCGATGCCGCCGCTGTTGCCGGCCAGCATCAGCGACTGCATCATCGCCCCGGCGAGCATGAACTGGAGGAAGCTCTGCACCGGCGGGAAGCCCGGCAGGTTGACCGCCCCACCGGCTCCGCCGGTCTGGATCGCCAGCAGCAGGGTAGGGAAGACGACGATCGGGGCCATCAGCTGCGGGCGGCGGAAGGTCTGGCGGATCGAGCGCATGCCGAGCGCCCGCACGACCCTGGCGTTGGTCGCCAGCTCGCTCATGCCTCGACGGCCTCTGGCTCCGCCTCGTCCTGCTCGTCCTTCTCGAGGTGATGCCCGGTCTTGGCGACGAAGACGTCATCGAGGGTGGGGCGGACCAGCTCCAGCGACTCGACCGCGATCCCAGCCTCGTCGAGCGCCCGCACGACCTTGGGGATGTCGGCGGCGCCGTTGGCGGCTTCGACCAGAACCGTGCGGCCGTCGACCGGCGGCAGCAGCTTGCCCACCTGGGCGCAGACCCTCTCCGCCTCGGCGATCGAGCCGGCGGCGAGCTGCAGCTGGATGTGCGGGTTGCCGATATCGGTCTTCAGCTTGTCCGGCGTGCCTTCGGCGACGATCCGGCCGCTGTCGATGATCGCCACGTTGTCGGCGAGTTGGTCGGCCTCCTCCAGGTACTGCGTGGTGAGGAAGACCGTCGTGCCTTCGTCGTTGAGCGTCCGTACCTCCTCCCAGATCGTCTTGCGGCTGACCGGGTCGAGGCCGGTGGTCGGCTCGTCGAGGAAGAGCACCTTCGGCTCGTGGACCAGCGCCGCAGCGAGGTCGAGCCGGCGCTTCATCCCGCCCGAGTAGCCGCCAACCCGGCGGTCGGCCGCCGCGGCGAGGTCGACCCGCTCGAGTAGGTCGTCGGCGCGCCGCTTGCCTTCGGCGCCGGGCAGGCCCTGCAGCGTTGCCTGTAGGCGGATCAGCTCGCGCCCGGTCATCAGTGGGTCGAGCGCCGCCTCCTGCAGGGCGACGCCGATCGAGGCGCGTACGGCGCGTGCCTGCTTGACCACGTCGTGCCCGGCGACGGTCGCATGCCCACCGGTGGGCAGCAACAGCGTCGTCAGCATCCGCACCGTGGTCGTCTTGCCGGCGCCGTTGGGCCCGAGGAAGCCGAAGATTTCACCCTCCTCGACGCTGAGGTCGACGCCCTGAACCGCCAGCACCTCGCCAAAGCTGCGCTGCAAACCCTCTACGACGATCGCCGGCATCGGTTGGCAACCCTACTGAGGCAACCTGGCCGGGATCGTGCAAAGCGCACGCTGTCGCGGCATCGCTCGGGCCTGGGCGGCAGAATCGAGCCCGCAACCCTTGGCAAAGGCTCGGGTTTGCAGCTTGAGATCGTGCAAGGAGCAGCGAAAAACCGTCTCGCCAGGTCCCCGGTCGCCATTGCGGCCGCTTTTGCCTGCGTGTTGATCACCCTCGTCGTGGCTGCCTGGCCCGGGGCGGCCGACTCGGCGCCGCTGGGCGTGGTCGTGCTGGGCAAGACGACGACGACTCCGCCACCGTCCTGTCCGGGCAAGGTCGTCAACAACGTCGAGGTTGTTCCCTGCCGGGTCGAGGGGCACGTCAGCGGCTACCAGACCAAAGCCGGCGGGGTCGAAAACCCTTACGAAGTGCCCTTCGACGGCAAGATCGTCGCCTGGTCGATCACCCTCGCCAAGCCGTCGCGCACCGACACCAAAACGACCACCAACGAGATCGGCTTCTTCAACGAATTCCTCGGCAAACCCTCGGAGGCCCGGGTCGGCGTCCTGCGCCCGGTCGAAGAATCGAAGCCGCCTAAATTCACCCTCGTCCGCCAGAGCCCGCTCGAGGTGCTCAACCCCTACTTCGGCAGCACCCCGATCTTCACCCTCGAACACCCGCTCTCGGTTCTGCGCGGCCAGATCGTCGCCCTCACCGTCCCCACCTGGGCGCCGATGTTCGCCTTCAACGTCTCCGAAGAAGACACCTGGCGCGGCAGCCGCCTCGAAGACCACTGCGCGTCGAAGGAAGACATCCAGGGTGGGCATCCGCAGCAGGGTGTGGGCAAGATCAAGACTTACGGCTGCTTCTACTCCAACGCGCGTCTGCTCTACACGGCCACTCTGGTCAAGAAACCGTAGGGCGGGGCATCGGGCAGGCCCGGAGCGCCGGGTACCCCTGCTCACTCGCCTACCTGGCTGGATCGCCGGGTGACGTCCGAGGGCGCATAGGGCCAGCGGCGCAAAACGTTCGCAGGGGCACCCGGCGCTCCGGGCCTGCCCCACGGCCTCGAATTGGGGATGCTCTGACGAAGACCTGACGATTTGCGCGCAACGCGTGCGCCGCAGTCCCGCAGCATCGGTTTCATGCTCGCTGTCGGTCAGTCGTTGGTTCTCGCGTTGCTCCTACCGCGCGTAGAGAATCCGTGGCCGGAAACGATCGGGATCGGACTGCCCTTTGCGATCGCCGGCGCCGGGGGAGTGCTCGCTGGTGCTCTCTATGTCGGCGATTCGAAGGCAGGGCATGATCGCGATTCGGCGCGGAGGAATTTGGGGCTTTCGGCTTGGCGTGTTGTTCTACGTGCTTTCCTTTCTCAACCAGGTAGCATCAAATTGATGAAACGTATTGTCCGACTCAAGTGGGATTGGCAAGGAATGCTGATCGGGTGTGGCAGCTTGCTTCTGATCGGCATCGTCCAGCAGGAAACGGTTGTCAGCTACATGGTCGTAGCGGGCCTTGCCGCGTTGCTGTTTCGCAACGAACGGATTCGCCGCCGCAAGGAAAGAACGAAGGCCTGACGAGCTAGAGAGCTTCTTGACGCAGACCGCAGTACGGGCAGTCGCTGACGTCGAGACCGATCAGTTGATCGCAGCGACGGCAGGCGCGCAGGTTCTCGGGGGTGCGCGGTAGGGAGGAGGCTGAGGGGGCAAGCGGCAGTACGGCTGCCACTGGCTCCATCTCCTCGCCCGTCTCGCGGTCGAGGTAGACCTGGCCTGGCTCGGCGTGGGCGAGGGCCTCGCGGCCGGAGGCCGGGGCACGCATTCTGTAGAGCTGCTTCGAGTTCACGGCGGCGAAGACTAATAGCTTCCGCGGAACACATGCGGATACTCGTCTTCCACGGCTACATGCTGCGCGGCACCGGCAGCAACATCTACAACGTCAATCTGGTCCGGGCACTGGCCAAGCTTGGTCACGAGGTGCACCTGCTCTGCCAGGACAGGGAGACCAAGGTCGCCGGTGTCGAGATCCACAATCCCGACATTCACGGCCTGCTGCCGGTCTACGTCAAGGACCCTTATGAGGGCTTCGAGGTCAAGGCCTTTCCGGAGCTGACCGACGCGGAGCTCGATCGCTACATCGACTCGAATGTTGCCGCGGTCCGCGAGGTCGCCGAGCGCGCCGGTGGAATCGACTACGCCCTCGCCAACCACCTGGTGATGGGACCAGCGATCCTTGCGCGCGCCGACATCGCTCCCTTTGCCGCCAAGATCCACGGGTCGGCGCTCGAGTACACCGTCAAGCCGTATCCGCGGTTCCTGCCCTATGCGCGGGAGGGGATGGAAGCGGCGCAGGGGGTGCTGGTCGGGTCGCGGCATACCGCCGAGTCGCTCTGGGCGGCGCTGCCTGAAGTCGTTGGGCTGAAGGAGAAGACGCGGCTTGGGCCGCCGGGCGTTGATACGGAGGCGTTTCGGCCCCGCCGGAGGATCGTCTTCGTAGGGAAGCTGATCGTGTCCAAGGGGGTGGATCTGCTCTTGGCGGCGTGGCCGCTGGTCAGGGCGGAGCACCCGGATGTGGAGCTAGAAGTTGCCGGGTTTGGCGAGTACGAGGCCGGGTTGCGACGGCTGCTGGCTGCTCTGGAGCGTGGGGACATCAACGATGCTCGTGAGGTTGCGCTGGCCGGGTGGGGCGTCGAGGGCGGGGAGGAGAAGCCGTTGCCGATTCTCTCTGCCTTCCTCGCGGATCCGCCCGCCGGCTACGTCGAGGCGGCTGAAGCTGCCGCTGGGTCGGTCGAGTTCATCGGCAGGCTCGAGCACGACGAGGTTGCGGAGCTGTTGCCGGGGGCGGAAGCGCTGGTGATGCCGAGCACCTTTCCGGAGGCGTTCGGGATGGTTGCCGCGGAGGCGGCGGCCTGTGGGGTGCTGCCGGTCTCAGCCGGACACTCGGGGATGCTTGAGGTGTCACGGCAGCTGATGGAGACGCTGCCAGGGGACGTCGGTCGCCTCACCTCGTTCCCAGTTGAGGCGGGCGCGGTGGAGGCGATCGCGGAGCGGCTGAACGGCTGGCTGGCGCTGCCGGAGGCCGAGCGGGGCGAGGCGCGGGCGGCGCTGGTCGAGACAGCGCGGCGGCTCTGGAGCTGGGAGGGCGTGGCCCGCGGAGTGCTTGCAGCGGCCGCCGGGGAGGAGCCTGAAAGCTTCCCGCCGTCGCTTCAATAGAATGCCCGCCGCCTCATGTACGGCCGCCTCCCGATAGCGAAGATGCTCGCTGCCACAGTTGCGATGACCGCGGCGATCTCTGCCGTGATGCTGTCGATCAACTGGGACGGCCAGGAGGCCTCGACGGCCGCGCCGAAGATCGACGATCTGCTCAACGTGATGATCGTCCTCTCGTCCTTCGTCTTCTCGCTGGTGATCGTGGCGCTCTTCTACGCCCTCTGGAAGTTCAAAGCCAAGCCGGGCGACGAATCCGACGGCGAGCCGATCCACGGCAACACCAAACTCGAGATCGCCTGGACCGTGATCCCGACGATCATCGTGCTCTTCGGTGCCGGCTACAGCTGGTCGGTCCTCAGCGACATCGAAAAGCTCGACAAGAACCCGCTCACGGTCGACGTCTTCTCCCAGCAGTACGCCTGGAGTTTCGGCTACCCCGGCAAAGGTGACGTCTACGTCCAAGGCGAAATGCACGTGCCGCTCAACCGCCAGGTCCAGTTCAAGATGCACGCCCAGGACGTGATCCACTCCTTCTGGGTGCCCGAGTGGCGGATCAAGAAGGACAACGTGCCTGGCATCACGACGACCGCGATCGTCACGCCGGACAAGCTCGGCACCTACCAGCTGATCTGCACCGAGCTCTGCGGCTTCGGCCACGCCTCGATGCGGGCCAAGGTCGTGGTCGAAACGCCGGCCGACTTCCAGAAATGGGTCAGCAGCCTGGAAGAAAAAGTCCCGGCACCGCTGGCTGAATCGATAAACCAAGACACCGAGACCAACCCGACGCCTCTGAACGCCGGAGGGGCATAATGGAGGCCTGCTGATGACGGCTGCGATCAAGCAACCGGGCTGGATTAGGGGCGCGCTCGGCGCGATCCTTGGCGCCGCGTTTGGCTTTGCGCTCGTCGTTGCGCTGCGTAAGGCGTCTGGGCTGCCCGCCTACCAGACCGAACAGACCGGGTACCCGCAGGTCGTCGTGCCGCTGATCACTGGCCCGCTCGGCTTCCTGCTCGGCTTCGGCTGCTTCGACTACTGGCTGCGCTGGGCTGCCGGCATGCCGACGATCCCCGAGGATCACTCCCAGCACGGCGCCAAGAGCTGGAAGGACTACTTCCGCTTCAACACCGATCACAAGGTGATCGGCATCCAGTACATCTGCACGACCTTCTTCTTCTTCTTCGTGGGTGGCCTGATGGCGATGCTGATCCGTGCCGAGCTGGCCCAGCCCGGCACCCAGATCGTCGACGCCGCCACTTACAACAGCCTCTTCTCCACCCACGCGGTGCTGATGATCTTCGTCTTCGTCATCCCGGTCTTCGCCGGCATCGCCAACTACGTCCTGCCGCTGATGATCGGCGCCCCGGACATGGCCTTCCCGCGCCTCAACGCGCTCAGCTTCTGGATGCTGCCGCTGGCCGGCCTGCTCTTCATCGGCAGCTTCCTCGCGCCCGGTGGCGCCTTCGACGCCGGCTGGACCGGTTACGCGCCGCTATCGACCGGAGCGCCGCTAGGACAGTCCTTCTTCAACCTCGGCGTGCAGTTCGCCGGCGCCTCGTCGATTGCGACCGCGCTCAACTTCCTGGTCACGATCATCACCATGCGGGCGCCGGGAATGACCTTCTGGCGGATGCCGCTGCTGGTCTGGGCCAACCTCTCGACCTCGCTGCTGGTCGTCGCCGCGACGCCCTTCATCGCCGGGGTCCAGTTCATGGTCCTCTTCGACCGCGCCCTGCACACCAACTTCTTCCAGTTTGCTGGCGGAGGTGATGTCGTCAGCTACCAGCACATCTTCTGGTTCTACTCGCACCCGGCCGTCTACATCATGATGTTGCCCGGCTTCGGGATCATCAGCGAGGTCATATCGACCCATGCCCGAAAGCCGATCTTCGGCTACCGGCTGATGGCCCTGGCGCTGATCGGCATCGTTGTGCTCAGCTACTCAGTCTGGGCTCACCACATGTTCGTCGCCGGCATGTTCAGCTGGCTGCGCGTGCCGATGATGATCACCACGCTGCTGATCGCGGTGCCGACCGGGATCAAGATCTTCTCCTGGATAGGCACGCTCTATTTCGGCAAGATCCATACCTATTCCACGGCGATGCTTTTTGCTCTCGCCTTCATCGTCACCTTCACTATTGGCGGGATCAGTGGCGTGATGCTGGGCATGGTGCCGATCGACATCCACGTCTCGGACACCTACTTCATCGTCGCCCACATCCACTTCGTCCTCTTCGGTGGCTCGGTCTTCACGATCTTCTCCGGGATCTACCACTGGTTCCCGAAGATGACCGGGCGCATGTACGACGAGAAACTCGGCCGCATCCATTTCTGGGGCACGCTCTTCGGCACCTGGGTCACCTTTATCCCGATGCACTGGATCGGGATGGACGGCATGCCCCGCCGCGTCGCCGACTACGCGACCCAATTCGGCAACTGGAACCTGCTGATCAGCTGCGGCGCCTTCATCCTCGGCGCGATCCAGCTGGTTTTCCTCTACAACATGATCGTCAGCTGGCGCTTTGGCCCGAAGGCCGTGGCCAACCCCTGGCGCGCCAACTCGATCGAGTGGCAGGTCTCCTCGCCGCCTCCGATCTACAACTTCCCCGAGATCCCGCGCGTCGTCGGCGGCCCCTACGAGTACGGCGTGCCCGGTGCGCGCCACGCGATCATGCCCGGCGAATCGGTTGAGGCGCCGACGGCCGAGCCGACCGTGGTGGGCTCGGCATGACCGACGCATCCGAGGCAAAGCCCCTGCTCGTCTTCCTCAACGAGGTCGCCGGCGGGCGCAAGCTGCTGGCGGCGGTCAAAGAGCGTGCCGACAAGGTTCCCTTCGTCGCCGTCGCGGCGCCGCAGAACCAGCCCGCGGTCGGCCAGCTGATCGACTCCGGCGAGCTGCGCGATGCGGCCAGGGCCCGGGTAGAGGTGACGATGTCGATCCTCTCCGAGTACGGGATCGAGTCGGTCGGCGAGGTGATGGATCCGGAGCCCTCGCTGGCGCTCGACGATGCCGTGCGCGCCCACGAACCGGGCGAGGTGCTGCTCTCCTGCGCCGCCGGGACGCGCTTTGGCTTTACCCGCAAGGATCTCGTCTCCTGGGCCGAAGCCCGCTTCGAGCCGGAGATCGAGGTGACCCACATTCCGGTGCGGATCACCGACGACTCGATCAGCTGGGAGAAGAGCCACACGCTGGTGGTGGCGAGCCAGACCGTGGCCGCGCCCGACCTGGTCGGCCGGCTCAAGGAGCGCGCCGCCGGGCACCCGCACCGCTACACGATCATCTGCCCGCGGACCGAGGACCTGACCGAGCCGGAGATGGTTCGCGACCTCGCCGCAACCCTGGCCGAGCTCTACCGCGCTGATATCGACGCCACCGGCCAGCCGATGAGCCCCGATCCCTTTCACGCGGTGCAGAACGCGATCGAGCATTACAGCGTCGACGAGGTGCTGATCTCGACTTTCGCCGGCGAGAGCTCGCGCTGGCTCGAGGATGACCTGATCGGCCGTGTGCGGGCGATTACCGACAAGCCGGTCGAGCACCTCGAGGTCGGCCGCCCGGCCGCCGTCGTGGCCGCTGCCGTCGCCGAGGGAGGGGAGGCATAGTGCCGACTCACGCGAGTACGCCCCGTTCTGACGGCGCCTGGACGCACCTGGCGGCGTCCAGCGAACTCGTCGATGCGCTGCATCGCCTTCGTTCACCGTACTTGCCAGCTACGCCCAGCCACTCGTCAGAGCCGGGCCGTACCCACGAGAGGCGGCACTAATGGAGAGCGCAACGGTCACGCTGGGACACGCTCACGAGGACGAGCACCACGGGCCACCCGAGGCGAACCAGAGCTCGCGGATTGACCGACAGACGCTGGGCATCCTGCTCTTCATCGTCTCCGAGGTGATGCTCTTCGGGGCCTTCTTCGCCTCCTACTTCTTCCTTCGGGTCGTCGTCCACCCCTCGAGCTGGCCGCCGCATCCCTACGAACTGCCGGTCGCGGTGGCGGGCGTCAACACGGCGATCCTGGTCTCCTCCAGCTTCACGATCCACTACGCGCTGGAGTCGATCCGTCGCGGCAATCGCAACGGCCTCAAGCTGGGCCTGGTGCTGACCTGGATGCTCGGCGCGACCTTCCTCTTCATCCAGCTCAACGAGTACGTCCACCTCGGTTTCAGCGCTCGCGATCTCGGCTTCGGCTCGATCTTTTACAGCCTCACCGGCCTGCACGGCGCCCACGTCTTCGTCGGGCTCTGCCTGCTCACCTTCGCCTCGATCCGCGCCTTCCGCGGCCATTTCGGCTCCGAGGAGAAGGACCACCTCGGCGTCGAGGTGCCGGGCATCTACTGGCACTTCGTCGACATTATGTGGCTGGTCGTCTTCTTTACCGTGTACATCCTTTAGGCGCGGCCGCTGCAAACCGGCGCATCTCGGAGTCTTCGGCCTGAGACGGCTGCAAATCGGTGCCCAGCGGCGTCCTCGGTCGCTCGCGTGCAGAGCACGCCACGCTCCCTGCGTCCTTGCCGGGCTTGATTTTCGCCGTCTCAGGGTGAAAATCTAGATATGCACAATCCGCTGCGGTCTGAGGCCGACGCGTTCAGATGGTTGGTGGTGATTGCCGCTGGGGTGGTGTCGGCAACCGTGCTCACCCTGCTGACCCGGCCGGTGGTGGGGGTGGTCTGGACGGCTCTGTTGATCGGCTTCGGGGTTGGCTTCGGCTACCGCAGCGCGCGTGGCTCGTTGCCTCGCAACGTCGAGGTGAGCAAGGGCGGGGACGGCAAGTTCCGCCTGCTCGTGGTCGCTAATGAGACGGTCCAAGGCGAGGAGTTGCTCAACGAGATCCGCGATCGCTGCCGCGACCGTCGCTGCCAGGTGATGGTGGTGACGCCCGCGCTGGCCTCTTCGCGCACCTCGCACTGGACTTCGGACATCGACGAGGCGATCGAGCTGGCGCGCCAGCGCATGGAGCTCTCGCTGATCGAGATCAAGCGGCTGGGCATCAAGGCCAAGGGCGAGATCGGCGACTCCGACCCCAACGTCGCGATCGAAGACGCCCTGCGCGTCTTCCCCGCCGACGAGATCCTGATCTCGACCCATCCCCCCGATCGCTCGCGCTGGCTAGAGCGCGGAGTCGTCGACAAGGCGCGCGAGCGAATCGACCTGCCGATCACCCACGTGGTCGTCGACACCCACGCGCGCGTCACCTGAATCGCCCTCGGGGACTCGCGGCTCCAGACGGCCCGCCGTCGCGACCGTCCAGAGCATCGCCAGCCAGGTGGCTGTCGCCAGGGCGACGTGGACCCAGACGATCTCGCCCGGCAGCTTCAGAGCCCACTGGAGGCCGCCTACGACGCCCTGCAGCGCCAGGAGGCCGATCATCACGGTCAGCGGCCTGAGCGCTCTCCTGTCGCCTCCTGGGCGACGCAAGAGGAACCAGACGGTGATCGCGGCCAGGCCGAAGACGGTCGCGATCACCGAGTGGCGCTGTACGACCCATTCCAGGGTCTTGGTTCCCTCGAATTCGAAGCGATGCACAAGCTGGCCGGCGTGAGCGCCGGCATGCGGCCCCGAGGCCGTGGCGACCGTGCCGGCGGCGATCGTCAGCTGGCCGAGCGGGATCAGCGCCCGCACCGACCAAACGCCGAGCCGATCGCTTGAGCGGCCTCGCTCCCAAGGTTCGTAACGCGAGCACCAGGCGAGTGCGAAGGAGGCGTCGAGCAGCAGCATCGAGAGGATGAAGTGGCTCATCACCAGGCCGGGGGCGAGGTGGTACTTGACCACCAGGGCGCCGAGGATCGCCTGGCCGATCACGCCGACCGGCAGCAGTGCGCCGAAGAAAGCGAGGTGCCAGCGGAAGGGCACGCGGAACCAGGCGAGCACGCTTGCTGCGATCACGGCGAAGCCGACAAAGCCGGTGAGGATCCGGTTTCCGTACTCGATCACGGCGTGGGTTTCGAGCGGCGGCGTCGTGCCGCCGTAGCACTTGGGCCAGTCCGGGCAGCCGAGCCCGGAGCCGGTCAGGCGCACGCCGGCGCCAGTCAGCACGATCAGTGCCAGCGCGCCGAGGGCGACCAGCGAGACGGTGGCGTAGAGCTGGGGCGAGATGCGGAGGCGGTCGCGCATAGTTGCCTCAGCGGATGATGCCAGCGGCCGCTCTTGGCCGCGCGAACGGGCTCAGCCGCTCTTCTTTGCGCCGCCCGCGCCGCCGCTGGTCGATTCCAGCAGGTACTTGACCAGGTCTTCGATTTCTTTCGGCGAGAGCTTCTGTTCGAAGTTGGCGGGCATCACGTTGGGGGGGTAGCCGGTGGCGATCTTGGCGTTGGGGTTGACGATCGATTCGTGGACCATCGCTTCGCTCTGGCCGGGCAGGACTTCGTCCAGGTTGGGGCCGGTCACACCACCCGACTTGGCGGCTTTGAGCGTGTGGCAGCCACCGCAGCCGTTGTTGGCGAAGACCTGAGCGCCGGGGCCGCCGGCCACTTTCGGCGGCGCCGCGCCGGGGACACCGGCGTAGAGGCCGACGTAGGCGGCGACATCGTCGAGGTCCTGACCGGTGACGACGTCGGCCGGCATCGAGACCGCCGGATCGCTGTTGCTCGGCCGCGGGTACTCGACCTGGGCCTTGACCACGCCTTCGACCGTGTCGCCACCCTCGCCGGCTTCCCGCGCCGAGGCGAAGGCGTCGTCGAGGTTGGGCCCGACCTGAGCGCTCGTCCCGGCCTGGGCCATCGTGTGGCAGACGCCGCACTTTTCGACGAAGAGGACGCGGCCGCGATTGGGGTCGGCGGTCGTCGTGCCGCAGCCGGAAGCGGGCAACGCCACCGCCACCAAGGCGGCGAGGACGAGCAGCGGGCGGATGGGGTTGGCGAGCTTGTGCATGCGGCGTGAAGCGCGCCGGAGTCTATATGTCCCGCCCGGCCGAAAGCAGGCTTAGCTCTGCCTGGGGTCGGGTAGGCTTGAGGCGATTCTCACTAACTCGCGACTCCGGAGGGGAGGCGGCAGATGCAGGTACGGGATGGGATGTCGGAGGTGGTCCTCACGGTCGGACCCACGCACACGCTGCGCGAGGCGGCGTCGATGATGGCCGAGAAGCAAATCGGCGCCGCTCTGGTCAGCGACGACGAGACGCCGGTCGCCCACATCCTCACCGAGCGCGACATCCTGCTCTCGCTCGGCGCCGGCGAGGATCCCGATGCCGAGCGGGTCGGGGACCACATGAGCGGCAGCGTGATCGCCGCCTCGCCCGACTGGAGCCTCGAGCGAGCAGCGGCTGAGATGTCGCGCCGCGGCATCCGCCACCTCGTCGTCTACGACGGCCCGGACCTCGCCGGCGTCCTCTCGATGCGCGACATCGTTCGCGTCTGGACATCGGACGGAGCGACCTCGGGGATGACGCCCGACTGACTTCCGACTGAGCGGGGAGGGCCGGATTCACAGCTTTTCTCACCAAGCGGTCCGAAGAGTTCACAGCTCCTCGCCAAGCGGCCGGGGCTCCTAGCTCTTGATCAAGCGGCGGCGGACTCCAGCGCTTAGCTACACAGCCACCCGGGTCGGATCTGACATCGTCCCGGGGAGGGCGTCTGGGGTACCTCCCCGGGGAACTCCCGCGAAGCGGCCCCGGGGAGGTACCCCAGACGCCCTTGCGCGTGAGCTGGTTAGATCAGTCCCTGGGGACTGAGATGGTTTCTACTGGGAGCACCGCGCCGCGCACATGCTGCTTGCGCGGCAGGCTGTAGTAGCTGCGGATCGCGTCCTGGACCATGCTGCGGAAGGCGAAGAGGGCGATGACGCCGCCGATGATCGAGTAGATCCAGCCTCGGACCATAAAGCCCTCGGCGAAGATCCCGCAGATTGTCAGGGCGAGGGCGAAGCCGAAGATGGCCGGGGCCCAGGAGGAGCGCGGCTGGTAGACGACCTCGCCGGGCTCGGGGATGTGGCGATGCTCACTCATGTCGCGATGTAGAGCATCGCGGCCACGAAGCAGAGGGCGAAGATCGCCGCGGCGATGCCGCCGGCCATCAGGCCGGCGCTCATGTTCGCTCTTGCGGTCTCGCGATCCACGCCCGGATTTCTACCCGATCAGCCGGTCGAGCGGCATCGCGATGAAGAGCAATGCCAGGTAGGCGAGCGAGTAGAGGTAGGTGCGCAGGGCCCAGCGGCGATCGGCGCTGCGCAGCAGGCGCACGGCGCAGTAGATGAAGCCGGCGCCGAGGGTCATCGAGGCGAACAGGTACTCCACATTGAAGCCGCCCGCGCAGAAGGGCAACTGGGTGACCGCGTAGAGCAGGATCGTGTAGAGCAGGATCTGGCGCCGGGTCTCGTCCTCGCCGCGGACGACCGGCAGCATCGGGATGTTGGCCTTGGCGTACTCGTCCTTCATCAGCAGCGAGAGCGCCCAGAAGTGCGGGGGCGTCCAGAAGAAGACGATCGCGAAGAGGAAGAGGGCGGTGCCGTTGAGGCCGCCGGTGACGGCCGCCCAGGCGACCAAGGGGGGCACGGCGCCTGCGGCTCCGCCGATCACGATGTTCTGCGGGGTCGAGCGCTTGAGCCAGAGCGTGTAGACGAAGACGTAGCCGAAGAGGCCGGAGATCGAGAGCGCCGCGGCCAGCGGGTTGACGGCGAGCGCCAGCAGGGCGAATGAGGCGCAGCCGAGCAGGGCGCCGAAGGTGATCGCCGCTTGCGGCGAGATCCGCCCGCTGGCGACCGGGCGGTCGGCGGTGCGGGTCATGATCCGGTCGATGTCGCGGTCGACGGCGTGGTTGATCGCGCCGGCGCCACCGGCCGAGAGGGCGCCGCCGAGGCAGGTGAGGAAGACGAGGCCGATCGAGGGGTCCCCGGCCACGTACATGGTCGTGATCGTGGTCAGGAGCAGCAGCGACTGCACCTTCGGCTTGGTCAGGGTGGCGTAGTCGCGCAGGACGCCGAAGACAGCGGGGCGCTGCGCGACGACCGCGGATTCGGCGCCGCTCACGGTCTCAGGCTACCGGCTGGGACTCGCGAGCCGCCTCTTTGGCGGCGCGGCTGCTGCGACGGGCGATTGCCTCGCGGACGTCGCGCAGCGGCCGGTCGCTGCGCACGTCGGGCAGCACGTCGAAGTTGTGCGGCTCCGGTGGCGAAAGGGCGAACCACTCGAGCGAGTTGCCGCCCCAGTGATCGTGGCCGGCTCGTGCGCCGTTGCCGAGGCTGGCGATCGCGTTGACCAGGGTGAGGATGATCCCGAGGGCGAGCACGAAGGCTCCGATCGAGGCGATCAGGTTCTCGGTGCTGACGCCGGTGCCGCTGAAGTACTTGTAGGCGTCGGCGACCTGGCCGTGATCGCTGCCCGAGATGAAGAGGGGCACGAAGGTGAGCAGCATGCCGGCGACCAGCGCCCAGAAGGAGGCGCGGCCGAGGAACTCGCCCATCGTGCGGCCGGTCAGCTTGGGGAACCAGTAGTAGAGGGCGGCGAAGCCGCCGAAGACGGCGCCGCCGACGAGCGCGAAGTGAGTGGCGGCGGTGGAGTCGGTCGTGTTGTGCAGGCGCCAGGCGACGGCGACCATCGAGTGCGAGATCTCGGCACCGAGGCCGATCGAGATCATCGACACGGCACCGGCGGCGAAGAGCAGCGGCGCCCGCATCCGCAGTGTGCCGCCAACCATGGTCGCGATCAGGTTGAAGACGATCAGGCCGAAGGGCACGATCAGCGCCAGCGACATGATCATCGCGAAGTACATCCAGCCGATCCCGATCGGCGCGGTGAGCATGTTCTGCATCCAGGCGAGGGTGCCGATCACCGCGATCGCCAGCAGCGAGCCGGTGACCGCGTTGCGGTTGAAGAGCGGCTTGCGGGCGAAGACCGGGACGATCTCGCTGATCGCGGCCAGTGCCGTGATCAGGATCAGCATGTAGGTGCCGGTGTAGAAGATCCAGCTCAAGTGCTCCCAGAGCAGCGGCGCGCCGCCGGAGCCATCGGCGAAGAAGATGCCGTCGAAGTTGCGATCGATCAGCAGCATCGTGATCGCCGCCAGCATCACCGTGCCGACCACCAGCAGCAGCCAGGAGGAGACGGCCGCCGCCCAGGCGAACACGGGCACCCGCCGCCAGGCCATGCCCGGGGCGCGCAGGCGGCGCAGCGTCGCGATCAGGTTGATCGCGATCAGGACGAAGCCAAGGGTTGCGAGGCCGCAGGCCGCTGCCCAGGCGTCGACCCCGTTGTTGGGCAGGAAGGCCAGCTCGGAGAGCGGCGCCAGCGGGTTGACGCCGGCCTCGGAGGGGGTGAAGAGGAAGCCGGCGTAGAGGACCGTGGCGCCGGCGATATAGAGCCAGAGGCCGACCTGGCCGAGGCGGGGCAGGGCGGTGCCACGGGCGCCCACCTGCAGCGGCGCCAGGTAGTAGTAGAGGCCGAGGCAGAGCGGCAGGGCGAAGAGGAAGATCGCGGTCGCCCCGTAGAGCGAGAGCATGCGGTTGAAGGTAACCGGAGACAGCAGACTGTTGTCGGGGATCGCCAGCTGCAGTCGCATCAGCAGGAACTCGACCAGGGCGATGAAGAGGAAGCCGAGGGCGGCGCCGATCATCACCCGGCCGACGTCCTTGTGGTCGGCGCTGGTGACGACCTCGATCCAGTGGGGACGGCGGCGAGGAAAGCCGTCGACGACGACCTTGGGGTTGGCGCTCACGGTACTTCTCCCTTTTTGATCAGGCCCACGACCCGATCTTGGGCCGCCTGTATGTCGGCTTTCTGTTGTTTGACGAAGGCTTCGTATTCGGCGGGGGAGACGACGTCGACCTCGGTCCGCATCGCCGCGTAGGCCTGGCCGGAGAAGGTCGCCGACTGGCCGTCGAAGGTTCCTTCTTCATCGGCGCGGAAGACGACGTGGTTGGTCTTGCCGGGCACGGCGTCGCGCTTGGGGGCCAGTTCCGGCACATCCCAGGTGTGGATCACGTCGGTCGAGATCAGCTCGAGTTCGACCGTGGTGTCGACCGGCACGACCAGCTTGTAATAGGAGAAGGCCCCGTTGGGGTAGTCGTAGCGCCATAGCCACTGCTGGCCGGTCGTTTCGATCTTCAGCGGCGCCGACTTGGCCGAGGCGAGGCCGGCAGAGCCGGTGGTGGGGATCTCGCGCGCCTTGTCGGTGAAGACGAGGCTGAGCACCAGGATCACCGCGGCGAAGACGGTGAGCACGGCGCCGACCCGGAGCTGGGTGCCACGGCCGCCGCGAATCTGGCGCGGCTCGTCGCCGCGCTCGCTGCGATAGCGCCGCAGCGCGTAGATCAGCGCGCCGTTGATCGCGACGATGACGATCGCCGCGGCGACGAAGCCAATCCAAAGCAAGGTGTCGATCTGGTCGGTGCCAGGAGAGTGGGGCGCCAAAGCGCGGCCATTCTAATCACGCGGGGCGGCGCGCCGCCGTGCCCGTCCCCTGGCCGCCGACCTATACTCGCCGACCTGATGAAGGCGCGATCGCGGCCATCTCCGGCGCTTCGCCTCGCCGTACGTGCCGGAGCAGCCGGTGCCGTGGCGGCTGCTGTGGCCGTTCCCCTGCTGCGCAAGCGGCTGCGGGTGCCCACTCCGGTGACGGTGGCGGCCTGCGCCGCCGGTCCCCTGGCGATCGCCGTTCTCGCCCCGCGCTCGCGCAAACGCGACGTGGTTCTGTACGCAATGCAGATGTGGGCCTTCATCATGGTCCACGAGCTTCCCTACGACGATCCCCAAAAGCTTGAGTCCCGTCTGCGCAGCCGCTACCCGATCGTCACCGACCGCCTGCTCGGGCTCGGGCGCCTGCCCAACGGCCGCCTGCAGCGAGGGATGGTGCGCCTGCGCTGCGTCGGCACCATCAACCGCATCCTCACCTGGACCCACTGGCTCTGGTTCTTCGAGCCCTATCTCGCATTGGCCTGGATTCTCTGGCGCCACCCCGAGCGCTTCCCGCGCGCTGCCCGCCAGATGGCCGCGGTCTTCGACTTCGGCTGCATCGCCTACTTCGTGATTCCGACCTCGCCGCCGTGGTGGGCCTCCGAGCAGAACCTGACCGGCGAGAAGGTGGAGCGGATCATGATCGGCGTCGGTGAAGACACCTGGGGCTCGGCCTGGCCGAAGATGTACAACGCGCTCGGCGGCAACCCCTGGGCGGCGATGCCATCGCTGCACTTCGCCACCTCGGCGATGGCGGCGATTCAGCTGTCTGAGGCGGGCCCGGCCGAGGGCGCGGTGGGCTGGGCTTACTCGCTGACGCTCGGCTTCGCCCTCGTCTACCTGGGCGAGCACTACGTCACCGATCTGATCGCCGGCGCCGGTCTCGTTGCCGCCGTCCGCCGCGGCGAGCCGCTGGCCGAACCGGCCGTGCTGGAGGTCAATCGACGCCTGCAGCGCTTGGAGCGCCTCGCCAACGGGTAGCGTCTGAAGGGTGTCTCCTGAGGGTCCGGTGAACGGCGACCACACCGCCGAACTGCCGATCTTCACGCGGCGGCGGTTGATCCAGACGGCGGTCATCGTGGTCGCGTTGCTGGTCGGGATCTACTTCCTCTTCCCGAAGCTGGTCGGGTTGAGCAACGCTCTGGGCAAGCTCGACGATGCCGATCCGCTCTGGATCGCGATCGCGATCGGCTTCAACGTCCTCGCCTTCGCCACCTACATCGCCCTTTTCAAGGCCGTCGTCGGCGGTGACGCCGTGCGCTTCACCTGGCTGGAGACCTACGAGATCAACATGGCCGGCCTGGCGGCGACGCTGCTCTTCTCGGCCGCCGGGGCGGGTGGGATCGTGCTCACCTTCTGGGCGCTGCGCAAAGCGGGGATGGCGCGCCATGAAGTGGCGCGGCGCATGGTCGCCTTCCTCACTCTGCACTACGCCTTCTACCCCTTGGCCCTGATCCTCTTCGGCGTGCTGCTGCGCACCGGCGTCCTCAACGGCAAGGACTCGATCGAGCTGACCATCGTGCCGGCTGGTGTGGCCGGCCTGCTGCTCGCCCTCGGCCTGCTCTTTGCTCTGGTCCCGCCCGACCTCGGTCCTCGGATCGCCCGCTTCGTGCACGGCAAGCGCGGTCAGGAGATCGCCAGGAACATCGCCAAAGTGCCGGCGGTCTTTGCCGAGGGGTTCCGCTTTGCGATCGGCCTCTTCACTCATCCGCGCCAGGGCGGCCTGGCGGTTCTCGGCGCTGCGGGTTTCTGGGCCGCCAATATCGGCATCCTCTGGGCCTCCTTCCACGCCTTCGGCGTTCACGTGCCGCTGGCCGTGGTCGTTCAGGGCTTCTTCCTCGGCATGGTCGCCAACCTGATTCCGTTCGCTCCCGCCGGAGTAGGGGCCGTGGACGCGGGGATGATCGGCGCCTTCGTCCTTTTCGGCGTCCCCGAGACGACCGTCTTCCCGGCGATCCTGGTCTACCGCCTGATCGCCTTCTGGATGCCGATTCCCTTCGGCGTCGCCGCCTTCTTCCAGCTCCGCAACCGGGTCCAGCACTGGGAAACCGAGGGGCTGCCGATCGACCGCACGCCGCCTTCGGAGCTTGCCGGGGAGGTCAGCGGGGGAGTACTATAAAAAGTGAAGTATTGGCAACGCCATTAGACTCGAGGCGAGATGACAGAGACAAAGAAGGTCGAGAACGTGATCATCGTCGGCGGTGGGCCGGCCGGCTACACGGCTGCGCTCTACACCGCGCGCGCCAACCTCGAGCCGCTCGTCTTCGAGGGCTTCCAGTGGGGTGGTCAGCTGCAGAACACGACCGACGTCGAGAATTACCCCGGTTACCCCGGCGGGATCATGGGGCCGGAGATGATGAACGAGTTCCGGGCTCAGGCAGAGCGTTTTGGAACCCGCTTCGTCACCGATGACGTCGACCGGGTCGAGCTCTCGGACGGCGGCGTGCAGAAGGTCTTCCTTGGCGACGAGGAGTACCAGGCGAAAGCGGTGATCCTGGCGATGGGGGCGGAGCCGCAGCGGCTCGGCATCCCCGGCGAGCGCGAGCTCAGCGGTTGCGGCGTATCGACCTGCGGCGTCTGCGACGGGGCTTTCTTCAAAGACCAGAAGGTGATCGTGATCGGCGGCGGCGACTCGGCGATGGAGGACTCGATCTTCATCTCCAAGTACGCCAGCGAGCTGGCTGTGGTCAACCGCCGCGAGGAGTTCCGGGCTTCGAAGATCATGTTCGAGCGGGCCAAGGAGCAGGGCAACATCAGCTTCAAGACCCCCTATGTGGCGGAGGAGTTCGTCGCCAGCGACAAGGGCCGCCTCGACCACGTGCGCTTGCGCAATGTCGAGACCGACGAGGTCGAGGACTTCCAAGCCGACGGCGCCTTCATCGCGATCGGCCACATCCCCCGCTCCGAGGTCGTCACCGGCCAGGTCAACACCGACGAGAACGGCTACATCCTCACCGAGGGCGGCTCCACCCGCACCAACCTGGCGGGCGTCTTCGCCGTCGGCGACGTCGTCGACCACATCTACCGCCAGGCGGTCACCGCCGCCGGCAGCGGCTGCAAGGGCGCCCTCGACGCCGAGTGGTACCTGCGCGACACGCCACCTTCGCCCGAGGCGCATTGGCTGCCGGGTGGCGAGCCGGTCGAGGTCGCGCCGACGCCCGGGACTTAGCTCAGACGGCCAGCGTCTGAAGAGGCGCGTGGGCAGCAGCGATCTTGCCGAAGTCGCCGTCTTGGCTTACGACCGGTAGGCCGTGCTCGATCGCGGTTGCGGCGATGAGGGCGTCGGTGAGCTTGATCGCGCGGTGAATGCCGGCCGCCCGGCAGTCGGCGACGAGGCGAGCCCATGACGTCATCACGGCCTCGCTGATCGGGATCGGGTCGGCAGAGCGGGCAAGGGCGAGCGTGTCGGCGCGGCGGGCGCGGGCGTGGTCACCCGGAGCGTTGAGGACTCCAAGCTGAAGCTCGCCGATCGTGACGACTGAGACCGCGACGCGATCCGGCAGCTCGCCGAGCGGGCGCCCGGTCTCGCGGGCGATGAAGACCGAGGTGTCGAGCAGGCCCGAGGAAGGGGGAGGAATCAAAGCTCGTCGAGAGTCTGGCCGGCGAGCTCGTCGAGCTCGTGCTCGAGCGCGGGGTCAGCCGATCGCTCGCGTAGCTGCTCGCGAAGTTGAGCGCCGCCGAGCCAGCGGGTGCGCTGGCCGTGGGGGACGATGTCTGCCAGTGGGTCGCCGTTGACGGTCAGTACGACCCGCTCGCCGGCCTTCACCGCGTCGATGACGCTGGCCGTGCGGTTGCGAAGGTCCCGTACCCCAATCTCCATGTGCTACAGCGTAGCATGTGGAGGAATCCGATCAGTGGTGTCGTTTGGCGATTCCGAAGTCGACGCTCTTCGGGGTCGACTTGCCGCCGGCGGAGCCAACGGCTGTGGCCGTGGCGCGGTAGGAGCCCGGCTTCATCAGCTTGCCCCCGAGACGGGTCGGGAGCTGAGCTTGATTGTGACCGGCCTTGCCCGCGATACTGAACGAGCCGCGGTCCCTGATCAGGGCGCATTTGCGCTTTCCGACGTTTCGCTTGGTCTTCGGCTTACAGATCTTGCCCACGATGCGGCCTGGAAGCTTGCGCTGGATGGCGAAGGTGACATTCGCGTTCTCGCTCAGTGAGTAGTTGAAGGCCACCCCCTGTTTCGTCCCCCTCCTCTGCTTCTTGGCACCCTTCGCGTGGTGCTTCTTGTGCAACTGCGGTGCGACGCGCAGTCCCTTGATGACGGGCAGGGTGTCGACGGTCGTGGAGGCTTGCGCATCACGACCGTTGCAGTACGGAGTCTGGCCGGTGTAGACGAAGCCGCTGCAGCCGGCGCTGTCGTTCGCGGTGACGGTGACCTTGTACACGCCGGCCTTCTTATAGGAGTGGTTGGCGGTGGGCCCGGTGTTGGGGACGGTCGTGCCATCGCCGAAGTTCCATGAGTAGCTGGTGATCGAGGAACCGACGTCAGTGGCGGTTGCGGTGAAGGTTGCTTGTTTTCCTGGCGTCACGGGAGGCGGCGACGCGAGCTTGGCACTGGGCACGGCGGGCAGCGGGAGCAACGTCACTCCATCGGAGAAGCCTCCGGTCGGCGTCGGTGTGCCGATTTTGGCCAGCACGCCGTTGGCGCCGACTGAGAAGGCCTGGATTTTTTCTCCGCCCTGGGGCTCCACATAGAGGAAGCGGCCATCGTTCGACATGCCGATGCCTTGCGGCTGGGAAAGACCCGTAGGCGTGGGGACGCCGACCTGAGACAGCGCGCCGTTCTGCCCGATCGAGTAAGTCGTGATCGATTCCTCGTTGCCGTCGGTCTTGTAGAGGAACTGCCCGTTGGGTGCGATGACCGGCGGGCCGCTGACGTCGCCCGTGGTTTCAAGTGGAGATCCGACTTCGGTCAGCGAGCCATCGGCCCCAATCGCGAAGCTGCGCAGGTAGCCGATGCCGCTGCCGTCGACCAGAAGGATCGCGAAGCGGCCGTCTGGGGTGATGCGGATCGCGTCCGGCCCGTTGGTTCCAATCGGTGTCGCGCCGAGGGACGCCAGAGTGCCGGTGGATTGGACCGCGAAGCGTTCGATCGATTCGCCCGAGTAGCTTGGGACGAACAGATAGTGACCATCCGGCGTGAGAGCAGGAATGCCGCCGTCCGCGGTGCCGAAGGGGCCACCTATTTTGGTCATCGAGCCATCCGAGCCGAGGCGGTAGGCGATCACCCCGCCCGGTGCGGTGAGGAGGTATGCGAACTGGCCATCGGGTGAGATCGCTGGGGTGCCATATCCTCCCGGCCCGATCGGCGCCTGGGCGCGGGTGATGCCGCCGTCGGGCGACAGTGCGAAGCTGCCGGCCTTGGAATCGAAGCCGAAGGACTCAACCATGAACCTGCCGTCGGGAGTAATGCTGAAGCCTTCGGTCGGGTCTTCGAATTTGAACGGTGAGCCGGGGACCGGCGTCAGCAGGCCGTCCGCTCCGATCGTGAACGAGGCCAGCTGCTCGCTGTTGTAGTTGTTCGTGTAGAGGATGGCGGCAGGTGAGGCGGTGGCGAATGCCATCGCTGAGACAACCGCGAGTGCGGTTGCGAGACAGATCTTGAGGGCACGGCGAGCCAAGAGGGCGGGAGAGTACAGGCGAACGATCTAGCCGACGAGCTTGCGCACGACAAACGTCCGCGAGCCTCTCGGGGTGTCGATCTCGACCGGCTTGCCGACTTTGGCGTCGCGCAGGGCGCGGCCGATTGGGGACTCGGCGGAGAGGCGGCCCTCGGCGAGGTTGGCCTCGGTCGAGCCGACCAGGGTCCAGGTGTGGGTTTCGTCTTTGCCCTCGTCGAAGACCTCGGCGGTGCGGCCAAAGGCGAAGACGTCGGCGTCGCCGTCGACCTCGACCACGACGGCGGTGCGCAGGCGCTCGCGCAGGCGCTTGATCTTGGTCTCGAGGTGAGCCTGATCCTCCTTGGCGATGTGGTACTCGGCGTTCTCCTTGAGGTCGCCTTCCTCGCGCGCGACCTTGATCCGCGCCGCCATCTTGGTCCGGGCCGGGCCCTCGAGCTCCTCGATTTCTTCGCGCAGGGCCTCGATCCCCTCCGCGGTGATCGCCTCCCCGATGCCTTCGGTCTCGCCCATGCGCATCAGCCTTGCAGATGTGGCCGCTTGATCGTTCCCGCGAGACGAACCGGTGGCGCTATCGTGAGTCAATCGCCTCCTGCTCCCACATCCGCACGATCGAGATCTTCGATCCGCCGGCCGAGATCGCCGGTTGCGAGGAGTGCCTCGCGCTTGGCATGCAGTGGGTCCACCTGCGTATGTGTCAGAGCTGCGGGCACATCGGCTGCTGCGACAACTCGGAGGGTAAGCACGCTACCGCGCACAACGCCGAGACCGGTCACCCGATCATCCGCTCGGTCGAGCCCGGCGAGGACTGGAGTTGGTGCTACGAGGACGAGCTGATGTTTCGCCTCACCCGCTGAACGGGCTAGCGGGCACGGCTCTACCGCAGCTTCTTCTTCAGCACGACCGTCTTGCGCCGCTTGATCGCTTTGCCGCCTTCGGGTGTGTAGGAGATCGTCGCCTTGACCCTCGCCTTGCCGGTGGTCTTCAGCTTGATTCGGGCCTTGCCGCTGGAGCGGGCGATGAGCTTGGCGGTGCCTGATGCCTTCTTCCGGCTCACGTTGGCGACGCCCGTGCCGTAGAGGTCGAGCCGGCCGGCGCCGGTGATGGCGACCCGCAGCGTAGCGGTGCCCTTCTTGCGGTTGAAGGTGACTTTCTTGAGGCCGACGGTGGCGTTGAGTTTGAATTCGGGACTTGTCTCTGTGTCCGACCCGGCGAAGTTGGTCGCCTTGACTTCGCATGCGTAGGCACCGACCTTGCTCGCGACGATGGTCGAGGCGGTTGCGCCCGAGACCGGTTTCTTGTTGCGTAGCCACTGGTACGCGAAGCTCTGGGGTGCGCGGTAGTAGAAGGACTCGACCTGATCGCCGGCCCACGTCCCGGGAGAGCAGGAGAGCGTTGATCCCGGCGCGTGCCTTCCCGTGACGTCTGGGAACCGCGCCATCAGCGGACTGCGCAGGATTGCCGGGAAGGAGGGCACGCTTTGAGCGGCGCTGCCGATCGAGAGGGGCGTGGTGCAGCAGCCGGCGAGATTGCCGACCCCCATCCGTTCGAAGCCTTCACTGCCCCAGTAGAGAACCTGGTTGAGCGGGTCGATCGCCACGCCGATCGGCTTCGACACCGCGAGGTTGAGGTTGGGCGTGCCACCGCCACCGCCGTTGACGCCGGCATAGCCGAAGGAGTCGCCTTCGTAGTTGGCCCAGTACACGCGACCTTTGCTCGAGTCGACCGCCACGCCTTCGGGGCCATTGACCGGGGCGCCCGTCGTGTCCAGGTCGTGGGCGTTGCTGCCATCGAGGTTCGAGTAGGAGATCTTGCCTGCGCCGGGCGCTTCGAAATTGCTCCAGTAAATGCGGTTGTCGGTGGGATCGACCGCGATGCCGTTCGGTTCGAGCGTCGCCCCCGTTGGTTTGAGCAGTCCGCCACCGCTGTCATCCAGGCTTGCGTAGCCAATCGACTCGTGGCCGGTTTCCGGATTGCCCCAGTAGATCTTCCGGCCGACGGGATCGATGGCAAGTCCGGCGGGATTGTTGAAGCCCGCCCCGGCAGTGTTGAGCAGGCCGGCGCCGCTGCCGTCGAGATTGGCGTAGCCGATCGAGCCGCTGCCCCCTCGGTTCAGCCAGTAGATCCGCCCGGCGGCGGCGTCGATCGCGGTTCCGTATGGCTGATCGACATAGGGGGCGGCGATTTGCAGATCGGCTCCATTTCCTTCTTCGATCAACGGAGCGGAGGAGATCTTGCTCGCGCCCAGGTTGCTCCAGAAGACCATCAGCCTGGCGCTTGCACTCGCCGTGGGCAGCAAGCAGAGGAGGGCGGCGGCAAACGCGATTGCGACCGCCCGATTGAAGTTGCCTCTCGATGGCTCCATCTCTCCCCTGCTTTGTGGTGGTTGTCAGGCCGCCGCTGCGGCGGTCAAACGGGGCGCGGGCCGGTAGGCCTCGCCCTTCTCGGCCTCCAACTCGCCGAGCAGCGCAACGATTCGGTCGGCTCCTAGTAGCTCGGTCAGCTCGAGCGGGCCGCAGGGCCAGTTGAAGCCGAGGCGCATCGCGGTGTCCATGTCGGCTGGCGAGCCGACCTTCTCTTCGAGCGCGAAGGCGGCCTCGTTGGCGATCTGGGCGAAGAGGCGGGGGAGGATCGCTGGTGCGGTTGGGTCGATCTCGGCCAGTTTGTCGGGGTCGAGCGTCAGCTCGCCCGGTCCGCTGTTCCCTTGCCGCGATAGCGGGTGCGAAGGCACAGCGGAAGCCGGGTTCGGCGGGTCGGCGTAGTCGTAGAAGCCCTGGCCGCTCTTGCGGCCGAGGCGGCCCTCGGCGACAAGGCCTTCCTGGATCGGGCTGGGGCGCCAGCGCTCGGGCTCGCCGTCCTGGGCGTAGAAGGAGCGGGCGACGCTGAGGTTGACGTCGACGCCGATCAGGTCGATCAACTCGAAGGGACCCATGCGAAAGCCGCCGCCCCGGCGGCAGACGCGGTCGATCGTCGCCGCGTCGGCGACGCCGTCGGCGAGCATGCGCAGCGACTCCAGGGTGAAGGGGCGGGCGAGGCGGTTGGCGATAAAGCCGGGACTGTCCTTGGCCCGGATCGGTGTGCGGCCCATGCGGATGGCGACCTCGGTGGTTGCGTCCAGCGCCTCCGGGGTGGAGTCGGCGGTGGCGACGACCTCGACCAGCTTCATCAGCGCCGGCGGGTTGAAGAAGTGCATGCCGACGACCCGCTCGGGTCCCGCAATTGTGGCGGCAATCGCGGTGATCGGCAGCGAGGAGGTGTTGCTGGCGAGGATCGTGTTCGGCCCGCAGGCCTCGGCCAGAGCGGCGAACAGCTCGCGCTTCAGGGTGAGGTCCTCCGGCGCCGCCTCGATCACGAGGTCGCATTCGGCGAGGTCGGCGAGGCTGTGGGCGCCGCCGGCACGGCTGCTCGCGGCATCGGCGTCGGCCTCACTCCACATTCCCTTGCTCGCACCCTTGTTCAGGGCCGCGTTGAGCTTCTGCAGCCCCGACTCCAGGGCGGCGGGGATCGGGTCATAGAGCCGGGTCTCGTAACCGCCGAGCGCTGCGATCTGGGCGATTCCGGCGCCCATTGTGCCGGCGCCTACGACCCCGACCCGTTCGACCTCGCGAGTGCTCACTTCCCCTCGAATTTCGGCTCGCGCTTCTCCAGGAAGGCGGTCATGCCCTCGACCCGGTCCTCGGTCGCCATTGCCAGCTCGTAGAGGCGCCGCTCGTTCTCCAGGCCGGCGCTGAGGGCGGTCTCGTCAGCGGCGATCACTGCCTGCTTGGCCAGCCGCGCGGCGATCGGTGGGCGCTCGGCGACGGTGGCGGCGAGCGCCATCGCCTCGTCCAGCCAGCCGCCGCCCTCGACCACCCGGTTGACCAGACCCAGCTCCAGTGCGGCGGTGGCGTCGAAGCGTTCGCCGGTCAGCACGAGCTCCATCGCCCGCTGCTTGCCGAGAACGCGGGCGAGGCGCTGGGTGCCACCGCCGCCGGGGATGATCCCGAGGTTGATCTCGGGCTGGCCGAAGGTCGCTCCCTCGGCGGCGACGATCATGTCGCAGGCCAAGGCCAGCTCGCAGCCGCCGCCCAGCGCGTAGCCCGAGACCGCGGCGATCATCGGCGTCTTGATCGCGGCGAGGCGGCGCCAGAAGGACGCCGCCGGGTGGCGCAGCGCCTCGGCGAAGCTGCGCTCGCTCATTGCCTTGATGTCGGCGCCTGCGGCGAAGACCTTGTCGGAGCCGGCAATGACGATGCAGCGGACATCGGGGTCGGGGTCGAGCCGCTCCAGCTTGCTCGCTAGCTCCTCCATCAGCTCAGGCGAGAGCGCGTTGCGCGCCTCGGGCCGGTTGAGGCGGAGCAGGACGACGTTGCCGTCGCGCGAGCTCTCGACCAAGCCCGCCAAGGCCTACTCGGCCACCATCGGCGTCATCGCGTTGATCCCGGTCGCGGCCCGGCCGATGATCATCTTCTGGATCTGCGAGGTGCCCTCGTACAGGGTTGTGACGCGGGCGTCGCGCAGGTAGCGCTCGACCGGGTAGTCGTCGACGTAGCCGGCGCCGCCGTGGACCTGGATCGCCAGGTTGGCGCACTCGACCGCAGACTCGGTCGCGTAAAGCTTGGCGACGGACGTCTCGGTGGTGTTGGGCTTGCCTTCGTCCTTGAGCACGCCGGCGCGATAGACCAGCATCCGGCTGGCGTCGCGCTTGAGGATCATGTCGGCGATCATCTCCTGGACCAGCTGGAAGCGGGCGAGGGGGACGCCGAACTGCTTGCGCTCCTTGGCGTAGGCGACGGAGGCTTCGACGCAGCCTTCGCAGATGCCGACGCAGCCGGCGGCGACGCTGTAGCGGCCGTTGTCCAGCGCGCTCATCGCGACCTTGAAGCCGTCGCCGATCTCACCGAGCATCGCGTCCTCGCCGACCTCGACGTTGTCGAGCGCGATTTCACCGGTGTCGGAGGAGCGCAAGCCGAGCTTGCCGTGGATCTCCTGGGTGGTGAAGCCCTCGCTGTCACAGGGGACGAGGAAGCAGGCGAGGCCCTTGTGCTTCTTCTCGGGGTCGGTCTGAGCGAAGATCAGCGCCACCTCGGAGAAGTTGGCGAGGCTGATCCACATCTTCTGGCCGCTGATCGACCAGCCGTTGTCGGTCTTGGTCGCGCGGGTGCGCAGGTTGGCGGCGTCGGAGCCGGTGTCGGGCTCGGTCAGGCCGAAGCAGCCGAGCGCCTCGCCGGAGCAGAGCCGCGGCAGCCAGCGCTGCTTCTGCTCCTCGGTGCCCCACTTCTCAATCGAGCCGGCGACCAGCGAGGTCTGCACGGAGACGACCGTGCGGGCGGAGGAGTCGGCGCGGCCGACCTGTTCGACGATCAGGCCGTAGCCGAGGTAGTCGAGGCCGCGGCCGCCGTAGGCCTCGGAGACGGGGGCCCCGAGGTAGCCGACCTCGCCCAGCTTGCTTGCCAGCTCGCGGTCGAAGCGGGCCGCGCGGTCGTTCTCTTTGACCCGTGGCGTGATCTCCTTGTCGGCGAATTCACGCGCGGTTTCGGAGATCAAGCGCTGCTCGTCGGTCAACTGGAAGTCCATCTCACCCCTTGCTTTCTCAGGTTCGCTCGTCGCTGACACATGTTTCACTTTCCAATCGCCACGGATTCGAACACCCGGCTGCCACCGGGTCGATTGGAGAGTTCACTGAAGTTCTCTACCCAGGGTCGCGGCGAAGGCCTCCTGGGCCTCCTTGGTGCGGGGGCCGGGCACTTCGGGAAGCTGCGTGCCGTCGATCGCCGAGACGGCTTGGATCTCGCGCGTGGTCGAGGCGAGGAAGGCCTCGTGGGCCGAGCGCAGGTCGGCGACCGGCCAGGCGCCCTCTTCAACATGCAGGGCCTTGACCAGGCGGTCGCGGGTGATCGACTCGAGCACCCCGTTGTCGAGCGCCGGCGTGCGTAGGCCGCCCTGCGGCGAGACCCAGAAGATCGCCGACGTCGGCGGCTCGAGCACGATGCCGTCGGGCTGGACGAGAACGGCCTCGTCGGCGCCCTGCGCCTTGGCCAGCCGGGTCGACTGCATGTTGGCGGCGTAGGAGAGCGACTTGACCCCGTTGAGGATCACCGTGGGGCAGTAGGTGATGGTGGCGACGCTGACCGTCTCGGCGTGGGCCGGAATCGGCTCGGTCATCGCCAGCCGGCGGCCGCCGCGGGTGACGATCAGCCGCAGCTGGCCGTCGGCGTCGCCGAGCTCGGCCAGCAGTGCCTCGATCTCGCTCTCCAGGGCGGTGCGGTCGAACTCGAGCTCGATCGCGGCACCCGAGCGTTCGAGCCGATCGAGGTGATCGACCAGCGCGAACGGCTTACCGTCGTAGAGCCGGATCACCTCGAAGCCGCCGTCGCCGCGGTAGAGCCCGTCGTCCCTGAGCGGCACGACGGCCTCGGCGGTCGGCGAGATCCGCCCGTCAACACTTGCCAGCTCCCTCAGCTCAGTCGCCATCGGCTGGCGAGGCTACTAGCCCGCCCCTTCCGGTGCGCTTTTTGCGGCCAATGACCAGATAAGGCGCACCGGAACGATTCAGGGCCTCGGGACCGTCGCCGGATTATGCTGATGCCCCTTGAGCGGACGCCTCGCAATTTTTGCTGCCGTTGTGGGCCTGGTGGCCGGTGCTGCGTCCTCCGCTCCTGCGGAAAGTCTCTACCGCGGGCGTGGACCAGGTATCCGTGTCGAATTCCGTGTCGCGGACGGGGCCATTTGGTTCGCGCGGGTGCGAACTACGCTGAGATGCGTCAGGGACGGCAAGCGCTTGCTCCAGCCGTTCGGTTCGAATCTGGGACCCTCGCGGCTGCAAGGTTCTCGCTTCAGCAAGGAATTCGGAACCTCCGAACCGGGCTATAGCGAAGAAGGCATGCTCGAGGGCGCTGTCCACCCAGGGGAAATCACTGGCCGCTTCTGGTTCCGGCGCGCCTATGACCGGCACTCTCTTTGCCAGACCAGGCACTTCCAGTCCATCGGGGTCAGTCACGTGGGTCGCGACTCGCTGCGTTTCTGGGCCACACGCCGGCCCGTGCACAGCCGCGTGCGGCGTTAGGGCCTCAGACCGCTTCGAAGACCGTGGCCAGACCTTGGCCGACGCCTACGCACATGGTGGCGATGCCGTATTTGCCACCGCGGCGGCGCAGCTCGCGGACGAGGGTGCCGGCAAGGCGGGCGCCGGTGCAGCCAAGGGGGTGGCCGAGGGCGATCGCGCCGCCGTTGACGTTGAGCTTCTCCTCGTCGATGCCGAGCTCGCGGGCGCTGGCGAGCACCTGTGAGGCGAAGGCCTCGTTGAGCTCGATCAGGTCGATGTCGTCGAGGCTGAGACCGGCGGCGTCGAGAGCGCGAGGGATGGCGAGGGCGGGGCCGATGCCCATGTAGGCGGGGTCAACGCCCGCGACGCCGAAGGCGACGACGCGGGCCAGCGGCTCGGCGCCCAGCTCCTCGGCGCCTTTCTCCGAAGCGATCAGGGTGCAGGCGGCGCCGTCGTTGAGGGTCGAGGCGTTGCCGGCGGTGACCGTGCCGCCCTCGCGGAAGGCGGGGTGGAGCTTCGCCATCGTCTCCAGCGAGGCGTCGGCGCGCGGGCCCTCATCGGTGTCGACCGGGATCGTTTCGCGCCGCCCCTTCGGCACCTCGATTGGGACGATCTCCTCGGCGAAGACGCCCTCCTTTTGGGCGGCAACGGCGCGCTGGTGGCTGCGCAGGCCCCAGGCGTCCTGGTCCTCGCGGCTGATTCCGTAGCGCTCGGCGACGTTCTCGCCGGTCTCGCCCATCGACTCGGTCGAGACGCCGAGCTCGGCCATGCGCGGGTTGACGAAGCGCCAGCCGAGCGTGGTGTCGTGCATCGTCTGCGGGCCGCGGGGCAGGCTGCGCTCCGGCTTGCCGACCACCCAGGGCGCCCGGCTCATCGACTCGACGCCGCCGCCGAGGTAGAAGTCACCCTCGCCGAGCTTGACCGCGCGGGCGGCGCAGTTGATTGCCTCCAGGCCCGACGCGCAGAGGCGGTTGACGGTGGCGCCGGGGACGCTGTGGGGGAGGCCGGCGAGCAGCGCCGCCATCCGCGCCACGTCGCGGTTGTCCTCACCCGACTGGTTGGCGGCGCCGAGGTAGACGTCGGTGATTCGCTCTGGGTCGACGGCGGTCCGCTCGACCACGGTGGCGATCGTGTGCGCCGCCATGTCGTCGGGCCGGATGCCCGAGAGCGCGCCGCGGTATCCACCCATCGGGGTGCGCACCGCGTCGATCAGGTAGGCCTCGCTCACGCCCCGGGATTAAAGGGGACGGCCGGGGCGCGCGTATCCTTGGCCCGTGTTCTTTGTCCTCGGGACAGTTGCGATGGTTTTTCTCGTCGTCGGCGTGCTCTTCCTGATCGAGCACTTCTACACCGGCAACAACGCCGAACTGCTCGACTGGAAGCCGACCCGTTCGCCCGAACTCGAGGCGCAGAACGAGATCGACGACGTGCAGCAGATGCTCGAGGCGCAGAACGAGATGCGCCGCCGCCGCGGCGTCGCCGAGCGCAACGAGCAGGAGCTGCGCGAGGAGGTCGCCGCCGAGGAGCGCGAGCGCTTGCGCCGCCGCCGCTTCGGGGCGACCTGACTTGGCCCGAGCGCTGATCGTCGGCTGCGGCTGCCGCGGTCGCGAGCTCGGCGCCGGCCTGCTCGCGCAGGGTTGGGCGGTGCGCGGCACCAGCCGGCACGAGGAGGGGCTGGCGGCGATCGAGGCGGCCGGGATCGAGGCGGCCCTGGCCGACCCTGAGCGACCCGCCACGGTGCTCGACCTGGTCGCCGACGTTGCGGCTGTCTATTGGCTGCTCGGCTCGGCGACGGGCGAGCCGGAGAACCTCGAGGCGATCCACGGCCCCCGCCTGGAGCGACTGCTCGAGCGACTGGTGGAAACGCCGGTGCGCCGCTTCGTCTACGAGGCCCATGGCTCCGTCGCCCCGGAGGTTCTCGCCGCCGGCGCCGCGCTGGTCGAACGGGCGGCCGAGACCTGGCGAATCCCGGTTGAGGTCCAGCGCCCGCCGGAGGTGTAGCGCGTTGACCGTCTCATCGGGCCAGAACGCGTTGCAGGAGTGGGCGAGAAGGGCATATGACTAAACTCGGATAGGAATTTAGGTAAATATCCAACAGCGAGCGAAGGAGCAGTCTGATGGCGCTGCAGCTTGGTGACGTAGCACCCGACTTCGAGGCCGACACGACCGAGGGCCGGATCAAGTTCCACGACTGGATCGGCGACTCGTGGGCGGTGCTGTTCTCGCACCCCAAGGACTTCACGCCGGTCTGCACTACCGAGCTCGGCTACATGGCGAGCATCGAGCCCGAGTTCGCCAAGCGCAACGTCAAGATCATCGGCCTCTCGATCGATCCGCTCGATCGCCACGAGGAGTGGGCCAAGGACATCGAGGACACCCAGGGCACGGCCCCCAACTACCCAATCATCAGCGACCACGACTTCAACGTCGCGCGTCTCTACGGGATGTTGCCGGCCAACGTCTCCGGCAGCGTCGAGGACCGCACTCCGGCCGACAACCAGACGGTGCGCAACGTCTTCGTCATCGGCCCCGACAAGAAGATCAAACTGATCCTGGTCTACCCGATGACAACTGGGCGCAACTTCGATGAGGTCCTGCGCGTGGTCGACTCGCTTCAGCTGACCGCCAAGCACAAAGTCGCCACCCCGGCGCAGTGGCAGCAGGGCGACGACGTGATCATCGCCGGCTCGGTCTCCAACGACGAAGCCAAAGAGGCCTACCCGAACGGTTGGGAGTCGCCGCGGCCCTACATCCGCATCGTCCCGCAGTCGGAGGCCGAGAAGGTCTAATCGAAGCGGTCAAGCAGGTCCGCCAGGATCCGCGCGGTAGCTCCCCAGATCAGCTGCCCCTCGACCTCATAGGTCGGGGTGTGGATGGGGACGCCGCGGCGGACCAGGCGGCGCATCTCATAGCTCTCGCGCAGGATCTCCAGCGAGAAGGTGAGGACGGTCTCGACCTCGGCCGGGTTCGGCTGCAGGTCGAGCTCGCGCGGGTGCGGGATGCGCCCGACGAAGGGGTGGATTCGGTAGCTGGTGACGAAGGTGTTGGTCGCCGGCAACGCCTCGCCGAGCTCGACGACGGCGGGATCGAGGCCGATCTCCTCCTCGGCCTCGCGCAGGGCGGTTGCGCTGAGGTCGGCATCCTCGGGGTCGCGGCGGCCGCCCGGGAATGAGATCTCGCCGGCGTGGCGGCGCAGGTCGGCGCGGCGCTCGGTGAAGATCAGTCCCGGCTCGTCGTCCGGCCAGCCGTAGAGGGGGAGAAGGACGGCGGCTTCAGTGCTCAGATGATCACCTGGACGGTTCCTCCGTCCACCGACCAGGCGGCGCCGCTGACGTAGGAGGCGCGCTCGGAGCAGAGGAAGACGATCGCGCCGGCGATCTCGGCCGATTCGGCGAGGCGGCCGATCGGGCGCTTGGAGCCGGCCGTGGCGAGGGCCTGCTCGCGGCTGGCATCGCCCGACATCGCCTGCGACTGGTCGAGCAGGCCGCCGGGCTCCATCCACATCTCCGATTCGACCGGGCCGGGACAGATCGCGTTGACCAGGACGCCGCTCTTGGCGTAGCGGTCGGCGAAGAGGCGCGAGAGCGAGAGCTCGGCCGCCTTTGCCACCGAGTACTCGGGCATCGCCGAGGAGGGCCGCTTGCCGGCGGTCGAGCAGACGTTGACGATGCGGCCCCAGCCGCGCTCGGCCATCGGCGGCGCGGCGGCGCGCATCGCCCGCAGCGGCGCCATCACGTTGAGCTCGTACTGGGCTCGCCAGTCCTCGTCGGGGACGTCGTCGAGGTCGCGCCACTGGGCGCTGCCGGCGTTGTTGACGAGGATGTCGAGGTGGCCGAAATGGTCCGTTGCCGTGGCAAGCATCCGCTCGCCGGCGTCCCGGTCGGTTACGTCGAGGGGGAGCATCTCGGCTCGGGCGCCGCTGCCGGCGCCGGCAGCGCGCGCCGCCTCGCTCGCCAGGCTGAGTCGGTTCTCGTTGCGGGCTACGAGCAGGACGTTTGCGCCCTCTGCGCAGAGCAGTCGCGCCGTCTCGGCGCCGATGCCGCGGCTGGCGCCGGTGACGACGCAGGCGCGCCCCTTCAGGCCCAGGTCCATCAGAGCGTCTCGATCTTGTCGGAGACCGTGACCTCGGTCTCGCCGGCGACCAGCCTGTGGACCGGGCACTTGCTGGCGACGACCAGGAGGCGCTTGCGCTGCTCGTCGCTGAGCTCGCTCGGCAGGCGTAGCGTGACCACGAAGGAGAGTGGCGCGCCGTCACGGTACTCGACGTCCACGTCGACCTCGACCTGCGCCACCTCCCAGCCGTTGCGTTCGGCGTACATCTCGATCGTTATCGCCGTGCAGCCGGCGAGGCTGGCGGCGAGAAGCCGGGTGGGGGCGGGGCCTGTGTCGGTGCCGCCCGCTGCGGTCGGCTCGTCGATCCGGATCATGTGGCCGCCCTCGATCTCGACGTCGTGGGCGTAGCCTTTAGTGCGGCGGGCGACGACCTTCACTGCTGGCGGCGCCGGCCCTCGAAGAGCGCCGGGTCATCGACGTCGACGTAGCGGGCCATCGCGTAGGCGTAGTCGGAGGCGCGGTTGACCAGGTGGATCACCGTCTCTGAGGCCAGCTCACCTTCCGCAGCGAGGGCGGCGATGCGGCGCTCCGCGCGGCGGATCACGGTGCGGGCAACGTCGAGCTGGGCGGCGAGCTGGTTGCCGCCGGGGATGACGAACTGCGGCGGCAGCTCGACCTCGCTCATGTAGCGGTCGATCCGCTGCTCGAGCTCGGCGACCATCGCCTCGGTCGTGCGGCTGATCCCGTCTTCGAGGCGGTCGGCTGCCTCGGGCGCGGTTGCCAGCTCGGCACCAGCGATGAAGAGGTCGTCCTGCAGGCGCAGGATGTCGGCGGCAAGCTCGGCCTCGCCGGCGTCGCAGAGGGCGCGGGCGAGGCCGAGCTGGGAGCAGGCCTCATCGAGCGCGCCGTAGGCCTCGGTGCGGCCGTGGTGCTTGGGAACGCGGCCGCCGTACCAGAGCGAGGTGGTGCCGTCGTCGCCCTTCTTGGTGTAGATCTTGACCACGTCAGGCGAGCGGGTTGAAGACCAGGCCGGTCAGCACCTTGGGGTAGAAGTAGGTCGACTTCGGCGGCATGTTGGCGTCGCTTTCGCAGATTTCCTTGGTCTGTTGGACCGGGATCGGCCGCAGGATGAAGGCGACGTCATAAGTGCCGTCCCCGATCAGGCGCAGCGAGTCCTCGACGCTCTTGGCGTAGCCGATGCCGCGCTTGGCGAGGATGTCGTCTTCGCTGAGGCCGGCGAGCTTCTTCAGCACCAGGGTCTCGAGGATCGCCGCGTCGAGGCGCCGGTAGGCCTCGGGCTCGCCCTCGAGCAGGCGGTCGAGCTCGGCGGTGTCCTTGAGCCGCAGGCGGAAGGCTTGCTTGTGATGGGAGTCGTAGAGGCCGAAGACGCCGACGCCGTCCTCGCCGAGCGGGTCGACGCGGTCGGTCGCGACCTCCTCGATCTCGAAGAGCTCGCGCAGGCCGTCGCCGAGGCGCCGCTGGCGCTCGGGATTGTCGGCGAAGCCGGAGAGCAGGCGGTGGGTGGGGTAGACCGAGAGGCCGGGATCGTCAAGCCCGGTCAGCGCCATCAGCGTGTAGTTGTGGTCGCCCTCGCCGCCGATCTCGTCGCGGTATGCGATCGCGGTCTCATAGCGGTGATGGCCGTCGGCGATCAGTAGCTGGGCGTCGGAGAGCAGGGCAGGGATGTCTTCGCTCAGTTGTGGCAGGCGCCAGAGGCGGGTGACGGTGCCGGCGGCATCGGTTGCTTCGCCCCAGGGCTCTTCGACCGAGGTCTCCTTGGAGACGAGCGGCCAGGGG